>Ga0153916_10003841_pt1 | contig 11245 bp, 9 predicted proteins | sample Opewatmetagenome_FD_109642 | JGI IMG/M metagenome (GOLD analysis project Ga0153916, IMG submission 109642) | Freshwater wetland microbial communities from Ohio, USA - Open water 3 Core 3 Depth 4 metaG | ecosystem: Environmental > Aquatic > Freshwater > Wetlands | place: USA: Ohio, Lake Erie, Old...
AGCAACCTCGCGAGTGCACCGCGGTCACCGCTGTCCACGCCGTAGAAGGTCGTGTCCTGCGAGATGAGGATGATCTCGCGTACGCCTTTCTGCGCGAGCCTCCTCGATTCGTCGACCACCGAATCCATCGGCCGGCTGCGGTAGGCGCCACGGAGCTTCGGAATGATACAAAACGCGCACGTGTAGTCGCAGCCCTCCGCGATCTTGACGTAGGCGTAATGCCGCGGTGTCGTGAGTACGCGAGGGGTATTGGCGTCGTAGAGATATGGAGGGGCGGCCCCCCGTGGCCGCCCATCGGCCTCGACCGGCATTGTGGGACCGCCGGTCTTCAGACCGGTGGCGGTCCCCCGAATTGCCTGCACGATGTTCGGAACCTCGTTGGTCCCCAGCACCACATCAATTTCGGGAATCTCGCGGCGCAGTTTCTCGCCGTACCGCTGGGCCAGGCAGCCAGCAACGATCAGGCGCGTCCTGCCGTTCCGCCTGTGCGCGGCCATTTCGAGGATCGCGTCGATTGATTCCTGCTTGGCCGAATCGATGAAGGCGCAGGTATTGACGACGAGCACGTCGGCATCCGCCGGCTCGCGGGTGAGGGTGTGCCCCGCCTCCCGGGTGAGGCCGAGCATCACTTCGGAATCAACGAGGTTTTTCGGGCAGCCGAGGGAGATGAAACCAATCTTCATTGCGGGCTATAGCGAACGGGCACGTTCGTCCGTTCACGGGTACACGCGATAGAGCATCCTCGGATACGGAATCGCCTCGCGCTGGTGATCGATGCCGCAGACCCACGAGACCACGCGTTCGATGCCCATGCCGAAGCCGCCGTGGGGCACCGAGCCGAAGCGGCGCAAGTCGAGGTACCACTCGAAGGCTTCCTGCGGCAGCTTGTGTTCCTTGATGCGCTGCAGCAGCAGATCGTAGTCGTCGATACGTTGACCGCCGCCGATGATCTCGCCGTAGCCTTCCGGGGCCAGCACGTCGACGCACAGCGCGACCTCGGGCCGTTGCGGATCCGGCTTCATGTAGAACGCCTTGATCGCCGACGGGTAGCGGTGCACGGCCACGGGCCGATCGAACTGCCCGGAGAGCACCGTTTCGTCGGTGCCGCCGAAATCGCTGCCCCACTCGAACGGCTGTCCCTTCTCGCGCAGGATCCGCACCGCCTCGTCATAGCTGATGCGCGGGAACGGCGCCTTCACGCATTCCAGCTTGCCGACGTCGCGTTGCAGCACACCGAGCTCCCGCCGCCGCTTGTCGAGCACGCGCGCGACGACCGAGGTCACCAGGCCTTCGGCGAGCTCGATGACATCGTCGAGCGTCGCGTACGCGACTTCCGGCTCCACCATCCAGAACTCGGTCAGGTGGCGCCGCGTCTTCGACTTCTCCGCGCGGAACGTGGGCCCGAAGCAGTACACGCGGCCGAGCGCCGCGGCGTCCGCCTCGTTGTAGAGCTGACCGCTCTGCGTCAGGTAGACCGTCGTGTCCTCGAAGTACTGGACGGGAAAGAGCGTCGTCGTGCCTTCACAGGCGGCCGGGGTGAAGATAGGCGTATCGACGAGAATGAAACCGCCGCTGTTGAAGAAATCTCGAACGGCATCGATCACCTCGTGGCGCACGCGGAGGATGGCCGACTGGCGCTCGCTCCGAATCCACAGGTGACGACGATCGAGCAGGTAATCGACGCCGTGTTCCTTCGGCGTGATCGGGTAGTTCTCCGAGCCGCTCACGACTTCGAGGCTGGTCACGTCGATCTCGTAGCCGCCCGGCGCACGACGATCCTGCCGGACGGTGCCCGTCACGGCCAGCGACGTTTCCTGGAACAAGTGGTCGGCCGCCAGGAACGTCTTCTCGTCAACGGCCGCCTTCGACATGACCGCCTGGATGAAGCCGGTGCCGTCGCGGACGACGAGGAAGTGGATCTTGCCGCTCGAACGGCGGTTGTGCAGCCAGCCGTGGATGGTGACCTGCTGACCCTCGTGCCGCGTGACGTCTTCAATGTAGACGTTCATGAATGACCTGCGCGTGTTGAATGTTGAATATCGAATGTGGAATATCGGGTCCACCCCGCATTCCACATACCACATTCCATATTCAACGTTGTTTCCCGCTACCGATCCACCGTGAGCGGTCCCCACTCGCCGTCGAGGATCTGCTCGAAGCGCCTGCGGACGGTCACCGCGCGTTCGAGGACGGAGCGGGGCGGTTCGGTGCCCTGCAGCTCGAACAGCAACGTCCCCTCGTAGCCGACCTTCTGGACGGACATGAGTGCGGCGAGCCAGTCGATGTTGCCGTCGAAAGGCGCGAGATGATCGTCGACGTTACCGCAGTTGTCGTGCACGTGCGTCGTGGTCAAGTGCCCGGAGGCCGTTTCGATGGCATCGACGAGATCGCCCATGAGAAACGCGTGACCGAAGTCCAGGCAGATGCCGAGATCCGCCAGTTCGAGATCCTCTTCGATCATCTGCACCAGCGAGTCGGACGTTGACAGGTCGTTGGGAATCACTTCGAGTGCAAGGCGGACGCCCAGAGGTTCCGCGATCTTGTGAATCTGCTCGATGCTGCGCCTGGCCTGCTCCCGGTCGTTGTCGGCGCGCGACGGATTCTCGGAGGAGGGCAGGCCGAGGTGCACGACCAGGTAGTCGTACGGCGCCGTTCGTGCGATCTCCACGGCCGCGATCGTTTCTTGCACGGCCAGCTGACGTGCGGCCTGGTCGGTCGTCGCATTCGAGTAGGCCGGCCCCCAGCGAGTGCCGACCACGCTCTCGACAATTGGGGCATGGACGGAGTGCAGCCGCACGCCGGCCGCGTCGAGCCAGCGGCCGAGCTCCGCGATCGCTGCGGCGCTGTGGTAGTCGAAATGGCCGCGCGTGGCGAACAGCTCGACCCGGTCGAAACCGTGTTCCGCGACCTCCCGGAGATGCTGCTCGGTCAAAGGGTGGCTGTGAAAGAGGTGGGTCGAGATGCCGAACTGCACGTGTCGCACTCCGCTTGACAATTCAAAGAGCCCATTCTACCGCGTCCTCCGCTTCCCGCGTGCCCGGCGGCCCGCCCATGCCGGCAATCGACACGAAACCGTGGATACGACCCGGCCTCCAGCAGGGCCGCACGCGGGGCCTGGCCTGACACGCACGGCCCGGCCGATTGTCAGTGGATCAGGCGCGTGGTAGGTTCCGCACCGTCGTGGCAGGCCCGACGGCTCGTCGCGCCTTTCCCGGCATCGCGCAGTCCGCGTTCACTCACCTCGTCAGGCAGAGCGGTTTGCCGAAGGGTGGCACGTTCTCGTGGGCACCCGCCGCCTGCTCCTGCTTGCCCTTCCGTGTGTCTGCGGCGAAGTCTGCCATTCGTGCAAGACCGGGGAGGAGTGCAAGTCGGGCCTGTGCGCCCAGTTCAGTGACGGCCGCATGCGCTGCGGAAACTACAGCGGCGATACCAGCTGCTGCTAGAGCGATGCCGTGCACACCCGGAGTGCGCCGGCCTACCGCAGCTCTTCGATGTGCGCCGACAGCAGCTCCTGCAGGCGCGCGAAGCGGGAATAACGCTTCAGGTTGCGCTGAGCGTAGCCCAACGTTCTCGGGATGTACTGGATGTAGACGGGGTTTCCGCGCATCGTCGTCTGGTAGCCGAACGTGCCGAGCGCCTTCAGGTTGCGCTGGACCGACATCAAGTCGAAACGCCGCTCGAAGTCCTGCTCGTAGCTGGCGCCACGACCCTTGAGCGCGAGGAAGTACGCGATGAGATCGGAGACCGCTTCCTCGGTGAGATCGACGTACGAATCGCGCAGCAGCGAGACCAGGTCGTAGGTGTCCGGTCCCATCCGCGCGTCCTGGAAATCGACGATGTAGAGCTGCCCGCCGTGCAACATCAGGTTGCGGCTGTGATAGTCGCGGTGGCAGAGGACGCGCGGCTCGGCGGCCAGTTCCTCGACGATCGGCCGCCACTCGTCGCGGATGGCCTCGCCTTCGGCCGCGTCGAGCGCCACGCCCCGATACCCGCCGAGGAAGTGCTTCAGGAAGAAGTCGAGCTCCCAGCCGAGTTTCTCGACGTCGAACGCCAGCGTGTACGGAACGTACGCGTCCGAAGCCAGCTCCTGTCCGCGCCGCTGCAGCAGCTCGATGTAGCCGACCGCTTCGCGGTACAGCCGTCGGTGCTCCAGCGCCGCGGCGCCGAGGTGTGCCTGCAGCGTCACGTCGCCCAGATCCTCGAGCGCCAGCACGCCGAGATCGTCGGCATGATCGAGGATCGCCGGAACCGGCAGCGGGGTTTTCGCAAACAGGCGCGCGACGTTCACGAACGGCAGCGTGTCGAAATCGAAGGGCGCACCGTGCAGCGCCAGGACGATCGAGGGCTTGTCCGGCTCGAGCACGCGGAAGTACCGGCGATCCGACGCGTCGCCGGTCACTGGAATCACGCGAGCCCGCCTGCCGACGAGCGTGCTGCGATCCAGATAGCAGACGATGCGATCGGGAAGCAACGGGTCGCCAGGAGCGTCCATCATCATGTCGATTATCTTGCCCGATCGAGATGGGGCGAACAACTACAGGCGCCGCACGAGCAGGCTTCCGGCGATTTCCTCGCCAAGCAGCGGCGCGTAGCCGGCCGGGCGCCGCACGATCGCCGCCTCCTCGAAGCGCACGCCGGCCGGCACGCACACGCCATCCGAGACGACGCATCTGTTGAGCACCACGCCCGCTTCCACGACGACGTCGTCCCAGAGCACGCTTTCGTCGATGGTCGCCGTGGCGTCGATCGCGCAGTTGCGGCCGACCAGGGGCAGCGGGCGTCCTTCCTGTCGGGCGAGCAACAACGAGGCGAGCAGGTAGTCGTGCGGCGTTCCGATGTCGTGGAAGGCCGCATCGCACACGAAGCCGCGCACGCAGCCAGGACGTTCGGCGAGCAGCTGGGGGTAGAGTGCGCCGATCGTTTCGGCCGGCTGGCCGGCAGCGACGTGTGCGAACGCTTCTGCATTGACAGCCTGTACGCCGACGAAGTGATACGGGCTCGGCGTGCCCCGCCTGACGAAGCCCGTGACGGCGCCTTCCGCATCCAGGCTCACGCCGCCGTAGCGCCCTGCATCCGGCTGCGCGACGAGCGCCATCGTCACCAGGCCCCGGCTCGCGTCGTGGCTCTCTGCGAGCGCGCCCAGTTCGACGTCCGACAGGGTGTCGCCGTTGACGATGAAGAAGCGCGGCGAGTCGATCATCGGCAGCGCCTGGCGCGGGCCGCCGGCCGACCCGAGGATCGGGTCCTCGTACGAGTAGCGAACGCGCAGGCCCAGGTCCGAGCCGTCGCCGACAACCGCGGTGATCGTCTGCGGTTTGTAGTGAAGGTTGAGGACGACGTCGCGGACGCCGTGGGACGCGAGCCACGCGAGGATGCGGCGTACCAACGGCTCGCCGGCGACCGGCACCGCAGGCTTGGCGCGCACGTAGGAGAGGGGGCGAAGCCTGATGCCGAGGCCAGCCGTCAGCACGAGCGCCGGCCACGTCTCATGCCTGCCGGTCTTCATGCTTCGTCGAAGAGCATGTCGGTGGCCGCCAGCTTGTGCTTCTCCCGATGCCGACAGAAGAGCGTGCGGTACGAATCAACGATGTAGTCGGCCGCGCCGCGGCCGAGCGCCTGCGCCATGTCGGTGATGCCCTGTTCGCCGCCCTCGATCTCGACGAAGGTGCCGATGGGCGTTTCGTCGAGCGCGATGAGGACATCCGCGTGCGCAAACTCCTCGCGGTATTTCTGGTACCGGAACCACACCTGGAAGCCGAGTTCCTCGAACAGGTGCAGGAGTGCGTCGCCGTCGCCGACCACCGTCTCGATTTCCTCGCGCAACTTCATCGGCGATGGCTGGACGGGTCCCTTGAAGGTCAGGAGGCTCTTCCCCTGATCGATCCGGATGCGAAGCACGCAGCGCCTGAGGTGCAACGGCTCGCCGACCGCGTCGAGCAGGCAGTCCTCCTGGAAGCGCCGTCCTCGGATCGGCGTTGCCCCCGCCTTGACGATCGCCGCTCTCGCCTCGGCGGGACCCGCAAATCGCAGCTTGATCTCGCGTTCGAGCATCACTGTCATGGCCTCCCCTTGGGCAAACGCCCAAAAGCCTGAAGCCCAAAGCGTGGAGTCGGCGGTCGGCGCCGGGAACCCATATTTAATCGGTTCGCGGGGGAAATTACAACGCGATTGGACGGCCGCCGCCTCGCCCGAGGAGCAGGCGCACGGCGACGTACATCGTGAAGCACTCGAGCGCGAAGGCCGGGAAGCCGAGGTAGCCGGGCAGCGGCATCTCGAACAGCTTGACGTGCTCGAGAATCGGGACGGTGTAGATCCACTTCGTGCGCGCCCAGTAATTCCAGCTCTCCCACACGAGTCCGCAGACCAGACCCCCGACCATGAGGTTCGCGGCGCGGTCGATCCGGCCCCGCCGGCGATCGACGGTCAGCGACGGGCCGCCCGCGCGGGCGTTGAGCGGATCGAGCAGGAAGATGAACCCGAGCCATACAGGAGCGGCCAGGTAGCGCGACGGCCACACGAGAGGCCAGGCGAGCATGGCGGCGCCGGCGACGACCGAAACAACGCCCCCCGCCGACAGGCGGCCGACCGCGCGATCGTGGACGGGCACTTCGATCGGACGATTGCGCAGCGAAGCCACGAGTTCGGCCGTTTCGAAGATGGCCGGCCAGATCGTGGCGAACGCCCACACGTGGCCGACGTCGCGCCAGAGGGCGCTCTCCGGCAGGTTGATGTAGTGCCAGTTGCGGATGAAGAGGTTGTAGAACTCGAAGACGAGCCAGAGCGGAAACGACACGACGGCCAGGAAGGCGAATTCCGGAAGCGAGTCGGACAGCCACGAATTGCCGCGCCGCGCATAGACCACGCCGTCGACGAAGACGATGTACCCGGTCCACGCGATCGGCGTGTGCCACGACCAGAAGGGCTCGAGCTTGAGCAGCATGCCGATCTCGGAGACGACCATCACGATGAGGCCGATGAGAAGGCGCTTCATGCACGTGTCAAATCGCTGGCGGGGCGAGGCTTCAGCCCTGCCGACGCCCGGCTCGGCCAAAGTCCCGCCCTGCCGGAGGCCCTTCATGATGATCCGCGGTGGGTCCATCCCGTGGGCCTTCAATCCCGCGGCTCGGCGGCTCCGAGGACCCGCCGTGCAGCTGTCCATCTGCTGCGGGAACACCCGCGCAGCGCGGGTCGGCCGACGTTCTTGCCGAAGATCATCACGTGGTGCGAGGTGCCCAGGCCGCCGGGGATGAGCAGCGTCTTGAGCGCCAGCCGGCGCGTCACGTCTTCGCGCTGACTGCCGCGGCTCTCCCGCAGTTTGCTCTCGATGCCGAGTCCCATCAGGAAGTGCATCTGATCGACGATACAGACCGCGTCCAGGCCCTCCGCTTCTGCCGCCTGGCGAATCGAGGTGAAGTCGACGTGCGCGGTAATGTCGCTTCCACCCGGATCGCGAAGCCACGGCGCAGCCCGGCCATTACCGCGGGTCTCGACCACGTGCCCGGTGAACGTGGCGAGCGTTCCCTGCGCGTGCGAAGCTGAGTAGAGGACGTTTGCCTCGTGCCCGTAGTCTGCGAGCACGAGAAACCCGTGCCGCAGCGCGCGCGCCGCTTCTCGCATCCATTCGATTGCGCGGAGGTTCACCTCGGCCCGCCAGCCGGAACGTAGCCGGACCTCCAGCCGCGCAAGGCGCTCTTCGATCGCCGGCGTAGACGCCGGCAGTTCACGTTCGATCAACTGGTCGTCGAGAGCATCAATGAAGATCTCGTGCAGGCCGCCCTCGCGGGCGACAACGGCGTGTGTCGGCAGCGCGTCGAGCAGCTCGTTCGCGAAGACGATACCGTGGATCGGGGACGGGAGATCCGTGGTCGAGGACGCCAGCTTCGACGCGTGGCGGCCGAGCGTTTCGCGTTGTACCTGGCGGGCAGCCGCGCTGCGCTCGACGAGGTGCAACTGCACGCGCGCGTAGAGATCCGGAGCGATGGGCTCGAGCGCGTCGAGGACGTCCCGCGACAGCCGTCCGTCGCCGGCGCCCGCCTCGACCAGATCGAGAGTCGCAGGACTGAAGCCCTGCGCCACCGCTGAAATGGCTGCGTCGTCGCCCGGCGTCCGACGTCCGACGTCCGATGTCTGACTTCGGACTTTCGGACTTCGGACTTCGGACGACGCAATCATCACGCGTCCCATCTCCGCGAACTGCTCGGCGAGCAGTCCGCCGAACAGCGGTGCGACGTCCACGCTGGTGTAGAAGTCGCCCGTCCGGCCCGATCGCCGCGTCGCGCTGGCGTAGTAGCCGACTTGCGGATGATAGAGCGCGAGATCCATGAACTCGGCAAACGTCAACGGACCGTGCTGCCGGATTCGTTCGAGGATGAGCGCGCGACACTGTTCGCTCATGTGAGGCAGGTGACCGCGGGTGGGCGACCGGGTGGGGCAAGTGGGGCGGGTAGGGCGGGGGGACGTGCTCCTGTCCTATCGGCCCCACTCGCCCCACCGGCCTTACCCGCCGTACCAGCCCCAGTTAGTCTTTCCTCGCGAGGATGAAGGTTTCCTGGCCGGACCGCCAGATGAGCAGCCCGACCGTTCCACCGGCGGGCACCTTCTGCAGCGTTTCCCTGGCCTGTGCGGTGTTCTTGACGGGCTGCCGATCGATTTCGAGAATCACGTCGCCCCGCCGCAACCCCGCCTTGTCGGCCGAACCGTACGGATCGACATCCATCACAACAGCGCCCGTGCGGCTGCTCGGCACCCGCAGTTGGCGGGCAATGTCCGGCGTCAGGTTGCCGAGATTCATACCCCAGCCGGTGCCCGCCTCTTCAGGTGCCGCTTCGCTCCCGCGGCCGGCGCTCTGCTCCGCCTCGAGATCGAGTTCTTCGACCGTGATGCTGAAGGGTTTCTCCTGCTTGTCGCGCAGGACCTTGATGGGTACCGTCGTCGCTGGCCTGGTTGCGGTGACCAGGCGGATCAGCTGGTCGCGATTCCTAATCGGCTGGCCGTTGTACTCGATGATGATGTCACCCGGCTCGAGCCCAGCCTTCTCGCCGGGGCTGTTCGGATCGACCGTGGACACGAGCGCGCCGCGCCCGTTCTTCACGCCGAACTGCGTCGCCTGGGAGGCGGACATGTCGGGCGAGAGCTTCACGCCGATGCGGCCGCGAACCACCTTGCCCGTTCGAAGCTGCGGCAACAGGTCGCGGACGATGTTGATCGGGATCGCGAAGCCGATGCCGAGGTTGCCCGACATCTGGCCGTCGCTGAGGATCGCCGTGTTGATGCCGACCACTTCACCGCGGATGTTGAGCAGCGGCCCGCCGGAATTCCCCGGGTTGATCGCCGCATCCGTCTGCAGCACATCTTGGAAACGCCCTTCGCTGACGGGCAGCCCGCCAGGCCTGTTCGCGCTGATGACGCCGACGGACACGGTATGGGCCAGCGTGAACGGATTGCCGATGGCCATCACCCAGTCGCCCGGCTGCATCTGGCTCGAATCGCCGAACTTCGCTTCGGTCAGCGGGCGAGCGGGTTTGTCCACCAGCTGAATCAGCGCGCTGTCGGTCAGCGGGTCGCGCCCGATCAGCTTCGCGTTGTATTCCGTGTTGTCGTCGCCTTCCTCGCTATACAGCCCGACCGTAATCTTCGTGGCCCCCTCGACGACGTGGTTGTTCGTGAGGATGTAGCCGTCCTTGCTGATGATGAAGCCGCTGCCCGCCGCCACGGTGGTTTGCTCGCGCGGCTGCGCGCGCCCGCGGCCCGGCGCCTGATCGTCGGGCATGCCGAAGAACCGGCGCAACATGTCGTTGCCGCCGAAGAAATCGGTCATGTCGGAGATCCGCCTTCTCGATTCCGTCCGGATGGTGACGACCGTGGGCGTCACTGCCTTGGCAATGTTGTGGAACGTTCCCGCATCGATGGGGCCAGTGAGCGGCGCACTGTTCTTCGCAGGCACGGCGGGCGTCTGCGCAGACGACTCCGGCGACAGGTCGAGGCGTGAAGCGATAACCATGCCGACCGCCAGCGAGGCCACGGCAATCAGCAAGGCATAGAACAACGTGATCTTGCGCGACATCAGCTTCCTCCAGGGTCCTTGGAGCCCTCAAACTTCGGGGCAGACGCACTCTCGAACCGTCGGCCTCAGGCTCGCGGCGTCTCTTCGTTAGACGTTCACAGCCGGGTGCCGGTCGTCCATCGTCCCGACCGGCCGGCAACCACACGCTTGTCGGGCGCGACTTCACGCCTCTTTTGAGTATAACCCCGGATTGACAAAGCTCGCCTCGTCCATTAGCGTGAGGTCCCACGTGCCCGCCGGCACGTCGGACGAGGGGCACTCCAACGCGGCTGCCGCGACGGGGCCCCACGACGGGTGCCGCCGTGGGAACCCCGCGTTGGGGACCCCGCCGGTCGCGCTTCGCGCGGCTCGACCTGCCGCCGGCTTGCACATCGCTCCCGCCCTTCGACGCCCCCGGTGGAGGAGTGGGATGAAACGAATTCGACGTTTTGTGCCTGCGCTGGTCGCGCTCGGCTTCGTGCTGTCCGGCTCGCTCGGGTTGGTCGCTCAGCGGGGCATGGGGCAGCGCGGCGGCGAGGGACCGGCGACGCCGCCCAGACCGATGCACCGCGTCGCAGGCGTGCGGGATGGCGTGTCGATCTTCGTGAAGACCGATTACCCACAGGTCCGGCCACTGAAGCCGGGCGAGGTGGACTTCAAGCACTATCACACGCCGGACGAGTCGCTCGTCCTCATGAAGATGTGGGCGGAAAAGTATCCGGACCTCGTGGAGATCTACCCGGTCGGCAAGTCGTTCGAGGGGCGCGACATCTGGCAGATGACGATCACGAACAAGAAGACCGGCAAGGACACCGACAAGCCCGCGTTCTTCATCGAGGGCGGCCGCCACGCCGGCGAGAGCTCCGGCAGCGAGGCCACGCTCTACTTCATCAACCACGTGCTGACAAGTTACGGCACCGACCCGGCCGTCACGAGGCTGGTCGACGCGAAGGCGCTCTACTGCAAGCCGCACAACAACCCCGATGGGAACATGTTGTACCTGACCACGGCGCAGACATTGCGCAGCACGGTGCGGCCATACGACAACGACAACGACGGCCTGCTAGATGAGGATCCGGGCGAGGATCTCGACAGCGACGGCTTCATCCGCCAAGTGCGCAAGTTCGTGGGGCCGGGCAAGGGCAACGCGGCGAAGGATCCGCGCGATCCGAGCGGCCGCCTGATGCGGCGCGTGCAGCAGGG
>Ga0153916_10003843_pt1 | contig 11244 bp, 4 predicted proteins | sample Opewatmetagenome_FD_109642 | JGI IMG/M metagenome (GOLD analysis project Ga0153916, IMG submission 109642) | Freshwater wetland microbial communities from Ohio, USA - Open water 3 Core 3 Depth 4 metaG | ecosystem: Environmental > Aquatic > Freshwater > Wetlands | place: USA: Ohio, Lake Erie, Old...
CCATCACCCGCGCCTGGTCCTTTATGCTGGCGAGGACGTGGAAGGTGTACCGGTCCGCCCCGTAACCGCCCTCCGGGGCGGAGAGGAGCGGGACGAAGACGGGGACCTTCTCCGCCGCAAGGAAGCGCGCGGCCTCGCCGTCCGTCGGTATCCCGATGTTGGCCAGGAAGCAAAGGACCCCTCCCGAGTCGACCGCAGAGCGGGCGGCCGCCAGGGCGGCACCTTCCTTGGAGGGATCGAAGGGGATCTCGACCAGTTCCAGGCGGCGGTTGTAGACCCCCCCCCGGGCGTTCGCCTCCGCGGCGTACCCCGAGAGGAGCGCCCGGACCTCCCGGGCGCCCTCGGCAAGCGGTCCCGTCGCCGGGAAGAGGGTCCCCACCCGCACGGCGTTGTCCGTCACGCCCGGAACGGGTTCGGAGTTCATCACTTTCATGTAGGCGAGGAGATCGTCCAGGTCCTCCCGGTCCATCCCGAACCGGGGGTGCGCGGAGGCCAGGACGTTTCCCGCCGGATCCAGGCCCCGCGTGATCGCCTTCCGGACCGTTTCGTCGGTGTATGGAGGGTGCGTCCTTCCGGAGGGGCGAGGCCCCCCGTACTCCTTGGTGAGGGTGAACCAGGTGATGTCCGAGGACCGGACCCCGCCTTCCGACTGGCCCGCCCCGCCAGCGAGATGGCAGTTGACGCAGGGGAAGGCCGAGCCGGGCGCCCGGACCCCCGCGCCGGGCAGGTAAGCGGTAATCTTCTTGCGACCTTTCCCCTCCGTGTAGATCCGCTTCCCGCGCATCGCAACCCCGGTCATCCCGGACGCCGATACTCCGAAGGAAAGCGCGAGGAGCAGCGGGAGGGCCAGTCCGGCCCGGGTCGCCCGGCGGAGCGTCACCTCGGCCCCTTCCGCACTTTCCCCTTCGCCGTCAGTGACAGGTGCACGAAGTCCCGGAACCCGATCTTCATTGAGGGGACGGCCACGTGAACGTAGTAGGCCCCGGGCTCCTTCAGCGAGAGCGTGGCCTCGTAGACCCCATCCCCGACCTCCCGGGCAATCACCTGGGTCCGGCGCCTCCCCGGCGCGAGGAAATACATCACGTTGACGTCCTTGAGCCCCTCCCTCCCCCACCCGGTCAGGGAGTCGGTGAGGCGGAACCGGAGGGCCACGTTGTCGGCCACCAGGATATTCCGGTCTTTCGCCAGGTACTCGATGTCGGTCGCCGTCCCGGGCTTCCGCAGCTCGGGATTCTCCTCGGCCCTGGCGCTGAAGCACTGGACCAGGCTCGGGGTATCCAGGAACAATGCGACATCATAGATCCCCGCGACCGGGATCCGCACCCTCCCGGTGTAGATTCCCGGCTCGGTCTCCTTCAGGCTCCGGTTGACGGTCTCCACACCCCTCGGGCTGTGGCCGTAACCGCGGAAGTTCCCCATCGGCGTATTCATCCCCTCCATGTAAAAGTAGGTCGTCTTGCTCACCGGGTCCACCACGAGGACCTCGGCCTCTCCCGTCGCGTCGGCGATCCCGTTGGCGAGTCCCGGGTCCGGCACGCCGTTGGGCGCTTCCGAGCCCGCGGGGTAGCTGTTGACCGGCGGAGGGGTCTCCTTGCCAAGCTCCAGCAGGTTGACCATGAAGACCCTCTCGGACCCCAGGCACCGGATGTGCGCGAAGGAGCGGGTCATGGCCATCTGGTACGGCTCCTTCCCGACCGCGACGGTATGGGCGATCCGGTTCGTCGAGGCGTCGATGATGTGGACGGCGTCTTCCCGGGAGTTGAGCACCAGCCCCCACCGGCCGTCCGGCGTGAAGCGCATGGGGCCCAGCCCCGGCTTCGCCGGGATCCTCGCGGTCACCTCGTGGGTCTTCCCGTCAAGGACGGACACGGTCCCCTCCTGCCCGTCGGCCACGTAGAGCGCCCCGGCGTTCGCCGCGAAGGCGAGGGAAATCGGCTGGGGACCGGTTTTCACCTCCTTGACCTTCTTCAACTCCCGGGCGTCGATCACCGATACCGTTCCCTCGGCGCGATCCGTCACATAGGCATACCGGCTGTCCGGCGGGAAGGCGAGCTCGTGGTGCCCTTTCCCCAAGGGGATGGAAGCTACGGTTTTAAGGGTCGCCGTGTCGATCGCCGTAACTCCGCCTCCCTTCCCCTCCTGCCCGTCGTTCCCCACCCAGAGGAACCGGCCGTCCGGCTGAAGGGCGACCCGGACCGGGTTCCGACCGGCATCCACTTCGGTCAGCAGCTTGAACGACTCCGCATCGATCACGGCCACCTTCCCGGACTTCGACAGGGTGACGTAGATCCGTTTCTCGTCCCGGCTCTTCGCCCAGTCGGTCCCGGGCTCCCGGAGTTGGATGGAGGCGTACAGGTTCGTCCTCCCGGTGATCCCCACGAAGGGATCGATGACATAGATGGCGGGTTCCTTGTTCAACACCAGGACGAAATACCCGTTGAGATCGGCCATCGGACGGATCCCGACGATCCCCCGGAGGTAGAGCGCCACCTTCTGGCGGCATTCCATCGAGGCCTTCTCCTGGCGCCCCAGGGGCTTTTCGATGTCCAGCCAGGCCCCCGGCCGCAGCGACCGGATCGGCTTGCCGGTGGCACCTTCCGTCACCCGGAAACGGATCTCGGCGAACTCGCCTTCCTTGACCTTTCCCCCTTCGCCCTTTTCCCCCGCGGGGCCGTAGGAGAACTCCACAGCGATCCCTTCCCGGACAACCCGGTTGGGATTCCCGGCGGCACTCTCCGGCCCGCCCACGGGCGCTTCCTTCCCTTCCGTGGGAGCCGCGAGCTTCTCCTCCGCAAGGCCGGAGGGGACGAACCCCCTACCCGCAAGGAAAATACCCGCGGCAAGGAGAAGGATCCCGAAAGATCGGTACGCTCTTTCCCTCAAGACGCCACCTCCATGAAAACCGGCATATCGTCCGCGACGGGCCCGCATCCGGACATTCTTTTCATTGTAGCCAACAAAGGGGTGGGCCTCACGGAAAAGCGGGTGCGGCCCCCGTAAGAACCGCACCCGCTTTGGGCGTACAGAAGGCCCGTCGGTGATCGTTTCCGTTCTCCTTTACTCCACCCGCAGGATCCCCCAGACGCCGCTGGCGTTGCCGAAGGATCCCTTGTCGCGGAACAGGTAGTCGCCGGGAACCCCGTTTCCGCCGCCCGCGCTCGGCAGGACGATGTCGAAGTGGGAGGGTGCGTTCCAGCTTTCCTGTCCGCCCTGTGCGAATCCGATCGGGTTGTTCCCGATGCTGCGGGAACCGACCAGAGGGGTCCCCGCGGGGAAGAAGATCGATCCCGTGGCGGGGGCGTTGCACTTGCCCGGGAGGCCGTACTGGCTGTCGGTGCAGACGTACGGGTCGCGCTGCCACACGTGCCCGTGAAGGCCGAAGGTGGAGCCCCGGGTCGTCCCGTACGGATTGGTGATCCGGATCCGGGCCTGCTGGCCGGCGGCGGCCTTGAATACCGGGGTGACCGGATCCTGCCCCCCGGTCAGCACGTTGCTGTACGCCTGGTGCGCGTTTTCTACGCCGCCGTAGCACCCCGGGCCGCAGCCGGCTCCACCGAACGGAGCCTGCGGCACGAGGCCGAAGCGGAACCAGAGCGGCTCGACGCCGTAGTTGAGCGCCATGCCGGACGCCTCCTGGCTGTCCTCGGGGATGCCGATCGCCTCGCCGTTCATGTGCTCGACGGGGGTGCCGTCCTTGTAATACTGCGTCAGCCCCTTGGTCAGGACCAGGGAGAAGTCGCGGAAGGTGGTCGCCGCACCGGTCAACGGGTCCGGCGCGTTCACGGTGGCCTGTGTCCGGGTGAGCCGGATCCCTGCCCCGTCCTGGTGGTCGAACACCTGGGTGTCTTCGGTCCAGGACGCCCCTTGAGGCTCGACGACCAGAGCGCCCACCAGCGCCTTGGCGCCCTGCTTGATCTTGTCTGCGGGCATCAGGTTCGACCCGCCCAGCTCGATCGGCGTCGCGACGAGAGTGAACTGCCTCGTCCCGAGGTTCGGCACGCCGGTCACATCACCCGCGTACCAGAAGTAGGTCTTGTTCTTGCCGGGCTCCGCCAGGGCCTGCCCGAACGCGTTGTTTCCGACGACCGTGCCGTAGTCCCGGTTCATGTCCACGGCCACGAGCTGTGGAGAGAGCCCCACATAGCTCGACGGCCGGAAAAGGTTTACGTTGAAGGTCGTGGATCCTTGCGGGTCGAACCGGTCGCGCTTGACGACCCCCTGGATCATGGAGTAGGTCGCCAGGTCCGGCGCGGTGGAGTTATTCTGGACCGCCGGGACCAGGGAGATGGTGCCGTCGGGATTCGTGACCGGCACCAGCACGTCGGACAGGGTTACCGGCGAAAGCGCCGGCAGCCGGTTCCGCAGGGTGACCTGGATGCATTCGCCCGCTCTCGCGCGAAGGACGAGCGGCTCCACCGGGGCCGTCGCCTTTAGCGTCCCGTTCGGGTTCAGGTCCCCCGTGCGGACGAACAGGACCGCGGTCGGGTCGTGGATCGGACCCTGGTGGGAGGGGAGAGTGATCAATTCCAGCGGGTTTTCCGGATCGGCGACCGTCTGCCCGCCGACCGTCGTGTCCCGGTGGTTGTAGACCAGCGTGCCGCCGGCCGCGTTCAGCGGACCGCCGACCTGCTGGGTCGCCACGTCACCCGCGATCGGGATGGCCGCCCCGAGCGCATTGGGCAGCGCATTGTTGGCCAGAACCGCGGTGATGTCGTAGCTCCGCAACGGAGCGGCGTCAGGGCACATCCCTCGGCCCCGGCGGAATTGATTCCCGTTCGCGATGCGGGTCGGCAGCAGCGTCGTCGGCAGCGGGAAAAGGTCCTGCCTGGCGGTGTTGAGGGCCCGCATGATTCCCCACATGCCGTTCCACCAGCCGTCGTTCCCGGCGTCCATGGAGTAGGCATAGTCCGTGTTCCCCTGGGCCTGGACGCCGGGGACCACGGGCACGGTGAGGGTGAACTGCTCCGAAATGCCGCCCGCCTGCGCGTTGCGCCACCCGGAGTTGGGGGCGCGCCCGTGGCCGGAACCGGACTGGAGCCACTTCATCCCGAAGAGGGTGGCGTTATGCTCCTCCTCGTTCCCTCCGGCCTGCATCTTGACCCGGATGAGGTCGCCCTGGTAGGCGCGGACCATCGGTGTGAACGGGTCGCCCGGCAGGACATTGCCGGTGCCGGTATTGATGGGCGGCGGGAAGATGGTGCCGTGGATGTTGAAGCCCGCCGGCGGCTGCTGGTTCATCAGGGGGATCGCGCGGTCGATCCGCGACTGCAGCGCAAAGGCCAGGTCGCCCCGCTCCCCGTCGGCCTGCATCCCGGGCTTGCCGTCCGGGCCCACCTTGTTCGGATCGTAGATCCGCAGGCCCACCGGCTCGTGGCGGTAGTTCACCACCATGATCCCGGGGTCCTGCACGTCGATCGCGGTCGGGCAGGGACGGGTGAGCAAGGGTGTCCCCGTGATGGGATCCTTGACGCATACGGCCGACTCGACGAAGAGATCCGGGAAGACGGGATTCCTCTGCGGGCGAGCCGGAGGGTTCAAGGCGAACCGGAATGCGTTGGCGGCATCGCCACCAAGGAGGGCGAAGTCCGGGTTGCCCGCGTTCGCCACCACCATCTCCGCTCCGGGGCCCGCGCCGGGAAGCACAAGCCCGTCCTGGCCGGCGCCCACGTAGACGCCCGCCTCGTAGGCGTGCTGGAAGTCGCTATACTCGAAGTAGAACTCGCGATACGGCAGCAAGGTTTCCGATTTCACGGTGCTGGACCCGAACGGAGCTGAACCGGGTGGCAGGATCGCCGCCTGCCAGCTCGTGGGGCCGCCGTCGCTGATCGTGTAGTTCCCGGTGACCGGGTTTACGGCCGTGGCGGTCCGGGCGGGCGCCCCCGTAACGGGGTTGTACCCGAGCTGCTGGCCGGTTTCGTTGTGGACCCACCTCGAGCCTGCAGGCTCGGTCAACGCCGTAGCGTAGAGGCCGATCTGCTGGTGGGTGGAAGGGCCGTAATGGTCGTGGGTGAAGATGATCCCAAGTCCACGGTCGACGCCCGCGACGTTTACCACCGGGTCGGCGAACCACCGCTGGGTGGTCGTCCGCACCCCCAGCCATGCGGCGGGGAAACGGCCACCCAGCCCGGCAGCGACCCCCGCGAAGTACGGGTGCGGCTTGGCGCCAAGATTCGCGGGCGCCGCGAATACGGCGTCGGAACCGGTGCCCACCGCGGGCGTTCCGCCGTCCTCCACGAACGTGTTAATCGCATGGATCCGCTCCTGGACCGCGCCCGGCGAGAGCGTCCCATCTTCATAGTTCCAGCCGTTGGCCGCGCCGTCCGTCGTCGTCAGGTCCCACTTCGGAAGGTGGATGTGCTGCGCGATGATGTCCGTCGGCGTACGGATCTCGTAGTCGTCCATTTCGTACTGTTGAGGCACCAGGTTGGCGTTGTGGTACACCATGCAGTCGAAGGTGTTGAACCGGAAGACCATCGGTTCGGGCGCCTTCTGCTTGGCGATGGTCGGCCCCGCGTCCTGCCACAGGGCGATGATCCGCTGCTGCGGAAAATGGTACCCAACCTTGTTCAAGACCGCGTCGAACTGGAGGAAGGTCCCCTTGTAGATCCGGGGATTTTGAGAGGTGAAGAGGCTTCTTCCACGGGTGCTCATCCCCGTCAGGCTCTCGCCGCTGAAGAACGTTCCGAGGACCCCATCGTCCAAAACGGTGCCCGTGTCGTCGATGCAGGGATTATGGTAGGGTGCGCCCACCACGGGACCGCCGCCCCCGTTGGTCCGGAAGCCGCCGTTCGTTCCATCGAGACCGGTGTTTGTCCCGTCCGGATAGTAGGTGGCGTGGAACTTCTTCGCGTGGAACGCCATCGCCGCCTGCTCGAGGTCCGTCCCCTCCTCGGGGTAGTAGAACGGCTTGGCCTTGCCGATGACTTTGCTGAAGTCGTTCGGGCTCACCACATTCGCTTCGGTATCCCCGCCGGCCGCATAGCCGTCGAGGCTGTGACGCGGGAGACCGCCGTCCCACCCGTCCGCCTGGTTGGGATCGATCTTCCGCCATAAGCAATTCGGATCCGCCTGACAAGCCGCGTTGTTGAGAGATTGCGCCTCGGCTTTTGTAAGCATGTCCAGGGGCGGCGTCGGGGGCCGCTGGCCCACGGTATCCTCGATCCCGGCGATCCAGAAGGGGTAGCCGGGGTTCCGGATTTTCTCGGTGGTCGGCGTATTCTTAGTACGGTAAACCCTTGCGTTGGAACCCACGATGATGTCGTTATTCTCCGCATCCTTGTGCACCTTGGCCACCACGGTCGCCATTCCGGGCATCGGCGCCATCGCCTTCCCGGGCAAAGGCACCACCGCGGGGATCGGCGTCCCCGTGGCGATCTCCCCGTCGGGTAACGCCCGAACCCGTTCGCAGATGGAGGCCGGCGTATCCACGCAGTTGCTATCGACCTTCGCAGGGATCGTGATAGCGAGACCCCACAGGGACGTGTGATACACGCCGGGTCGATCGAGAACCGTCTGGGCCTCCTCCTGCGTCGCCTGGAGGACCGTTCCGGTCTCCATCACGTCGTGGTGCCGCCAGTGGTACCACATCCCCTGCGCGAAGTGCGGGTAGAAGTGGCAATGGTAGATCGAGTCGCCGGCCGACTTGTTCCGGTTCCCCGATCCTCCGAAGTTGATCTCGTAGGTATAGCTGCCGCCGGGCCCGATCCCCTGGGCGTCCATGTAGTTCCCATTGTCGTCGTTGGGGTTATAGAGCCACTGGTGGTTGTGGAGATGGAAGACGTGCTGCTCCTTTCCCACGTGGGAGTTGCGGATCTTCGTGAAGTCCCCGGTGTAGCTGTGGTGGATATTCGCCGGGTCCTCCGCGCCGATGGCGAAGGAAGCCTTCCTCCCGAGCGCGTCCGCTGGACAGTTCGCCAGATCCGGCCTGCAATCCTCCAATCCGAGGTTGGCAGGGACGTCGACCAGCATCGCCGGGTCGGCGACGGTAAAGGAGGTGAGGAAGAACTCTTCATACGCGCAGTCCAGGCAGTCGTGCATCGGGCCGACACCCAACCGGTTCGCGATGATCTCCGAACCGATGCCGCCGGAGCCGTAGTTGATCATGAAGGCGTCCTTGACGCCCGCCAGGACGTACTTGAAGACCGGGTCCTTCACATAGAAACCCGGGAACGCCTGCCCGTTGACCGTCTCGTCGTGGAACTGGGAGGAGAAGTCCCGGAACGGCTCCAACCGGTTGGGCACCGTGGGGTTCCGTTTATCGACGGACTCCAGAGGATAGGTGGTCTTCGGGAAGGTGCCGTCCGCGTTGGGACCTGCGATCACCGCGTTGATCTCGGAGTGGACGATCTCATAGGCCGCGGTCAGCATATTAAGGACCGGCAGTTCCGCTTTGCCCTCGCTGATCCAGGGTTCGACGTTCGGGTACCGCGCCTCGTAGTCGAGGATCGGGTGGCCGTCAGGTGCGTACCCGGGATTAATTACGCCATTGCACCCCGGTTCCGTCCCGTTCGCACAACCTTTCGTGAGGTCGATCGCCAGCCGCATCTCCTCCTCGTGGACCTGGCCGCGGTAGATCCTCGCCCCGGTCGGCTCCACGATGATCTGGCCGAACAGGCCGTTGGAGACGTGTCCCTCGTTCGCGTCGGAGCCGATCGTGACGCCCTCGCTCGTGACGAGAAAGACCCCTTCCTTCTCGGCATATAAATGATAGCTTGTCGATTCGCCGGAGCCGATCAGGCTGCCTTGAGCCCCCGGGTTTTTCCCGACCATGCTTCCGTCGTCGTTAATGTCATCGACCAGCTGCATCCCGGCCGCGTGGAACCCGACCACACGGTCCTTGGGCTGATCGTCGAGTTCGACGGCGAAGGGAATCCCCGTGCCGGCCGTATTCAACGGCGGATGTAACGGGTTCGCCGACGGAGCCAGCAGGTTCTCCAGGTTGACGGTGAGGCAGTCCCCCTTGCGGACCCGCAAGACCAAGGGCCGGGGACGGCGGTCGGGACGAAGCTCGACCTGCCCCGGTGTGGCTGCGCCGCCCGCGGTCAACGGGAGCAGGCTGCTCGAATGGATCACGTCGCGCCGGAGCGCGAAGATCATCCCGTTGATGTTGGCCGCCCCGATCCGGTTGTACATCAGGGGCTGGTCGATCACAACCAGGTCGGCCGTGACTCCCCGGGCGCACGTGAACGCCGCAGAGGCGTCGCCGGCAGGGTACGCTCCGACGATGGCGGAGAGAGCGAGGCCCGCAAGGAACATCCCGCTGGTATGTCTACGCTGTTTCATATCGTTCCCCCTTTCCCTGAGGGACCGGTTCATGCCGGTCTGCACACGAACTGAGAGAAACCTTCGTGAGAATTCTTATTCATTTACCGTGCCATGATTTCGGAAGACCAAAATAAACAAGTTAATCAAGGACCTATGGTTTTACATCGCCCTGCCGAAGGGCGGGAAGGGTGCGACATTTCTTCCGGATGGAGGGGGTCCCGGCCGGAACTCCACGATTTATCAACGAATTCGAATAAGATTACCAACAAGGGATTGCAACGACTGTCTCATCCTTCCAAGCGAAGAACCGGGGAGTGTTTCATGGGGTGGTTGGTTCGGGCGGCTTCTTCCCGGGAAACGCGTGGGGGGGGCGCGGCTGCAACCTGGGTGGAATCGTAGCGTCGTGAACCGGGAAGGAAATCCGCAGCGTGCGATGCGTTCCGATGGCGTCAGCGGGAGCCGGTACCCGCCCCTCTGCGCTCCAGGAGGTCGAGTATCCGCGGCATCACGGTCTCCGGGGGTTGGTCGCCGCGCATCTTGGACCAGCGGGCGTTCTTCACGTCCCCGAGGACGAACGTCATCGAGTGGTCCTCGAAATCCTCCTGGAACTCGCCGAACCGCCGGATCACGGCATCGACGTCCTTCTTCGGGCCGGTGAGGAAGGTCCAGCCGGGCTTCGCCTCGAACCGCCCGGCGTACTTCTTCAACTCCTCCGGCGTGTCGTCCTCGGGATCCACGCTGATGGAGACGAAGAAGACGTCCTTCCCGAACCGGTCGCCGAGGGAATTCTGCACGTCGGAGAGATTGCTCATCAGGATCGGGCAGATGTCCGTGCAGCTGGTGTAGATGAAGCTGATGAGGACGATCTTCCCCCGCAGCGCGTCGGTGTAGAAGCGCACCTCCCGGCCGTCCTGGTCCAGCAGCCTGGTGTCGGTGAAGTAGCGGCGCTGCTCCCCCTCGTCGAGGCGACGCGGAACCTTTTCCTTGGGGGGTTGAAGGGTGATGGCCCCATTGTCCTCCGGCGGCGCCCCGTGCCGGTGCGCTTCGTGCGCGAGGGCGCCGGGCGTCGTCATCCCCCCCGCCAGAACCGTCGAAAGGGCGGCCGATGCCAGCATCTTGAGGGTCCGCGTCTTCACCCCGCTCCCTCCCCCAGTTGCCCGCCGACCCACGCCACCAGCTCCACCGGGTCGAACGGTTTTTCCAGGTACTCGGTGCACCCTTTCCCGGCGAGCTCGGCGATGAGGGCCTGGTCGCCGAAGCAGGTGATCGCGCACACCGCCGTGCGGTCCCCGCGCTCCCGCAGGGCGTCGATCAGCTCGGTGCCGGACATCTCCGGCATCCGGATGTCGGTGATCACGAGATCGAACGGGTCGCCGGCGTCCCGTGCGGACAGGATCTTCGCGAGCGCCTCCTTGCCGTCCGCGGCTTCCTCCAGCCGGTAGCCGCCCCGGCGCAGCGCCACCCCGGCGGCGAACCGGAACCCTTCCTCGTCGTCGACGAGCAGGATGCGGTGGTGAGGGATCGGAGACAACGCGCTACCCCCCCGGCCCTGTTCCGCTATTTTCCCCCCGTCCCCCCCGCACCAGCCGCTTGTTCAGCGCCTGGCGGGTGATGCCGAGGAGGGAGGCCGCGATCCCCTGGTTGTCCCGGGCCCTCGCGAGGGCCTCGGCGACGAGCTGATCCACGGCCTCCTTGAGGGTGGGGAGCCGCGACAGGCCGCCGAAGAGGGAAGACGGTCCGGCCGGGGCGGCGGGATCGGTGGATGTCTCGCCCGCAGGCGGCGCGTCCCTCGTCCCGACCGCCTTCCGGAAGCTCTCCAGGGAGAGGACCCCGCCGGTGTGGCGGAGCACCGCGTCGAAGACCATCATCCTCAGTTCCCGGACGTTCCCGGGGAAGTCGTAGGTGGACAGCAGGGTGCACAGCTCCGCGGGCGGCGTGGGCTTCCGCTTCCCTTCCGCCTCCGCCGCCTCGGCGAGGAAC
>Ga0153916_10003844_pt1 | contig 11244 bp, 10 predicted proteins | sample Opewatmetagenome_FD_109642 | JGI IMG/M metagenome (GOLD analysis project Ga0153916, IMG submission 109642) | Freshwater wetland microbial communities from Ohio, USA - Open water 3 Core 3 Depth 4 metaG | ecosystem: Environmental > Aquatic > Freshwater > Wetlands | place: USA: Ohio, Lake Erie...
GATGAAGAAGGAAAAAAATAATGATCTTTATATTTACATGGATAAAATATGTCTTTATTTTCTACCCTACAATTTATTACTCAACATCCAATAAATAAAAACCACAAACTCCATGCGTTAATACGATATGCAAAATGGCAAATTGGAAGCAGGCTTGTTCCTGGTCAGGTTATCATCCAATGGATAGACGGAACTAAATTCATTGCACAGCCAGGTGAAACAGGTCTCACTCAAAATATTTATTGCGGACTGCATGAATTTCAAGAAATGGGTTATATCTTACATGTTCTAACCCCTGATGATCTATTTATTGACGTGGGAGCGAATGTAGGTTCTTATACAATCCTTGCTTGCGCTGCTAGAGGAGCAAGAGGTTACTGTTTTGAACCAATAAGTACGACTTACCAAAAATTATTAGAAAACATAAAAATTAACAATTTATCTAATCGGGTAAAGTCTTATAACATTGGTATTTCTGATAAAAAAGGTGAGCTATTCTTCACATACAATGAAAACACCACGAACCATGTTATTGGTAGAGGAGAATCAAATTCAAATGCAATGAAGGTTAAAGTTAGCACACTCGACGAGGTACTTACTGGTGAATCATCCACGGTATTGAAAATTGACGTAGAAGGATTTGAGGCGAGGGTAATCAATGGTGCTATCCATACGCTAGAAAACCCTTCCTTACATTCAGTAATTATTGAGATAAACGAGGCTAGTAAGCGATATGGTCTTTATGAAGAGCAGGTAATTCAAATAATGAATTTTATGGGTTTTCAAATATATGCTTACGATCCTATTAAGCGGGAATTGATACAATTTCCAGGTTATAAATCAGATATTGGTAATTCTTTATTTATTAGGAATATTGGTCTAGTTAAAGATAGATTATCAAAAGCATCTCGAGTTAAAGTATACAATTTTGAATTTTGAAAAAACATTTGACTCAATGTTCATAATAATATTTGTCTAAATGAATAAATACTTCAAAGCGATTTCAACGAACTTAATTTTCATGATAGTTAATATAATTTCTTTTCTTGTATTAACTCCTCTTGCCATACACTCAATGGGCGATGAGTTTTATGGATTATGGTCAATTTTGTATTCGGTAATGTTGTTCTCTAATATTGGAACATTAGGTATCAGCTCAATCGTAAATAAGTTTGCTGCCGAAGCATCGATAGAAAGTAGTGAAAAACATAATTATGACATCATAAATTCGGCATTTTCCATAATTCTACCGATGGCAATTATTACTACCGTTATTTTATGGTTAGCGAGCGGCTTGATCGCTAAGAATATGAATGTTTCGCTATTGATGCAAAACCAGTTTAGAAATGCTATTCGAATTTGTGCGATTGGGATCGTTTTTCAATTCTTAGCCCAAATTCCTCAAGGTTTTTTTCTCTCCCAGTATAGAAATAATATTGTCCGCAGTATGGATTTTATTGCAAATATCTTTCCTTGGATTGGTGCAATTCTCATCAGTATTGTTCAAAAAAATTTAATGTGGATTGCTTTGTGGTTTGGAACTGTACAATTGTTTATCATTGTGATTTATACTTTTTCGATACGGAATCATCTACACGGTAATATTCTGCCGAAATTATTTACTATTCGGAGAATAATAAATTTTTCATTTTATATGTTTATTGAATCAATCGCAATCTCAATATTTCAACAATTAGATAAAGTAATAGTTGGCTTTATACTTGGCCCGTCGTTGGCAGGTGTATATTCCGTAGGTACAAGTGTTGGTTTACGGATGTCGATAATTGTTGGCCAGGTCACTGAAGTAATGATTCCATACGCGAGTCTTAAAAATTCCATTGGAGATAACGAAACCCTCTTTTCAATATTTAGGAAAATGTCCCAATATATTAGTTTGATGGTCGCAGCTATTGGGAGCTTTTTAATAATTTGGATGCATGAAATATTAACTATTTGGATTTCTCCAGATTATGCTGAAAAGTATTACCTTATCTTCAGTATTTTAATCCTTGCTTATGGAATTTTAAGTCTTTGCCGACCCGCCCATCAAACTCTGCAGGGCATTGGGCAAGTAAGATTTAGCTCAATGCTGTATTTATTTTCCTCAATATTAATGCTCACAGGAGTGTATGTTTTTTCCAGCATGTTTGAATTTTATGGGGCGGCTCTTGCAAACATTCTAATGATTTTTTTGTTAGGCATGAATTTACGCACTTATCTCTTGTTTGATAGGAGAATGATATGGAAAGAGATAATTACTGATCAAAGCCTAGGAGTAATGCTTCCTATAATTACATGTGCTTTTGTTCTACTTTCCCCATCTTTGATCGTAAAAGTATGCTTTACTCTAATTCTCATTATTTGGTTAGTCATCATTTTTTTACGGGATTCATTTGCTAAGGCTCAAATTTTAAAAATGTTTAAAAATATTACTCAAGGAATAATAGAATAATTCTCGATGCTTAGCACATTCTTTTTTCTTTCGGGTACTCTCTTACTATCACTAAATTTCATTCGCCCATTTGGACTTGCAATTTCTGATTGGCTATATTTCATTTCGTTGGGATTGGCATTGTTGGAAACGATCTTTATTGATCGGAAAAGCCGTGGTACATGGACAAATAACCGATTTTTGTGGTTCGGTCTCCTTATATTAATTGGGGGAATTATCTCATTAGCAAAATCCAAAAATATTAATGTTGCAGTTTTTGAAATTATTCAGCAGATCTATGTAATAACATTTTTTATTTCTTTGATTTGGATAATGGTTAAGCGAGGACAAACAAGAAATATTCTTCTCGCCTTGATATTGACTGGCGTCTTTACTTCGTGTATTGCTAGCATTGATTACATCACTGGATCAAGATTAGGACTATTTCTATCGGGAACACCCAATGAGCAATTCTGGTACCGCTATGCTGGGACACTTGGGCATCCCAACAAGTTTGGTTACTTCCTTGTCATTACAACAACGATAACTTTTGCCAGACTAATGAAAGATGAACCGTTACGAAAAATTAGTCTCAACAGGATGATTTGGTTTCTATTATTATTTATGCAGATATTTGGGCTGTATTTAAGTGGCTCACTCACTGCATATATAGGCATATTGCTTAGTATTATATTATTGTTCATTTCAAGGAAAGCAATAACATGGCGGGCGCTGAAAATAGCTATTCCAGTTTTATTGGTTTGTTATTTGATAGTTTCATTGGGGATAATCACAAGCAAATTATCTTTTCCCCAGAGATCACAGCTAGGAAATTCATTAATTTCTAAAGCAATTATGCGGGTAGAAACGACCACGGCACCATCGCGATTAATTATTTTTGAACACGCCCTGGAAGAGATTATTAAAAATCCGCTGGTTGGTGCAGGCTATGATCAAATTTCAACTTCTGGGATCGGATTTATCACCCGAGATTTGCATGGGACAATTCATAATGTGTTCCTGCAAGTATTGTATGCAGGCGGTTTATTGGCATTCATTGGCTGGTCGGCAGTTTATGCATATTTGGGCTGGATTGCAATTGTGACATTATTTAATAGAGAGAAGAAAGGTGTTTCTCTCATGATTTTAGGAATTGCGGTATCTGCCATAACTATTATCATTATGGATCAATTTCAAGATGCTATATACCAACGAGAGAAGTGGCTGATATTTGGACTGCTAGTTAGTTATACTTGGGAACAGATCGTACTTAAACGAACAAATAAACAAAATCATCAACATATAATGATTAAACTAGAATGAAGCGATAAACAATGTGTCGTACAGAGAATAGAAAGTATTCTATATAAACCTAAGGAAATTAATAAACTAATGCGTGTAGCATTTTTTCAACGGATTTTCGCTCATTACCAATGGGGATTAGTGCAAGAACTCGCGATCCATTCCGAACATAGATACACTTTCTTTGGGGATAAACATGACCCAGCGAGGAGTGGTATTGAACCAATACCCATAGAACTCCGCCGTCTTGTCGATTTTCATGTTGTTCCAACATGGCATTTCACCCTGCATTTAGCTATCCAACCTTCAACAATGTGGGAAGCGTTAATTGGAAAGTACGATACTTTCATTTTTGAGGGTGTTTTTCATCATCTGTGTATTTGGCTTGCTATGTGGATAGCCCATGCACGTGGGAAGCGAGTTTTACTCTATACACATGGCTGGAGGCATGAAGATACTAATTCTATAATTCGAGCTGTTCGTTTTGTATTTCTACGCCAAGCCGACGGCTTACTTCTGTACAGTTGCCGAGCCCGATCCATTGGTATTTCTTTAGGGATCTCACCGGAAAAAATGTATGTTGTGTATAACAGCATGGATTATCCTCGAATGGTAGCTCTTCGGGATTCCATCAATCAAACACAACTTAATATTCTTCGAGAAAGGCTTTTTGGCTACTCTGAGCTACCTGTGGTTATATATGTAGGTAGGCTGATACCGACTAAGCAGGTTGATCTTTTAGTTGAAGCTTGCTCGAGGTTAAAAAGAGGCGGATATCCAATAGGATTAATCATCGTAGGTGATGGACAGGAATTTGAATTATTAAAGGTAAAAACTCTCGAGCTCAAAGTTCCAGCTCATTTTACTGGTGCCGTTTATGATGAGACAGATTTATCCCTTTTAATTTCTGCTGCGAATGTTCTTGTCGTACCTGGTGCTTTGGGATTATCGTCTATCCATGCAATGACTTACGGCACCCCAGTGATAACAAATGATTCACTTGATCAGCAAGGACCGGAAGTTGAAACAATCGTTCCTGGAAAAACTGGTGCATTTTTCCATAAAAATGACCCTGAGTCTCTGGCAAAAGCTATGATTCCCTTCTTGGGAAAGACCGAATTGTATTTAAATTACCGAAAGAATTGCATAAAAATGATTGACAATTATTATAATCCAATTATGATGCGCAAGGTATTTGACAGAGCTATTAATGGATTACCATCAATTGACTCTCTTCTACCTTTTGCCTAAATACGATCCCCTAAAATCGAACAAGATAAATTAATGAACCCATCTAAATTTAAAGACTGGATTCCGCCTAAAATTTGGAACTGGCTTCGTTATTCATATGGAGGATTTCACGTAGTTGATAGCTGGCCTGGGTCGACCACAAACGGATGGAAATATGCTGTAACCGAAGCTGCCATAGCAAATGACGAAAGTATGCGTCGAATGCTCGAAGGTCAAGCCATTGGTGTCCTTCCGGAAGAGAGCCTTGACATTTTACCAGATAGAACGATGGATTTTCATCATTGGATTATGCAGTTTGTTTTTATTGTTGCCAGGTCTGCGATGGGAAGAGATGAATTAAAGTTATTGGATTTTGGCGGTGGTTTTGGTACACACGCGCTCGCTTTGAAACGAATGTTGCCCAGCTTAAGGGTTGAATATACCGTGTGCGACTTACCTGAGTTTTGCAAAATTGGAGAAAAACTTAATCAGAACGTCACGTTTATTTCCGATCTCGAACAGGCTGATACAGACTACCAACTTGTTTATGCGTCAAGCTCAATACAATATATAAAGAATTGGCAAAATCTTATTGCCCAGCTATGCAAGATTAGTAATAGATACATTTTCATAACCAGAACTCCATTTGTATTGAACCATTCACCATTTATCGCTGTTCAAAAAGCATATGGAACAGAGTATCCCGGTTGGGTGTTTAATTTTCATGATTTTGTAAAAGAATTGCAGGGTCATGATATGCGTTTGAGTGAAGTATTTATTAATGGCCGTGGAAATCCAGTGAAGGCATCTGGAGAGATGAATATTCACCTTGGATTATTGTTTGAGAAAAGTATAGATAAGGTGAAAAATACATAGATCTGTATTATGGCATAACATAACCTTTAGGTGTTTAAAGCGTTGAGAAATAGATAGTGCCTAAAAAGGCATTCCAACGGGGAAGTCCAAAGTATCGGGATTATTTCTCATAAAGCTTTTCTGAGTTACAAACAGTCAAAATAGATTTGAAACAAAGAATGCGATGGTAAGAAAACCATGACAGACGAGTTTTTCAAGGGAAAAAAGATACTAATTACCGGTGGTCTTGGATTTATTGGTTCTAATTTAGCGTGGAGGCTGGTCACAGAAGGATGCTTGGTAACAATTATTGATAGTATGATCCCAGAATATGGCGGGAATCTTTATAACATACACGGCATTGAAGAAAAAGTAAAGGTAAATATTTCTGATGTGCGTGATGAATATAGCATGCGTTATCTGATCAAGGATCATGACTACCTATTCAACCTAGCCGGTCAAACCAGTCACATAGATTCAATGAATAATCCATTTTTAGACCTTGATATAAATTGCCGTGCGCAACTCTCCATCCTGGAGTCATGCCGACAATATAATCCTTCTATCAAAATTGTATTTGCCAGTACGCGACAGATTTATGGGAAACCCGACTATTTGCCTGTTGATGAATTACATCCATTACATCCCGCAGATATTAACGGAATTAATAAAATGAGTGGTGAGTGGTTTCATAGATTATTCAATGACATTTACGGTATACGTACCTGCGTATTGCGGTTGACAAACACCTATGGACCACGGATGCGTATTAAGGATAGCCGGCAAACATTTTTAGGAGTTTGGTTAAGATTAATTCTCGATGATCAATTATTTGATGTTTGGGAAGGTCAACAATTGCGAGATTTTAATTATGTCGATGATTGTGTAGACGCATTAATAAAAGCCGCAGAATCTGAGCAGGCTAATGGACAGGTTTTTAATTTAGGAGCGCCAGATCCAATCTCTTTAAAAGAATTGGCCGACTTGCTGGTCGAATTGAATAATGGAAAGGGCAGATACACAATAAGTTCATATCCAGCTGAGCGTAAAAAGATCGACATTGGTGATTATTATTCAAACTACAGCAAATTTAAGGAACTTACTGGCTGGGAACCGATGATCAGCTTGCGCGATGGCTTGGTTAGGACTTTGGATTATTTTCGGCAAAACAGGTGCTATTACAGTTGAGGGGATTGGATTTTATGATTCCAGTTGCTAATCCAAAAGCCAGCTATATGGCGCATAAACAAGAGCTCGACCGTATTATAGATGAGGTGATGCAAAGCGGCTGGTACATTTTCGGAAAAAAAGTTAAGTTATTTGAGGAGAACTTTGCGGATTATTTGGGAGTATCGTACTGTGTGGGTGTGGCTAACGGCACTGATGCTATTCAATTGGCACTGCGCGCAATTGGAATAAAATCAGGTGAAAAAGTAATTACAGTTTCTCATACTTCTGTTGCGACTGTATCTGGGATTGACTGGATTGGTGCAATTCCGATACTTGTAGACATTGACCCACAAACATATACCATTGATCCCCAAAGAGTTCAGGAAACCCTTAAAAACGACGTTCATAAGCAAATTAAGGCAATAATTGCAGTCCATTTGTATGGGCATCCTTCAGACATGGAAGCTTTGATGTATATTGCTAATCGTTATCATGTTGCGCTTGTTGAAGATTGTGCCCAGGCGCATGGCGCAATGGCCAACGGTAAGAAAACCGGCTCATTTGGTGAGTGCGGAGCGTTTAGCTTCTATCCAACTAAAAACCTTGGTGCTTTTGGTGATGGAGGAGCAATTGTTACAAGCAATTCTGAGATTGCTGACAAACTTCGCTTCCTACAACAATATGGATGGCGAGAACGCTATATCAGCGAAGAGGCAGGTTACAACTCGCGATTAGATGAACTACAGGCCGCTATTTTGGATTGTAAGCTGAATTGGCTTGATGAGGGAAACCTACGTCGCCAGGAAATAGCACGACAATACAATGAGGGGTTGAAAAGTTTACCAATACAGCTGCCGATTGAAAGATCTGGATGTCGGCATGTTTACCACCAATACGTAATAAGATGTGAACATCGGGATAGTATAGGTAAATATCTCAAATCACAAGGTATACAGACCTCAATCCTTTATCCGATGCCTATTCATTTACAACCTGGCTATAGGGACCGGGTTATGATTGGGCACGGTGGCATGGAGGTTACTGAATCGATAGTAAATGAAATCCTATGTTTACCCATTTTTCCGGAATTAAGTACTAATGATGTAAAAATAATTCTTAATAGTATTTTGAATTATTTTGGGTAAAAAGTATAAGGAATATGAATTACTTTGGCACTTACTTTGACTCAAATTATCTACCGCGTGCTTTGTGCATGCTAAATTCGTTGAAGCTGTACTGTAGGTTTTATAAAATATATATACTGTGCCTCGATGAAATATGTCTAAAGCGGATACAAGAACTAGAGCAACCAAATGTAATCCCCATGAGTTTGTCTAATTTGGAGACAGCAATTACTGACCTGGTTCCCTTGAAAAACAAACGTTCTCGGATAGAGTATTACTATACATGTGGTCCAGCTTTTCTATGTTTATTAATAGAACAAAACCCGGAAATTGACGTTTTAACTTACCTGGACGCAGACCTATGCTTCTTTTCTGATCCACAACCTTTATTTGATCAATTCAAGGGATATTCAATTGGTGTCATTCCGCACCGAATGCAAGAGCAGAAAAAAGAACCATGGCAGGGTAAATACAATGTGGGTTGGATTAATTTCCGGCGAGACACCAATGGGCTTGCATGTCTCCATTGGTGGCGCGATCGTTGTATTGAATGGTGCTATATGCGTTACGAAGACGGCAAGTTTGGTGATCAACTCTATTTAGATCAATGGCCTAAGTTGTTTAAAGGTGTTTATGAATACACAAACCATGGGGCTGATGTTGGGGCATGGAATGTCAGAGATTATATATTTTCCTTGAGAAACAGTCAGGTTTATGTGGATAATAATCCATTAGTGTTTTATCATTTCCATGGTTTTAAAAAAGTTACGAAGAATATATACAATCCATCACTCGGTTTTATGAGTAAACCAATAAGTCCAATTCTCAGAGAACATGTGTTTGCTAAATATATTGTTTGTTTAGAAAAATATTCAGAAGGCAATGAACCTACCGCCAGTATTAGTGATTACAAACCTAAATTCCATATAATTAAAACCGTAATCCGTCTAGTGCTAAGCATATTATTCCGCCAATATTTGATATATTACAAAGGTCGTGTAATATAAGTATTATTAGTAATAGGACAAATATCATGGTGTGTCCAGGGAGGGGGAAAATATAGTTATTATCAGAAGAGACCTTTGCATGGATGCTTATCTATAATGGATTTGGGAATATTGTCAAATAATAAGCAAACTGCGCCCATTTCTACTGCAATTCTTTAATCTGTTGGGTTCTAAAAGAATCTTGAATTCAATATCAGTCATTATAGTTACGTATAACGAAGAAATGCATATTGAGCGGTGTATTAAGTCCGTAAAACCGCTCACCTCAAAGATATTCATCGTTGATTCATTTTCTACCGATAATACCGGAGAAAAAGCCCGGTCACATGGTGCAATGGTAATTCAGCGTAAATGGAAAAACTATGCTGACCAGTTTCAATGGGGACTTGATCAATTTTCGAATGGCTCAGATTGGGTCATGCGCTTAGATGCCGATGAATACCTGGAGCTGGACCTTCAAACGGAAATTCCTGTCTTATTAGAATCCCTAGCACCAGATGTATTGGGGGTCTACATCAGGAGAAAGGTTTTCTTTCACGGAAAATGGATCAAGCATGGAGGTTTTTACCCACAGACTTTATTACGAATCTGGCGTACTGGTACTGGAAGAATTGAGCAACGCTGGATGGATGAACATATTATCTTGCCCCCAGGTGCGAAAACAGTTTATGCCAAGGGTCATCTGGTAGATGATAATCACAAAAGCTTTACATTCTGGATAAATAAGCATAACACTTATGCCACGCGAGAAGCTATTGATCAGTTGAATATTAAGCATCATTTTACCGCTCAAGATCAGGCAATTATGACAATGAACGACGTTCAGGCAAACCGCAAGAGGATATTGAAAAAAAAGGTATATTCTAAACTACCCGCAGGGCTCCGGGCGTTCATGTATTTCTGCTACCGCTATTTTATACGCCTCGGCTTTCTTGATGGCGCTGAAGGTTTTGTCTGGCATTTCATGCAGGGGTTTTGGTACCGTTTACTGGTCGACATCAAGATTGATGAAATTGAAAAAAAGAGTCGGGGGGACATTGAAAAAATGCGTGAAGTAATCCGTCGTGATCATGGCATCGATTTATCCCAATGACCTTTCAGCGATTAGATCGATTTAAGCTCCCTAAAAACTTCCGCGGTGGCAATCCTGTAAAAGTCCAACTCTGGTGGATTATCCAAGCGGTCGTTATTAATCTCTCACCCCAGTTCATGTATAGCTGGCGGCGGTTATGGTATCGGCTGTTTGGAGCAAAGATTGGTAAGAGCGTTCTAATCCGCCCATCAGTGAAATGTGTTTACCCATGGAAACTTTCGATTGGGGATTATTCCTGGATTGGTGATGAAGTGTCACTTTATACGCTCGGGGAAATTGAGATCGGATCCAATACGGTTATTTCTCAAAATTGCTATTTATGCACAGGTTCACACGATTACACCAGCCCTGCCTTTGATATCTTTACCCAAAAGATCACTATTGGCAATGAGGTTTGGCTAGCCAGTGATGTTTTCGTGGCACCGGGGGTTACAATCGGAAAGGGAGCAGTCGTTGGCGTACGAAGTACTGTCTTAAACGATCTACCCGAAGGCATGGTGTGTTACGGAAATCCAGCTAAACCGATTAAACCCAGGCTCATGAAGGGGTAGAAGGTAGATGGTTTTTTTGCTATACGGGCTTAATTTCAGCCCAGAGCTGGTGGGAATCGGTAAATATACTGGAGAGCTGGCCAAGGCACTGGTGAAAAAGGGGCACCAGGTCACAGTGGTCACAACACCGCCGTATTACCCAGCGTGGCAGGTTGGACAAGGCTACCGTGCTCATCGTTACACAGTGGAAGAATCCTCCAATCTCAAAGTCATCCGCTGCCCCTTGTGGGTTCCAAGGCGGATATCGGGTATCACGCGTATGCTGCACCTGCTTTCGTTCGCACTATCCTCAGCATCAGTCGTCTATCGCGAAGTGGGGAAGAAACCCGATATCATATTTACGGTCGCACCCACAATTGTGGCTGCACCTGTGGCTTACCGTGTTGGCAAACATTTCGGTGTCTGCACCTGGCTACATATACAGGATTTTGAGATCGAGGCCGCACTCAACTTGGGAATCCTAAAGGCGGGGGAGACTTCC
>Ga0153916_10003845_pt1 | contig 11243 bp, 9 predicted proteins | sample Opewatmetagenome_FD_109642 | JGI IMG/M metagenome (GOLD analysis project Ga0153916, IMG submission 109642) | Freshwater wetland microbial communities from Ohio, USA - Open water 3 Core 3 Depth 4 metaG | ecosystem: Environmental > Aquatic > Freshwater > Wetlands | place: USA: Ohio, Lake Erie, Old...
AATTGAATTTTGCGTCGGCTGTTTTTGTTATTACCAATGGCTGTCCGGAGAACCGGATCGATTCGGCCAGAATGGCCGAGTTTTTCCGGAATAACGGCTGGATCATCAAAGATAATCTTCAAGAAGCCGACCTCGTAGTTTTCAATGCCTGCGGATTGACAGGGACAACAGAGGACGATGGGATCAAGATCATCAATTATATCCAGACCCGCAAAAAGCCCTCCGCCGAGCTGATTGTCTGCGGCTGTCTGCCTAAAATCAATAACTCTCGACTTCGGGAAGTCTATCGGGGAATCACCTTCGGTTCAGACGAAGTGGAGCGGCTGGATGGACTATTCCCCTCGGATAGAAAGGCCAAGGACCTCGAGGCGAACTATCTTATCCCCAGATTCCAGTTAGATAAAAGGGAAGCCGCCGGTTTGGCGCACGACAAAGAGAGAGGGCCGATCATCGGATTGTTGAAATGGCTGAAGAAACACAGCCTGGATTCCATCCAAGAGCGGCTGGCCGCGGCGATTAATGTCTACGGTCCGAATTCTTACCCGATAAAAATCTCAACGGGTTGCCTGAATGCTTGTTCCTACTGCGCAGTCAAGTTGAGTCGGGGTCATGTAAGAAGCAAATCCATAGACCGCATTGCCCGGGAATTCGAGGAAGGATTAGAGAAAAATTACCAGGAATTTGCTCTGATAGGAAGCGACCTGGGGGCTTTCGGCCGAGATAGAGGAACCGATCTGGTCTGTCTCCTCAGGGAACTCCTGAAGAGGGAAGGAGACTATCGGATCAGGCTGCGCAATATCCAGCCCCGATTTTTGATCGAGATGATGCCGGAATTTAAAAAAATTTTGGACACGGGAAAGATATCGTATTTCGAATGTGCAGCCGAATCGGGGAATGATCGGATCTTGCGTTTGATGAACAGGGGCTATAGCATCGACAAATATAAGGAGGCCATCGGTCTCCTGAACAGAGAATTTCCAGAGATCCAGCTTCGCACCCAATTGATGGTCGGATTCCCGACGGAAACAAAAGATGAATTCCATGATACCTGCCGCTTGTTGGATGAATTGAGATTTGACTATGTTGAAGTCTACGCCTTTCAGCCTCGTCCCGGAACTCGGGCCGCTGAAATGGAAGGACAGGTCAAGCCCCGTATCAGCGAGAGAAGATATTATAAGCTGCTGATAAAATCCCTTTTCAAGGATATTCAAAGGAAAAGAAGAGCTCTTGCTGAATATAAGAATAGATGTGAAGCTCGTTCCTGTTTTTGTGGTTGTCGAGAAATAGTTTTTGATAATTTCTATAATGGAGTTTTTCGACACCAGGAGAAGAAATCTCCAGTCGATGATCGAGCTCTTGTTCCAGCTCATCAAGATGGGCAATCAGGATCCAGCTAGGCTTTGTCGCCGATAGACCTCCTCCGCTCCAGGCCGTGCGGTCCGTCGTAGTCGGCCGCTTTCGGTTATCTTATTTACCGCTGACCAAAAGAACTTGCCATCCGGCGGGCGCTTCCGTTATCCTCTACCCGACAGGAGGGATTCATGAAACACCATAAGCCCCTGACCGTGATCTTTGGGCTGGCTATGCTGCTCGGCGTTTTGCCCGCCGCCACGCGTTCCCAGGAGGCGCAGCCGCAGCTCTATCTCATGGGGAATTTCCTGGTCGATGTTTCCCGGGTCGCCGAATACGAGGCGGCCGTCAAGGATGTCCTGACCGGCCTGGAAAAGCACGGCTTCCCGTTTCGTCTCGATACTTATAGTACGGACGACTGCCATTATTACATTGTCTATCCTTTGAAAAATTTTGCCGACGCCGACCTCTGGTTCAAAGCCTGGGCAGAGCTGGGAAAAAAGATGGGCCCGGAAAACCTGCAGGCGCTCCACAGCCGCATCGTTGCCGCCGAGCTTGAACGCGGCTACGAGTTCTGGTCCTTTCGACCGGACATCTCTTTCCTCCCCGAGAAGGAACGGTTGAAGCCGGAAGAAATCGGCTATTACACCTGGGATTTCGTCTGGGTCATCCCGGGGAAAGAGGCAGAATTCGAGGCCGTCAACAAGGAGTGGATCGCCCTCAGCGGGGTCAAGAAGGCTCGAGATCCCTTTTTGACTTACAAGGGAGAGCTGGGCCCGAAGATGCCGGTCTATGTCTGGCTGGAGTATGGCAAAAGCGCCGCAGATTATACCGCCACTGAAGAGAAGTTTTGGAAGGCGATGGGGGAGGAGGGCGCCGCGCTGTCGAAAAAGACCCGGTCGCTGATCAGAAGGATGGATTCAAAAACCGGGCAATACAGACCGGACCTTTCCTACTCGCCGAAGGGCAAATAAAGAGGATCGAGTCGCGCTATCGCTTTTTGACAGGATAGCGGATGACCGTCCAGTAGTCCGATGGGCCGGCCGCCATCCCCGGGCCCTTCAGGTACTCTTCCTCGTGCGGGCCGGAAATCTCGTAGCCGCTCTCGCGGATGAAGGCGTGCAGCTTTAAGATGGTCGGAGTCTCCTCAGAATAGGGACCGAGGTGAAGGATCTCCGCCACTTCACCATACTCCCAGTTTTCGATCCGTACCCCCTCTATGCCCTCGGGCAGCTGGGTAACGGAGTCCGGGATTGGCAAACCGTAGAGTCCCGCCCACTGGTCCTTGGGATCGGTTGCTATGTTCATCCAGCGCGCCCGCGGAGCGGTCATGCGGACGCCTTTCAGGCTGAAAAACGTCTTGAACAGAAGCCCGAAGGCCTCTTTGCCGACCACGTTCGGATCTCCCTTGGCTTCGACGACGATCATTCTCTGCCGAGGCATCATCGATATCCGGGGCGTTTTCAGCGATTCGTAGGTACTCAGATCCTGGCCCATGGCCACTCCGGTGCCGCAAAGACAGAACATGATCGCACTGACCATGGCGATTTTTTTCTTCATGTTTTTCTCCCTGGCGTGCCTCTATAGAGGACGGATGGGCTCATGGATCTCGATGATGAACTTTCCCTGAGGATGGTCCTTGTAAACGGCCAGAACCTTGGTCTCCGGGAAGCGGACAAGACCGCGGGGCCCGGCCCAGCGCATCAACTTCTCGAACGCCTTCGCCACACCTTGGAATGGGCCGATGTGACGGATATAGGCGACCTGGAGTTCGGGGAGATCCTTAACTTCGACCTGAAAACTCTTCAAGCTCATCGATCGTTGCCTCCTTTTTCGATGTCCTTCACGGGCATGATAGCCGGAGGCAGGGACAGGGTCTTTCCCCGGCTTGCGGATCGTTTGTCCATCCTTGCTTTTTGTTTCACCGATCTTGCTTCCGGCCTGGTGATTGCCCTCCCGCCAGGCGCTGGCGCTCATTCCAAAGCGCTCTTTGAAGGCTCGGGCAAAGGCGGCCGATCCGGAGAACCCACAATCCAGGGCGACGGCGGTGATCGTTTTCTTGGGGTTGTCGGTCAATTGGCCGGCCGCCCTCTCCAATCGGACTCGCTGGATGAAGGCGTTGAGAGCCTCGCCGACAAGGGCGTGGAAGATGCGATGGAAATGAAACCGGCTGAAATGGGCGACTCGGGCCAGTTCCTCGAGGCCCAGGTCTTTGCCGATGTTCCGGTCGATGTGGTCGATGACCCGGTTGATGCGCGCCATGTACTCATCGCGCAGCATCTGACGCCGGTCGATCATGATCATACTAGAAAATCGCGGGGGCAAGCGCAGCCTTGTCCCCTCAACTATCATTCCCCGCCGATCTGGAGAAGCTTGATCAGGAAGGTCGGCGTCGCCATCCTCCGGCTCAAATCGAGGTCGTCCGCAACCATTTCGATGCCGTTGAGCATCTCGTCGGCCGTCCCGGCGATGGTCAGGCCTTTCACCGGGAAAGCGATCTTCCCGTCCTCGATCCAAAAACCGGACGCCCCGCCGCTGAAGTTGCCGTTGACCGGATTGATGCCATAGCCGGTCACCTCTTTGACCAGCAGGCCTGTCTTTGTCGCCTTGATGATGTCTTCGAGTTTGGCTTGGCCGGCGGCCATGGTGAACTGGTGGGGCCCGATCCCCGGCAGGTCGGTGAACCCGCCCCGCGAGGCATTCCCGGTGCTCTGGACTCCCGCCCGCTTGGCCACAATCGTGTTGTACATGAAGCCTTTAAGAACGCCCTTGTCGATGATGACCCTCTTCTGAGTCGAAACCCCCTCTCCGTCGAACGGCTCACTGGCGACGCCCTTCCCGAGCGTCCCGTCGTCGATCAAGGTGACGAGCTCAGACCCGATCTTCTGGCCCAGCTTCTGGGCCAAAAAGCTGGCTCCTTGGAGCACCCGCTCTCCGTTTACCGCACCGAGAATCCCCCCGAGGAGCGCATAGCCCACATCGGCATGGAAAATGACAGGGGCCTTCTGTGTTTTGACCGGCTTGGGGTCCAGCATTTCGTAGGCATCCCGCGCCGCCTTGGCCGCCACCTTCTCCGCCGGCTTAAGGTCACCGTAGGAGCGCGCGCCGCAGAATTCGCCGCCCGAAGATTTCTGATCTCCTTTCTCCGCCACGACAGAAACGCCCAGGGAGCAGGCCGAAGACCGGTAGCTTTTGGCCAGACCGTTGGAATTGGCAATGATGACCTCGCCCTCGGCCTCTCCGTATCTGGCCCCATCGCTCTTGGTGATCCGGGGATCTTTCATGGCCAGCTGTTCTATTTTCTTGGCCAGGTCGATCTTCTGCTCCATCGGTATTTTGGCGATCTGGGGGTCATAGAGGCCGGCGATCTCAGTCATCCCCTTGTCGTCGGGGAGCACGTTGTTCGGGTCCGGAGTCGTGATCTTGGCAAACCCGATGGCCCGGCCGATGGCATCCTCGAGCGCCTTTTCTCCCAGGTCGTTGGAGCTCGAAAAGGCCATCCTTCCCTTGCTGAAGACCCGGAGCCCGGCGCCGTAGGAGGCCGCTTCCTCCACGGTCTCGACTTCTCCCTTGCGGACCTCGATGCTTAGATTCCGGCCGTTCTCGATGTAGACTTCGGCCGCATCGGCCCCTTTTTTCAGGCACTTATTGACCAACTGTTCGGCTAATGCTTTATAGTCCATGGTTTTCTCCATCCTTAGCTCTTATCTCGCCCGCGATCCGCCGACGTTGATGCCCCGGATTCTGACCGTGGGCTGCCCGGCCGCGACTTCAGCCGACTGGCCCTTGCCGCAGATCCCGGGGCCGAAATCCAGGTCGTCTCCGACGGCGTCGATGCCCTGGATGACGTCGAGGGAACTTCCGATGAGAGTGGCTCCCTTGACGGGAGTTGTCTTTTTCCCGTCCTCTATGAGGTAAGCTTCCCGGCAAGTGAAGTTGAAGACCCCCGTCGTCGGGTTGACGCTGCCTCCGCTCAGGCTTTGGACGTATATGCCGCTCTTGGTCGAGGCCAGGATTTCTTCAGGCTTGTCGTCGCCGCGATCAATAAAGGTGTTCGTCATGCGGACGATCGGGATATTGCGGAAGCTCTCCCGGCGGCCGTTTCCCGTGCGCTCCATTTGGATCTGTTTGGCCGAAAGCACGTCGGTCATGAACTTGACAAGGACCCCGTTCTGGATCAGGACGTTGCGCTTCATTTGAGTCCCCTCGTCGTCGTAGTTGGTCGTGCCGCGGAAGCAGGGGAGGGTGCCGTCGTCCACCATGGTGAATTTCTCACTGGCCACCTTCTTCCCGAGCCTGCCGACGAAGACGCCGGTTTCCCGGGCGATGTTGTCTCCTTCGAGAGGATGGCCCACGGCCTCGTGGACCAGGACACCGCCCCAGCCGTTCTGCATGACCACGTCCATCTTCCCGGCCGGCGCGTCCTTGGCCTCGAGCATGACGATGGATTCCCGGGCGCAGTTGCGGGCCGCATCCTCGGGCTTGAGCTCGTCGAACATCTCGATCCCGGAATGCCGACTCAGCCGCTCGCGTCCCATGTGAGAGGTGTTGTTGCCGGCGCCGAGAGTCTGGACGATAAAGAAGAGGAGCGGCAGCTCATCGCTTAGGTAGAGACCCTCGCTGTTGGCGATGATGCGGCTGCGGACCTCATCATAATAATTGATCGAGGCCATCTTGATCCGGGCGTCATAGGACAGCGCAGCGTCGTGGGCGCGCTTCATGATCTCCAGTCGCTTTTCGTCCGCGACCGTCTGGAGAGGGACCTTGACCGTGATGTAGGACGGCCGGCTCTGTTCTTTGATATTCACCGGCTTGATGGCCTTGGCCCCCCGGGCCACAAAGGAGGCCACCTCGGCGGCTCGGCTGAGCTTTTCCTGGGTGATCTCATCCGTGTAGGCGTAGCCGGTCTTGTCCCCGGAGATGACGCGAACGCCGGCGCCCTGACTTATGCCGAAAACGGCGCTCTTGAACTTTCCCTCCTCGAGCAGGATGTCACGCGAGATCCGATGTTCGACATAGACCTCGCCGAACTCTCCGCCCTGGCTCAGGGACAGGCGGATGACTTTGTTCAGGTCCTCGAAGGCGAGCTCCGGTCTGGCCGGGGCTTGGCCGGCCAGCAGGTCCCGCAGCAGGGAAGGGGTGGCCGCAAGAGCGACGCTTCCCTTCAAGCTCAGTTCCAGAAACTTACGCCGGGGAATGTCCTCGACGAAACTGTATTTAAGGCTCATGATGACTCCTCATAACGATGGAATGGATCAAGACAAACATGAAGCCCAATTATACCCCACCCGGCCGGCGGAACTCAAAAAGCGGACCGACGGTCGCTAGGAAGATACAGAGAAAGCGGCCGCCAGCTTGATGGCTTCGACCAAACTGCACGGATTGGCCCGGTTTTTGCCGGCAATATCGAAGGCCGTGCCGTGGTCGGGCGAGGTGCGGATAAAGGGCAGGCCCAGGCTCACGTTGACTCCGCTTTCGAAAGCGACGAGCTTGAAGGGAATCAAGCCCTGGTCATGGTAAAGGGCGATGACGATCTTGTCCGGCTGCCCGAGAGCGCTCCGGAAGACGACGTCGGGTGGAAAGGGTCCGCTGATCTTGACCCCCTGCCGGCGCGCCTCCTTGACGGCGGGAGCGATCTCCTCGGTCTCATCGCGGCCCAGGAGGTCGTCCTCTCCGGCGTGGGGGTTGATCCCGGCGACAAGGAATTCAGAGCCTCCCGGCAGAACGCAATTCACACTCCTGTGGAGGGACAGGAAAAAACCCAGCAGGCTTTCCCGGCGGACTTTTTTCAAGGCGTTTTTCAGGGAGACATGATGGCTCAAAAGGGCGACTTTAAGCTTTTCCGACCAGAAAGCCATGATGACCCCGCGATAGAACTGACTCAGGTAGTCGGTGTGGCCCTTCCAGGGGATGCCGGCCATCGCCCAGGAGGACTTGGAGATCGGGGCCGTTACGATAGCCTGAAGATTCCCCTCTTTGGCCTCGGCGACGGCGGCTTTGAAATAGCGGAAAGATTCCAGCCCGTTCTTAGCTGAAGGAGCTCCCCTCCCGGCTGTCCTCGACGAGCTCGGGATTTCGTGGAAGGTCAGGGTCCCCGACGGGGCGGTTTCTTTCGCTTTCAAGGAATCGAAATCGAAATGAAGGCCGAGAGCTCTCTCTTCTTCCCTGAGGACGAGCGAGGAACCGAAAAGCACATAGTCGGCCTTCGGCAGCTGATAATCTCCCGCTAATGCCTTGAGGACGATCTCCGGGCCTACGCCGCCCGGGTCGCCGAGCGTAATCCCGATCCTCCGAAGAGTCATCGGCCCTTTTTCTTGGCCTCTTCCTCTTCCCCTTCCTTGATGTCCTCTGTCTTGTAGAGGTACTTTGTGTTGGCCTTGTAAACCAGCAGGTTGGGCGCGTCGTCGCGGTTGAGCTTGAAGCAGTTCCGGTCGTACCACTCGATGTATCCCTCGATGACCTGGCCGTCAACAAAGGCCACGGCCATCCGGGTCTTTTTGTTCATCTGCTTGAGGTAGTAGTAGTTCTCGGCGTGAGTATCATAGGGCGGGTGCATCTTCCGTTTGTCAGATTCGTGGCGCTCTTTTTCTCTTTCCCGGCTGTCCCGGATCTCGGCTAGGTTGGGTCTGATGAGTCTTCTGTTCATAGAAATTCTCCACCCATCGGATTGATGAAGGATTTTCGCTTGATCCATATTCTATCACTTCTCCGGACCGACATCAATACCGGAAAGGCCCGGACCTGTTGGCCGAGCAGGCCCTATCTCAAACCCTCCATCGGTATGAGCGTTTGACAAAAAAATAGCGGCCGGTGCCCCGCAAGAACCCCTGGAGATCCCTTTCCTGGCTGTCATCCACTCCGAAATAGAAGACTGTGCCGGGCCGGTATTCATAGCTGAGCAGAGCGCTCATATAAAGCGTCCTGTAGTAGTCGTCGTAGTCGGTGATCAGCCTTAGGGAGAGCGGGCGCGAAACCTGATAATTGAACCGCTTCAGAACAAACCCCATCTCCAGGCCTTTCTTGCAGCCGAGATAGGGATTGACGTCGTAGTAGATGCCGTCCCCGAACTCATACCGGACCTCCGCCCCGAGCCAGGACAGAGGCTCGGAACCGAGGCCAAGCATCAGGCTTTTCCGCTAAAAGCTAACGGCTGACCATCACTTGATCGATGCTGATATTCATATTTTTCAGGCTCGTGCCCATTGCCTTCTCCAGGCTGGCCGCCGAGATGGTGTAGTCAACGATCGCTCGCAGTTCCGCGATCCGGGCGGAACTCAAGTCCCTTTGGTAGGTAAGAACGATGAAGTTCGTGCTCAGGCCGACTTTGAGCTTCTCTTCTTCGGCCGAGAGCTTCTTCTCTGCAAGCTCTCGGGCAACCCGGTAGGATTGGACTTTTTTAAAGTTCGTCTCGACGGAGCGGACGCCGTTCCGGATCTCCAGGTAGATGGTCTGCTCCTGGTTCTTCAGCTGCAGCATCGACTGCTCAAGTTGGAGCTTGGCCTGAGTATGGGCCGCACGAGAGAAAAAGGTATTCAGGGGGATGTCCAGGGTCAGGCCGACCGTCCAGTTGTTATACTTGAAACCGAAGGCGTCCTTCATGGCATCCTTGGCCGGACCGGGGACGAAGCCGATGATTTCCCCGGTCAGGGGGTTGTCATTGAGGTAAACGATCTGGTCTCCGGAGATCCCGGGGCTGTAATACGACGCCGTCAAGTCAAGGCGCGGCAGGAGCTGGTTCTTGGTGTAGCTGACGTTAAGGTCCTGGGTGCGCAGGTCAACCTTGAGCGACTTGAGCTCGGGCCTGTTCTGCATGGCGGTGAGGAGGGCTTCCTCGACGTTGAACTGGCGCTCTTCGAATTTCGGTTCGTCGACGGGCTTGATCGGCAGGGCCAGTTTCATCTCGTCATCGGGGAGGTTGATGATCGTCCGGAGGCGGTCTTCGTTGTTCTTGACCTCGGCCTCTGCCGAAAGGATTTCAGCCTCCCGGGTGGCCACCTCGGCCTGGGCGCTCAGGATCTCGATCGGCGCCAGCGTGCCCACCTCCACCGCCCTTTGGTTTTTGGCCAGGAGGTCCTGGGCAAGCTTGAGAGACTGCTGCCTGACTTTCAAGTTTTCCTGGCTGTAGGCCAGGTTCCAGTAGGCCTCTTCGACCGTATAGATGATGTCGGCGAACGTCTTTTCCAGGTCGATCTCGGACTTCTCGTAATTGTACTGGCTGACGATGATGTCATTCCGGGTCACCTTGATCCCGAAATCCCGGAGCAGGGGTTGCCGGAAGTCGAACCGGAGCGTGCTCCCGTAGCGGGGGTTGACCGTTTGGAACTTGCTGTTGCTCTCGTTCTTGTAGTTCGTCCAAGAGGCGGTCAGCGTTCCGCCCGTTGGGACGAGCTGAGAGACCGAGGCGTCGTAATCATAGTAGTCGGTGATCGTTGTGCCCGTCGTCTCGAGCCAGGAATAGGAGGCGCTTTCATTGCTGCGGTCGGAAAAACCGAACCCGAGGGTGGGCAGAAAAATCTCCTTGGCCCGGGCGACCGAGTAGCCGGCGATCTCCGGGTTCATGACCTGGATGGCCACGCCGTAGTTGTTTTTCAGCGTCCGTAGAATGGTGTCCGTGAGGGTCAGGGACAGGACCGGTTCTGTTTTCTCCTGGGTCCAAGAGATGGCCGGCCAAACCAGGACCAGGACGGCAAGAAATCTGGCTATTCGTCCGCGCATGGGAAACCTCCAGAAATTGGATCTCATTTGTAATATACGTTTATTCGTAGCGTAAAGCTTCAATCGGGTCCAATCGCGAGGCCTTGCGGGCCGGGTAGAACCCGAAGAAAATGCCGACCGAAGCCGAGAAGCCGAAGGCCATGATGATGGAACTGGGGGAGACCGTCGTCTTGAACTCGGAGAATATTTTGATGTAATGAAGGATCTTGGACAGCCCGAAGCCGAAGAGGACGCCGATCAGACCTCCGAGAACACTCAAGACGATGGCCTCCGTTAAGAACTGAAGCAGAATGTCCTTCTGCCGGGCGCCCACCGCCATGCGGATTCCGATCTCCCGGATCCTCTCGGTCACCGAGACGAGCATGATGTTCATGATCCCGATGCCGCCGACGAGGAGCGAGATCGAGGCGATGCTGCCCAGCAGGATGGTCATGATCTGAGTGGCCTGGGCCGCTCCCTCGGCGATTTCTGACATATTCCGGACCTGGAAGTCGTCCTCGGCGCCGGGGGCAATCTTGTGCCGGATCCGCATCAGTTCCTCGATCTGGGTCTGGGCCTCTTTCGTCCGCGCCGCAGACACGGCCGAGATATCGACCGAGGAGATGTATTCCTGTCCGGTCAGCCTCTTCATCACCGTTGTGTAGGGCACCGTCATCATGTCGTCGCGGTTGAACCAGCCGCCGGACTCGCCTTTGGACTTGAAGACGCCGATGACCCGGAAGGGGATGGCCTTGACCCGGATGATCTTGCCGACCGCGTCCTCGTCCTCGAACAGGCTCTTCTTGACTTCGCTCCCCAAGACGCAGACTTTGGCCGCCGTCCTCACATGGCCTTCGTCAAAATATGTCCCCTGGTCCAGCTCCCAGTTCCGGACCTCGGGGTACATGGCTCCGGTTCCCTGGACGGAGGTGCTCCAATTCTTGTTACCGTAGACGACCTGGGCGCGCGTGCTGGCCGAAGGAGACGTGTATTTCACGGCATCGCACTGCGTCTCGATGGCCGTCGCATCCTCGGGCTTGAGCGTGTTGAAGCCTCCGGATCCGGAATGCACGCCGTGTGAACTCCTGCTCCCGGGGGAAACAAACAGCAGGTTGGTGCCCATGGAGGCGAAGCGGTCCTCGACGCCGCGTTTGGCTCCTTCTCCGATGCTGACCATGGAGATCACGGCGCCGACGCCG
>Ga0153916_10003846_pt1 | contig 11243 bp, 9 predicted proteins | sample Opewatmetagenome_FD_109642 | JGI IMG/M metagenome (GOLD analysis project Ga0153916, IMG submission 109642) | Freshwater wetland microbial communities from Ohio, USA - Open water 3 Core 3 Depth 4 metaG | ecosystem: Environmental > Aquatic > Freshwater > Wetlands | place: USA: Ohio, Lake Erie, Old...
GCCACCATTCCCGAGAGCCTGCCAATTGTGCTCACCTTCGCGCTCGCCCTTGGAGCCCGGCAGATGGCTCACCAAGGGGCTGTAGTACGCAACCTGTCAGTGGTGGAGTCACTCGGCTCGGTTGACACAATTTGTACTGACAAAACCGGAACCCTCACCCAGAATCGCATGGTCGTACAAGCATTGTTTGCGGGGGGTCAGTTAGTGAGCCTCCCGGATGGTTTTGGTTCGGATGGTGAAATCAACAAGCTGCTTCAGGCTGCTCTTTTATGCAATGAAGCCACGATTTTGGTTGATCCCGAGCCAAAAATCCTCGGAGACCCGGTGGATACTGCTATTTTGAAAGCCGCCCAGGACGCTGGAATGGATGTCGACAGTGTTCGTGCAGCCCATCCATTGGTAAATCTGATACCGTTCAGCTCTGAGCGTAAAATGATGACCACATTGCATCAAATGGACGGAGAGATGGTCGCCATCACCAAAGGAGCTCCAGGCATCGTATTGGCCCATTGCTCGGAATGTGAGGAAAAGGGGCAACGATATCCCCTGGCAGATTTCCGTTGTCAGTTTGTACGGCAGACCATCCAAAAGCTGCAAGGCGATGGGATGTACGTGCTTGGATTGGCAAGCAAGGAATTACCATCCGCCGAAGTAAATGACCAGGTTGAGCGTGGAATGATTTTTATGGGTTTATTGGTGCTGATGGATCCGCCACGACCTCAGGCTGATGAAGCTATTGCCAAAGCACAGGCGGCTGGGATCCGTGTGGTCATGATCACCGGTGATAATGGGTTGACTGCCCAGGCTATCGCTGGCAGGTTGGGAATTGGTCAGAATGTAGTCGATGCGCGCGAGCTGACCGGACTCGAGGTTTCAGACCTCTACGAAAAGGTCAAGGATGTGGATATCATTGCACGCGCCACACCGCTGGTGAAACAGGTGATCCTCCAAGAGTTGCAACAAGCAGGTCACTTCGTTGTAATGACCGGGGATGGGGTGAATGATGCCACGGCGCTCAAACAGTCGGACGTGGGCGTGGCAATGGGTTTGCGTGGTACTGATATAGCCAAAGAATCTGCCCAGATGGTGTTGCTGGATGATAACTTCGCAACCATCGTGGTTGCCATCGAGGAAGGCAGGCGCATTTTTGATAACATCCGCAAGTTCACCAATTACCTGCTCAGCACTAGCCTGGGCGAAGTGTTTGTAGTGCTGATGCTTTCGATTGCCGGATATTTTCCGCTATCAGCCATTATGTTGCTGTGGATAAACGTGGTCACTGACCTGGTACCCGCCAGCGCATTGGCAGCGGACCCCGCAGTGAGCCGTGTGATGAGCCGTCGCCCTCGCCGCCACAATGAGCCCATAATGAACAAAGCCATTTATGCCACCATTGCCGGGAGCATCTTCCGTACTCTTATTGCCTATGGGTTGATCTTCTGGGTAGGGCTGCAGTTTGGAGGGGTGACTTATGCCCGTACGATGTTGTTCACTAGCATCGTCCTGCATGCATTTACCCGCCTCATGGTGGTCCGTCAGCTGGATGATCTGTCTATCTGGTCGAATCGGGCACTCCTGGTTAGCTATGCGGTAGCAGTAGGGTTGCAGCTCTTGGCGTTGTACACTCCCCTGCGAAATCTATTTGGTGTCGTTGCTCTCGATTGGCGCGCCTGGATGGTCATGATCCCGGTCACCGCCGGCTCGTCTTTCTTCGGGGTATATATGACTCGCTGGATCCTAAAGCTTATTCCGCTTTGGGATGATCCTGTTATCGCAAGTTCACACTGATATAAAAAAAGAAAATCCAACGGAATTAATATTATAGTAATTACTCACTGATCTGGTATGTGCACCCGTCCTGCGATGATTTGTATACATTATTCCCGGAAGATAGGAGTTCGCAGGTGGTTTTCCCTGCGAACTCCTATCTTCCGGCCTCTTCTCCCCTTCCCATAAATTTGGGAAGGGGAGATAAAGAGGGGATGGGTGTGTAGGTACAGACATGAAGGGGTATATTTGATGGATAAATCTTAATAAATCAACCTAGGCTGCCAGCTTTTTTAGTCTTGCCATGCGGAAAGTTGATTCTAGCTCAAGCGCGTGATCGTTGCGGGGGAATTCACCCAAGCCCATGTGCATCCCGGCATAAAGATAGTAGCTGGACTTTTCGTTGAGGTATTCACGAGGGAAACGGTAGGTTCCGTTCATCGTACGGAAAATCTCCAACTGAGCCATGCCTTGCTGGAACCAGGCGCTGGATTTTCCGCATTCGAAGTGTGCCATCATCTCCAGGAATAGGATCAGCTTTTCGGGTTCATTCTCACGTGGTAAACATGCCAGGAAGACTCGTCCGGCGGCATACGGGCGGTGCAGCTGTGAGTTCCAGATATAACCGCCAGGAGTGTCCTGGAAAGCTGGATGTAGAAGATACGCGACGATTGCCTCGACTTTCTGCCGGGTGAGTTGGTCCTCCTTTGGCAGGTATGCCAGCGCGTAAAGATCGTAACAGGTGGGTAAACCCAGCACTCCCCAATGGTTGTTAAAGCGTTGCTGGTAAAACAGTTTCGGGCTTTCGTGAATGTTTTTCTGTGAGGGTGATAGGCATTGGCGCTCGGTTTCATTCATATAAAAATCATAGTCACCATGGCAAGCCAGTTTATATAATACTTCGATCCGCTGCTCCATCCAGTTAGCAACACGTGGCTCAGTTGCATACCCGGCACGTACAAGGAAAGGTACGATGATCAGCGCTTCCTTGCGATATGGATCCTCTACTCCCACGGCGCAATAGGGCAGAGCGTGCTCATCCAGTTTGGCCATCCCAGCTCGCAACCCATATTCGCACAGTTTTGCCAATGCATTCTCTGCCGCGGAATCCTTTGAGTGATGGACCGGTCCGCTGCCGAGTAGATCTAACCACCGGCGCACTTCGTTGCAGGCAAGGAGGTCTGAAAGCAACGCCTCACGGTCTATACCTGGATCGCCAGGAATTAATTCCGTAGCTGTGAGCCAGCGCAGTACGGCTCCTCCCTCGGTCAGTAAAAATGAAATTATCTCTCGATCCATATGACTGCCAAACTATATACTTAGAAGTTAAATACAGGTAACTATATCATAATCCCTGTAGCCTTATCGGTTGCTGCAATTTCACCACACAGGAATCGATATATTTTTTAACGATAATTTCTCCTCGAAATTGGATTGGTTTTGTTGGCACCTCGCTTATCGACACAATAAATTCTGTCGCAATCTATTCTTTCTGAATTTAAAATAAACCAGCCATGTAAATACAATTCACATGGCTGGTGGATAACCGGTGTTGATGATAAATTACGTTTGGCAGATTAGTAGAGCACCCGATGTGACCCGCGTGGCAGTCCAAACATTATTCACCAAAGTTCCATGGCTGCTGACGTTCTGACCCAGAGCCAGGTCATCAAACGTGATTGGGGTTACAGTTCCATCCGCGTTCCGAAGTAGGAAACGCGTGGAATCACTGGTCTGCAAGGTAACTTCCTGACCGGTTACCGGGCTCGCCAGACGGTTGCCACAGGAGACTGTTACTGTGACAGTTTTTGCGGCTGGATCTAAGGCTGAGATCGTACCCGAAAGTGCGAATGGGGTGCGGACTCCAAAACTGGTCTGGGCGCTGCTACCATATCCAACCTGATTGCCGACACCGAATCTGTTCTGGTCACCTGTACCAACATTGACCTGCTTACCTGTGCAATTGCCGCTTGCGGTTCCATGGTTTACGGGTGGGCCGCCTGCTGCAAGTGCCGGTACTACTGATAGAGCTAACAAGATTACTACGAGGGTTAAAACTGTAAGTTTCTTCATTTTTATTCCTTTCAACATGTGAGATGGGTTGTGTTATGTTTCACATACCTGCTCAATATGACGCTGGGGATGTTATGAAGATATGGTTAGAAATAATCCTTCACAAATCCTTCACATCTTCACTGGGTATAATTGTCCTACAATCGACGCACCTAAGAGCGGCTTCCATAGGGATGATTTCTAGGAGTGATTTTGACCAATGTTACCTCTCGAACGATCCAACAAGCTAAGGCAGGAAGCAGACCACGTTTTGGGATTGATCAAGTTGAATGAGATCCTGCGTCCATATAGAAAGGTCTACCCAAGTGGCAGTTATTTCCTGGATGTAATGGTCTATCCTGATGTGGACTTGTACCTCACAAAAATCAGTATAGATCAATTATTTAAGCTTGGCGCGCGGATCGCAAGCTGTGATCTGGTTATACAGGTAGTGTTTGAGAAGACAGATGACCCCGTGGGTATGCCGGAGGGCTTGTACTTGAAACTACGCGTGAAATATGGGGACTGGGGTCGACCCTGGAAGATTGACATCTGGTCATTGGAGGAAAAGATTATCCTGGATAAGATGGCAGATATGCACCACTTCCAAGCGAAGATGACACCTGATTTACGTGAGCAGATTATCCATTACAAGCTCTCCATAATGACATCCCAATTGCGTACACCTATGTATAGTGGCTATTACATCTATAAGGCCTTCCTTGATGAAGGGTTGAAGGATTTTGAGAGTGTGAACCAATATTTGATAGCCAATGGCATCCGGATGGAAGTGTAATGATCGATGTGTGACTTGGCTTATAATTTCTAAGCTCTTATCACCTTCTATAGAAATTTATACATTACTGAAAATAACAGGAATGATTAACAGAATTTGGAGGTCTACATGTCAGATTCTGATACAGTAATTCTCATCTCCCGCAATGGTATGGGTGAAGCAGACCAGGTCTTACAGTACAAGTTGATCGATACCTATCTCAAACTTTTGGATGAACATGATATCCTGCCCAGAGCGATATGCTTTTATACGGAGGGCGTGCATTTGGTAACGGAAGGCTCACCGGTATTGGAGACGCTACAATCATTGGAGCATAAAGGCGTGCGTCTCATCCTGTGTTCCACTTGCCTGAATTATTTCGAACTCATCGACCAGGTGAAAGTGGGTATTGTGGGTGGGATGGGTGACATCCTTGAAGCTCAACGTTTGGCTGCCAAAGTGATCACGCTTTAGGGGCTTTTACTAATCTGTCACCTAATTAATCATTTTGTCCTGTTATACTAAATTAATAACTAACCTGCATCGAGCGCCATTCTCGAAATTACTCTTTACTATTCACTTTGTACCTAATTACCTTGCAGTTAAGGCTACACATAAAGAGGTGGATCATGAAAAATAAGACGGTAAATTTGGTTCGAATTTTCGGTATCCCGATCGGCCTTGACCCCTCTTGGTTCCTGGTATTTGCGCTGATCACCTGGACGCTTGCAATCAGCTATTTCCCATCGGAATTCAAGCAATGGACCAAACTCCAAGATTGGTCTATTGCTGTAGTCACGTCCATCCTATTCTTTATAAGTGTTGTTCTACACGAGCTGGGTCATTCGATTGTGGCCCTACGTTATAAACTACCGGTGAATCGTATCACCTTATATATCTTCGGAGGTATTTCTGAGATCACAGCTGAACCTACAAATGCTCTGTCTGAATTTGTGATTGCTTTTGCCGGACCACTTACCAGCATCATCCTGGCAATCATATTTTACGCGTTCGAAATTGTGTTTAAAGGGATTGCACCCGTCTATGCTATCTCTAAATACCTGGCGTTGATCAATGGCACTTTAGCTGTATTCAACCTGATCCCAGGCTTCCCATTGGATGGAGGCAGGGTATTTCGTGCTATCGTTTGGGGTATCACCCATAATCTTCGGCGTGCAACCGAGATAGCCGGTCTGGTGGGTCACGCTATCGCCTTCCTGTTCATCCTCTTAGGCGTTTGGCAGCTCTTTCAGGGGAACTGGGCTAATGGTCTGTGGATTGCTTTTATTGGCTGGTTTCTCGAGAACGCGGTCGTGGGGCAGGTACAGCAGCAGCGCATTCACTCTTTACTGGAAGGGCATACAGTGGATCAGGCGATGAGTCGTTCCTGTGTCCAAGCTTCTGCCGATCTTACCCTGCAGGAATTGGTGGATGTATACATCCTCGAAAAAGGCCAGCGCTGCCTGGTGATGACACGCCACGAACAGCCGGTAGGGTTACTGACCCTACACAATATTCGTCAAATACCCCGGCATCTTTGGGGTTCTACCACTGCTTCACAAGTGATGACGCCCATGGATCAGGTGAAGCGCACCAGCCCGAAGGTGAGCTTGGAGCAGGCATTAGCGCAAATGGGCACCGATGGGGTAAATCAGATGCCAGTGATGGAGAATGATCAAATCGAAGGTATGCTCAGCCGGGAAGACATTGTCAATTATCTCCACCTGCTCCAGAATCTAAAGAAGTAAGGCGGTAATCGCCAGGGTGGTAGCTTCAGGCTTCTAATGCTGGATAACGTCAGTTAAGTCGGTAAATCTAATGCTCAGCTCTGGTATCAATCGTGATTTTCGAGCATCCATCCATATGCTCTTGGCTCTGATTTTAATGATCGGCATATATCCCCCCTCAGCTCAATACCCTCCTGATCCCTTGAAATCACACGGGACGGTGTTGGTCGATCATCAGGCTGAGCTCAAGGCTGTAGATTTACCTCTTATTGTCAGCTCCCGGCTTGATAAAGAGCCAAACTTGTTGCGTTATCTTACCTGGTTGCTTGGTGATGATTGGCTTGGAGCCGATTGGATGTACATTGGTGTGGGAGAGTATCGTTTCCCTGCCCTCAACGAAAAGGGTCAACAGCTTTATGTTACCAACCCCCTCACCGGTGTGAAGACCGCCCAGTGGAAGTATGCCCGCTTTTGGACTGACCCTGGGCCGGCATTGCTAACCACAAGTGACACCTTATGGGTCTGGGGCTACAATGCCGGTTTGCATGGGATCTATGCTGACAGCCTCCTGATCGATCCTCCCTCCAGGATAGCACCCCCGGATGATGTGACAGCGTTTGGCAGGGTAATCACTGTCTCAGGACAGAATATTACAATTCAGGATCCGGCAGGGATTAGATCTATCATTACCGTGGACCCAGATACAGCATATAACTTCCCCAAAGGAGTAGATCTTCCCCGCCCGAAAACGGGGTTGTGGTTGCATATCTCGTGGCTGACAGGTACGATCGGGTTGCTTGGGCGCTACAATGGCTTTCATGGGTCCTTCCGTGGAATCTTGCGTTTGGATTTTAGCAAACCGTGACCTCACAAAAGCGCTTAGGCTAACTCTTTGAATGCACCCCCGCTAGGAATATCTCATTTCATAAATCGATACGCATTTCAGCTTCATCCTCAATCATTCTACCCGTGAGGGTAAAACCATACTTTCTATAGAATGGTTCAGGACCATCCTCAACCGGATGGCAGCTTAGGGTTAGCTCCCGCGCGCCTGGGCGGGCACGAACGTATTCCATAAGCAGGTTCATTGCCTGCTTGCCAAAACCCATTTTTTGGTAGCGCGCATCGATCATGTAGCGCCAGAGGAAATATCGTGGTTCATCCTGGTCATCATAAAGCATCAGGAAACCCACGGGTGTTTCATCAGCATAGATGGCTCGAAACCACGCTTTAGGCTCGAAATACGCCTCGGCGATAGACACCGCATTCGGGGCAACGAAATGCTTTTGTTCTTCGCTGACGTCCAACCGGCAAATGATGCGCACCGTTTCAGCGTTTACCTCCCTCAGGCTAACGGCGGAATTACGGGTAATGGTGGGGGTTTCATCGGTCATAAATACTATTCCTTGTGGTTAAGTGTTTATAGTAAAAGATATAAGTTCGAATTCATATTTACCTAAAGAGTAGGAAATGCAAGCATACCATAATTTCAGAGGAAATATCTGATACGCATTCTTTCTGAATTTATCCGCGATTGCAGCGGAAAATCAATTCGGGATTAGTAATTTGCTTAATGCTAAATGCTATTTATTAATTGCATAATTTCCTCCCATGTTATAATCCTTCCTTTGCAAAGGATACCATGCCGTTCTGGACTGTCTTCCTCATCGCCATTGGTTTAGCCATGGATTGCTTCGCAGTCTCGCTGGGTGTGGGAACCGCTGGCACTGCTGTGGGTTTCCGCCCTACCTTCCGGCTGTTTTTCCACTTCGGATTGTTCCAGGCTGGGATGACCTTGTTGGGATGGTTGGCAGGTAAGACTGTAGTCACCTACATAGCTAGCGTGGATCATTGGGTGGCGTTTGGATTATTGGTATTTGTGGGAGTCCGCATGATACTGGGTGGCTTGCGTAAGGAAGGTGCAGAACCCGCTATACCTGATCCCTCACGTGGGATGACCCTGGTGATACTAAGCATTGCCACCAGCATTGATGCTCTGGCGGTTGGGCTCAGCCTGGCGTTGTTAGAGGTCAATGTATTTTGGTCAGCTCTGCTCATTGGTGGGGTGTCAGCTGCACTTTCACTGGTGGGGTTGCTGCTCGGGAACCAGCTTGGAATGCGTTTCGGTAAATCGATGGAAGTGTTGGGTGGATTAATCCTGATCGGGATCGGCTTACGCGTCTTGGTAACGCATTTGTTCTAGAAGGTTTATGTAACTAATCACCAATCCAAAATTTTCACCTCACCTGCATATCTTTGAAGATAATCGGATGGGTGAGTAATTATATAGTGCTAACCACGCTGATTTCTTTTCCATAAATATCCTTTGTGTCGGAGGGCGCTTTTTTGGTGCACCTTCGCGTCCTTCGTGGTTTTCTTGCTCTTGGGTGAGTAATTACGGGTTTATAATATTTCACAATAACATTGTCCAGAGATCGGATTTAGCAGATTCGGAGAGTATTTTGGATAATAACCCTCTGAAGATTTCCTAATTCGGTGGTATTACGGATTATCTCTGCATCAATCTGGTTTCTCGACAAGAAATCATCCAATCGATAACTTGGATTCATTATTTCAAGCATGCAAAAAGCCTTCAGTAAGTTCGCCCAAAGTAAATCTTCCCTCCTCACCATCATCATATTACTAGGATTAGTGCTGGTCAATTTCGTCATCCAAATCGGTGTAGATCCCAGCTATAAAAATATGTCCACCGATAGTGGGACCTTTGCCTATTGCGGGCAGGTGATTCGTGATGGCGGGTTGATGTACCGTGATTGTTGGGATAATAAACCGCCCGGTGTCTATTATCTCAACGCCGCCGCGATTTGGCTCGGGGGATCCAACCCGTTTGCCATTTGGCTCTTTCAAGCGCTATGGCTGACCATCGCTGTTTTGGCTTACTTCTTGATCCTAAATAGGATCTGGGAACATAAAGGGATGGCAGCCTTGGCGACATTTACTCTGCTGCTGGTGCTGTTATACCCTGATATCTACCAAGGTGGAAACTTTACTGAAACCTACGCAGTTTTGCCTGCGGTGCTTTCATTGGGTGCCTTTTGGGCTTTTCTGCATTCTGGGCACAGGCGTTGGCTGATTGTCTTGGGTCTATTGGTTGCAGCCGGATTTCTGCTTAAACCAACCTATATCGCGGTTGGGTTGGCAGCCAGTATCGTTGTGACTTACCTGGAGATACGACGCCGATCATATAAAGCGCTTTTGATAAATTTGGGTATTTTAGTTTCATCTGCTTTGCTGCCCCTCGTTCTGGTTGGATTATTTTGGGTCTGGAAGCAGGATTTTTACGAATTATGGTTCGCTGTATTCGCCCATAATGTCACCTATATCCGTCAAGGTTTTTCCCTGCGTAGCTTATATGGCACAGCACGCATGTTCCTCATCCAACAACCTGTGGCTTCACTAACGATCCTGGTTGAAGTCTCCATAACAATCTTTTTACTCAATTATGCACAAGCCATATTCTCCAGGACATTTCCTGTTCAAAATCGGGTTGATGCCTTTACTCCAGGCAAGCTAGGCCCACAACAGATACGGATATGGTTTCTTGGTGGCGTTTTTCTTGCCATTATCTTGGACCTTATATTCCTGGCATCGTCAGGTAAAAATTTCGGTCACTATATCCAGGTGCTCCTGCCTGCCATGGGAGTTGCCATGCTCTATCCGCTAGATCTTCTGCGCAAATCCTTCAGCCAGGATCATTCGAGCCGGAAAATACAGCTGGTTTTGTTGTCTGCGCTCCTCATCGTATCCTTGAGTGGTGCATTGGAAATAGCTGCCAAAGAAATGCCTAGTGTCCAGGAGTTAAAATCATTCTTTTCTCAGCCAAATCTCACACTTTACCAGCCTACACAGCTGGAGCAATATATTATTGATCACAGCTCAACTTCTGATTCAGTCCTGATTTGGGCAGGACATCCAAGTATGAATTTTGTTACCAATCGCCGCTCGCCAACCCGCTATATTTTCCTGCAACACTTGTTTACGCCAACCCCCAAAGCTCCCAATGGATTTGGTGAATTCTTGGAAGAATTAAATGCTGATCCGCCTGCGCTGATTGTAGTCCAGCCTGTATCCTCAGCCGGTTTACCCTATTTTGGCGATCCCGTCGAATCCTTATGTGCAGGATGCGACCCACAAGTTTTGAATGGAATGTTGTCTTTGAGACAATTTGTCACCTCCCAATATGTATTGAATTATTCTATTTGGGATTGGGTCGTCTACGAGCGCATCCATTGATTCCGGTATTTTCTCGAAAATTTTTTCTTCATCAATCTAAACGCTTTTTATATGTATCCAACTTGGGCTAATCTACGTTGAGCCGGTCTTGAGAATGGATGGCATCATCTTGATTAGCTACTACTTACCAGGTTGAGGGCTAAAAGATTTTTACCGCAATTTGCACGCATCATGTCAGACCATCAAGGGAGGATTTGATTTTTTACGCATTTGGCATAAAATAGTGGTAGTGCATTACATTAATAAAATCATCATGGCACAATAGGCATAGGGTATGGAAAAATTTACGGATGTTGAATCGTTGACCCAGTACATCACAGATGAGATATTTCGGCTTTTTAAGTTATCACGCCAATCCTGGCTAAGACGGACATTTGGCCCTCTCTTCAGATTACCGACACACCGCTTTGCTCAGGTGGCCTATACCTTTGACCACTTTGTAGCGGAATATGGCTTTCGAGAAGCAGCTCTACGCATACTGCCTGTTTTCGCCCAGGCATTTGACGCGCAAAATGTGGAGAGCATCCCATTGGAAGGTCCTTTGTTGATCACTTCCAATCACCCCGGCACATGTGACTCGATCGTGATTGCAGCCAATATCCCCCGACCTGACTTGAAGATCGTCGCCACCGGGGTTCCATTCGTGCAGGGCCTCCGGAACGCTGCCA
>Ga0153916_10003847_pt1 | contig 11242 bp, 8 predicted proteins | sample Opewatmetagenome_FD_109642 | JGI IMG/M metagenome (GOLD analysis project Ga0153916, IMG submission 109642) | Freshwater wetland microbial communities from Ohio, USA - Open water 3 Core 3 Depth 4 metaG | ecosystem: Environmental > Aquatic > Freshwater > Wetlands | place: USA: Ohio, Lake Erie, Old...
CGGGTTCTTGTGGTGGAGGCTGTTGTCGACGAACGCTCCCGCGAGGTTGTGGGCCGCGCCGATGGCGTGGACGTCGCCGGTCAGGTGGAGGTTGAAGTCCTCCATGGGGATGACCTGGCTGTAGCCGCCCCCGGCCGCTCCACCCTTGATCCCGAAGACCGGGCCGAGCGAGGGCTGGCGGATGTTGACCGACGCGGTGTGGCCGATCCTGTTGAGGCCCTGGGCGAGCCCGACCGTGGTGGTCGACTTGCCCTCACCGAGCGGCGTCGGAGTGATCGCGGTGACCAGCACGTATTTGCCGCGCGGTCGCTCCGCCTCGAGGCGGTGGATCGCCTCGAGCGTCACCTTCGCCTTGGTCGGGCCGTACAGCTCGAGCTCGCCGTTGGCGATGCCGAGGTCGCGCGCCACGTCTACGATCGGCCGGGGCGTGACGGATCGGGCGATCTCGAGATCGGACGGGAAGCTCATCGGTCTCCTCGGTTGGCGGCAGACTGCGTGACGGCGGGCTGGGTGGTGGCGGGCCGAACGGCGGCCTGGCGTTCGGCCGCCCGGATGAGGTGGGTCAGGAGGAGGGCGTTGGTCAACGGCCCGACGCCGCCGGGCACCGGGGTGATGGCCGAGGCGACAGCACGCGCCGACTCGAAGTCGACGTCGCCGACGATCCGGCCGTCGACGACGTTGATCCCCACGTCAACCACCACCGCGCCCGGCTTGAGCATGGCCCCCGTCACGAGACCGGGCACGCCCGCGGCCACGACCACGATGTCCGCGCGCCGGACGTGGCCCGGCAGGTCGCGCGTCCGCGAATGGCACACCGTGACCGTTGCATCCTCCCTGACCAGCAGGAACGCCGCCGGCATGCCGACGACGGCCGACCGCCCGATCACGACCGCATCTCGGCCTTCGATCTGGATCCCGGATCGGCGCAGGATCTCGACCGCCGCGTGGGCGGTCGCCGGCAGGAAGCCGTCGTAGCCGAGGCGCAGCAGCCCGGCATTGAGCGGGTGGATGCCGTCGATGTCCTTGGCCGGGTCGATGGCGTCGATGACCGACCGAAGCCGGATGGTCGGGGGAAGCGGCATCTGGACGATCACGCCGTCGACGGTCGGGTCGCCGTTGAGCTCTCGGACGGCCGCGGTCACGCGGGATTCGGTGGCTTCGCCCTCGAGCTCCACGAAGCCGCCGTCGATTCCGACCTTGGCGCAGCCGCGCAGGATCCGCTCGAGGTAGACCGTTGATGGCGCGTCCTTGCCGACGATGACCACCCGGAGGCCGGGGGGTCGACCGTGGGTCGCGGTGAAGGTGACGACGTCCTCGGCGACGGCTGTCCGGATCTCTTCGGCGATGGCCCCGCCTTCGAGCAGCCGGGCGCCCGAGGCGGTCACCTGCCTCAGGCCTGGGCCGGCGCCTGGATCGGCTCGCGCGGCTCGCCGCGACCGACGGCTTCGCGAGTCTCCGAGGCCAATCGCTCCACTTCGTGGAGGAGCTCATCGACGCGGTCCATGGTCCGCGTCATGTAGTCGACGTCGCCCACGCTCGGGAGGTTGACGAGCACGTTGGCGGCCGCGCCCCGAGCAGCGGCTTCGCCGAGCAACGCCGCCACGTTGAGGTCGCTCGAGGCGTTCTGGTTGCTCCGTCCGGCGAGGGCCTCGGCAATACCCACCAGCTCGACGCATGCCTCCACCGCGACGAGCGGGACGTCCGCCGCATGCCGTGCTGCGGTGCGCAGGGCCGCCGCTCGGATCCCGCGCTCGGCGTCGGTCTCGCGCGGGAGCTTCATCGCCAGCGCGAAGCCGGCATACGCCTGGGCGTCGTCATCGGCGATGGCCAGGAACCGGTCGGCGAGGTCCCGTCCGGTCTGCGCTGCCCACGCCAGCAGCTCCGCATGCTGGGCGTACTTCGGGCGATCCATCGACAGCGATGCCACCATCGCCACGAGCCCTGCCCCCAGGCTGGCCGCCACGGCCGACGCGCTGCCTCCGCCGGGCACCGGTGCGCCCGAAGCCAGCTCGGCGACGAACCGATCGAGTGTCAGATCACGAAAGCGCGGCTCTCCCGAGTGGTCCACCCCCGGATTGTACGGTTGCGGCCGGGATGCGAACGTCGCCTACGCGCTGTGGATGCGCCGCTTTCACGTCCGACCCGCATGCGCGGAGCAGGCCAACGCAGGTATCAGCCGTTCCCGGGCGTCGAAAGGGAGTCGGAGCGGGGCAGGTGCGGTACCGGCGCGCCCACCCCACTCCTGAGATGTCGGGCGGCTGTGGGAGAACGGGCGGCGGTGGGAGGACGCCGCCGCCCGGGCCGATTAGCGGTCGATGGGTGCGCTACGGGTCACGGACCTGGGCGGTCGACGCCAAGGCGGCGGCGAGCGGGGAAGCGAGCGCACTGATAGTGCGTGAGCGATCCCGAGGAGTGGGCAACGCAGGCGTCGACTGATCCAGGCCCGTGACCGTCCACCTACGGGACCGATGCTGGAACGTGAGGGCGAGCCGGGCTCGAGGTGTGTCGACCTCGAACAGCGTTCGAGGCCCCGTGATGACCGGGTAGGCCGCCGCTTCGACGCGGACCGCGGCGAGGCGGGTGACCGGCAGTCGCTCGTTGCCCCAGGTGATCTCGCGCGGACGTCCGCTGAACCAATTCGTTCGGACCTGGACCTGGACGGGTTCGACGCGGATGAATGCCATGCTCGATGGCTCCTTTCCGGGGGCGATGGTCGTGTCGTCCGGGGCACTCGTCCGACAGAACGTCTGTTCGATTGCGACGTCAGCCTAGACCGAACAGGTGTTCGATGTCAAGCGTCGTCGGGCGGAATCTCGTCCGTGTCCGTGTCACCTACGCTGTCACGCCCAGCCGCTCCGCGATCGACATCGGCGGCGTCCGCCGGGTCCGCGGGATCCGGACGGCGGCCCCGTGCTCGCCGATCGAGCGGGTTCCGCGGGTCGCGCTCGAATGGCGCGGGCAACCCGGCTCCGAGCAGGCGGGCCCGGGTCACGGTCCGCTCGCCATATCGATGACGGAGCTCGTCGGCGGCCTCCACCGCGCGCCGGCGCCGCGGATCGGTCAGCTCGAACAGGGAGAGCTGCTCGCGCTCGCCGAGATTGGATGCGGTCACGCCCAGGAGGCGCACCCGGATGCCACGGACCTCCGGCCGGGCCAGCTCGATGGCCGCGCGGAAGATCGGCTCGGTCATGTCGGTCGGCTCGGCCAGGGTGCGCTGCCGGGTGATCGTTCGAAAGCTCGAGTCGCGGATCTTGACCGTCACGGTCGAGGCCCGCACACCAGCCGAGCGCAGCCGGCCGGCCACGCCGTCGGCCATCCCCAGGAGCGTTCGCTCGATCGTCTCCGGGTCGCTCGTGTCGACGTCGAAGGTGTGCTCGTGGCCCACTGACTTGGCCGGGTCGCCCTCGTGCACCGGGTCGGGATCGATGCCCCGCGCTCGTTCCACCAGCGACGCCCCGTGCTTGCCAAACCGGCGCTCGATCAGGTCCGGTGGCAGTGCGGCCAGATCGCCGATCGTGCGCACGGAGTAGTCGGCCAGGACCGTGGCGGTCTTCTCGCCGACGCCCCACAGGCGGGAGATCGGGAGCGGCGCCAGGAAGGCCGCCTCGTCGCCCGGGGCCACGACCACCAACCCGTCCGGCTTGCGCAGGTCTGACGCGATCTTGGCGACCAGCTTGGTGCTCGCAACCCCGACCGACGCGGTCAAGCCGACCTCGGCCCGGATGTCGTGCTTGATCTGGCGGGCGATCGAGACGCCGTCGCCGAACAGCGCCGCGGATCCCGTGACGTCCAGGAAGGCCTCGTCGATCGAGATCGGTTCGACCTGCGGCGTGAACCGCCGCAGGATCGCCATCACGTCGCGGCTGGCCGCCTGGTATCGCCGGCCGTCGACCGGCAGGAAGACGCCGTTCGGGCAGCGTCGATACGCCTCGCGCAGCGACATCGCGGAGTGAACGCCGAAGACGCGCGCCTCGTAGCTGGCGGCCGACACGACGCCTCGCGCGTCCTCGCCGCCGCCACCGCCCACGATCACCGGTCGACCGCGCAGCTCCGGGCGGTCGCGCTGCTCCACGGCCGCAAAGAACGCGTCGAGATCGACGTGCAGGATGGTCCGGTCTGCCACGGCCCTATCATCGTCCGCCTGGCGCGACACCTGCGTGTCATCGCCGAATCGGCCTCAGGGGTTCGGCTGGGTCAGCAGCGTGATCCGGTTCGAGCCGAGATTCGAGACGAACAGCGCGCCGCCCGGCTGGAGCGCGAGTCCGGACGGCCGGTCGAGCTGGTCGTCGTCGGTCGGGGTCAGTGATCCCGCCATCGTTCCGTCGGGCCGGAACACGACGATCGAGTTCGTGGCCGGGCTCGATGCCCAGACCGTTCCGGCGTCGTCGATCGCGACATCCGCCGCACCATCGGTCGTGCCCTGCCAATCGGGCACCGGCAGGGAATCCAGGAACGTGCCATCGCGGTCGTACTCGACGACCCGAGCATTGCCGGCGTCGGCGACGACCACGGTGTCGCCGTTGACCGCCAGCCCGCTCGGATCGTGAAGCTCTCCGTCCGCGTCGCCGACGCCGCCCCAGGTCGTGATGGTCCCGTCGGTGTCGATCTTGACCACCCGCCCATTCCCGGCATCGAGCGCGAAGACCCGGCCATCGCGGTCCGCCGCGACGTCGACGAGGCCGGAGAACGGAATCCCGTCGGCGCTCGCCCACTCCCGGACGGGCTTCCCCGCCGGGTCGTACTCGACCAGCACGCTTCCGGCCGTGACATACACCTGCCCGGAGCCGTCGACCGCCACGCCCGTGGCCCCCCGAACGGCAGTTGCGGCTCCGTCGCCGCCGAGTGACCCGAGCCGATCGCCACTCGACGAGTACCGCTCGATCCGGCCATTTCCGGTGTCGGCGATGAGGAGGTCGCCGGACGGATCGCGGGCCAGGCCATGAGGGCCGTCGAGCTGGCCCGGGCCGGAGCCCTTGCCGCCGACGTACATGTCCGCGGGCGCCGCGTCCGGCAATGCGGCTGCGGCACCCGGGTCGGACGGAACGCGATAGATCGTCAGGTGGGCATAGCGATTGTCGGGGTCGGTGAAGACCGGATCGAGATACGACCGGAAGAGCTCCTCGTTGAGCCGGGGCGCGAAGCCGCGATCGCGGAGCCCGTCGTCGAACGCGACGTAGTCGATCCCGGCCGCCTGCAGGCGCGATACGAGCTCTCGCGGGCTGCGCAGGGCGAACACGTCGCGATACCAGGCCTCGCGGGTCGCCGTGTCATAGCCGGCCGACCAGGCGTAATAGGTCCAGCCCATGTACAGCTTCCGGCCGGCCACCAGGATGCCGTGAACGACGTAGATGTCGGACAGGAAGACGTCGCTCGGTCTCGTCTCGGTCGCCACCCAGTCGTAGAGCGGGTCACCCGCCACGCCGGCCGAGTAGATCCGCTCGTTCTTGATGGGGATCAGGTCGATCACCCCGCCGACGACGATGACGACCGTCAGGCCGACCGCCACGAGCCGCAGGGGCAGCCGGATCTCGGAGCGCGCCTGCCACAGCCGGATGGCTCCGTACGCGACGAACAGGTTGGTCACGACGAGCCAGGTGTTGATGAACTTGTGGTTGGCCAGGACCTCGACGCTCAGCTGGACCAGGAAGGCAACCGCCACCAGCGAGACGAAGGCGAGGAAGACCCGCCGCTGTTCCCAGGTCCCGGTCAGGAGAGCCACGCCGGCCAGGACCAGCTTCGGCCCGAAGATGAACGCCAGGTACGTCCCGACCCTGAGCAACGTCGGGTTGTCGATGATGTAGCCCCAGTAGAACGACGGGTAGGTCTGCTGCCCGGCCATCGTCCCGGGCCGCAGGAAGAGCAGCTGCGGGAGCGCCACGACACCCGCCGTCACGGCGAGCACGACCATCCTCGAGCGGTTGGGGAAGACCACGAACGTGACGCCGAGGACGGCCGCGGCGGCGATGAACATCGCGCCGTTGTAGAGCGGAAGCAGGCCGGCGAACAGGCCGCACAGGGCGTAGCCGGGCAGCCACGGATCCCGAACGAAGGCGAGGACGGCCGCCGAAGGCCGGGCGATCGCGTCGCCAAGCTGCCGTCGCCGCTCCGCGAACGCGGCGACGACGGCCGCCAGGCGTCCCGGACGCGGCACGTCGTGGCCCTCGGCCGGCAGCGCTGCCGGCGGCCGAAGTCGATCGAGCAGGAACAGGACGATGACGAGCACGATCCCGATCGCGCTCGGCAGGTGGCGCTGGTTCAGGAAGACGTCCTGGGTCCAGATCCCCCACTCCTCGCCGCGATACGGGAAGCCCGACGACAGGAAGTGGTCCAGCGTGGGCAGGGAGGCGATCGCGTCGCCGATCGACGGGAAGCTGCCGAGGTACGGAATGAACGACAGCGCGCCGTGGAAGAAGAACAGGCTGGCGCCCAGCCATCCAACCCAGCGAGAGCGGAACAGGCGCTCCCCGAGTGCCGCGACCACCGCCAGCATCGAGACCAGCGACGCGATGCTCAGGACGTTGTTCGCGGCAGCCGGGTCGAGCCCGAGGTAGGTCAGGTTGCCGACCTGGAAGTAGTAGAGGAAGTGGTAGCGAATCGGTTGCCCGGCGAAGTGCGGGTACTGCGTCGGGAAGTTGTGGCCGAGGGCGAAGCTCTGCGAGATCGCGGTGGTCGGGCCGAAATCGCTCCACAGGTCGCCCGCGATCTTGAGCTGGCCGTCGGCCAGGCTGAATGTCGCCGTCATCATCCAGCCGACCAGCACCGTGAAGGCGAGCACGATCAGCCACTCCGAGCGGGTCGAACGGAGCAGGCCGCGGCCGGCGATGGCGGGTGACGGCGCCGCCCGACGGAGCCAGATGGCGGCGATCGCCATGGCCCACGTGCTGGCCATGGCGCCGACGGCCATCGGGTCCCCGCTGCCGCTCGCGATCAGCCCGGCCAGGTATGAGGTCCAGGTCCCCAGCAGCAGCCCGACCAGGAAGGCCGTCGCGAGCCGGTGCGGCCAGGACACGAACGTGAACCAGCGACGCGCGATCGCGTCGCCGAACCAGATCATGACCCCGAGGTAGACGAGGGCGATCATTCCGGCGGATCGAGCGACGGATGGATCAGGTGCAGCCGGGCGTCCTCCATGTCGCGCCGGAGCTCCTCCTGGAGCAGGTCCACCAGGACCGGCGTCCGGTATCGTCCGATCGCCCAGTTCCAGCGGATCGTCGCGATGTCGCGGAAGGCGGTCGCGGAATCTCGCAGCACGCGGACCGAGCTGGGGCCGTTGCGCTCGAGGCGGACCGGGATCCGCTTGACGTCCAGGCGGTACTTCAGGAGCAGGTAGATGACCTCGACGTCGATGGCGAAGCCGTTGATCCGCGACAACCGGAAGACCTCCCGGCCCACGTCGCCGCGGAAGACCTTGAAGCCGCACTGGGTGTCGTAGATCCCGCCGGTCACCAGGGTCCGGAAGGAGAAGCTGGCGAACTCCGAGACGGCCGTTCGCAGCAACCCGGTGCTGGCGTAGGTGGACCCGGGCAGGGTCCGGTCGCCGATCACCGCGTGATAGCGCCGATCCCGGATGTACGAGATGGCCAGCGGCAGTGCGTCGGTCCCGTACGGCAGGTCGGCATCCGTGAAGCCGCAAATCGCCCCGCTGGTGGCAGCCATTCCGGCGCGCACGGCCGCTCCCTTGCCCCGGTGCGGCAGGCGGAGCACCCGGACCCGGTCGGACTCCGTCACCGAATCGGCGGTCCCGTCCGTGCTGCCGTCGTCGGCGACGACGATCTCGCCGTCGATCCCGGCCCGGCTGTAGAAGTCATGCACCCGGAGCACGTTGTCGTTCAGGTAGCGGACGCTGTTGAAGGCCGGGATCACCAGCGACACGACGGGCGCGGTCATGTCGCCTCCACCTCGTCGCCGGGCGTCTCCGCCGACCTCGCGATCGTGTCCGGCCGGACATGGAGGGCCCAGATCGAGACGAGCCCGATCAGGGCAGGTGGGAAGGTCGTGATGATCCGCATCAGGAGGATCGTCGCCAGGCCCTGTTCCGGCGTGTAGCCGAGCCCGGTGATGATGCTGACGCCGACGAATTCGTAGGTGCCCAGCGATCCCGGGGCGGCGGGAATGGCGAGCGACAGGGCGATGCCGCTCAGGAACAGGACCGTCTGGATCGGGCTCAGGTTCACGCCGACCGCCCGCAGCACGGTCCAGGCCACGAGCGTCGCGGTCGTCGCGAGCACCGCGGTCAAGCCCAGGAACGAGGCCGCCGATCGGAGGCGGCGAAACGCCCCGGCGCCCGCCGACAGTCGTCGAACGATCCCGGCGATGGCGGTGGCCAGGCGGGTCGACGACAGTGCCGACCTCGAGATGGCCAGCCAGCCGACGACGGCTGCGGCCAGACCGCCGGCGGCCAGGACGATGGCATACCCGGTCAGCGCCCGAAGCTCCGAGGCGCCGGCGACGACCAGGCTCGACAGGATGGCCAGGACGAGGAACGTCAGCCCGTCGCTGACCCGCTCGATCATGATCGTGCCGAAGATCGACAGCCGCGGCGCATTGAAGGTCCCGGCGGCCAGCACGGCGCGCGCGACATCTCCCAGTCGGGCAGGCAGGACGAAGTTGGCCGCGAATCCAAGCGTCAGGTAGCCGAATGCGAGCCGGTACGGCGAGCGGACCGTGGCATCTTCCACGTTGAGCAGTAGGACGTGCCAGCGCAGCGCCCGCAGGCACAGGTCGATGAGCACGATCGCCAGCGCGGCGGCGAGGCCAGCCGGAGCCGCGCGCCCGATGGCGTCTGCCGCCTTCCCGAGGTCGATGTTGCGGAGCGTGACCGCCAGGAACACGGCACTGATCACGACCCCGATCAGGAGGCGAATGAGCGCCGAGCGCCGAGCGAGCATCCGCTAGCCCTTCGGGACGTCCGAGCGAACGTACAGCGCGAGATCCACGCCCGGCCGCAGGTTGTACTGGCCGACCCGGTCGTACTTGCCGGCGATCTTCGGCGCGAGATCCGCCTCCTGGTTGACGTTGGCCACGATCATCGCCTCCGGGGTGTCGACGATCGGAGCGTCGACGATCTCGCCGTAGAAGCCGGCCCGCGGATAGTCGCGGAAGTACCACGGGAGCGGCCAGTACTCGGGCGTGACGAACACGATGCCCGTCTGCTTGCCGGTTCCCGCTCGGTCGGCCGTGGCCTCGATCTCGTCGACCAGCGCCAGCATGTCCCGGGTCGAGTGGACATAGACATAGCCATACGCCTGGTCGTCATAGCGGTTGAAGTTCAGATCGATTGCCTGGTAGCCGTTGATCACCAGGGCCGCTCCCAGCACGATCGGCACGCCGAGGCGGAAACGGGACCGCCACAGCTCGGACACCGCGAGCCCGGCGAGCAGCGCCAGCGGCAGGAGCATGTTGACGATGATCCATGGGGTCTTGTACTGGATGAGCGAGTAGGCGGCCGTGATCCCCGCCGCCCAGAGCCCGATGATCACCCAGAACCGGCTCGGGGCCCGGATCGCGGCGATGAGGCCGCCGACCACGCCAAGGACGAGGATCGGCGTGTCGACCGGGATCAAGGTCGGCTCGCCGATCGGGATCAGCCACTGCAGGTACCGGTAGAACGGCTGGATCTGCGTCGCGTCGCCGTGCTGGAACCAGTAGACGTAGGCCGCGAGTGAATCTTCCAGGCCCTTCGGGAAGTTCGTGAAGAAGGACGAGAACAGCAGGACGTAGACCACCAGGAACACGACGGCGGCGCCGGCGAGCTGCTCGCCCGGGATGGGCTCGGGCAGGAGGGAGGCGATCGGCCCGGCCGGAGCTCGTTCGCCACGCGCCGGACGGTATTCGACGCCTTCGATCCACACGGACTTCGCGCGGGCGGCCGGACGAGCCGCATGCCGTCGCGGCATGGCGGACGGGTTCCGCCAGGCCGTGTAGAAATGCCCGACCACGACCGCGATCACGAGCACCGCGACGGTGACGACCGCGGTCTCCTTCGTCGTGAAGAGAAGGGCGGCGGCCACCGAGGCGGCGAGAAGGTATCTCGGTTGGCGGCGATCGAGGTACAGGACGACGGCCACGACCAGGGCGAGCGTGAATGCCACGAGCAGCATCTCGTGGATGAAGTAGCGCGAGATGTAGACCGCGCCGGGCGACAGCGCGAGCAGGGCGGCCGCCGTCAGCGTTGCGACCGAGCCGAGATACCGCCGGAGAGGAAAGACCAGCGCAACGAGCAGCAGCCCGAACGCCACCGGCACGAAGCGCATCGCCTCGGTCGTGAGCCCGAACACGATCTCCGAGAGCAGCGCGAAGTAGTAGAGGGAGGGACCGTGGTAGTTGGCCGGGTCGTAGGTGTAGATCCCGTCGCGTACCAGGTTCGTGGTGAAGAACCCGTTGACCCCTTCGTCGTGGTGGAAGGGGTTCAGCGCCAGGTCGGGAAGCCGGAGCGCCGCCGCGATCAGCAGGATCCCGATCGCGGCGGGGATGAACAGGCGATCGACCCAATCGGCCATCGCGCCGAGCGAGCCGCCTTCGTCGGCGTCCGGTCCGGCCGACCCCGGCTTCACAGGCGACGCCGCGGCGCGGGACCCGCGGGGATCCATGTCGCCGCTCAACTGTTGGGACGGGCGCTCCGAGGCCCGAACCCGACCCCGTCTACGGTCGCGCGACTTCATAGAGCTCGTATTCTCCCGCCTCGGCGATCCTGGTGAACTGCTGGAAGTACGAGTCGTTGACCGCCAGGTTGTTGGTCGCCTGGTAGTCACGCTCGAGCGGGCTGACCACGATGTACTGGATCCCGTACTTGGCGAGGAGCTGGTCGGCGTCCGCCTCGCCTGCATAGATCCGTCTGATGTCGGCCTCCCGGTCCAGGTAGGGCAGCCCCCGAGAGAAGACGTGGCCCGTGTAGCCGAGCAGCGTCCGCCGACCGGTCAGGAACACCGACGCGTTCCAGGTAGGGGCGTTGAGCAGGAGTGCGTTCGGCGGCGTGTCCTGTTTGATCGCCTCGGCGAGCGCGATGCTGTCACGATCGAACTCGCCGTACTCCGTCTGCCCGGAGACCACGCGCCAGACATCGAGTCCGCCGGCGAGCGTGAGCGCGATGAGTGCGCCCGCGCCGATCGTCCTGAGACCGGGACCCGACTTGAGCATTCGGGCCACGAGCAGCGCGACGAGCGGGACGAACCCCACGAACCAGTAGACCAGGACCTTGATGTTGTCCCACACCCAGGGCGCCAGCTTCATGACGTTCGGAACG
>Ga0153916_10003848_pt1 | contig 11240 bp, 10 predicted proteins | sample Opewatmetagenome_FD_109642 | JGI IMG/M metagenome (GOLD analysis project Ga0153916, IMG submission 109642) | Freshwater wetland microbial communities from Ohio, USA - Open water 3 Core 3 Depth 4 metaG | ecosystem: Environmental > Aquatic > Freshwater > Wetlands | place: USA: Ohio, Lake Erie...
GTTTAGTCAAGAAACCTTGACAAAAACGCTTTTACAGCAGAATAAGCGTGGATTATATTAGTTAAGGAAGCACCTGCAATGAGGAAAACACATCCTAAAGCAGTAGCTTTCATGTTGATGCTCTTGTTTTCTGCGTTAGCTGAAGCACTGCTTGTTAATTTGGCACGGGGTAATTTTGGACCCATGACGCCGCCCACGCTTCCTACACCAATCTACATACGGGAAGATGGAACCATCGAAGGCGCATCAGGAGTCTTGCAAAGAAATGGAAATATCTACACCTTTTTGAGGAATATCAACGAAACAATAGAAATCCAAAAAGACAACATCATACTCTATGGGAACGGCTTCAAACTCACGAGACCGCCTGAAGTTGAAATGGAAGGATTTTGGAGTGGAATAATTGGCTGGTACCCGTCAATTCAAATGTCAAACAGAAAAAACGTAACCATCCAGAATATAGAATTCGTTTCGTGCCACACTTGCATCAAATTAGAAAATTCTTCAAACATTACTATTATGCAAAACAAAATACAAAACGCAGAAACAGGTGTCTATATGTCTTCATGCACTAACAGCAACATCATTGGCAACGAAATCCGCGAGAGTTCTGATGGATTAACTATTCGATATTCATCGTACCTCAACATAGCATATAATTGTATTTCAGGTGGGCAACACCATGGCGCATGGATTTCCATTAGCAGCTCAACCATCACCAGAAATGACTTCACTAATACTTCTCTCGGGCTTTATCTTTATAGCGACAACAAAAATAATCGCATTTTCGAAAACAATTTTATTGACAATGACGAGGGACTTTGCTTTATGAACACGGGAGATGGCTTGTGCGTAAACAACACGCTAATCAACAACTATTGGAGCAACCGAAGAAACGAAATTGTTAACGCTGACGAATTTAACAAGGTAGACCCAGCCCCACTCGAAAGTCCTATTTCTACCTCCTTTGACCCTTCACTATTTGATTTGCCATTACTAACACCAACTGCTTCTCCAACTCCCAATCCAGAGCCTAATTCGATGCCATATACAACAACATTCATCGTAGCTTCCACGATAACATTAGCTATTGTCAGCACAGTTCTCCTATTCTACTTCAAGAAACGCAAACACTGATTTCATTTTTTGTGTGTGAGGAGAGAGAGAAGATTAAAATTTGATTTTTGGGGGTGCTATTTCTCTTGTTTGCTTGCATGCATGTTTGCTTGAGCACCCTCAGAAAAATTCCATGAAAAAATATTATTATTAACGAAGCATATACAGATTTGGGGCGCTTTATGTCCAAACTTGTCAAGTATGCGATTATAACTAATGTTGTTTTAAGTTTGCTTTTTGTTTTTTCAAATCTTTATGTGTGGTACACGGTTAACAGGTGGCTTAGCGGTGGGAGTGGAAGCCTGTGGTCTGCATTTCAAATAACACTCTATCCAATCTCTGAGAATGCGATGAGTCCCATTATACCAGTAGATAATTTTCCTTTTTGGTTATTCTGGGTTACGATTGCAATTAACATGTATTTTATAATTAGACTTCAAAGTAGCAAAGAAGATACATCTTAGTTTAACTTTAGCTGTCCTTGTTTTCCTCACTGGTCTCCGCCCAATTACGTAGTGAAAACACTCCTTTTTCCACCCTCTGCACGCCTCTATGCCAATACGATACTCTGTCAGTGTTATTCAGCTGTATTCATACAGAAAAAAACCACGCCCCTGCTCTACCAGTTCCAGCTGTTTTTCAGAGCAGGGGCATTAGCATTAACATCGGGGTTTTTTTCATTAAAATTTAATCCAACTCAACACGTTTTCCTCGCTTTATGGCATATTCTGAGAAAAGGGTTGCAGTCCAGAAAAGTGGACTTGGCTTCCTGAATATGTCTACAAACGAGGAATTAAATAGTAAAAGTAGATATTGATAGCTTGCGGTCAACAAAAATGGAAGAAGAAACGGAAATCGAAAATGACAGAAAACGTGCGGAAGTGTTTGATGCACTGGGGCATCCGACGCGGATAGTGATTTTAAAGGTATTAAATGAGGGTGCTATCGGCTTTGCCGATTTAAAGAAGAAAACAGCCATCGAGAGTAGCGGTCATCTTCAACATCACTTAAACAAACTTAATGGATTAATAAAAACTGATGAGTATGGAAAATATTGTCTTTCTGACCAAGGACAAGACGCCTTGTTGACAGTTCAAACAGTAGAGAGCGTATCTTCGATTCGAGGAAAAAAGGATCCTGAAAAAACTGCTTTGCGACGTTCCAAAACTAAAATGGGTTTAAAATCAGTTATCTTATTACTCGCTGCTCTCTTAATTGCGAGTACAGCAGTTGCATTATTTGAGTATAATCAAACATCTGTTCTTCAGAAAGAAATTGTACGTTCTAACGGAATGAGTCTTCAAGCCATGGCATACTATAATGAATTCGGAGTAATCCCTGATACGAACGTTAACTCCTCTTTTTCACCTCCTGTTTCAATGTATCGCGCTTTACAAATGGCATTACAAGCCGATGGTTGGAACAAAGCATCACTCAACAGCAAGAGAGTGGGTGCCTATCTCATGAATTGGGAAGAAGCAACTGACCCTGCTGCTTTCAACCGCAATAACACAAACACAATGTTGTTATACGTCACAGCGATCAGGCCTGAAACAATCCCGCCTTCAGATTACTCCAACGTTTATGGCAACGGCGTAATTTACAGGTATGTTTGGCAAATAACCGTTCAAAATACGACTGGAATTACCATTCCACCTATTGGAGAAACGTGGATTGACGCTGCAACTGGGCAGATACTTACTGTTCCCCAGCTTGTTGAAAAACTTCATTTGTCAACTTGAAATGGTAATGGAGGACTCTGTTTGAGGGAAAAAATTTCTCAGGTGGCACTTGTACTATCGCTACTAGTAATGCTAGTTTTTGCAGGAATTGTTCAAGCGGCTTCATGGACCTCACCAATAAATCTCACTGCAAACACCGAAGAAGACAGGCAACCTTCTATTAGTGGGGATGGCAGCAAAATCGCGTTCATACAGGATGATGGCGAGGACTGGGAGGTTTTTGTGGTTAATTCAGATGGTACGGGATTAACACAACTGACCGATAATGCCGTAGATGATATGGCTCCGTCTATTACTGGTGACGGCAGTAAAGTGGCATTTAGAAGTGGTTCTTTTGGTAAGCGACAAATTTGTATAATTAATAGCGATGGGTCAGGTTTCAATCAGTTAACCGATGATAGCGAAGATGATGTCGAGTTGTCTATTAGTGGTGATGGGACTAAAATAGCGTTCACGCGTATGATAGATGATAAGTCCCAGCTTTTTGTAATTAATTCTGACGGGTCAGGACTAACACAATTAACAGCCAATGCCGATTTTAATTTGGATCCAACTATTAGCGATGACGCAAGCAAAATTGCATTCCGAACAAATCTTGTTAGCAGCGAGATTTTTGTGATTAATTCTGATGGGTCAGGACTAACACAATTAACCAGCCAAGAGGATGATTCGCAACCTTCAATTAGTGGAGATGGAAGCAAAATTGCGTTCCAACGCGGTTTTTCCCTTGATGAAAACGCATACGAGATTTTTGTAATCAACAGCGATGGCTCAGGGCTAACCCAGTTGACAAGTAACAACAAAGGCGATAGCTATCCATCCATTAATGGAAATGGCACTAAAGTGGCGTTCCAGCAAGGTTTTGATAACGCTACCGAAATTTTCGTTGTCAATGCCGACGGATCAGGGCTTACGCAGTTAACTAGAAATACCGCTGATGATAAGTTTGCGTCTATTAGCGATAGTGGGGATAAGGTAACTTTTGAATCCAATGGGGACATTCACTTATTCAATGAAAGCTTAAACGAGTCAGATAAGTCATCTGATGAATTGACTTTTCCCATAGAAATCGTAGTCGGAAGTGTCGTAGCCATATTAATAGTGCTGGCTGTTAGCATAGGCCTTCTGATTTACTTCAAGAAACGCAAACGTTAACCTATAGCCCTTTTTCTACCATCTGCATTACCCTTTCTTTTCTTTAACTCACAGCATACCTAAAGGTCTGCTTTCTTTTCTTTAGGCAGAGAACCTCTGAAGGTCATTTCAGACCTAAGGGTTACCTTCACCTGCAAGAAAAGCACGTCCAAGCGTGCCCTGAGTAGTGAAAGTGCTTTTCTTGCCCAGTCAAGCCTCTTGCCACTACTCATACTGAAAACACACACAAGATTAAAATTTAATCCCAAAACTGAAAGTGCGCAGGGAGAAGGATAAGAAAACTTGGCTACTCGACACCATTATTAAGCGTGCAAATGCCGAGCAAAATCATATATTGCCTTTTCCTCTATTAGCAATTGAGGCATTTCTACAGAAATGCAAAATAGAAAAAGTAATCGAAAATTATCGTTAGGCGACACGCGCTTTTGGATAGGCATTCTTATAGTCTTGCTTATAGTGCTGAATGGTGTTGTTTTTTTTGTTTATCAGCAGTCACATCTTGAAGAGGGCTTGGCAACCCAAATTTGGGAGTATTTGAAGTCAGACCCTTTCAAGTATGTTACAATTAGCATTGTTCTTCCGATCATTTTGTTCTTTTTGGAAAGGCTTTTCGATATAAAAAAAACCCGTCAAGCCAGATTAGAAGAGATCGCAAAGACCCGTGAAGAAAGAAAAGAAAAAGAAAAGCAAGCAGGAATTGCGGAACGATGGAAATGCGTTGACCAAACGGTAAAATTATGGTATACGCTTCGTACAACAGTAAACGAACTGGCTCTCTTCAAGGCGGATTCCCCCGAAATCTCAAAAAGAGAAAAACAGCCACAAGAACAAGAAAAAAAACAAAGCGTTAGAGATTTATACAAAGCAATTATGCGGGCAGATACAGAATGGACTGAACTGGTGAATGCTTGGGATTTTTGGTTTCCCAATCTTCGACCGTCAGACGTGAAAAATCCAAATCTGTTATTTACAGACAATTTAGTGTATTTCTTAAATATCCTACTCTATTGTTCAGAAACGGTCGCTTGTTGTATTGAGAAAGGCAATGATGCAGAAAACAACAAAGAATTACAGAACAGTCTTTTGGCTATTTCGGATGGCGTGGAAAATCTTGTATATCAGCCGATGCTAAAAATTTTAAAGTATTCTATAGAAGTTTGGAAGGATGGACAGGAGGCAGATACTGCCCACGCGGAGATTAATAAAATGCTCCAGATTTTGATTGGCTTTGCTGACCAGATAAGAATGGAAGAATGGGAATACAATGATTTCTTGCCAACTTTAGAAGATGACGTATTAGGTAAAAAACTCAGAGTCGCACACAAAGCAGTTCGAGATTTATGCAAGCCCGAATTGGATTTCTTTAAGACTGATGACTATGAAGGATTAGTGGACTATGTAATGAAATCGCAGGCGTGGACGGACTTCAAGGCCCTTCTTAAAGAGGTTAAAGACAGGGACCTTATGCAAGCACAAAAGATTTACTATTCACCAGAGTTTGTTAAGCATCTTGCAAAATGGTTCGTACGCTTTTCTACTCTTGACCAACTGTTAGAATGCGCAGGTTGGCGAACTCGCCGAAAACAAGCTTAAGTAGTTAAAGGCTAAATGCTGAGACTACAAGGAATGAAATTTTTTTTGATTAAAATTTAATTCAACAGTCATCTTGTATATTGCGTTGAAGGATTCGGTCGTTGCTTGTATCTACATCGTGGATAGTTGGTGCATCCGAAGAAGTATCCGCCGTTTCTCGCTTTTCTCTTTTTAAGATACCCATCATTGCAAAATGGACACGTATCCGCCGAGAACGAACAACGTTCGTTTGAACAACGGTAAACCATTTTGCCTCTTTGAAGAAAGCCATTCCTGCATCTTGGGCATTCTTCTGGAGTATAATCGCAGTAGGGATAGTTGCTGCATTGGAAAAAGCGACCGTATTTTCCATCTTTTGCTATAATTTCACCCGTTTCACAAATTGGGCATAATGCGGTTTTAAGCGGCTGTCCTGTCGAACTGATTTCGTAACCTCCCTTCAGTATCTCCGAAACGAATGACGAATTGACAAAACTTGGGTCGTCCATCAGGTAAACCTGCTTTCGTGCTCTTGTTACTGCAACATAAAAAAGCCTTCGCTCTTCTGCGTTGGGAAACGGTTCTCCCTTTGCGAGCACTATGTCTAAAATTGGGTCGTCAACGATCTGGCAAGGAAAACCCCGTATTCCTCCAACTACTCCTACAAGAATTACATAGTCGGCTTCACGACCTTTCGAGCGGTGAGCCGTAGTATATTCTATATCAAGATAGGGCAATCTTGGTAGGTCTGCAAAGTATTCTTCTTTAAGTCGATTGTATCTACCTATGACGAAAACACTCTGTACACTGTTGCTCCTTTTTGAGATTGATGCCAAAATTTCTCTGATTTTAACTTTTGTCCTTCCCCTAATTATCGTAACAGCTGGTTCGTTCTTCGAGATTGTGCCTTTGATGTCTTTCGTTATCTGCATTGGATTTTGCAGAATGAAACGGGTAGAAAACTGGCAGAGCTTATCATTAAGCCTGAAGCTTTCCTGCAAAAAGCATCTTTCGCTGAAACCGAAATTCTCCTCGAAATCAACCATTAATGATACGTCACTTCCAGTGAAGCGGTAGATTGATTGCCAATCGTCACCGACAGCAAAGAGTCTCGATTTATTTTGGTCAAGGAGGGCTTTCAGAAAGAGATACCTACTGTAAGAAATGTCTTGGAACTCATCGACAAGTATGTACTTGAAATTGGAAGCATATTCTTCTGACAAAATGATTTTCGTAGCCTCATTTAGCATATCGTTGAAGTCAATTTCTCCTGCTTCTTTCAGATAGGACATATAATCATCATACACGGCAGAGAATATTTCGAGGAATTTTCTTGTTCTTGTGTCGTTAACACTCACGGCTTTAGTAATCTCGGCGATGCTTTTTCCACAAGACTTGTACAGATTGAGAAAGTCAGCCATCAACCTTGAAAGTTGGCTAATTCTCCCAAGGTCTTCAATTTCTGCGAGGATTTGTTCTTTTGCCATTGGGTTGAAATCTACGCCTTTTTCGCGAAGGTTTCTTTCCAGGTTCTTCAGAAGAGTCCCTTCTTTGTGTTCGTAACTGAAGGTTTGTACAAGCGTTGTTTGGTGTTGAGTGTGGATGTCACGTTTCCACTGTATTTGACGCCTGTAGTCGTTCTGTGAAACAAATGGTGCGGTTTTTCCGTCACGGTCAACGCCGAAATGTTCGATGTACAGGCGGTATTTGGGAAGATAGAAATCTGGTCTGTATTGCCGATGATTCATGTCAGCTGTCTTGATTTCGTAAGGTTTTTCGTATAAGTAGTCTATGCCGTTGATGTAAAGGAAGTTTGCAATGAAGCATTCTTCAAAGCTTCTTACTTTGTCTCCTTTTAACGAGCGGAGCTCAACTTGTTTAACGTATTCAACGTACTCTCTGAACGAGTAGAAATCAAAAGCACTTTTGTATGGTGTGAAATAGTATAGAGAGAACTCTTGGATTAGCTCTGTGAAGGCTGGTTCTTTCATGCGCTCTTTAATGAACTTGTGTATTTCTTTGGAGAACTTTGCCCTGTCTTCTGCGAGTTCTGAGACTGACGGTTTTGTTCCTGTCGCCTCTGCAATCACTTGCAATCCGAAGCTATGATACGTGTTAACGCGAAGATTCGTGTTGAGCCTTAGTGCAACTCGTTCTTGCAACTCTTGAAAAACGGCTCGATTAAAAGACAGCAAGAGAATTTCCTCTGGCTTAGCAAGACCTTTTCTTATTAGGTAGCCTGCCTTGCCAACTATTGTTGAAGTTTTTCCAGTTCCCGCTCCAGCCACTATAAGATTGTTCACCTCTTCTGTCACTATTGCTTTTCTCTGTTCTTGAGTTAGTGGTTCTTTTTCCACTTTTCCAAAATAGTCGCTGAACTCTTCAATTTCCTTTGTCGTAAACTCTGTGTTGTGAAATTTAAGCCAATTCTCTCCTTCACGATAAGCTCCTATGATCCTCTCAACTGAATCTCTAAAATCAACCTCCGAGCCAGCTTTCTCTCTAATCTTCTCGACTTCTCTCACTAACTCTGACCATTTGGTTTTCCATTCGTGGAGGTCTCTTTTGGAGAAATAGCTCTGCCCACAACACAGTGAATTGAACTCTTTTTCAGACTGCAAGACCTCGGACTTTAACAATAGCAACTGTTGCCTTAGCTTGCTCTTTTCCAATTCCGAATTGTAATTCCCAATGAAATAATGAAATCCTTCGAACTCAGCGAGTAGACCCTCAGCTTGGGATTTGTCTAAGAATGAGATTGACCTCAGATAGGCTATTTCTTTCTTAGACTCACCGATACGGTTTAACCAGAGCGCTTCCTCGTCTTTGGCAAGATAGATATTGGATGTACGTATGTCTTCGATTCCGTTTCTTATGGAGTTGATGTATGAAGACAGACCTGCGTCAATATTTCCGAGCAAGGTTTTCCTTTGGGATAGGCTCTCCTCGATTTCATTTTCAACATTTTTGTAAATGAGAAAACCGATTCCTAAGATTTTCAGCCTATTTCGCAATGTCTGTTTTCTTTTGAGAAGACGCAATTTGTTATCGATATCAAGAAGTCTGTTGAATTGGTCTTTGAAATCGGGTGTAGACATTTCTGTTAAGTCTTTATCGTGTGTTCACTCTTGAAAGCTTTTTGAATTACTAATCAATCTAAGTCCGTGATTTTTCTTGCATTAATTTTTGGTCAAGAATAAACAAGCCTTTCAAGCCCTGTCCCGATTACCACCTTGAAAAATTGCCTACCTCCTTATCCTGATTTTTCCAATCCCAGCCTTAAACAAAGTACCTCTTAGGGTTCATACCTCCTTTGTTTCCATGAATGCCCTATGCCGTCGTTTTGGTTGGTTGGATTAAAATTTAATTCACCCATAGCATTCGTGTCGCCTTTCGGAAGGGAAACATGTATCCATCGTAGAGGAGTAGCTGGCGGATGGCATTACCGAGAAGTGTAAACTAAGCTTCAAAAATGTTTGTCAAGAAATCTTGACTAAAAAACGGATAGTGCATATTTCTTGTGTCAAGAAAAATTGATAAAAACGCTTTTACCACGGAAACGTCCCAATATTAAGCAGGGATTGCCCGTGAACAAGAAGAGGCTGGTAATGGCAGCTTTCATCTCAATATTTTTGATTTCAGCAGTAGCTGGAATACATTTTGTCAACTTGGCAAGAGCCAACCCTATTACATTCTCTGACATTTCTCTTGGAACTATACTTCCAGATTCAAACACGAAAACACCCGTGGTCTCAGTGTTCAAACCAGAAAATTTCACAATATACCCGACAAATGTCATCTCACTCTCCATTAACGTGAGTGTTGGAGAATCAACCACCGCTTACTCCAAGTATGTTGATGAGGTCTATTACAAGACAGACTGGCAAATTAACAACACCTACATTTACGAGTTTGACCCAACCAAAAACGTTTACAGTACGGAACCAGCTCAATTCTCTAAAACGCTGAATTTGACAGGAATACCTGATGGGAACCATAGCTTAGTGGTTTACGCAAAGGAACGGGGCTCTTATTACAGCCACAGTGATTACAAACCACCACCAAACGTATTTTACAATTATTATTACCTTTTTGAAATAGATGGTTCTTCAACCGTTTTCTTCACTGTCGACACAACTGCTCCAAGGATAACAGTTTTGTCTTTGGAGAAACAAACCTACTACACATCAAGTGTCCCACTGAACTTCACAGTAAACGAGTTGACTACGCAAATAAAATACAGTCTTGATGGACAAGAGAACGCAACGATTGCTGGAAATAAAACACTGACAAACTTGCCCTATGGAGACCATAACATAAGAATTTTCGCAACGGATGAAGCGGGCAACACTGGAGCCTCAGAAACCATAACCTTCACGGTAGCTGTGCCTTTCCAAACAACATTAGTCGTAGCTTCCGTAGCTGTAGCGGTTGTTGGCATAGGTCTGCTGGTTTACTTCAAGAAACGCAAACATTAAAGAAATCCCCTTTTTCCACCCCTCTGCATCCACTTTCAAGCATACCTTCTTGACCTGCTTCAGCAGTTTTTCAGCTTCACAGTCAGTTTCGCCGTCAGGCACTCTTGAGTGTCAACCGTCAGTTGTTGTTGTTGATTAAAATTTAATCTCAGCACACTGAACCCTGCTGTAAAGGCTGAACGTTGATGCCATAGTGAGCGCAAAATTCATAGCAAATTACTTTAATCTTATTTTTGCATATTTCGTTTTGAGTTTGGTCGTGATGACACAGTTGTATCCTTCAGCTTTTGAGATGATCGTGTTCTGGGGGATTTTTCTTTTTGGAATTGCGATATCTTACGTAATTGAGGGTAGGGGAGCTCGCCAATCCAAGAAAGCACAGAAAGCAACGGGAGACAAAAACACATCACTCGTTTTAAACATATCTACTTTCTTCTCGCTCGTAGTCGCAATGTTGCTTGGCTACGCCCGAATTGCCGCACTCCCGAGCTTGCTGTTTTACCCTGGATTGGCGACATATCTTTTTGGAGTCGCCTATGCATCTTGGGCAGCCATAAGCTTGGGACGCTTCTACGCTCCAACCGTGCAGGTACAATTTGATCACAGAGTGATCGACAAGGGCCCGTACCGTTTCATTCGGCATCCTAGATACGCTGGAGGTCTCTTGGCATTTCTCGGTCTAGGATTGGCTCTTCAATCATGGGCTGCAGTGCTCACCCTTCTAATTCTCATTGGGCTCGGCTACGTCTATCGGATCCGAGTGGAAGAGAAATTTTTGATTGCCCAACTGGGAAATGATTACATCGAATACTATAAGAGAACCAAACGTATAATCCCTTTCATCTTATGACTAGCGCCCCGCCCCGACATTCCTGCTCTTCAACGTTATGTTTGTTGTTGGATTAGAATTCAATTTCGCTGCAGCAATTTCGACTTTCGGCTTCTTAGTTCAAATTCCGACTTTGCTATATCTTGCTCAATAAAATTGAGCAAAAGAAGGCTCACGGTTATGCTTGTTTAGTCTTTACCGATGAGTTCCTCAATTTTCTGTGCCGCATTTATGCTAAGGCTTTCCAGCTGTTTACACCATTTATCTAAATCTTCCAAACCCATAGTAACATGACTACGTTGCCAATCATTTGCCGCTCCCAGTTGGACAGAATAGCCTCTATAAAGA
>Ga0153916_10003849_pt1 | contig 11238 bp, 13 predicted proteins | sample Opewatmetagenome_FD_109642 | JGI IMG/M metagenome (GOLD analysis project Ga0153916, IMG submission 109642) | Freshwater wetland microbial communities from Ohio, USA - Open water 3 Core 3 Depth 4 metaG | ecosystem: Environmental > Aquatic > Freshwater > Wetlands | place: USA: Ohio, Lake Erie...
AAAAAGGCCCGTTGTGCAGATTCCTCACCTGCACAACGGGCCTTGACGGCGGGAGTCTGTCCTACATCATACCGCCCATACCGCCCATTCCACCCATACCGCCCATTCCACCCATGCCACCGGGAGGCATTGCCGGCATCGCCGATTTGTCTTCGGGCTTCTCGGCGACCATCGCCTCGGTCGTGAGAAGCATGCTGGCGACCGACGCCGCGTTTTGCAGCGCGGTGCGAACCACCTTCGTTGCATCGATAATGCCCGCCTTCATTAAATCTTCGTACTCTTCAGAGGCGGCGTTAAATCCGAAAGCGCCTTTGCCTTCTTTGACCTTCTGGAGAGCGATGGAGCCTTCCACGCCGGCATTGATAGCAATGCGGCGAAGCGGCTCTTCGGCGACGCGTTTGATAATATTAACGCCCCACTTCTCTTCGTCGGATACTTTCAGTTTCTCCAGCACCGCTGAAGAGCGGAGCAAAGCAACGCCTCCGCCCGGGACAATTCCTTCCTCGATGGCGGCTCTGGTTGCATGAAGGGCATCTTCGACGCGCGCCTTTTTCTCCTTCATTTCGACCTCGGTGGCCGCACCGACGTTGATCACCGCGACGCCGCCGATCAACTTGGCCAACCGCTCTTGCAACTTCTCGCGATCATAATCGGAAGTGGTTTCCTCGATCTGGGCGCGGATCTGTTTGATGCGCCCTTCGAGATCCGATTTTTTGCCGGCGCCGTCGACGATGGTGCTGTTGTCCTTGTCGACGACGATCCTCTTGGCGCGGCCCAAATCCTGCAGGCCGATGTTGTCGAGCTTGATGCCCAACTCCTCGGCGATGAGTTTGCCGCCGGTGAGGATCGCAATGTCTTCAAGCATGGCTTTGCGCCGGTCGCCGAAGCCCGGAGCTTTGACCGCCACGCAGCGCAGCGTGCCGCGGATCTTGTTGACGACCAGAGTCGCCAGCGCTTCGCCCTCGATGTCCTCGGCGATGATGATGAAGGGTTTGCCGGACTTGGCGATCTGCTCGAGGATCGGCAGAATATCCTTCATACTGCCGATTTTCTTTTCGTGGATCAGCAGGTAAACATCTTCAAGGATGCACTCCATTCGTTCCGGATCGGTGACGAAATAAGGGGAGAGATAACCGCGGTCGAATTGCATGCCCTCGACCACGTCCAGGGTGGTTTCCAGGCCCTTCGCCTCTTCGACGGTAATCACGCCTTCTTTGCCGACTTTGTTCATCGCCTCGGCGATGACGTCGCCGATGGTGGAGTCGTTGTTCGCGGCGATGGTGCCGACTTGAGCGATCTCCTTGGGGTCTTTGGTCGGTTTGGAGAGATGCTTGAGCTCGCCGATGATCGCCTCGACGGCCTTGTCGATGCCTCGTTTGAGCGTCATCGGATCGTGGCCGGCGGCGACGAGTTTGACGCCTTCGGCGAAGATCTGGCGCGCCAGCACGGTCGCGGTGGTGGTGCCGTCGCCGGCGATGTCGGAAGTCTTGCTCGCGACTTCCTTGACCATCTGCGCGCCCATGTTTTCAAACTTGTCTTCGAGCTCCACTTCCTTCGCGACGGTGACGCCGTCCTTGGTGACGTTGGGTGCCCCGAATGATTTGTCCAGGACTACGTTTCTTCCCTTGGGCCCGAGCGTGACGGTTACGGCGTCGGCCAGTATATTGACGCCCTTGAGAATCGCGTCGCGCGCGTCGCGGCTAAATTTCACTATTTTGGCTGCCATCTTATTTCCTCCTCCAGTAATATCAAATGTTACTTCTCGATAACGCCGAGGATGTCTTCCTCGCGCATGATCAAATGTTCGTCGCCGTCGATATTGATTTCACTGCCCGAATATTTGCCGAAAAGAATGCGGTCATTTACTTTGACATCGAGCGGGATGAGCTTGCCCTCATCGTTCACCTTTCCCTTGCCCACGGCAATCACTTTTCCTTCCTGTGGCTTCTCTTTCGCGGTGTCGGGAATGATGATCCCTCCCTTGCTCTTTCCCTCTTCTTCGATTCGTTTGACAATGACCCGATCCTGCAAAGGCCTGATTTTCACTTCTTGTCTCCTTTCTGATGTTTTAACTCAACTTGCTGATTTTAAAAGACTTACCCAAGATCGGTGCCCGCGCAAACGTAATGGGGTGATCAAAGGCAGGGTCAATCTAAGCATCAATTCAACCATGTCAAGGTTTTGGCGCCGGGACTTGGCGGACGACCGAAGCGAGGTCTTGAAATAGAACCGCGATCAGGGACTTGTGCTACTTCCGCTGTTTCCTCGTCTCTTCTTCGAAATACTTCCGATAAAGAATATCCCATTCCCGGCTTCCCGGCGGCACGTGACGGGAAAGGGACAGGATTTTTTGGCGCACCAGGTCGTCGATATGATCCTCGCGCTGGAAAAAGTCATGGAGAACCTGCTTGGTTTCGGTAAGGGCGCGCCCCTCGTTCGGGAAGCCGGCCAGATTTTCTTTCTTTAGCCCATCGAGAATCAAATGGGCCAAGTGAGAGATGCGGTTCTCCGACAGGCGAATCAAAGGATAAACCCCTTCTTCGCGGCGAGCTTTTGCTTGGCCAGCAAAAACATTTTATAGGGATCCATGTCCTTTGCCGCCCCCGCGTAGGACACCAGCATCTTGCGTGCCTCTTCCTCGATGGTCTCTTCCTCGGCGAAATTTTGGCTGATGATGCTGACGATCTTGGCTTTGATCTCCGCTGCGCCGGCTTTGCCGGTCATTAATTCTTTGGCTCCGTAATGGGAGATGAGCAATACCGCCAGCCTATCGAGTTGTTCCGATTTGATCTTCATGAGTTGTGGAAAAGTTGTGAATAAGTTGAGTAACAGCAGTGAAAACCGGGTAACGGCTGTTGATTTGCCCAGCTATCTATCCGGCTTATGCACCGATGTCAACTCGTGAAAAGTTTTTGGCGCTCCTCTCGGCCGGCGGAACAGGACGGTAAACTGCTTGTCTATCCAAGGCTTTTTTGACAATATGGCGGTTCAAAGATGTTCAGCGTAGGCGACATTGGGGGTCAGCGGGAGAGTTATTCACAGGTTCTGAGAGATTGTTGTCTCGGACCGATAGCGCTGCTTGGGGATAAGTCGGATGGCTGTGCATAAGCCGCCGGCCCTAAAGCCGGGCAGCAAAATCGGCGTCGTGGCACCCGCCGGCTGCGTTGGCGAAGAAGCGTTGGCGGCCGGTGCGGCGGCGATTCGCAGTAAAGGATTCGAGGTCGAATTCTCACCCGCCTTGCATGATTGTGAGGGGTATTTGGCGGGGAAGGCGGAGAGAAGAGCCCGGGACCTTATTACTTTCTTCCGGCGCGGCGACATTGACGCGATTTTTTGTGCCCGCGGCGGCTTCGGCTCGATTCAACTGCTTCCTTACCTAAGCGGCGAGCTTAAAAATTATCCGAAGATATTCGCTGGCTATAGCGATATCACGGTACTGTTGAATTGGCTTTTGCAAAAATGCCGGATGGTGACGTTTCATGCGCCGATGGTGGCGATGGACTTGGCGCGTGGTCTCACGGCGCCGGTCGACGATCAACTTTGGAAAATTTTGACCGGCGGGAACAAGAGTTGGGAGATAAAGATCGGTGAAACCATCCGGCCCGGGAGGGCGGAAGCGACGATGATGGGCGGTTGCCTGTCGATGCTGGTGACGACGCTGGCGACGCCCTATGAAATCGATACCAGGGGAAAGCTCTTGTTCCTCGAAGATGTCGGTGAAAAGCCCTACCGTATTGAGCGGATGTTGACGCATCTCAAGATGGCGGGGAAGCTGGATGATCTTGCCGGAGTCGTCTTCGGCGACTTTACCGGATGCGATGGGGAGGGGCCGCGGGGTGTCCGGCAAGTGATCGGGGAAATCTTCGCCGCAGCGCCCTATCCCGTGGTCATGGGTCTGCCGGCGGGACATGGTGAGGTGAATTTTGCGCTTCCGTTCGGGGTTCGATGGGAGCTGGACGGGCATCTGGGAACGCTGGTCCTGAAAGAATCCCCGGTCGCATGATCGGTGTTTGCTTTATTCGCCGGTCCATCGATGTCGCAGCGGGGCCGTGCTGGTTCCATTTAAATTAAAAAAGGTCGGAAGACTTTGGTCATGGATTTTCATGCCGTTGAAAACGCTTTTCAAGACGCCGTCGCGCAGGGAGTCTTTCCCGGCGCGGTAGTTCTTGTGAGCAAAGAGGGGGAGATCGTTTTTGAAAAGGCCTTCGGCAGCCGCTCGCTCATCCCGGAGAAAACGCCCTTGAAGCCGAATGCCATTTTCGACTTGGCGTCGCTGACGAAGCCGCTGGCTACGACCATCGCGTTCATGCTGCTGGTGCGCGAGAGAAAAATGCGTCTCGACGACCAGGTCACGCGTTTCATTCCCACCTTCGGCGTGTTCGGCAAAAGTCCCACGACTTTTCGCCAACTGCTTAATCACTCCTCCGGATTGCCGGCCTGGAAGCCGTTTTACGAAGAGATCGTGAAAATGGAAAAGGCGGGGCGGATCAATTTTGTGGCAAGCCGGGCCGCCAAGGCTTTTGTCTTCGAACAGATCCACCGTGAAAAACTGTTGAGCCCTCCCGGCGCGCAATGCCTTTACAGCGACCTGGGATTTATGATTCTGGGCGAAAGCGTGGAGGCCGTAAGCGGCGCGATGCTCGACCGCTTCTGCCAAGAGCGGATCTTCAAGCCCCTGGGGCTGCGCTCCACCGCCTTCGTCGATCTGACGCAACTCAGAACCCGGCGCTTGCATCCGGTTGAGGAGATGATCGCGCCGACGGAAAACTGCCCGTGGCGAAAAAAGATTCTCTGCGGCGAAGTGCATGACGACAACGCCTACGCGATGGGCGGGGTGGCGGGGCATGCCGGTCTTTTTTCGTCGGCGCGGGATATCCACGCTCTTTTGACCTGTCTCGACCGCTGTTTGCAGGGGAAGGATGACTTTCTGCCGGCCTCATTGCTCGAAGAGTTTCTCGCCAAGGATGAAAAAACCGCGAACTCCACCTGTGCGCTTGGCTGGGACACGCCGGCGCCGGACAAATCCTCCAGCGGCGGATTTTTTTCCCCTCGATCCGTGGGGCATCTTGGCTTCACGGGAACTTCCGTCTGGTGGGACCGCGAAAAGAACTTTCACGTTATCTTGCTTACGAATCGCGTTCATCCCAACCGTAAGAACGAGAAGATCAGGGAATTTCGCCCTCTTATCCACGATCTGATCGCCAAGGCGGTTTTCCCATGAGCAGCCATCCCGCCCCCGGCGGCCATATTCATTTGATCGCGATTTGCGGCGTCGGTATGGCGTCGCTGGCGGGCCTGCTCAAAGCGCGCGGATACCGCGTGACGGGATCGGATCAGAATATTTACCCGCCCATGAGCAGCTATCTCGAGCAGGTCGGCATCGACGTGCTCTCCGGCTATCGCGCGGAGCATGTGACGCCGCGCCCCGATCTTGTCATCATTGGCAACGCGATATCGCGGGGTAATCCCGAAGCCGAAGCGGTCTTGAGCCAGAAGATTCCCTATATTTCTTTTCCTCACGCCCTGGGCGAATTTCTCATCGGCGCGAGTTCTTCCCTGGTCGTTGCCGGAACTCACGGCAAGACCACGACCACCGCGTTGGCGGCGTGGGTGCTGACGCGCGCCGGCTTGGCTCCCGGCTTTTTTGTCGGCGGCGTGCCGATCAATTTCGGCAGTGGCTGGAATCCTGGCGGAGGAGAGCATGTCGTTATCGAGGGCGACGAATATGACAGCGCCTTTTTCGACAAGGGTCCCAAATTTCTTCATTACCGGCCGCGCAACGTCATTCTTACCAGCGTGGAATTCGACCATGCGGACATTTACCGGGATCTCGATCACATGAAAAACGCGTTTCGGCGTTTGATGGATATCATTCCGGCGGAGGGGCTCCTGGTGGCGTGCAGCGATTACGCCGCGGCGCTGGAAGTCGCGGCTTCCGCCCGCTGCCCGCTGATCGCCTACGGCGATGACGAAAAGGCGGGTTGGACGATTGCCGGACTTGAAATGCGCGCGGGGCGAAGCTTCTTCGATCCATGTTATAAAGGCCGGGCTGAAGGGCGGGTCGAAGTGGGCGTGATCGGTAAGCACAACGTAAAAAATGCCCTGGCGGTTTACGCCATGGGGCGGGCGATGGGGCTCGAACGCTCAAAGCTGCTGGAAGGATTTGCCACCTTCGCCGGCGTCAAACGGCGCCAAGAAGCAAGAGGGGAGAAGCGCGGCGTGCTGGTCATCGACGATTTTGCGCATCATCCAACGGCGGTTCGCGAGACCCTCCAGGCGGTGCGGGACGCCTATCCCGGACGGCGCCTATGGGCCATCTTCGAACCGCGCAGCAATACCAGCCGGAGAAAAATTTTTGCCCGAGAGTTCGCCCAAGCTTTGGCCTTGGCGGACCGGGTCGTGGTGGCGGGACTTTATCTGCCGGAAAAAGTTCCCGAGCAAGACCGTTTGTCGGTCGCGGAGGTGGTCGAAGAGATTAACCGCTCGACGCGAGACGGTCGCGCGCGCGTGATCGAAAAGGCCCCGGAGATCGCGGCTTGCGTGGGCGGGGACGCCGTGGCGGGCGACGTCGTTCTGGTCATGTCGAACGGCGGCTTCGACGGCGTGCAGGAAAAAATCCTGGAAGCGCTAGCGGGTTAGAAAAAGCTTCGCGCACTCCTGGCTGCAGAAATAGTTGCCTGCCTGCAAGATCGCATCTCTCTTTGGCACATAGGTCTGACATTGCGGATCGAAGACCATCTCCTCGCCGGAGGCCTCAGCCGAGCCTCCCGGCTTGCCGGATTTAGCTTTCGGCAAATAGGCCTTGATGACGCCAACCACCATGTAAGCGATGAGGAATATAAAAAGGAGGCGGAGTAACAACGGTGCCGTCCTAACTGTCAGGGGCCGGGCTACGCATGAAACAGGTGAATCTTCTTGTTGTCCTTCACGTTGATCAGTAACTCCGAGATCGTTACGCCCAACTCCGGGTGGACGACTTGCGGCGCAATCTCGCTCAAGGGGATCAGGACGAACTTTCGGTTGGCCATCTCGGGATGGGGAATCCGCAGATTTTTCTTCTTCACGATCGCGGCGTCATAGAGCAGGATATCGAGATCGATGATGCGCGCGCCCCAGCGCTTTTTGACTTTTTTGCGCCCCATCGCCCGCTCGATGTTTTTGAACTTCTGCAACAGTGTGTCGGGTTTGAATTTGGTTTCGATCTCGATGGCGCCGTTGACATACCAGTCCTTGGCGTCGCCGAGGGGTTCGCTTTCGTAGAGCGAGGATTCCTTGAGGATCTTGGTATCCGGCAGCTTGGCCAAACGGTCGAGGGCCTCCAAGAAATTTTCTTTCTTGTTGCCGATGTTGGAACCGACCCCGATATATACCTGATGGGCAACGGCATTAACCATAACGCCCTTAGCCGGAAAGATCCCTAAAGTTTGACGCGCCGGATTCTTTCCGCGACCTCCTTGAGCTTTTCTTTATCGACGCAGACGGTAAATCGGACGAACCCCTCGCCGGCCTCGCCGAATCCGTTGCCGGGAGTCGTAACCACCCCGGCGTCTTCGAGCAGCTTTGTGGTGAACGCCGCGGAGGAAAGTCCTTTAGGGGCGGCGACCCAGACGTAAAACGTCGCGCGCGGCTTTTCGCATTCGAGGCCCACGGCGCGCAAGCCGTCGACCAGAATATCACGCCGTTCCTGATATATTTTTCTTGACGGTTCGACGATTTTATCGCCTAACCTCAGCGCTTCGATGCCGGCCTCTTGAACGGCCTGGAAGATGCCGGAATCAAGGTTGGACTTGGCCTGCGCCAGGCCGCCGACCAGGTCGGCATTGCCGACGGCCATGCCAACGCGCCAGCCGGTCATGTTGAAAGTTTTCGAGAGCGAATGAAATTCGATGCCGACTTCCTTTGCGCCGTCGACCTCGAGAAAGCTCATGGGGCGATAGCCGTCGTAGCCCATTTCCGTGTAGGCGGCGTCATGGCAGATGATCACGTTGTTTTTATGGGCGAAATCGACGACCTTTTTGAAAAATTCCTTACCCGCCACCGCGGCAGTGGGATTATTCGGATAATTGATCCACAGGAGCTTGGCCTGCTTGGCGACATCGGTTGGGATCGCATCGAGGTCCGGCAGAAACTGGTTTTCTTTTTTTAACGGCAGAAAATAATTTCTCCCGCCGTTAAAGGCCGTGCCGATGTGGTAGACCGGATAGCAGGGGCTGGAAACCAAAACGATGTCTCCGGGGTCGACGAAGGCGACCGCCATGTTGCCGATGCCTTCCTTGGAGCCGATCAGGGAGACGACTTCCTTGCCGGCGTCAAGCCTGACGTTGAAGCGGCGCTGATACCAATTCGCCACCGCTTCGCGAAACTCCCCCATGCCCGAGCTGTTGGGGTAGCGGTGGTTCGCCGGTTTGCTCGCCCCTTCAATCAATTTTTCGACGATGGCCGCCGGAGTCGGAATATCGGGATCGCCGATGCCAAGGTCGATAAGGTCGACGCCCCGGGCCAAAACTTCACGTTTTCTACGATCGATCTCGGCAAACAGATAGGGTGGCAACTCGTTGATTCTTTTTGCTTTTTTTATAACAATGCTCAACTCGTCTGAACCTCCATCATAAAATCGTTCTGACTTTTACCTGTTTTTTAAAGTTTTGACAACCAATAAAGGAAACTACTATCTTATATTTACTGACAAATCCTATGACCGGGTCCTTGTCAGCCTAAAAAATGGACATCATCATCGATGGCTATAATTTGATCGGCGGCGACCAGGGATTGCGCGGGGCGCTTGAGCAAAAGCGCAACCGGCTGATCCAGCAACTTTCAATGTACAAAGAGAGAAAGGGGTTCGGGATCATCGTCGTTTTCGACGGTTGGCGCTCCGGTTGGGGGCATGAAGTCGAAGAAAAACGGGATGGCGTCAACGTTATCTACTCGCGCCAGGGAGAGAAGGCCGACGATGTGATCGTGCGGCTAGCCCGACGAAAGGGCAGCGGCTGCGTGATTGTGACTTCGGACCGGGAAGTGCGCCGCGCAGTAGAAAAATTTGGCGCGGCAGCTGTATACGCGAATGAGTTCAGCGCGATGCTGCGCAGTCTTGACTACCCCACGGTCGCTGATGACGATGACCCCGCGCCCGCAGAGCCGCGAACCGGCAATCCGCGCCGTCTCTCAAAGACGGAAAGAAGACGGCAAGATAAGTTAAAGAAACTCCAGCCATGATCAACTTCAGCGGCGCGCCGCGTGGCGCAACTTTCAATCTAAATCGCAAGATCCTTTCCCGGAGGGCATCGAGTCTTGATACCTCTCGGCGATGAAAATCCGACGGTGCTTTGGCCCGTGCTTACGCTGGCTCTGATTGGAGCCAATCTTGCCGGATTCCTCTATCAAATTTCGCTGGTCATGGTCGATCCGCGCTTGGAGCGGGCCTTGATCTATCAGCTCGGTCTGGTTCCCGCGGCGCTCACGCAAGGCTTTTTTCCCGGCGGCGGCTACTCGACGATTGTAAGTTCCATGTTCCTGCACGGCGGCTGGATGCATCTCATCGGCAACATGATGTACCTCTGGATTTTCGGCAACAATGTCGAGGACAGCATGGGCCATTGGCGTTTCCTTTTTTTCTATCTGCTCACGGGCATCGTCGCCGCAAGCGCCCATATCCTGATGCAACCGTCGTCGACTATTCCAACCATCGGCGCCTCCGGCGCGGTATCGGGCATCCTCGGCGCATACCTGATTCTCTATCCCCGCGCGCGGATCAAAAGCCTTTTACCACTGGGAATCTTTTTTACCGTCGTCCATCTGCCGGCCTGGTTTTTTCTGATCTTTTGGATCGCTTGGCAGATCATCAGCCAAACCTTCGTTCCCATCGGTCCCGACGCGGGCGGCGTTGCCTACGCCGCCCATATCGGCGGTTTTGTCGCGGGAGTTTTGCTGATCCCCTTTTTCCGGCAGTACCGGCGGTCGCGTTACCGCCGTTATTAACCGCAGACAAAAAGCGCTAGCCCGGATTATTGTAGACAAGGGGTAAACCCCTGCGGGAGAAGGCAATGAACCTTTGCCTTGAAGTGGATGCGAGCCGCTTGCTCTGAGCCGACAGCAGTGAAAATAAGTAACAGCGTGACCCAGCACCGTGCAGGTCGTTGCGACTCTACGTCCGGGTGCCTTCTCCCTTCAGGCTTTACCCCTTGTCCTACCCTGTGTTGCCGCTTGACCTGGGACCGTGAATAAACCCGGCTAGGGGGTTTTGCCGGCGCCGGCTTCGACTCGGTTTAAGAGGTTCTGGTAGAAAATAAAGACCTTTCCGTCGGGATAGTGCCAACGTTCTTCCGGAGCCTGTTGGCCCTTTGTTGTCAGGCGGCCCGTTGCTTTGGAGATCCGTAACGGCTCGCCGAAAATGCGTCTGACATCCGTGGGGGTGAATCCCGGCACCGGCTGGCGCTTGAGCGCCGCTTCCTTGACCGCCGGAGACCAGGGTCGGGAGAGAATCCACTCGACGCGTTTTTCTTCCTCCACCGCGGCTGCCGCGGCTTTTTTCTTTTCTTCGGCACGCGGGTCCGCGATTAAAATCGTCAAGTTGATTTCTTCGAGGAAGGTCTCGGGACGAATGTACCCTTCCTTTCCCGAGTCGAATTTAACTTTATAATAGGGCTCTTTGTCTTTTTGTCCGGTAAGTTCGGTGATTTCGAAGGACTCGTTGTCACCGGGGCTGAAAGGATCGGCATTTCTGGCGGGCGCGGCAAAAAAGGCGGGAGTTCGATTTTCTACCGCCGCAATCCAATAGATCGTCCCGACGCGGCTTGCCAAGGCGTCGAGCTGTTTGGTCGTATAATGAGACGAGGCCAGCGCGATCGAGCCGGGAAAAAATGGCGCCAGCAAAAAAATTCCCACGGCCACCGACAGGCAGTAATCACTTGCAGCCGCCCAGGAAAAGGTTTTCACGTTCCTCACCCGAAGGCATGGTATAAGAAACGGCGCTTCAAACCAAGGGTCGTCGCTCGTTGCTCATAAAGCTTGAAAGCTGTTCCCCGGCGCGGCGCCAAAAGGGTGGGTGCAAATAAAAAAGGGGTCATGGCGACCCCCTTTGTTATGGTTGCGGGGCCGGGATTTGAACCCGGGACCTCAAGGTTATGAGCCTTGCGAGCTACCAGACTGCTCCACCCCGCGGCAGTGATGAAAGTGTTTCTTACCCTTTGCTTGGCGCGGAGTCAAGGTAAGCGCATGATTCGAGCCGAAAGAGAGCGG
>Ga0153916_10003850_pt1 | contig 11237 bp, 5 predicted proteins | sample Opewatmetagenome_FD_109642 | JGI IMG/M metagenome (GOLD analysis project Ga0153916, IMG submission 109642) | Freshwater wetland microbial communities from Ohio, USA - Open water 3 Core 3 Depth 4 metaG | ecosystem: Environmental > Aquatic > Freshwater > Wetlands | place: USA: Ohio, Lake Erie, Old...
GATGAGCACAGGTCTGAAATCACGTGCGAAACAGTTGACTCAATCTCAACCTTTCCCTGAGCCATGAGGCTTACAGCCTTTGCTGCAGCGCCACTCGCATCAATCACTGATTCAGACGCATTCTTTGCGGCCTGGGAAGCACCAGCAATCATCACACCAGCTGTATGGGTCGTCAGCGGTGCAAGTTTGATGTGCTCCGGGTTGAAGAATCCGTCGCCGCTCCTTGTGAGGCTAAACATCTTTGCAGTCTCGTCCATGTCAGCAGGTGGAATCATGGCTGATGCTAGCACCAGCAAATCAGGTTCAAATTCGAGCTCGACGCCGCCAAGCACATCGAACCACCTCAGGTGTATCTTGCCTCTCTTGATTGTGACCTCTGGTTTTGCGTCCTGTGGAAACTTGCTGTAGATCACATGCTTTTGCCGCGCAAGCCTTTGAAACTCCTCGTGACCCTTTCCATAGGTTCTGATGTCCTGATAGAGGATGAGTGCCTCATCAACGCGGTCTCTGAGGTCTCCTGCAGCCTTAGCTGTGGCGGAGCAGCAGTGTCTTGAGCAATGCTCATGACCCTTCTTGCCGGGTTCACGAGAGCCAACACAACCGATGAAGACGAGATTCTTCACAGGTTTGCCATCACTTGGCTTGAGCAGCATCTCATTCGGTTTAATCTCCTGGAGCTCTGCAAGCGTAATGATATCGGGATGAGTCCCGTAGCCGTAATAGCCTACAGGCTTGAAGGGTTCGAACCCTGTGGCGACTATGACAGCGCCCACCTCATATCGACGCTTCTTCTCAGTGTCTAGATTCTTAATCGTGACACCAAAGTTCCCAATGAATCCATCAAAGTCAGATACCTTGCTTCGCACATGGACCTTGATGCGCTTATGCTTCCTCACATCACTGATGAGAGGTCCGATGATCTGAGCACCTGACTCATCTGAGGGAAAGAGATGGGTCCATTTGGCTACGTGGCCGCCAAGCTGGCTATCCTTCTCTACAAGTATCACATCAAAGCCACGCTCTGCAATGTCCAGAGATGCCCTGAGACCGGCAATTCCGCCTCCAACGACAAGTGTCTTCGGAATGACTTCCACTGACTTGATGGGCAGACTCTCTAGTTTTGCAGCTCTGGCAACTGACATACGAACCAGGTCCTTTGCCTTCTCTGTCGCCTTCTCAGGTTCCCTAGAATGACACCAGCTGACATGCTCCCTGAGGTTCACTTGGTCGAACAAATATCTATTCACACCAGCCTCCTCAACAACACGGCGGAAGGTCGGTTCATGCATTCTTGGTGAACAGCTAGCGACAACTACTCTGTTGAGGTCGAGTTCCTTGATCTTATTTTTGATGAGCGTCTGTCCTGCATCTGAACACATGAACATCTCATCTGTTGCAAATGCAACGTTTGGTAGTTTCCTGGCCATTGCTGCAACTGAGGCCACATCAACGGTACCCGCTATATTATGGCCACAATGGCAGACGAACACGCCGATTCGTGGTTCTTCTTTAATGTCTGACAAACTCTATGCTCCTCCTTTACTGAGGATAATCGTAGCCTTCATCGCAGCTGAACTTCCAGCGCTCACAGAGTCAGGAATATCTTTGGGTCCATCCGCACATCCGCATACAAATACACCCGGAACCTTAGTTAAGGTGGGTCCGAAGAAGGAGTGTGCAATTTGGACATAACCGTCGTCGCTCTTGGCAATTCCCATCTTTGTGGCTAAGGTATCCATTCCTTCAGGAGGGATGATACCAGGACTGATTACAACCATGTCATGCTCAACAAGACGGATTGTTGAGCTCTCAGTATCCTCGACCTTTACAACTAGATTACCTGTATTCTTGCCCTCCATCACCTCTGCAACACGACCTCTCACGAACCTCACGCCAAACCGTTTCTTGGCCATTTCATAGAATTCCTCGAATCCCTTGCCAAATGCTCTAATGTCAGCATAATACACCGATACTTCGGCGTCGGGATAGTGTTCGAGTGCCATTACAGCGTTTTTTATCGAGTACATACAGCACACACGACTACAGTAGGGAACACCTTTCTGAACATCCCTAGCACCAACACACTGCACAAATCCAATGCTATGGGGTTTCCTGCCATCGCTCAGACGAACAAGATGACCATGGGTTGGTCCTGCTGCATTAATGAGCCGTTCAAACTCCATCGCGTGGATGACATTTGGATAGTGACCATAGCCCAGTCGTGGATATTGACTTACATCGAATAGCTCGAACCCAGTGGCAATAATGATTGCACCGACGTGAATGTCCAGGGTCCTATCGGTCATTTCCATATCGATAGCATTCCTTTGGCATGCCTTCACGCACCTCCCGCAGTTGATGCAGTTCTCCTTGTCAACAGTATAGACATTGGGAGTTGCCTGCGGGAATCCAATATAGATGGCTTTCCTGAATCCGATGTTCATATCGAACTCATTGGGGACTTCAGTAGGACATTCAGCGGCGCAGTCCCCACAACCAGAACAGAGGTCTTCCTTCACGAAGCGGGCCTTGCGTCTTATACGCACATGAAAGTCGCCAGATTTCCCAGTCACACTCCCGACTTCGGAGTAGGTCAGCAGGTTGATGTGCTTATGGTGAGAAACCTCACTGAGTTTGGGTGTCAAGATACATGCGCTACAGTCGAGGGTCGGAAATGTCTTGTCAATCTGAGCCATTCTACCACCTATTGAAGGTGTCCTCTCAACTAGGTAGACCTTGAATCCTTGGTTTGCTATGTCAAGCGCGGCTTGCATGCCTGCAACACCTCCGCCGATGACGAGTGCTGCTTGTGCTTTCCTTTCCGTCATTCTCTATTCCTCTAAGTTACTTGCAGAATCGCCTCTGGGCTGATCTTATTCAGTTGAATGCCTAGTTTGTCGAAGTTGATACCTAGTGCAGGACCCAGGAACTGCGGGAGAGTCAACACAGGTATCTTTGGTTCGCTTCCAGCCGTGTCCCCGAATTGCACTTGAGTCAACTGTATATCACAGAAGACACAGGCGGTAACAATACCTTGTGCTCTCTCACTTCGAATATTCTTGATCTTGTCAAGGCCGATCTTGTTCGCAACTTCTTGATCCATTGCTAGCATGGGTCCTCCACAGCAACGAGTCTTTCCGGTGTAGTCCACCGGCGTTGCCCCAGCAATCTCAATGATCTTATCGATAATGACTGGAGTTTCGGGATTGTCAACCTGGACAATCTCCGGAGGGCGTGTGACGTGACAACCGTAGTGTGCAGCAAGACGCACACCATTGTAGGGCTTCACAATGGCAGCCTTTATCGCATCATAGCCAATGTCCTCATTGAAAATCTGCAGAAGATGCTTCACCTCTACAGTACCTGTATACTTCAGGCCCTCTTCAGCAAGAAGATCATTGACCTCCGCACGTAGGTCGGGGTTATGATCGAGATCATGCTTGACTATCTTGAGTGAGCCAGAGCATGCCCCACAGACTGCAAGGATATCGCGGTCCATACTCTCAGCAATAGCAAGGATTCTCCCACTCATCGCTGCAAAGGCAGTGTGGCTTACTGACTCAACATACTGTGCACCACAGCAATTGGCATCCTTCATTGGAATCAGACGAACGCCTAGTTTCTCAAGGACAATGGTGATTGCGGCTTCATAGGCTGGCAATCTAACAGGTGTCGTGCATCCTGTGTAGAGAACGAATTCTTTCATTTCTTATTGCCTCCATTGAAGTAACGCTTCTTTACCTTCTTCACGAAATCATCGTTCCAGTCAAGTTTGGGATCCAATCCCAGGTCAGATCGGTCATCCTCAACAAAATCAGTGTAGGCATCTTTGAGCAACCAGCCATCTTCTAGAACCTTATTGATCGTGTTCTGAAAGATCTTGGGAACGTAGCCTTCACGTGCAGCAATCTCGCGCACCGCATGGAAGATCTCTGCAAGGTTGACATCCTCCTGGCATCGCTCTTCACACAGCCTGCAGGTCATGCAGAGCCATGGGAGCTCGCTTGAGAGAACCTCTTCGCGTTTGCCAAGAAGGATTTTCTGGATGAGTTTTCGAGGACGATAACGGTCAGCCATGCTCGCAACCATGCACGAAGCTGTACACATACCACACTGGATACATTTCATTATCCCTTCCCCACCAAATTCCTTCTCGACCTCTTTAGCAAAATCTGAGCTTGGGACGTTGTTGACCACTGACTTCTGCGGGACACCATCATTTGACATAGCTATTGCTCCTCTCTGTCCACCTTCGACAGAATGATAGTTGCTCTCATCGCTGCTGCGCTGCCAGCAGAAACCGAGTCGGGAATGTCTTTCGGTCCGTCTGCACATCCTGCAACGAACACACCAGGCACATCAGTATCGACAGGTGTGAGGACAGCATCTTGAACTTGGACATAGCCTTCTTCACTGAGTTCCATATTGAGCTCCACTGCCAAGTCTTCAAGTCCCTCCGGAGGCTGAATTCCAGGACTAAGAATGACAAGGTCATGAGAGACATCGTGCAGCTCACCCGTTTCAGTATCCTCAAAGCGCACAATGAGCTTCTCATTCTTCTTATCCTCCATGACCTCTGCAACACGCCCTCGAACGAAGTTCACGCCGAAGCGTGTACGCGCCATCTCGTAGAACTCTTCAAATCCTTTTCCGAAGGCGCGAATATCTGCATAGTACACATTCACCTTTGCGTCGTGATGGTGCTCTTTCGCCATGACGGCGTTCTTTATACCATACATGCAACACACTCTGGAACAGAACGGGACACCCTTCTGAACATCTCTCGCACCGACACACTGGACAAAACCAATACTCTCAGGTATCCTGCCGTCTGTGAGTCGAATCAGATGCCCATGTGTGGGGCCAGCCGCATTGATCAGCCTCTCGAACTCCATTGCTGTTATGACGTTCGGCAACTTGCCATACCCATACTGTGGGTATTTTGCAACATCGAAAAGCCTGTACCCTGTAGCCAGAATAATGGCACCGACATGCAGGTCCACGACCTCATCAGTCATGTGATGATTGATAGCCTCCCGAGTGCATGCCTCAACGCATCTCTCGCACTCACAGCAGACTGCGCAGTTGAGACACCGTTCAGCTTCCTGAATAGATTGGGCTTCACTGAATCCGAGCTCGACTTCAGAGAAGTCAGGTTTTCTGCTCTCAAGGATGTGCTTGGGCATTAGAGCACGAGACTCAACAGGAATATAGCTCTTATCCACCTCATAGGACTGTACTCTGTGGAGCTCGTTTGCGCGACCCTCCATCAAGTCAGTCCCGCGAATGTACTTGTCAATTGAGATGGCAGCCTGCTTTCCAGCACCAACGGCCTTGACGACTGTGTTTGGCCCGGTGAAAATATCTCCACCCGCAAAAACCCCAGGCACACTTGTTGCCAGGGTGATCGGATCACACTTGACAGTCCCCCATTCGGTGCACTCCAGCTCACTCTGTACACCTTTCGGGTCTGTTGACTGACCAACTGCAACAATTATCTCATCCACAGCCATCGTGAATTCAGAATTTTGAATCGGAACAGGTCGACGCCGTCCGGAGTGGTCAGGCTCACCCAGACGCATCTTGATGCATCGAACTCCAGTGATATGACCCTTTGAAGACAAAATCTCAATAGGATTTGTCAGAAGCATGAACCTGACGCCCTCAGCCTTGGCGTCATCTACTTCACTTGGGATAGCAGGAATCTCCACGTGAGACCGTCTGTAGACAAGAGTGACTTCCTTTGCTCCGAGACGTCTTGCAACACGGGCGGAGTCGACAGCAGCATCTCCACCACCAACAACGACAACACGCTCTCCGACGGTTACCTTCTCGCCAGCATTAACATCTTGGAGAAACTTGATAGCATGGACAACGCCGTCAACATCTTCACCAGCAATTCCTAGCCTGTTGCTCTCCCAAGCCCCAGTAGCAACGAAGACAGCCTTGAAGCCCTTGTTAAGTAGATCATGGAGGGATTTGACATCTGTTCCTGTCTTGATTTTCACTCCCATGTCAACAACACGCTGAATTTCCTCATCCAGAATATCACGTGGTAGTCTATACTCAGGAATGCAGTATCGTAGCATCCCGCCAGCCTTCTGCTGTCGCTCAAAGACTGTGACTGGATAGCCCATGCGAGCAAGATGATAGGCACAACTGATACCACCAGGCCCGCCACCTACAACGGCCACCCGCTCTTTCTTATCGATAGCTGCAACTACAGGAGCAGCTCCATGAGAACGTTCGTAGTCGGCAAGGAATCTGTGAAGATTCCTGATACTTATGCTCTGGTCAAGCATTCCGCGCTCGCATTCCGCTTCACAAAAGCTAATGCAGACCCTTCCGAGGACTCCAGCAAAAGGAATAGACCGCCTGACAATCTCCAGAGCTTCATCATACTTGTCATGGCGCATCATTGTCACGAAGCCCTGCGCATTTACTTCAGCAGGACATGTTGATCTGCAGGCCGGCTCACCCCTCTTATCAACAGTAACGACATTAGGAGTTGCCTGCGGGAAAGGCGTATAGATAGCCTTCCGAAATCCTAGTCTGCCATCGAACTCATTTGGCACCTCAACAGGACAGACTGCAATACAATCCCCGCAACCATTGCATTTGCCCTCATCAACATAACGCGCGTGTCTGTGAACTCTGACTCGAAAATCCCCAGGCTCTCCACTTACTGATTTGATCTCAGAGTATGTGAGAAGATCAATATTGGGATGACGTGAAACCTCACTAAGCCGTGGAGTCAGAATACATGCACTACAGTCAAGAGTTGGAAAGGTCTTATCTATTTTCGCCATAACTCCGCCGACCGAAGAGGACCTCTCGAGGAGAGTTACTTTAAAGCCCTGGTTAGCAATATCAATCGCGGCCTGCATTCCTGCAACGCCACCGCCGACAACGAGTGCTTCATTCGATTTGATAGCGGTGCTGCCTCTGCCGCCTTTGGATTCGTGCTGTTTCTCTGCGGTCATAAATCGACCTCCGTTGCTATGCAAGAAAAGGATTTGGGATGGTGAAAGAAAAAGGCCACATGTTGGTTGGATGATGTACTCCGGTCCCCTATGACTGGAGTCTCCATCTTATTAGTTACTAAGGTCTTCTCGTTCAAGTACATCAAATCGGCCATGTGGTATCTCTTGTTACAATCTTGACGACAATATACTTGTCGTGTCTGATAGCGTCACTCACGGCATGTATCTGCTTTTTATCTCTTACATATGGACACCACAGATGATAGAAACCGTACATCTTGGAGCACAGACATGAAGTAGGGGCTTATTGATTAGCATAACATGGTTAAAAATTGTAACCACGAACTTATGGGGAGAAAATGGACCTATTGAAGAAGAGACTCAAATGCGTGTTTTCCCCAAATGTCCTCCATCCTTTTCAGCCCATATGCATAGTCGCGCACGTCAGCTAAGGCAAGACTCATATGTAAGACTCGTTTGGAGCCCATATCCTGCTATTGCATAACGTAAGCACATTGCCAACGGGAATGGTGAACATTCTTGACATTGAAGGAGTTCAAGTACACAGTTCCAATGATTAAGAGAGGATATGCAAGTCAGACTCTGTATATCAATCTCTCAGATCATACGATCAGAATCAAACCAGTTGACCAAAGGATGAAGGACACCTTCACTGGCGGCAAGGGGTTTGACCTCTGGCTGATGTGGAACAGCCTTCCAAAGGATAGAATCGTGAAGTGGGATGACCCGGAGAACGAGATCTGCATTGCCACTGGCCCTCTGGGAGGAGTGACTCAGTACCCAGGAGCAGGCAAATCAATCGTCACCTCGATTTCTCCAATGACCGGCATTCCAATCGATAGCAATGTTGGCGGCTATGTAGGACCTAATCTGAAGTTCTCTGGATTTGATGCTTTGGAGATACAGGGCAAGGCGGAGAATGATGTCTACATCCTCATTGATGGAGATAGTGGTAGAGTTAAGATAAATGATGCTAAGGGCCTCCCGAGTACTGCTTATGAGATCACTAGAGTCCTCAGTGAACGTCATACAGCATCGGAAGGCAAGGACATGGCAGTTGTAACCGCAGGTCCTGGCGCAGAGCATGCATGGATGGGGTGCCTGAACTTCTCGTGGTGGGATATGCGGAGAAACGTGCCGAGATACAAGCAAGCAGGACGAGGTGGAATAGGCACTGTCTTCCGAAATAAGAGAATCAAGGCAATTGCTGTCAAGCTAGAAAAAATCACACTCGAAATGAACAATCCTGCAGACCCAGACGGGATCAAGACCATTGGCCGTGAACACTCTGGCGAGATTCTGGAATTGGATGGCAAACAGAACAGAATGAGAACCATCGGGACAGGGCACCTTCCCTCAATCATGGATGAGTTCGACTTGCTCCCAACCCGAAATTTCAGGACAGGTGGGGATCCAGCTGCAAAGGCGTTATTCGGGACAGAGTGGGAGAAGATCTTTACTAATACGGGGAAAGGCTGGGATGGCTGTTGGAGACCCTGCGCTATCAACTGCAGTCACTGCATAGAAGGCTTCGTGCCAAAGACAGGCCCCTTCAAAGGGAAACAGGTGGTTGTCGACGGGCCAGAGTATGAAACAATTGCAGGATGCGGGTCAAACATAGGTGTCTTCGACCCGTATTGGATTGCGGAGCTGAACTTCTACTGCGATGCCTACGGTATCGATACCATCTCCTTCGGTACCACTATGGCATTTGTTATGGAGCTCTTCGAGGGAGGCTTCATCGATGAGAAAGCCACTGGAGGTCACAAGCTCAAGTGGGGTGCTGCTGATGAGGCACTCTCAGTTCTTCATGAGATTGCCGATGGCAAGGGATTCGGTGGGCAGCATCTTGGAAAAGGCATTCACTACCTAAAGGGCTATTTCGGTGACAAGCATGGTGTCGACCATGATCTGATGCAGGACATCGGCATGGAGCACAAAGGTCTGGAGTACTCGGAGTACGTCACCAAGGAGAGCCTTGCACAGCAGGGAGGTTACGGCCTCACACTAAAGGGCCCACAACACGACGAGGCATGGCTCATCTTCATGGATATGGTTCACAAGTACATGCCTACATTTGACCAGAAAGCTGAGGCATTGTACTACTTCCCAATGTGGCGTACTTGGTTCGGACTCAACGGGCTGTGCAAACTGCCGTGGAATGATGTTGTCCCTGCTGACAACAAACAGACATCTGAGCCGGCAAAGGTACCAAAACACGTGGAGTTCTATGTTAAATTCTACTCGGCAATGAGTGGCAAGAAGGTCGGGGGCGATGACCTTATTGTAATGAGCGAGAAAGTGTACAACTTCCAGAGAGTCTTCAACATCAGACAAGGTAAGGGTCTTCGAATCAACGACTCCTTCATTCCGTATAGAAGCGCAGGGCCGGTCACTGACTGGGAATACGAGTCGAGAGCAGACCGTTATGATGGTCAGTTGAAGGAGCTTGGCATCGACATCTCAGGCATGAGCACGACTGAAAAGAACAAGAAACTCCGTGAGTACAGGGAGGAACGTTACAGGCTTCTCACAGATGCAGCCTACAAGAGGCGGGGTTGGACGCGGAATGGCGTTCCGACCATGGAGAAGATCAAGAAGCTTGGACTGGATTGGATCCCTGACGTCGTCGATATTGTGAAGAAGCATGGAAGAACTGCTCCTCCCAGAAACACGCTCCCGGCTTCTGATGAAGCATGGAAGTAGAAGATGATTGTTCCGCTGAGCAATCTTCAGGAAGAAGCAGGAGAGATCCTCATGTGCCGAATCCTTTTCCTACTTCAGGAATATCAAGGGGCGTCGAAGTCTTTACAGTGATTCGTGCTATTCTTCTCAAACGTACCTCTAAAGACAGTGCATATTGACTCGACTTCTTTGAGGCATCGGTCAAGGACATAGTGGCCACTAGTCCTTGCCCAAGAATGTCATACTTGTGACTGTGATATTCTGGAGGGATTGATGCATTGGAGTGCCAAATGTTCTCTCAAATGTAAATGCAGAGAATAGAAGTTGCAGACCGTTATCGAGAGAGACCGGGATGTGAGTAGAGCTGAATCCAAAAGTAGAAGCTTTTTCTGCTTCTATGATATTGTTCTAAAGCAGAGTCACCCGAAATGTGACAGGAGTGGAGCTCCTATCCTCCAAGATTACGTAGCAGCGTCTGTCGGCATAATAGGGCTCACATTCACCATATTAGTATGCTGTGTACTACTTCGTGAAGTGGCTCCAAAAAAGCAGAAAGAAGACTCACTAGAAGTCGAATGGGGTGATAGGCATTCACTGCCTCCGTATCTGCAGAAAGAGATTGAGAGGACTGCAAGCCCAACAGGTGGCTTAATGGATCTCCCGGCATGGCGGCCCGTTGATCAGTGGAGGACGCGCTCAACAGAAACCCTCACGCCCGAGAAACGACCAATACCTGGTGTTGCTCGTTCGCTAGCGGCCTATGGTTCATATTCACGGGATGAACAGCAGTCTGTGAAGGCGGTACGTGGAGGGGAATTCGTTGGCAACCGGATGCGATTCAAGGTCAAGGTGTTGAATGAATCCAAGTACACAATAACGGATGTGAGAGTCTTTCTCATCTCATACCCATCAGAATCGCTAAGACTAGTTGATGAGGATGACCACGCATATTACTCAAAGATCGAACCGAGCGGTTTTCGAAGTCCCTCGTTCGATTTTTTGCCCACCCACGACTGTGTTAAAGGAGAAATCAGTGCAGGAGTGTCGTACGTTGACATGAAGGGGCAGCCTCACACATTGACCACCAAACCGTTCGTCATTCGCTCAGTCTGCGACCTACTCATACCAGATCAGATAGATCCGAAGGAGTTCGCACTCAGGCTCAAGCAACTCGAGTGCGGTGAGATTGTCGTAAAGGTCACTGATTGGACACCTGAAGAGATGTATGAGAAGGCATTGCATATCGTTGAAGATGCGAACTTCTTTGAGGTGATCAGCAATATTGAAACGAAAGATGGCATCATTCATGCGAGAATCAGCGTACTTGCTAAAGGGAAATTCACAGGCAAGAGCGTTGCAGCGGAGTTGCATATCAAAGGGCCCTCGGGCAAGAAGGGAGCCAGCTGTAAGGTAAAGGTCTCAGGTGAAGACCAAGCAATGATCTTGCCTGCAATAGATGATCTACGGGAGCGCCTGAACGCTTGGTTATGTCCCATGTGTTCAAGTCCGTTGACGCTCGAGAACGTGGAACAACTCAAGGATGGGAAA
>Ga0153916_10003851_pt1 | contig 11234 bp, 10 predicted proteins | sample Opewatmetagenome_FD_109642 | JGI IMG/M metagenome (GOLD analysis project Ga0153916, IMG submission 109642) | Freshwater wetland microbial communities from Ohio, USA - Open water 3 Core 3 Depth 4 metaG | ecosystem: Environmental > Aquatic > Freshwater > Wetlands | place: USA: Ohio, Lake Erie...
CAACGCCGCTCTCGTCGTCGCGCTCGGTGCGTTCGGGGCGCACGGACTGAAGGCGCGCCTCACGCCGGACATGCTGGCGGTGTATCAGACCGGTGTACATTACCACCTGTTTCACGCGCTCGGGCTGCTGGTGGTGGGGCTGGTGGCGACGCAGATTTCGGATTCGGCGTACCTGCGCTGGTCCGGGTGGTTGATGCTGGTCGGCATCGTGCTGTTTTCCGGCAGTCTCTACGTGTTGAGCGTGACCGGCCTGCGCTGGCTCGGTGCAATTACTCCCTTCGGCGGTGTATCGTTCATTGCCGCTTGGGTGCTGTTCGTCGTCGCGCTGTTCAAGGTATCGTAACGACAGCTTCGTCATAGCCACAATTCCGCTGCGAGTAATCCCGCGTCCCGCCGCTGGTATATGTTTTCTTACCGTGCGTCAGATGATTACGCCGGGCCCGAATTTCCGGTCGTAAAATAAGTCATAGTGAGCGGCCGCATGGAAGCGGTCATATACGAGCGGGCGGAATTTCACGTCCGTGTTCCGATCGGCGGCAGCGAAGGATCGCAATGCAGGATGTTCTCAATATTTCCGGGCAAGCCAGTCTGGCGAGGCGGTTCATCCCCGTCTTCATCGTCCTGCTTTGCACCATTATTATCTCGCTGCTGCTGATGCTGGGCGCGGTGGAGGTGCTGTCCGCGGCCCGCGGTTACATGACCGGCGAGAGATTATGGTCGGCGGCCCGGCATGATGCGATCTACTCCCTCACCCTGTACGGGCAGACGCGCGAGCCGGCGTATTTCAATCGCTTCCGGCAGGCGCTGGCGATTCCGCTGAGCGATCGCGAAGCTCGGATAGAGCTCGATAAACAGCAATACGATTACACCAAGACCTCTGCCTGGTTGCGTCGCGGCGGAAGCCATCCCGAGGACATCCGCGGTCTGATTCAGCTCTACCGTTGCTGCGCGCAGTACCCCTACATCGCCCACGCCGTGGAAGTATGGAGGGAAAGCGATGCGCACCTTGTCCGGCTCGAGCGTTTGGGCGATGCGCTGCATGCCGAGATTTCCTCCGCCGCGCCCGCGCGCAAACGGATCGATGCGCTCCTCGAGCAGGTGCGCGCCGTGGATGCCGGCATCAGACCGTTGGAGCAGGACTTTGACGCCACACTCGACGAGGCGGCGCGATCGCTGAAATCCGCGCTCGCATGGGCCATCTATGCGATCGTCTCGCTCATGATCGTGCTCGGCGTTTATCTGTCATCGCGCGTGCTGGGCCGGATCCGGCGGGCCGAAGGAGACTACCGCCTCCTGATCAACGCCTTCGCCCATACCGCCGACGGCATCATGATCCTGGATGCCGCACGGTGCATCGTCGCGGTCAATCATGCGTTCACGACGATCACGGGCTACGCGCCCGAGGAGATCCTCGGCGAGGTGTTCACACGCCCGAAGACGCTGAAGATTCCCGGTCCGCCGCTGTTTGCCGTGTGGGCGGACACGCTATCCGTGGGCCGATGGGAAGGCGAGGTGTGGAACGTGCGCAAGAACGGCGAGCTGTATCCCATGCGCCTGAGCCTCAGCGCCGTGCACGACGGGCGGCACGGCGCAGTCAACCACTACGTCGCCGTGTTCAGCTACATCTCGCCGCACAAGGCCCAGGAAGAGCGCCTCAAATACCGCGCTGCCCACGACCCGCTGACGGGTCTGCCGAACCGGGCGGAATTCGAACGGGTCTGCCGCGAGGCGATCGAACGCGAGCGCCTGCGCGGTCGGCGGCTGGCGGTGCTGTACATCGACCTCGACGACTTCAAGCCGGTCAACGACACCTATGGGCACGAGGTCGGCGACGATCTGCTGCGGACGCTCGCGGCGCGAATGAAACAGATGATGCGGGAAACCGATCTTGTCGCGCGCGTCGGCGGCGACGAATTCAGCGTTCTGCTGACCGATCTCGACGAAGAGTCACGCAGTTATATTGTGGCATGCAAGCTGCTCGACATGTTGTCGCAATCGGTCGTAACAAAGCGCGGCACGCATCAGGTCGGCGCCAGCATCGGCATCAGTATCTATCCCGGTGACGGCGACGAGCCGCAGACCCTGCTGCGTCGCGCCGACGCCGCCATGTACCGGGTCAAGCAGAGCGGCAGAGGCGGTGTCGCCTTCTATTCCGGGCAAGGGGAGTTGCGAACGCAGTCGGACGTGACGCCACCTGTTCGAAAGATCGTCTCCGATCATTGAGGCCCCGGTTCGGACGGGAAACGAGGCACGACTGTCGTTACGCCCGTCCCGGTTCGATCTTGGATTTTCTTTATATCGCCTGATGCGTGCTCGCCGGGCCGGCGCTGGCGCTTTCCGGGGTCGGATTTCGTTCTTCGACTCGGCTGGCTTTCATTATCGCGGTAGCTGAAACGGCGCAATCCTTCCTGAGCAGTTCCTTCATCCCCCTTGATAGGGGTCAAGGTTTGTTGCCATTTCCTGTGCTAGAGATCGACGTTACTACAGGCAGGAGGGCGGCTATGGACCAGAAACTGGAGCGATTCATCCTGGAGCTGATGGGTTCGCACAACATCATGACCATCGCCACGCTGCGCGCGGACGGCTGGCCGCAGGCGACCACGGTGGCGTACGCCAACGACGGGCTGACGATTTATTTCGCCGCGGACAAGAACTGCCAGAAGCTGAAGAACATCGCTTACAGCAACAAGGTTTCGCTCACGATCGACCGGGACTATGAAGACTGGTACAAGATCAGGGGCCTGTCGATGGCGGCGACCGCGGAAAATCTGACGCAGGCCGCGGACATCAGGCACGGCCTCGGCCTGCTCGCGAAAAAATTCGTGGCGTATGCCGACGTGCTCGCGCCGGATGATCCGAGCATCGCGGTGGTGCGGGTTACGCCCCGGATCATCTCGATCCTCAACTATGAAATCGAATTCGGGCATACCGACATCGTGCAGGTCTGAGCGGGTGTGATGCGCCGGGGCAGAAGGAGGTGACGTGGCCAAAGTTCTGATGGCGGTGGCAGGGGTAGTGTCGACGCTGGTGTCGTTGCCTGCCGCGCTGCCGGTGGCACCGGAGGAGCGGCCGATGCCGGAAGTGCAACTGCCGCTACCGAAGCCGGCAACACCGGCCAAACCGTCGGCAGAAGCGGTCTCGCGCGGCCAGTTGCTGTACGAGAATCATTGCATCGCCTGTCACGAAAGCGTTGCGCATGTCCGCCACGACCGCCGCGCCAAGTCATACAAGGCGCTGCAAGACTGGGTCGTGCGCTGGTCGAACCAGCAGCAGCTCGGCTGGAGCCCGGGCGATATCGCCGACGTCGTGGATTACCTCAACCGCCACTACTATAAATTCCCCGCCGTTCCGGGCGGGCGGTAAATCTTCTGCCGCGCGCCCCGCGCCGGATAGGGCCGGTCCGTTACCGGTTCCGGCATTCTGCCTACCGTTCATCCTGCCAGGGGTTTCAAAAATTCCACAAAAAACAAGCGAATTTTCTGCAGCATCCTGCTGGCATGCTAGTTGCTCTATCTCCAGTGCATGACAGGGAAGATGTTCTGTCATGGGAAGAAAGTTCTGACAAAGGCTAATCCGACCGAAAGGTCGGGGGCGCAAAGTCACCGGTCTACGGGGTTTTACCCTACGACAGCGGGATCGCCGGAACGCAGTATTCCAGGGTGGGAAGCAGAAGGAAGCGGTATAGCCCGAGAAGCAGCCCCATCACTGAGCCGGTATCACCGTCTGTTGCTCCCGATCCGGGAACGTCGCGCCGAGATATCTCGGGGAGGGACAGGCAATGGAATACGGACACACGGCCGATTTTAGGCGTCACGGATTCCCGCGCGCACGCGGTTTCAGCGCAGGGTTCATCGTTTCGCTGCTGACACTCATCTTCGCTGTTTTTTTCTGTCTGTTTGCCGATACCGCCGCCGCGGATGAATTGCATCTGCTGGTCAACGGCAAGGCGATTCACGTCAACCCGCCGACCGGCACTCATCTGAACGAAAAGAACTGGGGCCTGGGTTTCCAGTACGACGGTAACGTGATCAACAAGAAATGGGTTCCTTTCGTCACCGTCTCGGGTTTCAGCGATTCCAACAAGAACCCGTCCTATTACGCCGGTGGCGGTGCGTTGCGGCGTTTTCAGGGCGATACAATGCATCTCGACATCGGCGCCATCGGATTCCTCATGACCCGCAAGAACTATAAAAATGACAAACCCTTCATCGGCGTGTTGCCGGCGTTCTCGGTCGGCACGGAGCGGGTGTCGGTGAACATGACGTACATCCCGAAGGTGGAACCGAAGATGGTGGCGCTGTGGTTCTTCCAGCTCAAGATCAAGCTGGCCGACTTCTGACACGTATTGGCATCCCCGCCGCGTAAGCCCTGCGGCGCGCCGATTCGAAGCTGCCGGCGCGCCGCTCATCCGCCTCGATAATCCAATAGTCTGCGGAAAGTTTTCTTTTCGCGCGCAACCGGTTATTAATTGAATAGTAAAGCGGTGCACGTAGTGAGTGTCGATCGCGGGCCTCAACCGCGACACAAAAAATAAAGGAACACCCGCAGGAGACGAATCGGGAAGATTCGCTGTCAGCCTGCGGTTCCGGTCGAACCGGGTTTCGGTACGCCGATTCGACAATTTTAGGGAGGAAGTATTCATGACATTACGTGCGTTGCCGCTTGCGGCGCGTTTAAGCCACGTTGCGCGTTTTACCCTTACTGCCATCTTGCTCGGCGCGTCTCTGTTGATTTCCGCCTGCGGTGCCGGCGGCAACAGCAATACCAGCCCCGTCAGCAGCAGCGCGGCATTACCCACGCCGGCGCCGACACCGAGTAACTTCACGTTGAGCGTGAGCAAAACCGGCTCCGGCACCGTCACGTCTTCCCCCAGCGGGGTCAACTGCGGCACCAGCTGCAGCGCGAGCTACGCCACCGGCGCGAGCGTCACGCTCACTGCCTCCGCCGCCACCGGCTACAGCTTCTCCGGCTGGGGCGGGGCGTGCAGCGGCACCGGCGCCACGTGCACGGTCTCGATGACGGCCGCGAGCAGCGTCACCGCGACCTTCAGCCAGAGTGGCGCCAGCAACTATACGTTGACCGTGAGCAAGACCGGCTCCGGCACCGTCACGTCTTCCCCCAGCGGGATCAATTGCGGCACGAGCTGCAGCGCCAGTTATGCGAGCGGCACGAGCGTCACGCTGACCGCCTCCGCCGCGACCGGCTACAGCTTCTCCGGCTGGGGCGGGGCGTGCAGCGGCACCAGCGCCACATGCACGGTCTCGATGTCGACTGCGCGCAACGTGACCGCAACGTTCAGCCAGAACGTCGTCAACTACACATTGACGGTGAGCAAAAGCGGCTCCGGCAGCATCGCCTCCTCGCCGGCCGGGATCAATTGCGGCACGAGCTGCAGCGCCAGTTATGCGAGCGGCACGAGCGTCACGCTCACCGCCTCCGCCGCGACCGGCTACAGCTTCTCCGGCTGGAGCGGCGCGTGCAGCGGTACGAGCGCCAGCTGTGCGGTTTCGATGACGGCCGCGCGCAGCGTGACCGCGACCTTCAGCCAGGTCAGCAGCGTCAGCGCTACGTATGTGATCTCATGGGATCCGGTCGCCGATTCGAGCGTGACCGGGTACAAGATCTACTACGCCACTGCTCCCTTCAGCAGCGGCCCGCAGGTCAAATCCATCGACGTCGGACCGCTGACGACCTATGAATTCACCTCCGCGACATTGGGGGTTCCGGTGGGCAGCACGGTTTATCTCTCCGTGACGGCGGTGGGTAACAACGTCGAATCGGCGCTGTCGACCTCGGTATCCGGGGTGCTGCAATAACCAGAACGCCTTCCGCCCGGTAAACCGGGCGGAAGGCGGCACGCTCAGCAGATCCGCGGCAGCGGATCGTCTTCCAGTTCGTCCAGCATGCGCTCGCCGCCGAGCGCGGTCTGCATCACCACGAAGCGTTTTGCCTTCGTCACTTTCCCGATCATGGCAGCGCTCTGTCCCTGGGGCAGGGCACGCCATGCCTGCAACGCGGCTTGCGCTGCCTCCGGCGTAACCACCGCCACCACCCGGCCCTCGCAGGCGAGATACAACGGATCGTAACCGAGCATCTCGCACACCGAGGCCACCGCCTCGCGGATCGGAATCGCCGGTTCGTCGAGATGGATGCCCATGCCGGTGGCGCGGCGGATCTCGTGCGCGATCATGGCCAGCCCGCCGCGCGTGGGGTCGCGCATGAAGCGCAACCCCGGGAAGGGCAGCAGCGCCTGCGTCAGCGGCAGCACGCTGGCCGAGTCGGATTGCAGGTCGCCGCGCATGCCGAACTGCTCGCGCGCCAGCATCACGGCGATGCCGTGATCGCCCACCGGACCGCTGACAAGAATGACGTCGCCATCGCGTATCCGGTCCAGGCCGAGACGGAGATTCCGGTTGCGCACACCCACGCCGGTGGTTGCGAGGTAAAGTCCGCCACCCTCGCCGCGGCGCACGACCTTGGTGTCGCCGGCGGCGATTTTCACGCCGGCCTCGGCGGCGGCGCGCCCGAGGCTGGCGACCACGCGTTCGAGCTGCGCGACCTCCAGGCCTTCCTCGATGAAGGCGTTGAGAGAAAGATATAATGGAGTGGCGCCGCTGACCGCGAGGTCGTTCACGGTGCCATGCACCGCGAGCGAGCCGATGTCGCCGCCGGGGAACTCGAGCGGTTGCACCGTGAAGCCGTCGGTGGTGAACATGATCTCTCCATCCGGCGTGGGCAGCGGCACGGCGTCGGCCTGCACGTCGAGCAGGGCGTTGGCGAGATGCGGCGCGAACACGCGCTCGATCAGCTCGCGCATGAAGCGCCCGCCGTTGCCGTGGGCGAGCATGATGTGCTTGGCGTCTAGGATTTCCGGCTTGGCGTTCATACGAGTTTGGCGCGGGCTTCGATCACCTGGCCGTAGCTGATGCCGGCGTCATTGCACGGCAGGCGCTCGGCGAGCCGCACGTCGAATCCGTTCTCCCACAGGAGTTGCAGCGTCTGCTCCACCAGCACGCGGTTCTGGAACACGCCGCCGCCCAGGCCCACGGTCAGCTCGCCGCGCTCCTCGCGCACCGCGCGCGCCTGCGCCAGCAACGCGTGCGCCAGGCTCGTGTGAAAGACGCCGGCGCGCTCGGCGATGGTGCGGTACTCGTCGAGCAGCAGCGGCAACAGCGGCGCCCAGTCGGTTTCCCACTGCGCCTGTTTGTTGCGCCGCAGCGGCAGCGGCACGAACTGCCCCGCGCCGGTGCAGGCCGCCTCCAGCATCATCGGTCCCTGGCCCTCGTAGTCCGAACGATGATTCAGTCCCGTGAGCGCGGCGGCAGCGTCGAACAGGCGCCCGACGGCGGTGGTCTGCGGCGAGTTGAGACGCCGCTGCCAGGCGTGATGCGCCACCGTGACGTCTTCCGGACACTCCTTCCAGGCGGTTCCGGTTTCCCAGCACAGCGATGCCGCCGAGCGCCACGGTTCGCGCCCGGCCTTCTCGCCGCCCGGCAGGTGAAACGGCCGCATGTGCCCCACGCGTTGCCAGCGTCCCGGGGCGCCATACAGCATTTCGCCGCCCCAGAGCGTGCCATCCACGCCGTAACCGACGCCGTCCCAGGTGAACACCAGCCAGCTGTCCACGTCCGGGTGCTCGCCCGCGAGCGCGGCGGCATGGGCGTAATGATGGAACACCGGCAGCACCGGCACGCCGCTGCGGCGCGACCAGCGCGAGCTGACGTACACCGGGTGCGCGTCGCAGGCGATGGTGTGCGGGCGCACGCCGTACAGCGCCTGCAGCTCGGCGATGACCTCCTCGAACACCGCGAGGCTGCGCGGCGCGTCGAGATCGCCGATGTGCGGTGAGACCACCACGCGATCGTCCCATGCGAGCGCCACGGTGTTTTTCATGTGCCCGCCCACGGCCAGCAGCGGCTTGTCGAGCGTGAACGGCAGCGTCAGTTCGAGCGGCGCGTTGCCGCGGCCGAGGCGCAGCGGGCGTGCGACGCCGGCGATGACGCGCAACACCGGATCGTCCGCCGGCCGCTGGATCGGGCGGTCGTGGTGCAGGAACGCCTCGGCCACGTGCGCCAGCCGGTCGGCGGCCTCGGCGTTTTCCGTCAGCACCGGTTCGCCGCTGACGTTGCCGGACGTGGCCACGAGCGGCGCGCCGAAATCCTCGAGCAGCAGATGATGCAACGGGCTGTACGGCAGCATGACGCCGATCTCCTTCAATCCCGGCGCGATGCGCGCCGACAACGGCGCGAGCGTTTTCTTTCCGGCCAGCACGATCGGCCGCACCGGATCGCGCAGGGCGCGTTCATGCTCCGGCGCCAGTTCCGCGGCCGCGCGCACGGCGTCGAGGCCGTCGGTGCCGCGCACCGGAAACATCACCGCCAGCGGCTTGTGCGGGCGCGGTTTTTTCGCGCGCAGCCGCGACACCGCGATGTCGTTGCGCGCGTCGCACATGAGGTGATAACCGCCGATGCCCTTGACGGCCACGACCTTGCCGGCGCGCAGCGCCGCGACCGTCTGCGCCAGTGCCGCCTCGTTGTCACGGACTTCGCCCCCGCCGGACGCGATGAACTGCAACGCCGGTCCGCACGCCGGGCAGGCCACCGGTTCGGCGTGAAACCGCCGGTCGAGCGGATCCTCGTATTCGCGCCGGCATTCGGGGCAGAGCGCGAATTCCGCCATGGTGGTGTGCGGCCGGTCGTACGGCAGCTTGCGGATCAGGGTGTAGCGCGGACCGCACTGGGTGCAGTTGATGAAAGGGTAGCGATAGCGCCGGTTCCCGGCGTCGTGCAGCTCGCGCAGGCAGTCGTCGCAGGCGAAATAATCCGGCGGCACGTGCACGCGCGCCGGCAGGTCGTCGCGACTGGCTTCGATCGCGAAGGTTTCCAGCGCTTGCCGCTCGGCGGCGGCGCGCGCGGCGATGACCGGCCGGGCGAGCGGCGGCGCCTCCTGCGTGAGCGCGCGCTCGAACTCGGCGAGCGCGTACGGCTCGCCCTGGATGAATATTTCCACCGTGCCGGCGTCGTTGCGCACCCAGCCGCGCAATCCCAGTCGGTGCGCCAGGCGATACACGAACGGGCGGAACCCCACGCCCTGCACGCGCCCGCCGACGCTCAGGCGCTGCGCGCGTTGCGTGTCGTCCGCATCGGGGCTGGTGGTGGGTGTCGTCGGTGTCGTCATGGCGCGTGGCTCAGTGCGCGTGCGTGGCGGGCGCTTTGCCGCCGAAGCCGGGAAATTTATCCGTCGCGTAGCGGCTGTGGCAGGTCTGGCAGGTTTCGAGCATCCGGCTGAAATAATGGGTTTGCAGGTCGAGGTCCTGATGCCGCGCGGCCTCGGCCAGCTTCGCCGCCATCTGATGGAAGGCGCCATCGAGTTCGAGAAACGCCGGGGACGCGGCGGCGTCGAGATCGCGGCGGTCCTGCGCCGTCAGATTTTTATCGAGTATGAAGCTGTCGTGGATTTCCTGGGCATTTTTCGCCACCGCGGCGTGATCGCCCGCCGCCAGCGCGGCCACGATCTGCTGGCTGGCGCGCAGGACCGCGGCCATCTCCTGCGCGAACAACTTTTGCAAGCGCGGCGTGAGATGCGGCGCGAGCGGTTCCGGCTTGCCGGCGGCGCCGGCAGGCGGGATCAGCATGAGCGTGGCGCACAGCATCGTGGCGGCGAGGATGATGCGGTTTGACCGGAACATAAATCTCCCGGGGGTGCTGTTCAGAGTGCGGTGGAGTGGAAGCGAAGAAGCGGCGCATCCTGCGCATGAAAGCGCGCTCCGTCGGGCTGTATCGCCGGGCGCAGGATCTGGCCGCGTCGCGCGCGCTCGCGTTGCGCGGCGCGCTCGGCGCGCAACCAGCCGAACCACGCCGCGAGTCCGTCGCGTTTCTTCGCCGACAGCCGCAGCACCGGCCCCGGGTTGGCCAGGTCGCGCACGCAACGCTCGGCGCGCGCCGGATCGAAATCGTCCAGCACCGGCAGCAGGTCGGTCTTGGTGAGCAGCACCAGGTCGGCGGCGCGGAACATCACCGGGTACTTGGCCGGCTTGTCGTCGCCCTCGGTCACCGAAAGCAGCGTGACGTTGCGGTGCTGTCCCAGATCGAAACTGGCCGGGCACACCAGGTTGCCGACGTTTTCAATGAACAGGATGTCGACGTCGGGGAGATTAATATGATGCAGCGCGCCGTGCACCATGTGCGCGTCCAGGTGGCAGGCGGTGCCGGTGGTGATCTGTACCGCCGGCACGCCCTGGGCGCGGATGCGCGCGGCGTCGTTTTCGGTTTCGAGATCGCCCTCGATGACGGCGATGCGGAATTCGTTCTTGAGTTCGGCGATGGTGGCTTCGAGCAGAACCGTCTTGCCCGCGCCCGGCGAGGACATGAGGTTCAACGCCAGCACGCCGTGCCGGTCGAAGTGCTGACGGTTGTGCGCCGCCTGCTGGTCGTTGGCACTGAGCAGATTTTTCAGCACCGTCACCGCGTCCTGGCTCTGGTCGTTTTTCCGGCGCGCCAGGTGCGCGTTGCCGGGAGTGATGTTACAGCCGCAGGTTTCACACATCGCCGTTCTCCGCTATTTCGCCAGTTCCACGCTCGCCAGCAGCATCTCATCGCCGCTCACCAGCCGGGTGTGCCAGTCGCCGCAAGTGCCGCACACCAGCCGGTTTGCTACCGCAGCGGTTTCGGCGCCGCACTTGTCGCAGTGTACGCGGATCGGCAACGATTCGATCACCAATTGCGCGGCTTCCGCCACCGTGCCCGCAGCTGCCAGCGGAAACGCCTGCGCGAGGAGATCGGGCTCGACACCGGAGAGCGGACCGATCCGCACGTTCACGGTCTTCACCGCCGTCGCCTGATGTTCCCGGGCGACGTTCACAACTTGGCCGATCAACGCTTGACATACCGAGAGTTCATGCATCGATCGTACGCCATTCATCAGCCGTTCGATTCACCATGCGATTCGATCCTAACGCTAAAAAACCACGGGATTTTGACGTATATCAATAAACCCTGATACGTACGGCGTTACAAATTCGCATGGTTGGCAAGGGTGTGCGATGCGCTTGAAACATCGTCGACCCGGCATGTAAGTTCGCTGCCAGCCGTGGCGGTAATGATGCTCCCGAAGACGGGATGGGCGCAAGACAGTTCAGGTCGGATACAGTCTGAAAGCCCAGACGGTGCGTTGTCACGCGGGAGCCAAATCGCTTAGCATGGAGCCCGACGAATTCGCGACGATACAGTGCATCA
>Ga0153916_10003852_pt1 | contig 11234 bp, 8 predicted proteins | sample Opewatmetagenome_FD_109642 | JGI IMG/M metagenome (GOLD analysis project Ga0153916, IMG submission 109642) | Freshwater wetland microbial communities from Ohio, USA - Open water 3 Core 3 Depth 4 metaG | ecosystem: Environmental > Aquatic > Freshwater > Wetlands | place: USA: Ohio, Lake Erie, Old...
CAAACGAGTGTGGTTGAGATGAGACTCTCACGCCTGGGCTATCTACTTGTAGCCCTTGTCTTGTTCACCAGTGCCGCAACTGCTCTCCAGCTGGATATCCAGGGCGAGAAAGACTGGCTGGTAGCCGGTTCAGACATCGGGCACCTGAGCATCCATATCCAGCCCGGGCAGGGAGAGTCCCCCCAGAGCCTGACACTCACCCCTCGGGACACGCAGTACTGCACCGTCGCTCCCTCTTCAGTACTTCTCACTTCGAACGATGCCCTGGTGGAAGTGAAGAGCGGGATTAGGAGCGGTGTCTGTGATATCGATGTGAGAGTCTCGTATCAGAAGAATGGAAATCCCAGGGAGGAGACCCAGCTGTTCACGCAGAAGATCGACCACGCCGCCCCGATCAAGATGGTCTATTATTATACTCCGTCCGTCACTGTGGGTTCGTTCGTGCCAATCACCACCAAGATGACGGATGTCTATGGCAATTTGGTGGACAACCGGAATAAGGCAGAAACCGTCACCTTTGACACCACGGGCATGTCAGGTTTCGTGGATGCGGATGCCGACGTGGACGGCACGACCCCCCTTCAGATAGAGCAACATAAGGTAATCATGGTGGACGGGAGTGGCACCGCCAGCGTGGCTTTCTTTGTGGGCTCCGGCGGTGCCAATTACATCAGGATCACTCCCCCTGCAACCGTCACTCCCCCGCCCCCGATCTTCACCATCACTGGCCGCTATGATGGCGAGCCTGCATCCATCAGCAGCGAGGTCTCCCCCGCTGCTGCCACACCTCCCTGGGTGTACGCCGATGGGACCTCCCGGTTCCGCATCACCTATTTCCTGACCGACACCCGCGGGTACCCCTGTGAGCTCCGTTACCTCGAGGTCCAGAGCCCGGCGGGAACCTTCCGCGTGCTCACCAATAATGAGGGGAAGGCTTCCTTCCTGTACCCTGCCTCCACAACCCCGGGGCTCCACACGCTGACCGTCACCGCCGTGGATAATACGTCCGCCACCACCAAGAACGAGGTGGAGTTCATCTCGGGACGGCCCGTGAACCTGATGATGTCGGCCAATCCCATCTCCATGCCCAGCCTGGACGTGAAATCCACCCAGGTCTCGGAGATCAACGGCCGGATCAGCGACTTCAAGGGAAACCCCAGCGCCGGAGAGCAGGTGACCTTTGAGCTGATCTCAATTGCGGAAGACCCGGGCAACGTCACCCACCCATTCCTGACGAATGCACAGGGTACCAGGTTTGATCTCAACAAACCCTTCACGGTCACGACAAACAGCGAAGGGACTGCGCTCGTATATTTCCACCCGGGAGGCTTCCAGACCGACAAGAAGGCCAGGCAGATCGACCCGATGGCCCCGGAGTATAACCCCGATGCCACCGGCACCGCGGAGGTGAGGGGCACATGGAACGGGCAGAGCGAGGTGATCACTCTCACCTGGAAGAACACCCCCTACCTCTCGATCTCCACCGATGTCTCGCCCAAGGTACTGAAAGTCGGTGAAGAGGTGACCGTCACCATCCGGGTGGAGGGCAATGGCGCACTCCTCTCCGGGCTCCCGGTGGACGTGATCCTGGTCATCGATCGCTCGGGGAGCATGTGGTTCCCGGTCCCCGGTGACGCCGACAGGACGCAGCGACTGGAATTCGTGAAGAATGGGGCCAAGATATTCGTGGATTCCCTGGATCCCGGCAAGGACCGGGTGGGAATCGTCACCTTCGAGACCCGGGGATCCCTGGAACAGCCGCTGACCTCGAACTTCGAAAGTGTAAAGGCCACAATCTCGGACCTGTCCATTCCGCCATTCAACCAGTTCATCCCGTACAAGGGGCCCTTGGGGGCATCCAACCTGAGGGACGGTCTTTACCAGGCGATCAAGGCCATTGAGAATGACGCAAAGGCCCAGTCTCCCGGCCGGGTGAAGGCCATCGTCCTCCTCTCTGACGGGGAGTTCAACTGGTACGGGACACCCCTTGCCCAGGGGAGGGGCTATGCCCTCACCACGAAGATCAACAAGTGTTACAACTATGAGGGTAATAACTGTCCGCAACCCACCTCGGTGACGGACATGATGTGGTGGCCCGGGCTGCTCATGCCCAATGACTATACCTACTACAACGACCTGGGCGGTCCCCTGTACTATACCGGTGACGGGTGCAAAGACCGCTTCGGAAAGGAGATCGGCGGCTCCTGCGGGGATCTCTGCTACCCGTCGTATACCTCCGGCGGAACCCGGTATACAGGGAACTGGTTCCCCGCGGGGGTCAACGTCTGGCAGACCACCCACCAGGATCCCTGTCCGCTGAGCAACTTCCGGATTGAGATCTGCCCGGAGTCGCCGACGAGCCAGTGCCTCTTCACCAAGCAGAACATGTCGGTCTACGCACGCAGCGTGAATGCCGAGATCTACAGCATCGGGTTCGCCGAGGACTTCAATACGCCACGCTACGTGCCCACCCGCCAGATCCTCACGGTCCTGTCCGAGGCCACCGGCGGCAAGTTCTACTCGGCGAAAACAGGGAAGGATCTCGAGGACGTCTACAAGAAGATCGGGAAGGAACTCATAAGGAGTGCCGGGCTCCAGACAGAACTTTCACCGGACCGGTCCAACATCCGGATCGGAGGCGAGGTTCTCTCGGATGGCGTGTACCAGTACGTCTACCGGAAGGATAAGTCCACCACCATCCATTCCTGGAACTACACCTCCGATGGAAAGCCGAAGGATGTGATCCCTTTCCAAACCAAGGATCAGACCGATGACTGGAAGGCGAATAAGGTGAAATTCACCATCGGCACCATGACCATCGGGCAGATCTGGGAGGCCCAGTACATCCTGAAGACCCTGAAGCCCGGGTGGGCCGAGGTCTTCGGGCCCGCCTCCTCCCTCACCTTCCGGACGCCGGAAGGGAAGTCCGAGACGGTGCCATTCCCGCAGCAGAACATCACGGTGAGGGGAAAGGACGAGCCGGTGGGGAATGCGTATCTGGACATCCTGAACGCGAGGGCGGAACAGGGTGGCAGCACCGTCACCACCGTACCTGAGTACACCACCTTCGATGTGGCCTGGGAGCTGGACTTCCAGGACGAAGACAATGGAAGGGCCCAGCAGTGGTATGAGATTACGAGCGACTCCGACCCCACATTTGGCGAGAAAACCCATCTGCATCCTACCGATGCAGGCCCCGCCGAGAACCCGCAACCCTACAGCCTGACGCAGAACGGCGGGCTCCCCGAGGGGACCTATACCATCACCATCTATGCCAGGGACGGGTCCAAGGCCTTTGATGCCGAGCCCTTCCCATTAACCGTGGGCCATAAGGACGAGAAAGCCGTGATCATCCTGCGGTGATCCCCCCCTTCCCTTTTTTCTGTGCCGGGACGGTCCAGGGCCACTTCACGCGACCGCTGTCACTCCAGCAGCACCAGCCCCACGGTGTGGATATCCCCGTGCACGATCTTCCCGTACTCCAGGTCCTTGCAGGGGATGGTGGTGAGGTCCCAGCCCACCTTCTTCGCCGTGGCAAAGACGTCCATCCCCGCCGCCTCCATCGAGGGGCGGACCAGGTCCTTGTGCCGGCAGAGGCGCCGCACGGATTCGTCCACGATCCCCTCCATCTCCTCGGCCACGCAGTGCTCGTGCTCGCAGAAGATGCAGGGGTACGCCCCGAACCCGAAGGCCTTGTAGAACCCGTCGTAGAAGGCAGTCTTTTCCAGGAGGTGCGTGGTCGTGTGGCTCCAGAGGATCAGGTCCCGGAAGAACGGGTGGAAGTCCACGGGTATCTCCTCGGGTGTGAGATCCGGGTGGCCGGGGATACCATCGAAACGGATGAGAATCCCGGTTTCGTACTCCGCGACCATCCTCCGGGTCTCCTGCGGCGTGGGGGTATACGGCGGGCAGGAGAGGTGCCTGCCATAGCCCTTGCACCCGAACCGGCACTTGAACCGGACCCATTCCGCCACAATAAGTTCCCTTGCCGGTATCCGTGCCACCACCGCACCCTTTTCTGCGGCGATCCGGGTCAGTTTCTCAATCTCCTCGTCCAGGGCAGGTCTCTTTGCCATACGGCCTCATGAAGGGATGGCGCACAAGCGAGAAAAGGGTTCCGGGCCCCACCTGCACCTGAAACAGGGATCCCCGGGAGTCCCGGGAGAGCCGGATTCCTCAGTCCCGGGCGCGCAACTCCAGGATCCGCTCGATGATCCGCCGGGAGCTGCAGATGGGATCGCCCCGGTACTCGCCGATCCGGACCACGCGAGCCCGGATCCCCCGCTCTGCGAGCGCCGCGGCAAGCCGGGACTCCTCGAAGTGCTGGTTGAATCCCAGCGTGAAGACCGCGGGGCGGATCCCTGCGAGAGGCAGGAACGTGTCCACCGGGCCCCCCAGCCGTGCATGGTCCACGATCCGCAGGGCCGCGATCACCCGCAGACGCTGGGCCTCGGGGATCACGGGCGGAGGCTTGTGACGGACATTGGCGTCCCGGGCCACGATGACGTGGAGCTCGTCGCCCAGCTTCCGCGACTCCTCCAGGTAATAGATGTGCCCCGGGTGCAGGAGGTCAAAGGTACCCGTCGCCACCACCCGCTTCACGGTACCACCTCCAGCGGAAAGGGATCCCCGTCTGCCGTGAAGCACCGCCAGCTCCTGCGATCGTAGGGCGGCCCCAGGATCAGGTGGTACCTCCCGATGGAAGGAAAGAACCGGAGATCGGCAACGGAGGGTTCCAGCACCCCGTTGGGGTGGGAGTGGGCGGAACCGGCGATATGGGTATCCAGCGGCATCAGCTCGAAGTGGATCGAGGCGGATTCGGGGGTGCTCTCAAAGGGCAGGAAGGTGAACTCCCGGATCACCCCGTCCTCCTCGCGGAGGATCGCCACGAACTCCCTGCCGTGGGAAGAGTCCACCTCCTTCGCGGTGGCGAGGAGCCCCAGGAGGAGATCCTCCCCGATACCCCGGATCTTCATCCCCCGGTTATTTGACCGGGAATGTGATGAAGGATTGCATCGGGGCGGGCACCACGTCACCTAGATCGGTACCCATCCAAGTGTACCTACAGGATGGCGGGAGGGGGCTCTGCCCCCTCCCGGTCCCACCCCCGATGAGGATATCCCCTTCTTCGGATTCCTCTTCTCCTGAGCACCTTTCTCCCGTGAAGGGAGAGAATGTACCCAGAAACCGTGGATCATTCCATCTTCCCGGGGGGTCGCCCATGCGGAGGCGGGCGGGAGCCCCCCAGGAGCGTCATACCAGACGTATCTTTTTCAGGCCACCCGCGTCTCCACTATCTGAGGAGGGTAACGGAATAGTGTCTGCCCCTTCGGGATCAGAACTCACCGTCCTGTTCGAAGGAACGTCCAAACCGTATGGCCAGGCCTGCCCGGTACAGCTCCATGCCCAGGTACGCGGCATGATCCAGCCGCGAGACCCTTCCTTCGACGATCAGGGTGTGCAGGATATCCTGCCACCGCTTCCCCCGGATGGCGGTGCCATGGTGGACGGCCACGATCTCGTCTCCCTCGATGCCGATCCGGAAGTGCCCGCAGGAGTCGTACTCGATCTCCCGGGGCATGGGGATGGAGTGTTCCTCCCGCGTATACGAGAGCGGTGGTTCCCTGCGGCGGCGCTTCTCCTTCAGCACGAGAAGCGAGATCCCCAGGTCCTTGGGATACGGCCGGTCCCCGAGGAGCGCCATCATCTCCGTGGCCCGCCGCATCTCGCGGACGGACCCCTGCGTCTTGTCCGAATGCTCGCTTGTGAAGATCACCGCAGCCCCCGCTTCCCGGGCAAGGCCGGCCAGCACGGCATTGGCTCCGATGGAGTCGGCGTCCAGGAGCTCCACCGCGTTCCCTGCGCCGAAGAAGAGGGGTACCCCCAGATCCTTCGCCTCCCGGACCGCCGCGAGGGAGCCAAGCAGCCCTGACCCGATCGGCTGGAGCAGGGGGTCGGCGATCAGGCAGGAGATCCCGGCCGCCCGGGCTGCGGCCAGGTTCGCCCGAAGCCCCGCGGTGTCGGGGACCACCACGGCGGCGGCCCCGCAGGCTGCCACCTCAGCCCCCACGGCCGGGATGTTCCCCTCGTGGAGGGAGAGGACCAGGTCCGCCCGGAAGAGGGCAGCCCGGATCAGGGCGGGATCCTGGGTGTCCACCGAAAGTGGCCCTTCCAGGTTCTGGACCTGGCGGAAGCACCGGTCCACTTCCTCCGGCGTGGCATCGAACCCGAACCCCAGGTCCACGATGTCCGCCCCCCGGGAAAAGAAGTCCTCAACCCGGGCCCTCAGATCGGGTTCCCGGTGGGCATCCATGATCTCGGCCAGCACCTTGATCCGGGACCCGCCTCCGATCTTCACCCCCCGGAGCAGGAGGTCCGGCTCCGCGGCCTCCTCGCAGGCACCCAGGCGCCAGGAGGCTTCCTCGGCCTTCCGGGCCGCGAGGAAGTCATCCGCCGGCACCGTCCGGGAGAGGGTCACGTCCGGAAGGAGCGGGAGCACCAGGGGCAGATCCGCGGCGTGGCGGGGGCCCCGGTACACGGGGATACCGGTCTCCCTCTCCACGGCATCAAAGGAGGCGGAGCACATACCCGAGACCAGCACCAGGTCATAGGACCCCTTTCTCACCAGGGCGAGGAGCTGGTGGGGGGTGAGAAACGATGCGATCTCCCCGGTGACCACCACCTCCGCGTCGTGGCCTTCGGCGGCTTTTCGTACCGTTGGTGCGGTGGCGGTGCCGGTGGGGAGCAGGATTCGCATAGAGCTCCCTTAATATGCGGCAGAAGAAAAAATGATCTCACATCATGCTCCGCTGCGATCTGCACGTCCACACGGACGCATCCAGGGACGGCGAGAGCACCGTCGACGATATTTTGAGGCGCGCCGAGGCCTCCGGACTGGATGCCATCGCCATCACGGACCACGATACGCTGGAAGGGGTGGCCCGGGCCCGGAGCACGGGGAGCCGGGTGCTGGTCATCCCCGGTATCGAGATCTCCACCCGGCATGGTCACCTGATCGCCCTCGGGATCACGAGGCCCATCCCGCCCGGGCTGGACGTCATGGAGACGATCGCCCTTGCCCGGGATCAGGGGGCGGTAACCATCCTGCCCCACCCCTACCATATGTGGCGCCACGGGGCGGCCAGGCGGGCGCGGAAGTGCCCGCAGGCCGTGGATGCCATCGAGGTCTTCAACAGCCGCTACATCGTGGGGTCCGCCAACCGGAAGGCAGCGAGGGTGGCCCGGAAGTTCCGGAAGTCCTGTGTCGGCGGGAGCGATGCCCACAACGCCCGGTTTGTCGGATTCGGGTACACGCTTGTCGCCGCCGAGCTCACGGTACCGTCCATCCTTACCGCCATCCGTGAGGGCCGGACCGCGGCCGGGGGGAGGATGACTCCGCTCCGGACCTATTCGCGCCAGACGATCCGGAGCGCCTGGAAGAGGGTGAGGCGGCGCATCCGGTGATGAGGCTCGCCTTCCGGCTCTCCTACCTCGGCGACCGGTTCTTCGGGTCCCAGCTGCAGCCGGACAAGAGAACGGTGGAGGGCGAGGTGATCGAGGCCTGCCGGAGGCTGGAGCTCTTCACCGACTGGAGGGAGGCGCGGTTCGCCCTCGCCGGGCGGACGGACCGGGGGGTCCATGCCCGCGGCCAGGTCTGCGCCTTCGATACCCCTGCCCCGGACCGGGCCCGGGAGGTGCTCAACCTTCAGCTCCCCCGGGACCTCTGGTGCACGGGGATCGCCGCAGTCCCGCACGACTTCCACCCCCGCCACGACGCCCGTTCCCGGACCTATCGCTACCTGTTCCCTGACCCGGACCTGGACATCGCTGCCATGGACCGGGCCTCTGCCTCCTTTGTGGGCCGGTTCGACTTCTCACGCTTCGGAAGGGTGGAGGGAAAGAATCCCGAACGGGTGGTGCTGGGGGCATCGGTCTATCGGGACGCCGGGTTTGTGGTCTTCGAAGTCACCGCCTGGTCGTTCCTCTGGCAGATGGTCCGTTCCATGGCCGGGGTGCTGGAGGCGGTGGGGCAGGGTGAGGCTGGCGAGGAGCGCATCCGGGAACTGCTGGCCGAACCGTCCGGACCGCGGATGCCACCCGCACCCGCCGAGGGTCTGATTCTCTGGGAGGTGGAGTGCGGCATCACCTTCCAGGAGATCCCGGTGGATCACCGGAGCGTGGACTACCTGACCTTCTTCCGGCGGCACCACGCACTGATGGCCCGGGTCTGCCAGGTCCTTCAGGAGAGGGATGGTTAAACCGGGACCAGCCCGCGGCTCCTCAGCCACCGGTACGTGCCCGGGCGATCGTGGAGTTGATGCAGAAGGTAGTTGTTGACCTCAACGTTCCGGTTATGCTCGTTCACCATCCTGGTATATTCTGATACGAGGCGGTTGTAGTCCGCACTGCTGCCCGCGGCCCTGTCCAGCTCCGCTTTCTTTGCTGCCAGCTGCTGCTCCAGGGACTCCACCGCATCATGGGCCGCGAGAAGCGCGGTATGGATTGTCCGGGTCTCACCGCAGGCCCCGTAGGCCGTGGGACCGCTCCCCACGGGGACCACCACCGGGTCTGACGCGAGCGTGGGGATCGCACCCTGTATCCTTTCAGGCGGGATCCCCACGAGAGAGAGGTTGGTGGATTCCAGGTACGCGAAGGAGGTGTTGCGGTACGGGCAACCGTCTGCAGCGACCCCCACCGCCATGTGGTCCTCTGCATCGAAGAGGAGAAGAGAGACGCGGTACCCCTCCCGGGAGAGGAGCCCCGCAAGGAGCAGGCTCTTGTCATCGCAGTCACCGGTTCGTTCCGCAAAGGTTTCCACCGCGAAATGGGGTGCCCCCTCCTTTTCCCGGTAGGGGAGGGACTGGACTCCCACCGCCATCAGTTCCAGGTACCGGTCGCTGTCCAGCCCCTTTTCATCGCGGACCCTGCGGAACTCGGAGAGGAGGTCCCGGTAGAACTCGTCCTGCTGCCGGTCGGAGAGGAACGCCAGGTAATACCCGGGAACCCAGTCTGCCTCGGGTGTATCACGGGGAACGGAGGCATTCTTCTCCGCCCTCTGTGCTCCGTAGAAGACGGACCCGTTGATGGGCACGGTGAGGATCACGGTGCCGTCCTCGAATGCATACGTGAAGGAGACCGGGTGGGAGGGCGCCCCCTCCACCGGTTCAATGGACGGGTACACGATCGGCGGGCGGATGCCGGCGAACCCCCCCGTGCAACCGGCTGCCAGCAGGAGAAGGAGGATGGTGAGGGCCGGTGCGAGGGCGGTGCACCGCCTGTGCACGTCGGGGAGGAGCCCGCACCACCTGGGGGATGGATGCATCGGATCAGATCTTGGCTCCCTGCGCCCATAAACAGGCCGGCCCCCGGGGATAGTTATATCGCTGCGCCCGGAGAGATTCCCCGTGCACAGCCGGCCGCAGGAGATCGCGAGTCAGGGGATTCCCGCGGGCCGGGATCCGGAGGATGAGAGGGTGGATATCAGGGATATCCCCGGGGAGATGCGGTGGCAGATCGTCACCCGCCTTGTCTCCAGCTTCCCGGTGCTCTATGACGGGGCGTTCCGTGAAGCGCTGGGAGACCGGTACGATGAACTGGAGTACAACGTCTGGATCGAGGCCGGGAATGAAGCCCGGTCGGTTGCCGAAGGGTTTGGTTTCCCGACCGGCACGGCAAAGGAGATCGCCGAATGCGTGCGGGTGGTCACCACTCTCTTCTTTGGCCCGGAGGTCAGGGAGGAGGTGCTGGACCTCTCAGAGACCCGTGCAGTGATTCTGACGAAGGCCTGCCCCTTCATGGTGCGGGGGGCGGAGCTGGGCGGACGGCCCGCCCACCTCTTCCCCAAGTGCATGGCCTTCTCCATGGCCGCCGTGGAGAGCCTGAACCCGGCCTACACCACCCGGTTCGTCCGGGCCATGTGCATGGGGGATTACCGGAACTGCGAGCTGACGATTCTCACGCAGGAGGAGGCCAAGAAGGAGGATGCAAAGCAGTGAGGGGGCAGCTCTTCACCGGTGAATGATCGAGATACCGAAAGAACCGCCTTAAGGGATGATCTTCCCTTACGGGGATGAAGGAGGAGAGGCTCCATCCCCTCCAAAAACATCACGATCACGGGGATAATCCCCCATCTGCCACGCCTATTCCCCCCTACCTCTCCCTGCCGGGCATCTGCCAGTAGATCAGAAAAAACAGGATTGTCCCGGATAGGGATATCCTCAAGGGGTGGGACCGGAAGGGGGCTCTGCCCCCTCCCGCCTCCGCCTCCCGGTGAGGAGATTCGTTTCCTAGGCGTTTTCCCCCGCGGAGATCGCTCCCCCCTGCACCATGCCCGGCGTGATCCCCAGCCTGGTGAGCGTATCCCTGGTCGGCCGGCCCTCGCCGTCCCATCCCCGGCCGGCGTAGTATTCATCCAGAAGGGGCTGGCGCTGCCAGACCCGTCCGCGGGCGGGTCCTGAGGGCACCGGCTCCTGCAGGAGCCGCGGGGGGAGCGTGTCATCTGCCTTCGTGAGGCCGGCCCGCTGGTTGAAGATCTTCTGCAGGTTCCAGCACCGTTCACCGGCGAGAAGGAGGGTCTCCTCCGTCACCGGAAGGCCGGTCGCAACCGCTGCCATCCGCGCATACAGGGCGGGTGAGAAGACCCGGAAGGTGAACATGCAGATCCCCAGGGAGTCGATGGCCGCCGCCCGGTCCTGCATCCGCTTCGTCCACTCTGCCTTCCCTTCCTGTGTGAGGGGATCGAGCCGCACCGGTATGCCGTAGAGCTCGGGGTAGGCCATGTTCCCGTACACGTGGCAGGCACCCCGCACCGACGTCGCAAACTCCAGGCCCTGGCCTGTCAGGCCCCGGGGATCGTAGCCGGGGAGCTCCTGCCCCTTCACGCTGATGGAGAACTCCGGGTGGCCGTACCGGAGGGCAAACCGGTGGGACCCCTCTGCCATGGTATCCCCTATCCCTTCCCGGTACCCGATCTTCCGGACCAGGTCCACGACAGCGTCCCTGTCCCCGAACCGGATCCGCTCCGGGAGGTGAGCCCGCTCAGAGAGCTCCATGGCGCAGGCGATGGTGGCACCGGTCGAGATGGTGTCCATCCCCAGCTCGTTGCAGAGGTAATTGGCCCGGGCGATGGCCTCCAGGCTGGAGACACCGCAGTCCGCGCCGAAGGCCCAGATCGTCTCGTACTCCGGGCCATGGATGATCTCGTCCCCCACCCGCACCTCCCGGCCGCAGGCAAC
>Ga0153916_10003853_pt1 | contig 11233 bp, 5 predicted proteins | sample Opewatmetagenome_FD_109642 | JGI IMG/M metagenome (GOLD analysis project Ga0153916, IMG submission 109642) | Freshwater wetland microbial communities from Ohio, USA - Open water 3 Core 3 Depth 4 metaG | ecosystem: Environmental > Aquatic > Freshwater > Wetlands | place: USA: Ohio, Lake Erie, Old...
CGGGTCAGCTCGCGGACCTCGTGCGGGCCAGCGTCATCCCGGAAGCGTCGCTGGACGCGGCGGTCCGCAGGGTGCTGCAGGCCAAGTTCAAGTTGGGCCTGTTCGACCACCCCTACACCGATCCCGCAACCGAGAAAACCGTCATTCTCCGTGAGGATCACGTCGCGGCGGCCCGCGACGCCGCCCGGCGGTCCATGGTCCTGCTCAAGAACGGCGGGGGGGTCCTGCCCCTTGCGGCGAGCGTCCGTTCCATCGCGGTGATCGGCCCCCTGGCCGACGACCAGCCCGATCTCCTCGGGTCGTGGTCCGCGCAGGGGCGACCGGGGGAGGTGGTGACCGTCCTCGCAGGCATTCGTGGTCGCGCCCGCCCGACCACTACCGTCACCTATGCGCAAGGCTCGACCGTCACAGGGCCGGAACGAGACGGATTCGCCGAAGCGGTGGCGGTTGCGCGCCGCGCCGATGTGGTGATCGTCGTGGTCGGCGAACGCGCCGACGAAACGGGGGAGGCCGCATCGCGCGCCTCGCTCGACCTGCCCGGGGTGCAACAACAGTTGATCGAGGCGGTCTACGAGACGGGCAAGCCCATCGTGGCGGTCATCATGAGCGGTCGTCCGTTCGCCATCCCGTGGCTGGCGGAACACGTGCCCGCCATCCTCCAGGCGTGGCACCCCGGCATTCAGGGCGGCAACGCCGTGGCGGACGTGCTGTGGGGAGATTTCAACCCTAGCGGCAAGCTGCCGGTGTCGTTCCCCCGGTCAGTCGGTCAGGTCCCGATCTACTACAACCATGACAACACGGGACGTCCACCGACCGAAGAGAAGTTCACGTCGAAGTACCTCGACCTGCCCACGACGCCGCTCTATCCGTTCGGGTACGGACTGAGCTATACCACCTTCGAGTATGCCGATCTCGCGCTGAGCGCCGACACGATCGCGGCGGATGGGACCATCTCGGTGAGCGCAACGGTGACGAACAGCGGGAAGGTGGCCGGCGCCGAGGTCGCGCAACTCTACATCCGCGACGTCGTCGCCAGCGTGGTCCGACCCGTGAAGGAGTTGAAGGGCTTCACCCGGATCTCGCTGAAGCCGGGCGAACGGCAGGCCGTCCGGTTCACGCTCGGGCCGCGCGAGCTGGGATTCTACAACCAGGACATGCGGTGGGTGGTCGAGCCCGGGGTCTTCAGAGTCTTGATCGGCCGGAGCTCAACGGAGGGACTGGAGGGCAGCTTCGTTGTCCGGGGGAACTAGGGTTCGACCGGGCGATCCCCCGGAGGCGGCGGCGGTGTGAACGCACTCCGGGCGGGCTGTGCCCTGGTCCTCGCGCTCGCCGGCGCGACGGCGTGCGCCGGGAAGCGTCGGGAGCCGATGCAGCCCTTGGGACCGACGTTGCAGATCGTCAACAAGACCAGCTTCGAGTACCGGGTGACGGTGAGTCCCTCGCTCGCGGTCGTGGTCCATCCCGGCCAGACGACCTGTGTGCGACTTGGGACGCTGCACGGACTGCGAACCGTCGTGTTCCACAACCAGGCAAGCGACGTGACGCTCAGCAGCCCGCCCCAGGATTTCATGACCGATTCGGGCTGGATCGTCGAGATCGAGGTCGTGCCGAAATACGACGTGCTGTCGCTGCGCCCGTGGGACCCGTGCAAGCATTAGCGGCTTGCTGGCATGGTCAATTGCCGGTCAATCGGATGATCCCGAACCACTCCTCGACGTCGTTGGGATCGTGCGAGTAGGAGTCTGCCAGGCTGTACTTCCACCACGCATCGAGGAATTCATGGACGATCACCCCCGCAATGGAGGATGACGACGTTGCCATGTCCGCGATGTTCTGCAGGAGACCCGCAGCCTGCTCGGATTCCGTATTCCCGCCGTAGCCGTAGTCGGGCGGGCCGACGTGCGGTGCGTTCGGGGATACGCTCAGGCCCGTTTCCGTGAGCAGGAGGGGTCGGTCGGGGAATCGCGCCTTCAGTTCCTCGATCCAGCCCTGCAGGAGCGTGCCTGAGACACTGCCCGGGGACGTGCCCGGCCGGTAGTAGGGTACCGCATAGGAGTAGGTGTTGTGACTTCGGAAATCGAGGAACGGCGTGTCGAGGAGATCGGCTTCCCGAATATCGTTGGAATAGGACACGAGATGCGTGACGCCGTACGTGTCATGCTCGTACTGCTTCACGTAGTCAGCCATTTCGGCCAGGAAGACTTCTGAAGCGTTCAGGTTCTGTTCGGTGGTGATGTAGCTGCCGGAATAGCCGTGCAGTCCCGGATGGGCCGCGTTTGTGGCCTGAATGGTGGATGCGCTCAGCTCGTTTCCCACGAGATAGGCTATCACAGGGGGAGCGTGATTGGTGTAGACGCCGTGGATTCTGTCGATCACGCTCCTGATGTAGCCTCGGGTCGTTTCCTTGAACTGCGGATCGTGCAGGTCGCTCACCTCGGTGTCAATCCACAGCGTCTGCAGGATGTACAGATTCCCGGCCCGCTGGATTGACTCATAGCAGTACTTGGGAGCTCCCCAGAGCCGTATGGTATTGGCCCCCATTGCGGCGATCTGGGCGATGTCTCTGTCGATGCTCTTTCTCAGCTTCTCGGGGAGCGCCGCGGCGGTTTCAATGTCCCAGGGGACATAGCCCGGATACCCGGGAACGTAGACAACGCCCCTGATGGGAAATGGTTCTCCGTCCTTCAGGATGTAGTCACGATCCGTGCTGAAGACTTCGTTACCCGATACCGTGACCTGACCACCCCAGAGGTTCTTGATGGCCGTATACGCGGGTCGGGGGGTCGTGCCGAAGGCAACGACCGCACCCGGCGGTCCCCCCCCGTCCGGGGGCCCTTCTACCCCACGGCAGCTCTGACAGCCCCCCGCGAGAACGACCAGCAGGAACAGCTGAAGCGACCGGCGTACTGTCCGCCTCGAGGATGCGGGCCGCCTTCCTGTCATTCGGACCTCGATGATCGGTGACGACGGTGGAGTTGCGGCTCCCGGAAGCATAGTCGAAGCAGGATGCGAAGTCGAACCGCGGTGGGTCCGCCCGGGTGCGACGACCGATCGACGGAATCCCCTGATGGAGCGTGGCCACCCCGCTCGTCGCGGTCGCCAAGGTGGATTTGTCACTCGGACGCCGTTCGGCTACTATAGCACCGGTGCGTGTCTGGAGGCTCACCGCGGACGGTCGGCAGGCGTGCCGGCGAATCCGAAGGCACCTGCGTTGGGCTCACGTCAACTCGCCGAGGTCGACCCATGACGCTCATGCGACGCTCCCCGATCTGCCTTGCGCTTGTCATGTGCATGGTGCCGCCCAAGGCAGCCGCACAACGGCTCGAATCCGGACCGCAGGTGCTCACCTTCTTCTCCAAGGTCGACGACACCGAGCAACCCTACGGCCTCTATCTGCCGCCGGGCTACGACGCGAGGCGGGCCTATCCCCTGGTGATCAGCCTGCACGGGGCCGGCTCGAACCACCGGCTGAACCTGCGGCGCGTGTTCGGCAAGAGCAACGCCGAGGGCGAAACCGACGTGGAGGCGAGCCGCTACTTCCCGAGCTGGGAGGGCGTCGATTACATCGTCGCCTCGCCCTACGCGCGGGGGACGATGGGCTACCAGGGCGTTGCGGAGAAGGACGTCCTGGATGTTCTCGCCGACGTCAAGCGGCGTTTTTCCATCGACGAGAATCGCGTGTACCTGACAGGGCTGTCGATGGGCGGTGGCGGGACGATGTGTCTGGGACTCACACGGCCCGACGTCTGGGCGGCCATCGCTCCGGTCTGCCCTGCCCCACCCGACGGCACCGCCGAGTTTGTGCCGAACGCGCTGCACGTCCCGGTGCACATCTTCCAGGGTGGCGCCGACCCGGTGGTCCCACCGCAAGGGACACGCCAGTGGGTCGAGCGGCTCAAGCGAGTCGGCACGACGGTCGAGTACACCGAGTACCCCGGCGTGGGCCACGACAGCTGGGTCAACGCCTACGCCGGCGGCCAGATCTTCGCCTGGTTCGGCCAGTTCCGCCGCGATCCGCATCCCGACCGCGTGCGCTTCGTGACCGACCGCTACGCATATAACACCGCGTATTGGGTCCGGCTCGACGCGCTGCTGCCCGGCGGGACGGCGCGCATCGACGCGACGTTCACGGCGGCCAACCGCCTCGAGGTGACGACCGACGCCCTCGATGGTTTCACGCTGTACCTGGCCGGTCATCCACGCGTCACGCGGGGCCGGCCGGTCGCGCTGGCGATCGACGGCGCGCGATTGGAGGTTCCGGCCGCGGACTCCGTCTCCTTCAGCCGCAGAGATGGTGTGTGGACGCCCGCGGCCTACACGCCCGTGCCGGGGGCGAAACGGCCGGGTCTGGAAGGCCCGATGCGCGAGGCAGTCGCCGGCCGCCATATCTACGTGTACGGCACCGCGGGGAACCCGACGGAGCAAGAGACGACCGTCCGCCGCCAGCGGGCCGAGCGGGCCGCGGAGTGGTCGGCGTACCGCGGGTGGTTCATGGGACGGGTGATGGTGTTCCCGCGCGTCGCGGCGGACCAAGAGGTGCGACCGAGTGATCTGGCGGACGCGAACCTGGTGCTGTTCGGCACACCCGAGACCAACACCCTCATCGCGCGGTACGCAGACAGCCTCCCAATGCACTTGAACAAGGCGGCCGCCGCGGACTACGGGCTGGTGTACGTCTTTCCAGTCGGATCCCACTACGCGCTGGTCAACGAGGGGCGACCCTGGTGGGACAACGCACAGGCGGGGGGCGCTGCCGGACCCTTCACCACCACGGTACCCGCCCTGCAGCTCACGGATCGTCAGGACTACCTGCTGTTCAACGCCACGGACGGCTACACGGTGGCCGAGGGGCGCTTCGACGGCACGTGGCACCTGCCGGGTCGGCAGGCGGCCCAGCTCAGCGGCTCTGGAGCGGTCGTCGTAAACGACGCGGCGATCCGTGGCGACAAAGCCGTGGACATCGCGGCGCTGCTGCGAGCGATGACGCTGGACGAGAAGCTCTCGCTGCTGTACGGCGCGCAGGATCGGTCCGGGCTGGGCGAGGCGGGCTACATCCCCGGCGTGCCGCGCCTCGGCGTCCCGCCGCTCCGGCTCTCCGACGGCCCGGCCGGCCTGAGGACGTCCTTGCCGGCCACGGCGCTGCCTGCGCCGGTGGCGCTCGCCGCCAGCTTCGATCCGACCCTCGCGCGGCGGTTCGGCCAGATACTCGGTCGCGAGGGTCGAGCGCGGCAGCAGGATGTATTGCTCGCCCCCATGGTCAACATCGTGCGGGTGCCACAGGCCGGGCGGAACTTCGAGACGTTCAGCGAGGACCCGCTGCTTTCGGCACGGATGGTGGCCGAAGAGGTTCGGGGCATTCAGGGCGAGAGACTCATCGCGACGGTCAAGCACTACGCGGCGAACAACTACGAGCGGGATCGCACGAGCTCGAGCGCTGACGTGGACGAGCGGACCCTGAACGAGATCTACCTGCCCGGATTCGAGGCCGCGGTGCGTGCCGGTGCCGGAAGCGTCATGTGCTCGTACAACAGGGTGAACGCCGTGTACGCGTGCGACAGCAAGGAGCTGCTGACCGACATCCTGCGGAACCGGTTCGGCTTCGAGGGCTGGGTGATGACCGACTGGTTCGCCCGCCACTCGCTCGGCGCACTGGAGGCCGGGCTCGACCAGGAGATGCCGGGGCAAGCCAGGTCCGGCATGCAGGACGTCTTCTTCTCCGACTCGCTCAGGGAGGCCGTCGTCTCGGGAAGGATCCCGGAGGCCGCGGTCGACCGCGCCGTAGGACGCATCCTGGGGCAGATGAACCGCGTTGGCCTGCTGGACGGCTCGATCCCTGCACGTCCGCGGATGGACTGGGAGGCCAGTGAGGTGGTCGCGCTGGACGTCGCGGTCGCAGGGGCGGTGCTGCTGCGGAACCAAGACCGGGTGCTTCCGATCAAGCCCGCCGAGCTGGCGTCGGTCGTGGTGATCGGACCAACCGCCCGGATCCCGCTGATCGGGGGCGGCGGCAGCTCGCGCGTATCGCCCATGCGCACCGTGAGCCTCCTCGAGGCCCTCCAGCGCAGGACGGGCGGTGACGCCAAGGTGCGCCACGTGGCCGGGATCGATCTGGACGGCGTGCCGGTGCCCACCTCGGTGCTCAAGCCGGCGGGGGACACCGCGGGTCACAGCCTCCAGCGCACGACTACCGGCGGGACGACGCAGGTGGACGCGGTGCTGGACTTCACCGGGGCCAACGCCCTGCCGGCCGGTCTGCCGCGCACCTGGAGCGGAACGCTGACGGCGCCCGTCACGGGCGACTACGATCTCAAGCTGCAGACGCGGGGCGGGCAGGTGTCGCTCGCGCTCGACGGCAAGCGACTGCTCGCGACGGGCGGCTTCTTCGGCAATGCCAGCCTGCTCGCCACCGCTGACGGCCTCGAGAACGCGACGGCGACCGTGCGACTGGAAGCGGGCGTGCCACGGTCAATCGCCGTATCGATCGGCGGTGCCGGCCCGCCCTTCATGGCCGGCCCATCTGTGGAGCCGGTGCAGGTCCGGCTGGCCTGGGTGACGCCCGAGCGGCGCGCCGCGTTCCAGCAGGAGGCGGTGGACGCCGCGCGCACGGCACGGACGGCGGTGGTGCTCGCCTACGATGAGGGCACCGAGGGTGCCGACCGAGCGTCGCTGGCACTGCCGGGGACGCAGGACAGTCTCATTGACGCCGTAGCCGGAGCCAACCGGCGCACCGTGGTGGTGGTGCACACCGGCAGTGCCGTGCGTATGCCGTGGGTGGAGCACGCGGCGGCGGTGCTGCAGCTCTGGTATCCCGGACAGGAAGGCGGCGAGGCTGCGGCGGCACTGCTGCTCGGCGAGGCCAACCCCGGCGGCAAGCTCCCCGTAACCTTCCCGCGCGTCGAGGCGGACGCCCCGACGTCGCCGCCCGAGCGCTATCCCGGGCGCGAGGGCCGGGCATCGTACGACGAAGGCATCTTCGTCGGCTATCGCTGGTACGATGCCAAGGAGATCGAGCCGCTCTTCCCGTTCGGCCACGGGCTGTCGTACACCACGTTCGCCTACGACGGGCTCGACGTCAGACCGGCGGGCGATGGGCTCGACGTCACGTTCCGCGTGCGCAATACGGGGCGCGTGTCAGGCGACGAGGTGCCACAGGTGTACCTGGGACCGCCCAGCAACGCGGCTGTCCCTATGGCGCCCAAGCAGCTCGTCGGTTTCGCCCGCATCACGCTGGCGCCGGGTGAGCAACGGAGTGTGACGGTTCACGTCGACGCGCGGCAGCTGTCGTACTGGTCCGTCGAGGCCGCGGCGTGGGTGCGGGCCACCGGCGAGCGGACCGCCTTCGTCGGTGCATCGTCGCGTGACATCCGGCTGCAGATGCCCATAGGGATCGCAGGCCAGTGACCGCGGCGCATCGAGCAGCCACCGGAGGGATCAGGGTGATGTCTCGCAGCGTTCACCGGATCGCGAGTTGGGGTTCGCTCATCATCGGCCTGGCGACGATGACGGCATTCGGCTGCCGCTCGGGAGCGCCGCACCGGAACCCGGAACAGGGATTGGCGGCTGCTGTCGACTCGAGCGCGGTTCACCTCCGCGTCAACCTGCTGGGTTACCTCGAGGAAGACAGCAAGGTCGCCGTGGCAATCTCACACCGAACGGTCGAGGCCGGGTTCGACCTCGTGGATCGTCAGACGGGGAGAGTGGTCTTCAGCGGAACGCTGCACCCATCCAGAGCCAAGGCCTGGGGCCCCTTCGCCCATTACTACGAGGCGGACTTCTCGGCCTTCGATGTGCCGGGCCGGTACTACCTGCGGGTGGGAAGCCACCGTTCGCCGACCTTCGCGATCGGCCGTGGTGCCTATGGAAGAGCGCACGAGGACTTGCTCGGCTTCATGCGACAGCAGCGGTGCGGATACAATCCGTACCTCGACCGGGTCTGCCACCAGCGAGACGGCCGGAGCTTCTACGGTCCGATGGCGGACTCCACCTTCGTTGACGTCTCGGGCGGCTGGCACGATGCCGGCGACCAGCTCAAGTACCTGATCACGGGGAGCAACGCCACCGCCCGGATGCTCCTGGCGTATGAGCTCGCCGGCCCTCGTTTTGGCGACGCCACCAACCAACTCGGCCAACCCGGTCCGAACGGGATCCCCGACGTGCTCGATGAGGCGAAATGGGGGCTCGATTGGCTGCACAAGCTGCATCCGGGACCAAACCAGCTGATTCACCAGGTCGCCGATGATCGCGATCACCTTGGATGGAAGATGCCGGACGAAGACGACGCCGACTATGGCTGGGGTCGGAATAGCTACCGACCGGCCTATTTCGCGACCGGACGTCCGCAGGGGTTGGCGAAATACCAGAGCGAGGCGACGGGGATCGCGAACCTGGCCGGCCGGTTCGCGGCGGCCATGGCGATGGCCTATCGCATCTGGGTTGGCGCGGGAGGCGACTCGGCCTTCGCCTGGAGGAGTCTCCGGGCCGGGCGCGAGGTGTACGCGATGGGCAGGCGCCAGGAAGGGTATCAACAGGGCAACTCGTACGGCGCACCATACCGATACAGCGAACGAACCTGGGCCGATGACATGGAGTGGGGCGCGGCGGAGTTGTTCAAGGCCACGGGCGAGCCGGCATACCTGCAGGACGCGATTCGCTATGCTCGCCTGGCGGGAGCCGCCTCGTGGATGCAGCGGGACACGGCAGAACACTACGAGTACTACCCGTTCGTCAACGTCGGGCACTTCGCGCTCTATCCGCTCGTCGACGCCGCGTTTCAGGATACCCTCGCCGGCTACTATCGCGACGGCATCGAACGGACGATGGCACGCGGCCGGACGAATCCGTACGGGATCGGTGTGCCGTTCATCTGGTGCTCCAACAACCTGACGTCCGCGCTGATCACCCAGATCCTGCTGTACGAGATGATGACGGGCGACAGGAGGTATCACGATTTCATGTTGCGGCAACGCGACTGGCTGTTGGGCCGCAACCCCTGGGGTACGTCGATGTTTACGGGGATCCCGCGCGACGGCGAGCGCCCGGTGGACGTCCATACGTCCGTCTCGGCGCTCACGCACCGGGAGGTCCCGGGCGGGCTGGTCGACGGGCCGGTCTACCGGTCGATCTACTCCAGCTTGCGAGGGATAGAGCTGCTCTCTCCCGACGAGTTCGCCGAGTTCCAGAGCGAGCGTGTGGTGTACCACGACGACATCGGAGACTACGCGACGAACGAGCCCACGATGGACGGCACGGCGGACGCCATTCTGTGGATGGCGTGGTTCGGGAGGTAAGGGCGCCGTGAGCTGGCTTGAGCGGACACCGGTGATGCGGCGCAAATGATGGCTGCTACGGCCTCCGTGCCCGAATGCGGACGGCATAGGCCTGGGCGGGGTTGACCGCGGTCAACTGGTGGATCTCGTCGTCCGTGAAGCCGGCCGCCTTGAGGGCCGGCAGGAACTCCGTGAACAGTGTCTCGTACGGCCGGAACACCCCACCACCAGGCTCACCAACGTGGTACCACCCCGCATCGTGCGAGACGAGCACGCGATCCAACAGGCCCTCGGCTCGCATGAACGCGACCCGCTCCACGTAGCGCCTCGCGTTCTCGGGCGCGAGGCCGTCGAATGAGATCCAGGCGCCGCTGCGCGCCGCGCGAACGTGAAAGGTGGAGTCGTCCTCGACCTGGGCGTGGACCCAGATCCAGGCACTCGGATCAACGCCTTCTTCTGCCAGCACGGCCAACTGCTCCATGGCCGCGGCAGCGGGGCCCGTGTGGGATGCAATCGTGAGGCCGGTGCGCAAGTGGGTGCGCGCCGCCGCCTGAATCAGCTTGCGGTCGATCTCGGACAGCGGCCCGGTGTCGACGCCGATCTTGATGAAGCCGGGCCGGATGCCGGTACCGTCGATCCCGGTGGTCCATTCACGGATCCAGCGAGCCGCAAGGGAGTCGGCCGGGTCGGTGAAGGCATGGCGCGGCACGTGCTGGTCCCCACGGGCGCCGTAGTAGCCCGTACTGACGAGGAGCCGCACCCCACTGGCGTCGGCGAGTCGCCTGAGCAGGAGCGGGTCACGCCCCAAGTACACCGGCGTGGCCTCGACCAGCGTCTCGACGCCGAGTGCTCGTGCCCGTTGCAGGTACGGCAGCACCGTCGCGAACACTGCCTCCCGATCGTAGCGGTCGGGGCTCACGACCTCCGCGCCGGCGAAGTCGACCAGCACGTGCTCGTGCGGCAAGGTGGTCCCCATCTGCTCCGGCGCGATCGGGCCGCTCACCGTCATGACCGACGGGGTCAGCGGCGCACGTGAGGTGCAGGCCGCGACGACGCCGCCCATCAGGAGCAGGGCGAACCGAGCAGGGACGGCGTCCGGAGGTTTCAAGGCCGAGGAGTCAGTTGAAGAACGGGAAGAGCCTCTTCAGCTCCTCGACGGATGGCTGTGAGCCGTACTCCGAGAGCTGGAACGCCTCCGCCTGCCGCACCCGGCTTCCCTTCTGCTGTCCGTACAGCTGGATCAGCAGTGCGCGATAGGTCTCTCCGGGCCGGGACGATCTGAATCCTCGAGTCTCGGCGAGCCACTCGCGCCGCTTCGACGGATCCCTTGGCACCGAGTCAAGCATCCCTTGGTTGTAGGGCAGCCATTCGTACATCTGTGACTCATGGCAGTGGTACATATCGATCTTCTTCTCGATCACATCGTCGATCGCCACCGCGACGTCCGGAACGAAGGGAGACGGTTCCGTGAACGTGTCGGACATGTACAGGAACACGGGATTCTTGTTGAGGTGGGGAGTCAAGGGAACGATGTTCGGCACGGTGACCATGTAGGCCGCGTCCTGCACGAGCAGCGCCGTGTTGCGGTGGTCCGGGTGGTAATCGTTGGGGCGCGGGCTGACGACGATGTCCGCCTGGAACTCGCGAATCTGCCGGATCACTTCCTCCCGATTCTCCAGCGTGGGCACGAGCTTTCCATCGTCATTGTCGAGGACGACGTACTCGGCGCCGATCGCCCGGCCCGCACACTGGGCCTCCCCGTAGCGCCGCTGCGCGAGCGGGCCTCCGCCCATCGCGAAATGGCCGGCGTTGCCATTGGTCAAGGAGACAAGTCGGACTTTGTGACCCAGCGCGACGAACTTGGCCATGGTCCCGCCCACTTTCTCCGCATCGTCCGGGTGTGCGCCGAAAACGATGATCCGGAGCTGGCTCTCGCCGCCCTGGGCGAGCCCGGAACCCGGCGACAG
>Ga0153916_10003854_pt1 | contig 11233 bp, 11 predicted proteins | sample Opewatmetagenome_FD_109642 | JGI IMG/M metagenome (GOLD analysis project Ga0153916, IMG submission 109642) | Freshwater wetland microbial communities from Ohio, USA - Open water 3 Core 3 Depth 4 metaG | ecosystem: Environmental > Aquatic > Freshwater > Wetlands | place: USA: Ohio, Lake Erie...
CGGCTACTCCCCGGTCTTCCACTGCCATACTGCCCAGGTCGCCTGTACCTTTACCGAACTGAAGAAGAAGCTCGATCCACGCACCGGTCAAGTGAAGGAGGAGAACCCGACCTTCCTGAAAGCCGGCGATGCCGCAATCGTCACTATCAAACCCTCTCGGCCGATGGTCATCGAGCGGGTGAAAGAGATCCCACAGCTCGGGCGGTTCGCCATCCGTGATATGGGAACCACCATTGCCGCCGGTATGTGTATTGACCTTGTGCAGAAGCAGATGAGATAATTTATATTTTTGGTGACGTCCATGCAAAAAGCCAGAATACGCCTCACAGGAACTGACTGCAGCAAAGTCGAAATGGTATGCAACAAAATACGGGAGATTGCAGAACGAACGGGCGTCAATCTGGCAGGTCCAATCCCACTTCCCACCCAACGCCTGGTGGTTCCGGTCCGGAAGAGTCCCGATGGAGAAGGAACGGCAACCTGGGATCGGTGGCAGCTGCGGGTGCACAAGCGGCTGATTGATATCGATGCAGATGAACGGGCATTGCGCCAGCTAATGCGGATTCAAGTTCCCAAAGATATAGGTATTGAGATCGTCCTGGAGAGTTGAGGGGTGGCATCCACCGCAGGGATCACTGCCTGGATTCGCACTCATCTCTCGTTTCAAACTGTTTTTCTCATCATTGTTCTTCTCGCTGCTGCCCTGCGGTTCTGGGCACTCGACCTGAAGCTGTACCACCACGATGAAGCGGTCCACGGGTGGTTTGCCTACCGCCTCCTCCAGGAGGGGGTCTATGTCTATGATCCTTCCTATCACGGCCCCTTCCTGTACTATGTAACGGCCGGGATGTTTGCCCTTTTCGGGGACTCCGACCTCGTCGGGCGACTCCTACCTGCGGTATTCGGCCTCTCACTGATCCCCCTTGTCTACATCATCCATCGGCTCGGGTATCTGGACCGGAGGCAGACCCTCGTCGCTGCACTGTTCATCGCCATCTCACCGGAGCTCGTCTATTTCTCCCGGTTCCTGCGGCACGATATCTTTCAGCTGGCCTTCACCCTCCTTCTCCTCGTCGCCCTTCTCCTCTACCACCGATCAGGGGAACTCCGATATGCCCTTCTTGCCGGCCTCGCTGCCGGTCTAGGAATGTGCTGCAAGGAGGATATGCCTCTCATCCTCCTGATCTTTCTATCGTACGGGATCTACCTCCTTCTCTCCCGAAAAGTGCACCTCCCCAGCCAGTGGAAACGGGATGCGGTTCTCTCCACTCTCCTTTTTTGCGGAACGATGATCCTTTTCTACTCCTCGTTCGGAAACCACTGGGAGGTACTGTTTGGACAAATTGCCGATGTCGCATTTATCCAGCAGGAGGGCCTTCTTGCGGCGATCAATCAGACCGGATGGTACCAGGCGGTGGAACACTGGGCCTCCATGCACGGGATCTGCCGGATCTGCGGTCCATGGTTCTTCTACTTTCTTCTTCTCATTCTCTATGAGCTCCCTATTCTCATCCTCGCCGTTATGGGGATCATCCAGTTCATAGGGAAGGATAGCACCATCAGGCATGCGATTGCACGGGTGTGGGGTACTGACCGCAGGGCATCACCCACCACCGCAGAGCTTGTCGAACGAAGCCTTGTCCAGATCAGAGGGCCAAAGGGCCTCCAAAAACAGGAGGAATTCATGCGATTCTCCATCTACTGGCTCCTCCTCTCTCTTGGTGCCTACGCGTATATCGGAGAAAAAGTTCCCTGGCTCGTGCTTCACCAGCTCCTCCCCCTGATCTTTGTCTCTGTTTATGCTATGACGCAGCGGAAAGCTATCGTTGCTGTTCTCTTCTCCATTTTCCTCATTCTCTGCCTGTGGCATGTTGCCTTTGTACCTGCCGATGTGAATGAGCCCGTTGTCCAGGTGCAGAACTCAGAAGATCTCCGCACGGTGATGGTGCTCATCGACAATGCTGATACGGTGGCGATTGCTTCCAGCAATTACTGGCCCCTTCCCTGGTATTACCGGGGAGAGCGAGCGGATAAACTAATTTACTATGGATCGGCACTCGATGCTGGGCGGCTCACTTCTCTCAAGGCAGATATGATCATCACCTATGATGCAGAAAGTTACGAATCTCTTCCCGGTTTCACCAAAAAAACCTATAAAATCAATTACTGGTTTTCGTATTATGATAACGAAAACCGGTTGCTTGAGTACTATGTTAAACGGGACGGGAAGATGGGGAGCATGAACTTTGATGTGTTTACCAGAATACCGGAATAGCTCCCCTTTTCTCAGTCCACCTCGCAAGATGAGATCTTTTTGTCAGAATATATCCAAAAAAAGAAAGTAACTGGGACTCCAATTATCCAAGTTCATCCCAGCGGAAGAATTTCCGGTATACCAGGACCCCGACTGCGCCAATCACCACAATCCCCACACCGATGAGAATATAGGTGGGATTGACGCCAGGAAGGGCAAGTCCACCCTCCCCCATCTCTTTCCTGAGATTCGCAGAGAGATTGAGGGCATCCTGGGCTTTTATCTTTGCATCAGCTGCCTGTGTTGTTGCCATGGCATTATTACCCCCATTTAAAGAGGTTTTGGCCATGGAGAGTGATGTTGAAGCCGCATCGTATTTACTGGTGATACCCAGAAGGCGGGGATCGGTGGTGCTGATGCTGCGGTTGACTTTGAAGTACGTTATCTGTGCATCCACCTGATTCATGACCGTCTCGACAGAATCAATGTCCTTCTGGATAACTGCCTTCTCCAGTAGTTTGGTACCATCGGTGATTGCGGTTTTTGCACTGGACAGGAGTGATTGTGCTTTCGTGAAATTGGAGGTCTTTGCTGCATCGGCCTGATTGAGCAGGTTTATCGCTTCATCATATTTTGAACGAGCAACAGAGGTGGATACATTTTGAGCGGAGAGCGTCGTGATGCTCTGTAAAAGTTTTGCTGCGTCCGTTTTCGCAGCAGTAATCGATGAGGTAATCTCCGCAGGATTGATGACATTGCGTGTGATGGGATATTCACTGACTACTATCTCACCCTCCTTTTCTGTGATCTTAAGTAATAAGATAGAATTTCCAGTACTTGGTGCAACAACCGCCCCCTTGAATGTTATCTGGATCTGATACGAATTTTTATCAGAGAGTACCCATTGGGAAATTAACCAGGTGCCTGTTCTGGTGGGAATTGATTGCATAGTAAAAGTGGTATTTTGTTCTCCAATTCGTGTGGGAGTAAATTGTCCATTTGTCAGCATACTGGAAAACTCAAGATCATAGGCATAATTACGGGGAATGGATATGGTAAGGGTCACCGTCACCATATCATTCACTTTCAGATCACCCGAAGGGGTTACTTTCTCCCCAGATTTGGTCAGCGCTGATGAAGCCTGTATAAGTGCTGCGATGAGCACAAGGCATAATATCCATTTCATGATTCCTTTCATGCACGTCCTCACTCAAACAGTGGTTCAATCCCTTCATCGAACATAGCAGTCGGTTTTTTATCTTTTGTTTTGAGTACGTCCTCTTTCGTCTCTTTTGCGACAGCCATCAATTCCTTGATGCGGGGGGCATTCTGGACCGTAGCAAGGACCACTACTGCGGCAATATAGTGACTGTCAACCGGGTAATCTCCACCGCGGACCTCAACCCCGGAGATGTTCTCCTCCACCCAGCTCTTGGACTTCTCTACACCCTTGCGGTCCATCTCATCGGGTGGTCCCGCGAGGAGCACCAGGGCACGCTGGGCCGAAGAGTAATCACAGGGAAGGGTGAGACGGCCGAGCATTGCACGCCGTACCAAGGAGATGATTTTCGCTGATTTATCCTCTCCCAGCAGCACCCTCTCCGTCTGGTCGTGCTTGACGACCGAATCCTTAATTCTTCCTAAGAAACCCCGGCGTTGCTTGTGCTGATTGCTCACTACTTCGGTAATCGCGTACCCCACCGAGCTGATCCCGCCGCCACGCAAAGTATTGATAATCTCACTGGAGTCAACAACCTTCTCCGCAACACCCGCTTTTGTCACCTCACCGGCACGGAAGAGGACCCCGAATCTCCTGACGATCTCATCATTCAGACGCAGGAACGCTGCCTTGATGCTCTCCCCTTCGTTCTTCCAGGCACTGTTGTCGAAAAGAATCGTATTGTCTGCCTCTTTGACGAGGGTGCTCAGGCTGCGGGCGGCATTGTAGGAGTACAACCGACCCTCCTCCGGCGCAGGGAGGATCCCCAGGACATAGACTGGCTCACGATAGATTCGCTTCAGGTTCCGAGAGAGAACCGGTGCTCCACCAGACCCCGTTCCCCCACCCAGGCCAGCGACGATCACAAAGGCATCCACATCATGGGTCCCCCGCTGGTCAATCGCACTGATGATGGTATCGATCTCATCAGCGGTGATCTTGGCGCCAGCCACATTATCCGTTCCCACCCCGTGGCCTTTCACCACCGTCTGTCCGATCAGGATGCGGTCCTTGAGCTCGATGTGCTGCAACCCCATCAAGTCGGTCCGGGCGGTATTGATGGCGATTCCCCTGAAACTTCGCTTGGGAAATTTTTTATCCTGTTCAATGAACATATCAACAACTTTGCCGCCTGCCTGTCCAAATCCTATGAAAAATACTCGCATAAATGTACTCCACGAAATAGGCTTCCGCTACGCCGATTATCTGATTTGGTATCAAATTTTATCAAGAGAGTTCAAAAACTTTCTTATGCGTTTTTTTCCTATATGATATGCGTACGATATGGAACTATGCATCGTCGGAGGAGGACTGTGCGGGTTAACCGCTGCTGCCGCACTCTCTGAAGTGGCACAGGTTGACCTTATCGAGAAACAGCCCCTTCTCGGCGGTTGCCTGTCATCCTACCATTTTGAGACCTACACCATTGAGCGGTATTACCATCACTTTTTTTCTGGTGATCATCACCTCATCGATCTGATGAACTGTCTGGGGATGGGACACACGCTGGAATGGCTCAAAGGGACGACCGGGTATTATGTGAACGGTACTATCTATCCCCTCTCCACTCCCCTGGAAATCCTCCGATATCCCTATCTCTCTCTCTTGGATAAAGCCCGTCTGGCACTCCTCACCCTCAATGCCCGCCGGATGGACACTGTCGCACTTGATGGGATGACCGCCGAACAGTTCGTGGTCGAACGGTATGGACGCAACCTGTACCGCTCGTTCTTCGAACCCCTGCTTGCCAGCAAATTCGGGGAGCTGAAGGGAACGGTCTCCGCGGCCTGGCTGGTGAGCAGGATTGCCATCCGTTCCAACCGCGGGATGAAGGGGGAGCGACTGGGCTACCTCAATGGAGGGTTTGAGGAGCTTATCCAGCGATTGAGTAAAAAAGCCACCAAGTCGAGCTGTACCATCACCACGGGAACCGCCGTAACCGAGGTACAACGGGAGGGAGATGGGTGGCGGGTGAACGGGAACCACTATAACCAGGTGCTGTTCACCATCCCTCCCCAGGAGGTGGCCCACCTCACCGGCCTCGACTTCCCTTCAATCCCGTACCAGGGCGCTGCCTGCCTGACCCTCGGGCTGGACCGTGAGGTGACGAAGGGGATCTACTGGCTGAATATGAAAGATGCGGCACCGTACGGGGCAGTTGTCTCTCACACCAGCTTTGTCCCTCGTGAGCGGTATGGGGAGAGCATCATCTACCTGGCCTCCTACTTTACGGAATTTCCTCCTCACAATCTTGAGGAGCGGATGATTGAGGAGTTCTGCCGGCAGTTTGATGTGGCAAGAGATGAGATTCACTGGCACCGGATGGCTATTGACCGCTCTGCCGGACCGGTATACACCGCTGGCTACCGCGATATGATGACTGCGTACTACCAGCACGGTCTCTATCTTGCCGGGATGTTCAGTGAACCGAACTATCCGGAGCGAAGTATGGAAGGATCGGTTCGTGCTGCAGAGAATGTCACAGCGCTGATCAGGGGGAGCATGGGCTATGACACCAATTGAGGTCACGGCTATAATCCCGGTCTTCAATGATCGTCAAGCCCTATCAAGGGCAATCCCTGAATCCCTCGCTGCTCTCAGCGCCATCACCAAGGGATTCGAGCTGGTCATCGCAGAAGATGGCAGCACTGACGGAAGCGCGGATCTGGTGCGGGAGTATGCCCTCAAGGATACGCGGGTCCGACTCGCCCATAATGATGAACGTCTCGGTAGGGGGAGAGCTCTGACACGTGTCATGCAGGAGAAAGGGGGACCCATCATCTGCTATTATGATGTGGATCTGGCCACCGATATGCGCCATCTCCCGGCGCTGATCCAGTCTATCCGCGATGGATACGATGTCACCACGGGGTCCCGGCTCCTTCCCGACAGTATGGTGGTTCGGTCGGAGAAACGGGAACTGCCCAGCCGGGTGTACAACTGGCTGGTCCGTTGGATACTGGGGAGCACCCTTCACGATCACCAGTGCGGGTTCAAGGCGTTCCGCCGTGATTCGGTGCTCCGTGTCCTCCCCTTGGTTCGTGCCGATCACTGGTTTTGGGACACTGAACTGCTGGTGAGAGCCCAGAAGAACGGGCTCAGGGTGCGGGAATTTCCCGTCCAATGGACGGAAGGAAAGGGGACGACGGTGCGATTGAAGGATATACTCAGAATGGGTAGTTCTATTATCCATCTCTGGTGGCAACTTCATGTGGCGAAGAATTAGTGCTCTCGTTGTCCCTACTATCCTTGCCATTGGGATTATCGGCTACATGCTCTACCAGGTGAGAGAAAGTCTTCCTGACGCCCTGAAACTCGTACGGCCGGAGTTCCTTGTCATTGCCATTCTCGTCTGCATCCTTTCCTGGTTCCTTCGCGGAGTACGGTACCAGGTCATCCTCCAGGGACTCTCCTTGAGCATCACAACGGTCTATGCCACTGCCTGTATCCTGGTAAGCCAGACAGCGAACCTCATTGTCCCAGCCCGCCTTGGAGATCTCGTCCGCATCTTTATTTTGAAAGACGAGAAAAAGGCGACCTACTCGCAGGGACTCTCCTCTCTTGTGGTGGAGCGGGTCTTCGATGTGGTGATGGTCGCTATCCTCGGCCTCATCTCCGTGCGTTTTGTATTCAATGTTCCCGGCTGGTTCTACACCCTCATTACGGTACCCCTGGTGGGAGGTGGCATCTTCTTCCTCCTTCTCTATCTCATGGGAATGCTCCAGTCCGACAACCGCTACATCGCCATGATCCTCACCATGCTCCATGAGGTGCGTCAGGCATCGCTCTCTGCACGATCCCTTGGGTTTCTCTCCCTCTCCTCCATTGGTATCTGGCTGCTCGATGTGGCGGTCTGCCTGGTGGTGATAGAAATGTTCCAGCTCTCTGTCCCCCTCGCCGTGGTAATTCTCGCCATTGCCATCGGCAACCTGGTGAAAGCAGTCCCCCTCACCCCGGGAGGGATCGGGACCTACGAAGCAGCACTGGCCATCACCTTCAGCCTGACCGGCCTTTCCATGGTCAGTGCCACCCTGATTGCCATTATCGACCACCTGGTGAAGAACGCGGTGACCCTCATTGGGGGAATTATCTCCATCTACTTCTTTGGCAGCTGGGTGGTCACCCTGATGCGACGGGCTCTCAAGGTGAAGATGGGAGAGGATGGGTCTCGTGGGTAGTGAAGTCCAGCTTCTGGACGTTGTGCTGTGGGTTGCGACCCTCACCTTCCTCCGCCTCTCCCTCCAGCCCTATCTGGAGAGGACCTTCACCACTCTCGGGGCACCACTCTCCTACTCTGTTTCCATCCTGCTGTTTACCGGTTTTTCCTGGTACCTGGGGTGGCTGGGGATCCCAGTGGTCTTCTCCATGCTCCCCTTTACAATGATATTTGTCTGGTATCTCTCCCGAGGAGCCTATACCTACCCACACCTGAAAGCGTGCCTGCGATGGGACGCCGTGTTCGCGTTTGGGTTCCTCAGTGCCCTCATGGTGCGGTTTGTCAACCCGTCCATCTCGTTTGCGGAGAAGTTTATGGACCATGCCTTTCTCGCCTCGGTCATGCGATCGCCGGTCGTTCCTCCTCTCGACCCGTGGTACGCGGGGGGAACGCTGAAGGTCTACTATTACCTGGGATACTGGATGTTCGGATCTCTGGGAGTACTGACCGGGATCCCCTCAACCGTACTCTTCAATCTTGTCCTCCCCACCGTCTTTGGGCTCACCCTGGTAAATGCGGTTCTCGTGGGCCACCTGCTGCTCCCCCGGTTCCGCTGGGTGCCTGCAGCCGTCTTTTTCCTGGTCAATCCTTCCTTTCTTCTGCTCCTCCTCCAGGGGGAAGGCATCTCCACGGTGCTCTGGGAGAGCACCCGGACCATCAGTAACACCATCACCGAATTTCCTCTCTTCTCCATCATCTGGGGGGATGTGCACCCTCACGTTATGGGATTGTTCAACCAGGTCTTTCTTATCGCACTCCTTCTCATTGCCACTCAGCAGTGGCATTCGATGGGCGGGAAGGCGCGCCTGACGCTCATCACACTCTGTGCTCTGAGTCTGGGTACGATGCCTCCCCTGAATTCATGGGATGTTCTCCTCTACGCTCCCATCATGCTTCTGTTCGGTGTTCTTATCTGGCACCGTTCGAGGGCTGTGCAGGGGACCACGAACCGGGTTCACCCGCTAACCTTTCTCCTCCTCGTGCCGCTGTTGGGGGTAGCCCTCTACTTTCCGTACTACCTCGATCTCACCACGGCCGGCATCAAGGGTATCGGTATCGTGTATACACCCTCCGATCCCATCCAGTTTCTTTTAGTCCATGGCTGGTTCCTGGTCATCCTCACCGCAGCCTGCATTCCCGATATCCGCCGGCGCCCCTTCCTGCTCCTCGTCCCCATTCCGCTTATCGCGTTCGGGTACACCGCGGTTGCTCTTGCTACCATCCCCCTGGTGTACCTTTGTACCTCTCCTGCCTTCCGCGGGGAACGGATCCTCGCCATCCTTGGGCTCATTGCCCTTATCATCCCCGAATTCATCTTCCTGAAGGACAGTTTCGGGGATCCGTATTATCGCATGAATACTGTTTTTAAATTCTCGTATGCAGCTTGGGTTCTCCTGGGTCTCTCTGCCTCAGTGATAGTTGCCCGGTGGATGACCCCGCGGCTGCCAGCGGTGACCTCTTCCCGTTCCCTGACTATCGCCAGCGCTGTCTGTGCGATCCTCGTTATCCTCTCCCCTCTTGTTCTCGGTCCTCAGTTCGGTGTACCAGGAGGGACCTTGGATGGGATGGAGTACCTGGCCTCCTCACATCCGGCCGATGCCCGGGCACTCACCTTCCTGCGATCTCTTGAGGGGGAGGAGATTATTGTCGAAGCAGAGGGAGGGGACTACGGGTACTTCTCCCGCGTCTCTTCGTTTACCGGGATTCCAACCATTATCGGGTGGCCGTACCATGAGATCACCTGGCGGGGCGATGGCCATGACGTCATGACCCGTGTGGTAGACGTCCAGTCCATCTACGAAGATCCCTCCCAAACGATGGCATTGCTTCAAAAGTACAACGCAACCCTTCTCTATGTGGGTGATACGGAGCGTGAGCATTACCGAGTGAACCTGCCTTCAGAAGGATTGGCACCCCTCTTTACCACCGATGGAACGATAGTCTACCGGGTGGTGATGAACGCAAGTCTCGGACCGGTGCCAGAAGCGATCGTATGAGGAGTCACAAAGGTTTATCTCCAATCTCGATGAAAAGTATGGGTTGCGTCGTCACTCACTGAGGGGTGATGAAGTCCGAATGAGGTGAGTTATGCCAAAGGGTTATGTGAAATTCGAAGTACCCGACGATATCCAGAATAAGGCGCTCGAGGCGCTGGAGATCGCACGGGATACCGGGAAGATCAAGAAGGGATCCAACGAGGCGACCAAGGTAGTCGAGCGGGGTCTCGCCCAGCTCGTGCTTATCGGGGGCGATGTGGAGCCCGAAGAGATCGTCATGCACCTTCCGCTGCTCTGTGACGAGAAAAAAATTCCCTACATCATTATTAAGAAGCAGAATGACATCGGGGCGGCAAGCGGTCTTGATGTGGGGTCAGCTGCAGCGGCTATTGTTAAATCCGGCAAAGCGAAAGAACTGGTGGACGACATCGTCAAGAAAGTCGCCAGCCTGAAAGGTTGAGGGGACCATGGCGGATACAGCGACGCCCGCAGAGGTCCTTGAGGTCATCGGGAGCACCGGTATGCATGGCGAAGCGATGCAGGTGAAATGCCGGATACTGGAAGGCCCCAACAAGGGACGTATCATCACCCGGAATACAGTCGGCCCTATCAGGGAGGGAGACGTCCTGATGCTTCTTGAAACCGAGCGCGAGGCCAAGAAGCTCACCAAGCGGTGATCGGACATGGTTGACACACGCATCTGCAGTTTCTGCGGTACGGTCATCGAGCCCGGGACAGGGAAGATGTTCGTCCGTAAAGATGGCACAATATTCTATTTCTGCACCACCAAGTGCGAGAATAACTACGATCTGGGCAGGGTACCGCGGCGGGTACGCTGGACGACTGCAGGACGAAAGGCACGCGGCAAGGAGTGACCGGGGTGGATCGCACCTTCGTTATGGTCAAACCCGACGGGGTCATGCGAGGGATTGCAGGTGAGGTGATCGCCCGGTTCGAACGGAAGGGACTGAAGCTCGTCGCGGCAAAGCTGGTCCGGCTGTCAGAAGCGCAGGTCATGGACCAGTACCGTGAACACCTCGACAAACCATTCTTCCCCTCATTACACGCCTATATCCTGAGTGGCCCCTGCCTGGTGATGGTGTGGGAAGGCCACAACACGGTCAGTGTGGTCCGTCGCATGGTCGGAGCGACCAACCCATCTGAAGCCGCACCAGGAACCATCCGTGGCGACCTCGCCTTGGACACCGGCAGGAACGTCATCCATGCTTCCGATTCACCAGAGAGTGCTGCACGGGAGATTGCCATTCACTTCAAGGATCGCGAGCTCCTCACTTACCAGCGGGTCGATGAACCGATCATATACGAGTGGCAGTAAGTAACCACCAATTCTTCCCCCACTCTTTCCTCGTAAAGACGTCACCATTCTCTAGAAATTCGTAGTCTCAAGAGAGTATCTGACAATGGAGACATCATATCCCAGGGAGGGATTGGGAGTACGACTATTTCCGGAGATGATACGTGTCTCTCACCGCAGAGCGGCAGGGAGGAGCTTCCCCTATCACTTTGCGCTGATGCACACCTCTCTC
>Ga0153916_10003855_pt1 | contig 11233 bp, 5 predicted proteins | sample Opewatmetagenome_FD_109642 | JGI IMG/M metagenome (GOLD analysis project Ga0153916, IMG submission 109642) | Freshwater wetland microbial communities from Ohio, USA - Open water 3 Core 3 Depth 4 metaG | ecosystem: Environmental > Aquatic > Freshwater > Wetlands | place: USA: Ohio, Lake Erie, Old...
CACTTTCCACCGGGCGACGCGAGGCACTGAGAATGACCCGAACCCCAGCCTCTATTATCAAGTCCTCTATGAGAATGAGTATTCGGCGATGCTGGAAACCTGGCATGTCGTCCTGGAAAACGCCGACGGCCGATGGCGGATCCAGACAAAAGAGGTGACCGGGAATATCAACAACCTTTATAAAGTCCGCGTCCCTTCGGGAAAACCGGAGCACGCCAGCCGCGTCGAGATCCGGCACAACGATATCCAGATCACCTTCACAGAGGCCTGGGTTTTCCACGATAATATTCCCAACCTGGAGACGGCGCTGGTCGTGCTCGGCAAAGGCCGCCTCTATTTTTCACCGTCGGATCCGGTCGAAAAACACCAACTGGAGCTGGCCTATAAAAAGAAATTCTTGGAAGACCGCCTCGAGTACGTCTATTTGCGTTTTTCCAGCTCGTTTTTCGAAAACAACATCAGGATCGTCGATGCTCCCGAGGAAAGCCCAGGGGCCGTTTCGGAGTCGGAAAACATCCGGGCTTACTCGCTGTTCACGAAACATTATGCCAAATCCTTCACCATCGAGAATTCCCTGACCGGGGAGCTGCTGTCTTTCCTTCCCCAGGGCAACCAGGTCGTGTTCGAAATAGGAGCCGAGCGACTCGGCGAGCTGACCTATATCAATTCTCCGTTTTCCGAGGAAGAGATTCATCTGATTTCGCAAGAGAAGGGCCGGATCATCAACCTGTACTCGCCCGTCCAAGAGGAGGGCGCGGGAAAACAGATGTTCATTTCGTTCGGGCAGAAATTCGACATCCAAAGCTATCAGCTGGACATCGATTTCAAGCCGGACGATTTGTATCTTTCGGCCAAAGCCAGGGTCGAGATTCTCCCCTTGCTGGATGCCGTGGATAACCTGAAGTTCAACTTCAACCCAAGCCTGAGCATCTTAAGGATCTATGACCAGGCGGGCCGGGAGTTGTTCTACACGGTGGACAGGTTGAGGAAGTATTTGTACGTGTATCTTCTCCAGCCTGCCGAGAAGGGCAAGCCTTTTGCCATTGAAGTCTATTACCGGGGAGAGCTTGAGCCTCCTGTCCAAACGACGGATATCGTCCCGGGCGGTCAGTACAACGACACCATCTCACTAATCCAGCCGGCCTATGAGAGCTATCTCTACAGCCAATCGGCTTATTGGTATCCTGCGCCCGCCGACAATGATTATTTTCAAGCCCGGCTGAGATTCAGCATCCCGCCTGACTTCCTCTGCATTTCCAACGGTGTGCTCACGGAGCAGGGGAAACTCGATGAAGTCCGGCGTGTTTCATCCCTGGACAAGATCGGGAACTCCCTCTATACCTTTGAAACAAAATACCCTGTCAAATACCTGTCTTTCATCGTCGGCAAGCTGTCCAAAATCACGAACGGCAATGGTGACAAGACGGCCATCCCGATCCAAGCCTTCATTTCCGAGGACATTCGCACTCAGCGAAAAAGCCTCTTGGACGAATCCCGGACCCTGATCAAGAATTACGAAAATTGGTTCGGGCCCTATCCCTATGAAAAGCTGAGCGTGGTCCAGAGGCTCTGGCCGACCAGCGGTGGGCACAGCCCGGCCTCCTTCGTCGTCCTGAACGAGCTACGGCGCACCCAGGGGACCCCCGCTTACCTGGTTAACGCCGACAGCCCGGTCGACCTTTCCCGTTGGAAGGAATATTACATCGCCCACGAGATTGCCCACCAGTGGTGGGGTCAGGCTGTGACAGGAGCCGAGTATCATGATCAGTGGGTGAGCGAAGGACTGGCCCAATTCGCCGCCGTCTATTATCTGAAAACGAAGCTGGGCGACCGGGTTTTTTTGAACATCCTCAAAAAATTTTCCCAATGGACCAACAAAAAATCTGTGTTCGGTCCGATTACGCTGGGCTCACGCTTGAGCTACTTGGATTTCAAGGCCTTCCAGGCGATTGTCTACAATAAGACGGCGATTGCCTTAAACATGCTCCGCGAGCTCCTGGGGGACGATTTATTCTTCAAGGGCTTGCGGAGGTTCTATGAAACTTTCAGATACGGGGAGGCCAGGACGGCGGGTTTCATCAGCGTCATGGAGAGCGTCTCAGGGAAAAACCTCCAGCCGTTCTTCAAGGGTTGGTTCCAGTCCCACGTCCTCCCCGAAGTCTATACGGCCCATGTCCTGCAAAAAGCCGACGACGGCTATGTCCTCAAATTCCGGGTGAACCAGACCAAGGATGTTTTTATCTTCCCGCTCTGGCTGGAATGGCAGGAGAACAAAAAAGTCGTCAAACAGATGGTCGTGATCGATGAGAAGACCAAGGAATTTGAATTCCGGATGGCTGTCAAACCGGCCGAAATAAAAATTAATCCGGACAAGCTTGTGCCGGGCAAATTTTCCTAAAACTCGTTGGCGTCGATCCTCAGCCTTTTGATCATCTCATTCAGCGTCGTCGGCTTGACCCCGAGGAGCGAGGCCGCATTCTTCTGGACGCCTTTCGCTTTTTTCAGCGTGTCCACAATAAGTCTTTTCTGAAAGGCGATGGTTTGATCCCTGAGGTTGAGCTCGCCGCCCTCGGCGGCGGCAAAGTCGCGGCGCTCGTCTCTGGACGCCAGGAAGAACGCCGGAAGGTTCTCTCGGGTGATGATCTTGGATTTGGCGAAGACGATCGCCCGCTCGATCAGGTTCTCCAGCTCCCGGACGTTGCCCGGCCAGATGTTCTTTTCCAGGATTTCCAAAACATCCTCCGAGATGCCCTCGATCTCTTTGTTGTTTTCCTTGGCGTAGACGTCGATGAAATGCTTGGTCAGGAGGGGGATGTCTTCTTTCCTTTCCCGCAGCGGCGGGAGTTCGATCTTGATGACGTTCAGCCGGTAGTAGAGGTCTTGGCGGAACATTTTTTGCCGGATGAGCTCTTCCAGGTCCGTGTTGGTCGCGGCGATGATCCGGACATCCACCTTGATCGTCTTCGTTCCGCCCAGCCTCATGAATTCCTTGTCCTGCATGACGCGCAGCAGCTTGGCCTGGGTTTCCAGGTTGAGGGAAGAGATTTCGTCGAAGAAAATCGTCCCGTTGTCCGCGGCCTCAAAGAGGCCCTGCTTTTCGCTGACCGCCCCCGTGAATGCGCCCTTGACATGTCCAAAGAGATGGCTTTCCAGAAGGTCGGGGGGAAGCGAGCCGCTGTTGACGATGACGAAAGGAAAATCGGGCCGGTTGGAGTTCTGGTGGATGGCCCGGGCCACCAGCTCCTTGCCGGTTCCGCTCTCGCCCTGGACGAGGATCGTGCTCCGGGTGGGCGCGGCCGCTTTGATGAGCTCGAAGATATTTTCCATGGGCTTGCTCCGGCCAATGATGTTCCCGAAGCTGAACTTCCGCTTGAGCTCGTCCCGAAGCCGGAGGTTCTCTGCCTGGAGATTTTTATGGTCGAGGGCTCGCTTGATGGTGAGCAGCAGCTCCTCGTGTTTGAAGGGTTTTTGGATATAGTCGTAGGCGCCGATCTTCATGGCCTCGATCGCGGACTCGACGGAGGCATAAGCCGTGATAATGATGATGACGGCCTTGGGGTCGATCTTACGGATCGCCCTTAGGACGTCGAGGCCGTCCATCCCCGGCATGAGCAGGTCCAGCAGGATGAGGTCGAAGGCCCGGGCCGGGTGCTTCTGAAGCCCTTCCTCTCCGGAGGAGGAGATCTCGACCTCGTATCCCTCCGAGGCCAGTAGTTGGCTCAAAACGTCGTGGATGACGGGTTCGTCGTCGATGATGTGGATGAGTCCTTTGGCGCTCATGATTCAATCTTTCTTTTCGGGATTTTCATTTTTCGGAAAGCTCAATTTTCTCTTGTCCAAGTCTTTGGGAATGGAGATGATGAAGCTGGTGCCTTTGCCGACCTCGCTTTGAACCGCGATATGTCCTTCGTGCTCTTTGATGATGGCGTAGCTTATGGACAAGCCCAGGCCGGTGCCTTTGCCCAAGCCCTTGGTCGTGAAGAAAGGATCGAAAATATGGGGAAGGTGCTGTTCCTTGATCCCCGTCCCGGTATCCGTGATCTTAATCTGGATCTCATGATCGAGCTCGACCAGTTCGATGCGGAGCGTCCCGCCGTGAGGCATGGCGTCCATGGCGTTCAGGATGATGTTGATGAAAACCTGTTGAAGCCGTTCGCCCTGGGCCCAGATGAGTTTGACCGGGGCCAGGTTCATCTCCAGATGGATGTTCATCGTCTTCAGCTTGTAATCGATCAGCGAGACGATCTCCTGGAGATTGTCCTTCAAGCTGACCCGGTGAAAGGCGATGTCCGAGGGATTGCGGGAGAAATTGAGAAGGTTCTTGATGATTTTGGAAACGCGGTCGGTCTGGGTCTCGATCTTCTCCAGGATCTGGGCAAAATGGGTGTCGGAGATTTTTTTCTGGAGCATTTGGACATAGCTGGAAATGCCGGTCAGAGGGGTGTTGATCTCATGGGCGACTCCGGCGGAGAGAAGCCCGATCGAGGCCAGCTTCTCCGAGGTGACGAGTTGCTGCTGAAGGAGGATCTTATCCGTGATGTCCTCGAAGACGATGATCGTTCCGTAGGGATTCAAGCGGTTGTCCAAAAGGGGTGTCTTGGCGATATCGAAGATCTTCTTTGTCCCCGACGGCATGTCCATCGACATCTCGCTGAGGAGATGGTATTCCTGTTGGGTGTCCGAGGGGAAGAGGGCGGCAAAGTTGTCCGCTCCTAAGATGCGCATCAAGTTATCGCCGATGGCTTCGGCTTTTTTCTTCCCGAATGTGTCCTCGAGGACCCTGTTCCAGCCGATGATCCGGCCGTTCTGGTCGAGGACGGCTACGCCGACGGTCAGGCTTTCGATGATGTTCTCGCTGTAATCTTTGAGCCGCTCGAGCTCCTGGGCCCGGACGCTGGCCTGATTATAGAGGGAGGCGTTTTCCAGGGCCAGGGCGACCGGGGACGAGATCGTCGTCAGCAGTTCCCAGTCTTCGCTGGTCAGAAAGGTCGCGTCGAGCTTTTTGCCCATGGCCAAACACCCGATCAGATTGTCCTCGACCTTGAGCGCCAGAAGATGTTCGAATCCCGACGTCCGAAGCTCTTCGAATTTTTGGGAGAGCTCCCGTTTTTCCGGCAGCTCGTAAAGCGAGAGGGAGTCCTTCTCTTTGAGCGCTTTGTAGATATGGGGATCGAAGGTCAGCCGGGAAGGAAGCGCCTTGGTCTCACCCCAGGAGCTGAACATCGTAAAAACCTGGCTGTCGGCTTCCACGGGGAGAAGGAGGGCGGTCGTCCTGAGGGACAGGGCGTTGGCGATCAGCTCAAGAAGGGAGCGAGCGAGGTTTTCCAGGTTCCGCTCCCGGCTCAGCTCCTTGCTGATCGAAAGCAGGGTCTTCCGGTATTGATAGCTGCGCTTGTAGAAGACGCGGTCAAAAAGGGATTGGAAGAGCTTCTTGAGCGGCGTGAAGAGCGTGACGCCCAAGATGATGGCCAGGATCCACAACAGGAGAGTGTTCAGCTTGCTCCCTGCGAAGATTTTTGTTTGAGCGCCGATGCCCAGATAGAGCAGGGCGAGGACAAAATAGGAGAATATCAGGGTCGCCGCTTTCTTGATGATCACTTCCAGGTCCATCAATTTGTACCGGGAAATCGAGTAGGAAAAGGCCAATGGTACCAACGCTTGGAGCAGGATTGTCAGTTCCGCAACCTGGGTCGGCGCATGCCCCGTCAAAAAAGGAACGGCATAAAAGAGTGTGAAGGGGATGATCCCGAAGCTCAAGCCGTTGACAACCCACTTGAGTTGCCGCCGGACCAGAACACTGGGAGTTTTCAGGTAGCTGTGGGTGATCGTCACCAGGGTGATGATCGTGTAGACCGAAAAATGGAGAAGGTCCAGCTTTTCCAGCGCGTCGAAGGATCCCAGGACGAGAGTGTTGCCAAGATTATTGATGGAGGGGAGATGGGCCACAATCCGGGCGACGAGCAGGAGAAGCCCTGGGATGTACAGGAGGTAAATCATGGACGGCCGTTCTTTGAGGAATTTCTTCCGCTGGGGAAAGATGAGAAAGTAATGAAGAAGGAGCGGTGGAAAGGCCAGGAAGGCCGCTTTGTCCAGCCAGTAAAAAATGGTATCGAAGAGGTCCAGCTCTCCCGTCGATGAAAAGGTGTAGAAGGAATACAAAAGGACGGAGAGCAGATAGAAATAGATGTAGGGAAGGGAGAAGGGCTTGGACGAATTGAAAAATACGATCAGACAGATGATCAAGGTCATCAGCCCGATCAGGGCGAGATAAAAATAGATCAGACTGACTCCCTTTTGGACGAGATAAAGATTGTAATTGAAAGGCGTGATCTCTCCGGCTCGGTAGATCTCATAGGTGACCCTTTGACTTTGGTTGCCGGCGCGCCAGAGGTTTTTGGCCAGGTCGATTTTGTTCGTGACGATGATTTTGTTCTTGATCAGGTTGTAGTTGATGGAATAGAGGATGTCCCCCTTTTTGATCCCTTGGATATAGGCCGGACTGCCCGATTCGACCTTGATGGCCGTCAGGCCGGCTGCCTTGTGTTCCCAAGTGACTCCGTCTGTGGGCTCTTTCCAAATGATCTTTCTGTAAATATTAAGGCCGCCCAGAAACACCAGGAGGACCAACGGAGCCAGCAGCCAATAGGCCTTTTTATTCATCGAATTCCCATTATAATCTCAATTTTTGGAAAAATCCAAAAAATTGAATCTGCCTTATAAAAAATATATGCAGGCTTCGTCTAGTCCAGAATATGCCTGGCGCCTGCCCGGATCGCCCAATTGATAGCGGGCTGTTTCAGAAGATTTTCAAGGTGCGGGTCCTCTTTTAAGCCGAGGGGCTTCGTGTTTCTCGAGAGAAAATCGCTCATATAGTCTGCTTGTTTTTTGACCGGTTCATTCTGCTGGATGAAGCTCAAGTCCCGGGCGGAAAGAAGAAGGAAAAGGGACTGGACCAGAAAAAGCGCCACCCACCCGATGATTTTTTGTTTCACCGCTTCTTAAAGATAAACCAACCGTCCGGGTTTGTCAAATCAGCCACGGATTCCGCCCCATGAGTCTTAACATTTTTGGCGAGGAACGGATACAATATAAAAGGAGGCTAAATGCCCTGTCCTGTTAAGAATTTGAACAATATTGGGCGAAAAGAGGACCTATGGGTAGGGAACGATCCGCGCTGAGCTCCCAGCGGTTCATCCACGGGCTCGTTGACAAATCCTGGGCCTTAGCCTAATATGGGGGCTAATATTTGTACCTTTATTAGTTTCGCACGACTGAAAATTGAAGCGAGATAGCCGAGATGCCGTATTTCATTTGCCGGCTGGCCGCAGAGGACGGCCGGGTTTTTTCCGAATCCTTCCTGACCTCCTCCAGAGAAGAATGCCGGAGGCATTTCGAGTCTGAAGGCTACTGCGTCCTGGCCGTTAAAAAGGACTGGAAAAAACTCAAATTGTCCTCGCTGGCGCTCGGAAAAAAGTTCAAAGACAGGGATTTTATCATGCTCAATCAGGAGCTCAGGGCTCTGCTTAAGGCTGGCTACCCAGTCCTGCGGAGCATCGAAATCATCTCGGCCCGAGCCAAAAATGCCTCTTTGAAGGATATTTTAAGCAGGGTGGAAGGAGACATCAGGCAAGGAAAATCCATGTCCGAAGCCTTCGCCCCGTTTGAGAAACGGTTTTCTAAAATCTATACGGCGTCCCTCATGGCCGGGGAACAAAGCGGCAACCTGGCTGAAACGCTCTTCCGGTTCATCCAGTATGCTAAAGTCATCGCTCAGACAAAATCCAGAATTCGCTCCGCCTTGATCTATCCCACGCTCCTCCTGTTTTTCTCCCTGGGGCTGATGGGAATTCTGATCAATTTCGTTCTTCCCAATTTTGCCGGCTTTTATAAGGATTTCGAATCCCAGCTTCCGATGATCACCCAGTTGATGATGAGCTTCGCCCTGTTTGTCAGGAACCACTGGTATATCTGGGTCATCCTCGTCGCCGTTCTGGCCCTGGTCTATCTTCAGATGAAAAAAAAGGAGGAGAGGCTCGTCGTCTTGGATAAGCTCAAGCTCAAGGTTCCCTTTGGCCGCCTGATTTGGACCGAATCCGCCATTTCGATGTTCAGCCGCACTCTGAGCTTGCTCCTTGAGGCCGGCATCGCCCTCCTCCCGGCCGTCGGAATCGCGATCCAGGCCATTCCGAATAAATTTCTGGTTTCGAAGACTTCGGGCCTCGCGGCGTCCATCAAGAACGGCGAGAGCCTGTCCGAATCTCTGGCCAAGGCCGAGTTTTTCCCGCCCCTGTCCCTGGATATGATCCGGATCGGGGAAACATCGGCTAACCTCGGAGGCATGTTGAACGAAGTCGCGGACGTCTACGACGAGCGCATCCAGTCCAAGATCGACACCTTCGTGTCGCTCATCGAGCCGGTCATCATCATTTTGATGGCCGTCCTGGTTGCGGCCATGTTGCTTTCCGTCTATCTGCCCATTTTTAATATCATCAAGGTCGTGCGCTAAGATGAACAAACAGGAACCGAAACAGGAAGTCCAAAAAGTCCTCCAGTCGGAAGAGAAGGAGACGCGCAAGCTCGCCGAGCGCTATCACATCCCCTACATCGACCTCGGGTCGGCCTCGATCGACCGGGAGCTCGTCCTGACCTTTCCACCCGATTTTCTCTACAAGTCCAACTTCATTCCGCTGGAAGCCAACGCCAACAGCCTCAAAATCGCCATCGCCGACCCTTCGGATATCGCGACCATCGATTCCATCGAGTCGTTTTTAGGCAAGAAGGTCGAGGTCTATGCCGCGCCCACGCGCGCCATCCATGAAGCCCTCCGCAAGAGCGAAACGGCCCTCCAGGTGCTCAGGGATGCCACGGAAGGGTTCATCATGCAGGTCGTCGAAAAGGAGAGCGGCGAGCAAGAAGAGGTCATCTCCATCGAGAAGCTGGCCGACCAGGACGGATCCATCATCAAGCTGGTCAACACCATCATTTTCACGGCGGTCCAGAAGCGGGCCAGCGATGTTCACATCGAGTCCAAGGAAGAGGGCGTGCTGATCAAATATCGGATCGACGGCGTCCTCAGCGAGGCCATGGAGCCGATCGATAAAAAATTCCAGTCGCCGATCATCTCCCGGATCAAGGTCATGTCCGACCTGGATATCGCCGAGCGGCGGGTTCCCCAGGACGGCCGCTTCCGGCTGAAGATCAAGGACAAAACGATCGATTTCCGCGTCTCGATCATGCCCAGCATCTACGGCGAAGATGCCGTCATCCGCATCCTGGACAAGGAAATGATCACCGAGGCGATCCAGGAGCTCAAGCTGGACCTGCTCGGTTTTTCCGATATCGTCCTGCGAAAATTCCGGCGCTATATCACCCAGCCCTACGGGATGATCCTTGTCACGGGTCCGACCGGGAGCGGCAAGACGACGACCCTCTATGCGGCCTTGACCGAGATCAAGGCGCCGGAGGACAAGATCATCACCATCGAGGATCCGGTCGAATATCAGATCGACGGCATCACCCAGATCCCCGTCAACGAGAAAAAAGGCCTGACCTTCGCCCGCGGCTTGAGGTCCATCCTCCGTCATGATCCGGACAAGATCATGGTCGGCGAGATCCGCGACCCGGAAACCGCCCAGATTGCTATCCAGTCGGCCTTGACCGGCCACCTCGTTTTCACAACCGTCCATGCCAACAATGTGTTTGACGTCATCGGCCGTTTTCTTCATATGCAGGTCGACCCTTACAGTTTTATCTCGGCTTTGAATTGCATCCTGGCCCAAAGGCTGGTTAGGGTTCTCTGCCCTAAATGCAAGGCCGCCGTTCATTATGATGACCGTCAACTCTTGGAGTCCGGCCTGGATCCGGGCGTCTATAAAAAGCAGGTTTTCTATGAAGCCCAGGGCTGCCCGGATTGCCATTCCACCGGCTATCAGGGCCGGACAGCGATCGCCGAACTCCTCGAGCTGTCCGATCCCATCCGGGAGATGATCCTGGAGCGCAAGCCCCTGTCCGAAGTCAAAAAGAAGGCTAAGATCGAAGGAATCATTTTCCTCAGGGAAGTGGGGATCGAGAAAGTCCTCAAGGGGATCACCAGCCTCAAGGAACTCAACAAGGTCACGTTTGTGGAATAATCGATGATCCCCCTTATCATCCGCTTAAAGAATTATTTGACGGAGCAGGCCAACCCGCCCGTGGCCTTTCAGATTTCCCGCTCCTACGTGAGCGGGGTTCATTTCTCGCGGAAGGACCGTCGATTCGGCGGGCATTTCGTCCTGCCGCTGCCGCCGGGAGCTATCGAGCCCTCGTTCGATAAAAAAAACGTCCTGGAAGCAGCGGCCGTCGAGGAAAAAATCAGGGACGGCATCCGGAGGCTCAGGACGAAAGAAAGCTTGGCTTCCCTGCTCGTTCCAGAAACCTGCTTGAAGGTCGTGATCTTCTCCTTTGACCGCCTTCCGGCCTCTCCTAAGGAGCGCCAAGAGCTTCTGCGCTGGAAGCTGAACAAGGTTGTCCCTGTCACGCCGCCGGACATGCGGATTTCCTATGACCTTGTCAAATCCGACGGTCAGGTAAAGGTCTTCCTGGCGTTGGCCCGCTCATCCGTCATCCAGGAGTATGAGCATCTATGCGCTCGGTGCGGTATGAAGGTCCGGGCCGTAGGTATCCCGGCCCCCAATTTGGTCAACCTTCTCAAGGGAGACGATGCCAGGAATGCCCTGATCGTCAACGTGGAGGCGGATTCCCTCAGCCTGCTGGCCGTCCTTGACTTCGAAGTCTCTCTCTTCCGCTTCAAGACGTTCCCCTCGGAGGCGCTCCGGTCGATGCCTGCTGCGCAAAAAATGGAGACCATCGTCAACGAAGTGGAAAACACAGTGCATTTTATCGAAGACCGCGAGAAAAAAAGGGTGGACGCCGTCTGGGTCCGCTCGGTGGTCCCGAAGTCCGAAGGCGACCTTCTGGCCTTTGTCAGAGGACGCACGGCTTTTCCCTGGAAATCTTTCACGCCGGGCGGTCCGCCGATGGTCAATGCCGGCGACCTGGAAGTTCTCTCTCCGTTGATCGGACAGCTGTCATGATCGACCGAAAAAAACTGAACCTGAATCTGGCCAGTCATCCGCTGCGCAACCGGCGGTTCTTTTTTGCCGGCAGCGGCGTGTTGACGGTTGCCTTTCTCGTCTGCGCTTTTTTGACCGTCACTAATTTTTTCAAGTACAAAACCCAAGCGGACACGGCCGGC
>Ga0153916_10003856_pt1 | contig 11232 bp, 10 predicted proteins | sample Opewatmetagenome_FD_109642 | JGI IMG/M metagenome (GOLD analysis project Ga0153916, IMG submission 109642) | Freshwater wetland microbial communities from Ohio, USA - Open water 3 Core 3 Depth 4 metaG | ecosystem: Environmental > Aquatic > Freshwater > Wetlands | place: USA: Ohio, Lake Erie...
GCAGAGTTTGAACCCGTAAAAGCATGGAGCGAAATCAAATCCGAATACGACCCCAAAACAAGGATTCAACGCAAAGGCTGGGTAAAACTCAAAGCCCGCATCACAGAAGACGACGAAGCACCCTTCATTCCATCAATCTACGGCATTGCGCCATTGGAAGTGCTAGATGGCAAAAAAGATGCTTTGGAAGTCAAACGAGTTTTCTCTTTCATGGAAGAATTCCGCTTGCAGGCACAGAAAGATGATGATGTTATTGTTGAGGGCAATTTGGAAGAAGTTGTTTCGCCAAAAGATAGTTTTCATCAAGTTACATTGACTTATTGCCCACGCTACTACGAGCAAGTGTTGCGTGTGCAACATTAATCGTGTGAAAGTACCATGTAATCTGAAGGTTTGTTGCCGAGAATCAAACGGAAATGTTCGATACCAATTTTTTTGTTACTTACAAGTTCAACTTTTCCTTGAGCTTCAATTGTTTCGCCCTCCGTTGCTTGTTCACAGAATCTGCCACGGAAAGAAGCAATTTCTTTTATCGGCTCAGTCTTTGGACCTTCAACAACATGCACATCCGCAAGCTTGTAATTGCAGGGAGTAAAAAGTGAATCAGCACTGTCAGCGATTTTGGCGATTATTTTAGAATAGCCACTATTCTGGAAGCACACATCCCCATACTGCTCACTTACTTCAGTCCAGCTCTTCACAAATCGCACAAAATAGTCAGTCCCTAAAAATTTGCCTTGGAAGGCTTTGCGGCTTTCGACAGCCATGAAATGTTCGAAGCCCATGTGGGTATCTTTCGAACGGAAATCGAACAGCGCCTCAAGCTCCTGCCGGCTATAGGGCTTGAAGCCTGAATCAGGTTCTTTGAGTAGCTGTTGGAGGGCGCCGTAGGCTTTGTGGCAATCCTCGGAACCGTAAACCAGTGGATCAATGTCTGATTTGTCTGTGGTTAAGCCTGCCATGATGGAACCTGATATGCCGATGCTGCTCCAGGGAATACCTGCCTTTTCCTTAAGTGTTGTCGCTAGTTGCAGGGCCTTGGTTTCCAATCTGCTGAGATAGTTGGACTTACGTAGTGAAGCAAGTTTCTCTGTGGGTTGGTACCGATGGGCGATTTGCCCGATTGGTACTTCGCAGAGGTTTTCGCCGAAGACTGGATCAAAAACTATTAGGTCGGGGTGGTTTTCTTGCAAGTACTTGAATCTGTCACTGAGGCTGTATACTTTACCGTATGTACCGCCTTTACCTATTCGTGTGCCTTGCGGTGAGGGGATGAACCGTGGAAAGGCGATAAGTTTGTGTGGGGGGTGAATTAATCCTTTAACATCGAAAACTACGTTGCTTTTTGTTTTGATTAGGTCTCCTTCACGTGCTCTCATTAATTTCCCTTTGTTGTTTGTAAAGTTGCTTCAATTGATTGTAGTTTTTTACATAACTTTAATAAACCTTTTTTTGAACCACTTAAAGTCGGTGCATCAACAATGGACAAATGTGAAAAGGCTCAACTTATTTCAAAATGTCTAGAGCTGGCGATACTGCTTGAGGTCAGCGCCGAAAAACCAGGCAACGTCAACTTGGCATCATGTTTTGAGAATACACGAGTTGAGCATTTTTTGGCTTCAGCCGTTGCCGCAGGATCATCCTTTCAGGAGGCTGCTTACCGGGGGATTTCGGTAGCAGAAGAGAAGCTTAGCCTCAGCAAGGTTGGCTTGGGAGAGTTGATTAAGACTAGTGCCGCAGACATTAAAGCTTGGCAAAAGGGCGGAAACACAATCCTTGGCACCGTAATGCTGTTTGCGCCGATCGCGGTTGCAGCAGGCATGACACCATGGAAAGAAAGTTACAATTTGGATTTTGCAGGTTTGCGAAGGAACATTGATTTGGCTGTTAAAGCTACAACCGCTTGGGATTCTGTTCATCTCTATGAGGCAGTAGGTATTGCAAGTCCGAGTGGTCTTAATGACGCGCCTGATTTGGATGTGACTGACCCGAAGTCTAAGGAGCGTCTACTTCGAGAGAATGTTAGTTTGTTTGAAGTCTTCAAAATCGCAGCAGGATATGATGACATAAGTTATGAGTGGGTTAATAATTATCCTATAACTTTCGATTTAGGGTATCCTTACTTGATGAAGGAGCTTGAAAGCAAACCCTTGAACACTGCTATCGTGCACACTTTCCTTGAAATTCTGGCTGAGCGCCCAGACACGTTTATTGCTCGAAAAGTTGGAAAAGAAAAAGCCTGCGCAGTGTCTTTAGAAGCTAAAGCTGTTTTGGAGCTTGGTGGCTTAGAGACTACTAAAGGAAGAAAGAGCCTGCGCGAATTTGACAAGAAACTGCGGTTATCTGGACATACCTGCAATCCAGGCACCACGGCAGATTTAACTGCAGCGACGTTGGCGCTCATTACATTGGGCGGATTCAGACCTTGACTGACCTGTGAGACACAATAACGTTATTCTTCATGGATTAACTTTAATATTCCATTGGCATCAAGTTATTGAAATAGCTTTAAAGGTGTAAGTTATGGGTTTAAGTGTTAATGAGATGGCTTGGAAGATAGCTCAAAAGCTTGTTGATAATCCTGAATTTTATGGTTTGTCTGTTTCTAAATCATCTGCTGGCGCCACTATTGTGGATGCAGGCGTTAACGTTGCGGGCGGCTTTCAAGCAGGCAAAAAACTGACTGAGCTCTGCTTAGGAGGAGCTGGAAAAGCGATGTTAAGCTTCAAAACCTACGACGACTTAACCTTCCCATCAATCACCATTTCAACCGACTACCCAGCAATCGCAACATTGGGTTCGCAGTTTGCGGGCTGGCGCATAAAAGACGGCGACAACATAGCCATCGGCTCAGGACCGATCCGCGCCTTAGCACTTAAGCCCAAGGATGTTTTTGAGGAAATCGGATACAAAGACCAAAGTGACAAAGCAGTTCTCACACTCGAAAGTAATGCCTTGCCCGGTGATGCGCTAATCGAAAAAGTCACAGCCGCAAGTGGCATCGCAGCGCCGAATCTAATCGTGGCGGTGGCGCCTACCGCAAGCATCGCAGGCTTAACACAGGTTGCCGGCAGAATCGTTGAAGTTGGCATCCACAAGCTTAGAACTTTAGGTTTGACCCCCAAACTGATCCGCTACGCGATGGGTTATGCTCCGATTCCCCCGCTGGGCAAAGACTTCGAGGTTGCCATGGCACGCACAAACGATGCCATCCTCTACGGCGGAACAGTCTACCTCACAATCGATTTCGATGACGAGACGGCACTGCAAAAAATCATTGATCAAGCACCCAGCAAAGCCTCAAAAGACTACGGCAAGCCGTTCTTGCAGATTTTCCGTGAAGCAGATAAAGACTTCTACAAAATCGACCACGGCTTATTCGCCCCAGCCCAATTAATAATAAACAATGTCAAGACAGGCAGAACCTTCAAAGCAGGACAACTAAACCCTAAGGTACTAGCCCAATCTCTGGGCTTCTAAAACGCTTTTCCACCCTTGCTTTCTTGCACTTTCGGACATTTGGCAACCTGCGGCAGCGTCACATGAAGAACCTTCTGCACCCTGTCAGCAATTAAAAACCCAATCGGAATCGTGTATAACGCTAATGAGGCGTTAAAGATTGCGGCAAAAGGCAAGTATGCTATTGTATCCACCAACGGGAAAGAAAAACCAACTGGCGGTGGTTGAGGCAACGCAAAAAACAAAACAATCGACATAAAAGCCGCACGCGTCAACATTCCAAATGCTGTCGATACAGCAGCCCACTTCGGCTTAAACAACACGGTTGCGTCTTCACCCTTTCTACAATAAATCTTCTTGCCGATAACGATTGCCGCAAAAATACCTACTTGCATCGAAAGAGTCGCAGCCAGATTATACGCAGGACCGGTTGGAAGGACACCTTGAAAAACAGCAAACAGCACTGCCGTATTTAATAGTGAAATTGCTAATCCAGCAACAGCTCCGATTATTAGAAAAGCTACCACAATGGGAATTTCCCAAATTTGATAAATGAGGCCAGGCGCCAACGGGAAGTTAAGGGCAATGTAGGTAAATGAAGGGTTTAACGCAATTGTTAGGGCTGCAAAAACAATCGTTAAAGAGAGTTTTTTAGTATCCACGTTACTTCCTCGTAAGGTTCGAAAGACTTAGCTAATTATTTAAGAGTAGCTACCCAAAAAAAAGTAACTTAATGAGCCTAAAATTGATAAACAAGCCAACCAACTAATATTATAAAGTGACGTTACCGTGACGGAAACCATCATCCAGTTCTCAACATCCGACGAAGTCAAGCATTGGCTAGAAAACCAAACAAGCGCCACCCTCACGCCTGTTCATGCCCAAGCCAAAAAACTACGCGACGACATGAACCTCGCTCTCCGAGACGTCGAAACAGTCAGCAAAGGACTCTACGACAACAGCGCAAAAGAAATCGAAAAAAGAAACATGAAAATGTACAACCGCGCACGAGCCCTGAACAAACTTGCCAAGCTTTTTCTCGACCGACTAAAGAAACTCACCCCACCCGAACAAATCAGCTACGATACAATCAGCCGCTACACGCAAGACACACAAAAAGTCCTCATGGTCACAGAAATAGATATAAAAAATTGGTTCCCCAGAATCTCACCATTCTTCATCATGGACAGAAGAAAATTCCTCGCCTTCTACGAACGCGCCAAACAAGCCTATGCAGCACTAAACGACTACGTTACAAGAGAATATGTAAAAACAAAAACCCTCGAGGAAGCCCTCCAACTGCTAAACCAACTTCAAGACCTAGAAAAACAACTCATAGTACTTCAAGAGGAAAAAGAAAAGATAAAGAATGAGCGATTACCCATCGAGCAGGAAATCGCCGTACTAGAACAGAAAATTGACGACCTAAAAAGCAAAGGACCCATCGATAAACTAAACCTAGTAAATGCCGAAATCGACTCGCTGACCAACGAGCTGAAACAGACGCTGCGACATCTCCAGAAACCGTTCATTAAAATGCAGGCGTTAGCCACAGGAGGCGGGGGAGGAGGAATAACCCCTGATGAGCTAAGCAAAATTAATGATTACTTGGAGAAGCCCTTTGACACATTGGTCTCGGAGCAGCCTGGGTACCCACAGCTAAAGGAGGTTTTGCAGAAGCTTGATGGTCTGATGGCAGAAGACAAACTAAAACTAAAGCCAGATAAGGCCCGCAAAGCAGAGCAATTAGTAAACGACATTCTCAAAAACAATTCTCTAGATAGCCTTCAGATACGCTGCAAGGAAATGGCTACCAACAAAGAACAACTCTTAGCTTCCAGCAAGATGGATGAGATAAAACGTAGCCTCAGCCAGTACCAGGAGCAGGTTGACCAGCTTAAAGCACGCAAAACAAGTATTGAAACCCATGAAACCGTCAAAACCAACTCATACAACGAAGCAGTTGACAAAATCAATAGCCTCAAGCGGACAATTGAACGGAACGCTTACGGATCGCTTGAAATAAAAATTCAAATCACCTAGCAGCGGAATTAGTTTGGATTTGCCTTCTCTTGTTAAAGAAGCTCGAAACGTACACACCAGCGGTTTTATTGAGTTAGTGTACAAGGCAACAGGTGCGTTGCAATCGGATGTCGAGCACAGCGGCAATTTTGTAGTTATCAATCGCCTCGTTGATTTGGAGTCACGTGGTGAAGCGTTGGTGGTGGGCGATTTGCATGGAGACTTGCAAAGCCTTATCAATATTCTGCAAACAAGCGGTTTCATTGAAAAAATGGAACAGAATAAGGATGTGGTGGTGGTTTTTTTGGGCGACTATGGTGACAGAGGACCAAACTCCGCTGAAATTTACTATATTGTGTTGTCGCTTAAAGTGGCGTTTTCGCGGCAGGTTGTGTTGTTACGTGGGAACCATGAGGGCACGAAGAAGTTGATGGCTTATCCGCATGACTTGCCAGTTCAGTTTCAAGAACGGTTTGGGACGCATGGATCGATTGCGTACCAAAAAACCATGTCACTTTTTCCCTATCTATACAATGCAGTCTATGTTAAAGACCGGTATTTGATGGTTCACGGAGGCATTTCTCCCTTAATCGCCAATCTATTAGACATTGCACAAGCGCAAGAGGATCATAATGAGACTTTGCTTGAGGATTTGCTGTGGAGCGACCCAACTGAAGACGGCGGGGTTTATCCTAATCCGAGGGGTGCAGGTATACTTTTCGGGAGAGCGGTAACGGAGGAGGTGTTTAGTAAGATAGGTGCTGAACTTTTGATTAGGGGTCACGAAGCTTACCGTGAAGGCTTCAGAATTAACCATGGTGGCAAAGTGTTGACTTTGTTCTCGCGAAAAGGTCAGCCTTACAATAATAGGCTAGGTGCGTATCTGCTGTTGCCGCTTGCCAAAAAATTCGATGATGCCGCTGAGCTTGTTGCTGCCTGCTTGCGTCAGTTCTAAGCTGGCAACTTAGCAAATTTTGCGTTGGCTTCTATTCAAAACCGGAGCATAGAAAATACTATCAATTCAGTTGAATGTTAACATTGGAGATATTTTGGGGCCAGCATCTGGCATAATTTTTGCATGTTTAGTAGTTCTTGTTTTTGGTGCAATGACATTGTTTAAGAAGCGGATCTCAAGAATTTTATCAACCGTTAATGGAGAAAAGTTATCGTCTTTTGCTAAATTCGTTTTCATAATAAGTCTTATAAGTTAGTGATTGCTCCTTCTCTTTTTGGAAGTTGCATTTTATGGCTGTTAAAACAACACCTGAATACGTTGATTTGTTAAATAATGCAGTTGAACGTGAAATTGCTGTTTCTGTCCAGTATATACTCCAACACGCAAAAATGGAGAAACTTGTCCGCAGAACGATTCCTGAAAACATTCTTCTAGATAAAACCACATATGACGCGGTTGGAAAGTTCCTAAGAGAAATCTCTATTCAAGAAATGAAACATGCCGCAAGCATAATAGAACGCATTTACTATCTTGGTGGACAAGCCACAACTAAATCAGGCAAACCTAACATCGGGGATAGCATAAGCGAATTTGCGAAATTGGGCGTAAAAGCTGAAGAGGAAGCGCTAACCCTTTACCGCCAAATCATCGACACAGCAGGGAAAATGGGCGATTGGGAAACACGCGAACTGTTCGAGAAAATCTACGGTGAAGAAGAAGGTCACCTCTTTAAGTTTCAAGAATATACAAAGTTCCAAGATGAAAAAGAAGAGCCAAGCAAAGTGCCTTTGCCCGAATGGCGTAAAATATACACTGACGACTACTTTACCCTCTTAAACAAGGCGGTCTCAGCCGAAATCACAGGCATAATTCAATACACCAACCAACATGAAAAAGCAGCATTTCTAGAACTCAGAATGAAGAACACACCACTAGAAGCTATTACTGAAACCAATAAAGCTGGTGTGGTAAGCAAGATACTCAAAGACATTTTCATGCAAGAAATGGATCACTTAGAAAAAATCAGCGAAAGAATCTATCTGCTTGACGGCGAAGCAACATACAAACCAGAGCCACTTCCAGTCATCGGCGATACAGCTATGGATTTCCTCATATTAGATCACGCATTGGAAAGCAGCGCAATTTCTCTGTACCGACAAATCATCGCCGAAGCATTCAAACGGGCCGACACAACAACAAGACGCATATTCGAGGACATAATAATCCAAGAAGAAGATCACTTCTGGACCTTCGACGACTTCGTACGATAAAACCAAAATTCCCCTTCCCTTTACTTTTTCGCCGAAAACTTAAATTCCTTTAACTCCACACAGTTAGTTGTGGCAGAAGGCGAAGAGGATGAGCGAAGAAAATAATCAGCCTCGTTGCATAAACTGCGGCAACTTTATCGACGACTGTAATTGTGTATGCCCATACTGCGGCGAAACAGCCAAATGCACTTGCTGCATAGGCATCGATAAGGCAACCGGCGGCGGATAAGCCACTAAAAACAAAGACTTTTCAAACGTGAAATCAAGATGATAATCGAAAGCATAAACTGGATGGCAGGCGGACCGCAGGGAAGCGGCGTTGACACAGCATCCACCATATTTGGTAGAGCATGCGGGTATGGCGGCTTGTGGGTTTTCGGCAGAAGAGAATATCATTCAAACATTAAAACCATGCACAGTTACTTCCATCAACGCGTCTCCAAAGAGCCTACATTAGCTAACATTAGCGATGTAGATTTGCTTGCAGCTTTTGATGCTGAAACGGTTGTGCGGCATGTCGGCGAAGTCGTGAATGAAGGCGGCATAATCGTTGATTCACGCGACTTAAACGTCAATGTCTTAAAAGACATAGCAACGTTCAGTGAGGATTATAAAAACTTTGTTCGCGCATACATGAAAGATAATGGTATTGGCGAAACAATCAATGATTTCCTAAATTACACGAAACAAAAAAACATACAGATTTTCCCAGTTCCATACATGGACTTGCTCAAAAGAATCGGCGAACAACTAAAAATAGAAAAAATCAGTATGCTATCAAAAATGATTAATGTTCTAGCCATCGGCGTATCTTTTGCGATTCTAAAGTATGACCGAAAACTCGTTGAGGACGCAATCAAAGCTACCTTCCACGAAAAAATCGCAGCCATGAACGTCACTGCCGTCGACTACGCTTACGACTACGCAGAAAAAAACTTTAACACAAACATATTCAAACATAAATTAGAAAAACAAGAAACCACACAGCCACGCATTTTTCTGACAGGAAACCAAGCGGTCGCGATGGGGAAAGTTCTGGGCGGATGCAGGGTACAAACATATTACCCAATCACGCCAGCCGCTGATGAGAGCGAATATTTAGAGTCACACGAAATCCTCAAAACAAAAACAGGGCAAGAAGCCGTAATTGTTCTTCAAACAGAAGATGAAATCGCAGCTGTCAACTCAGCTTCAGGCGCATGCCTTGCAGGTGCACGAGCAGCCACAAGTACATCAGGACCAGGATTTTCTCTGATGGCTGAAGGCTTAGGATGGGCAGGAAATAACGAAGTGCCACTTGTAATAACGCTCTATCAGCGCGGTGGACCCTCAACTGGACAGCCGACACGGCACAGTCAACAGGATTTGCGGTTTGCCATGCATGCAGCCCATGGAGAATTTGCTAGAATAATTTTGGCGTCAGGTGATATTCAAGAGTGTTTCTTTGACGCAGCAGAAGTCTTCAACTTAGCCGAGAAGTTTCAGGTCCCCGTGATTCATTTACTTGATAAAGGCATGGCTAACTGCTCCCAAACATACCCAGTATTTGACTATGGAATGGTGAAGATTAATCGTGGCGAAATCGTTTCAGAAAAAGAGCTGGAGGGCAAAGAATACAAGCGCTTCCAATTCACAGAGACAGGCGTTTCACCGAGAGCTTTTCTAGGCACTAAAAACGCTGTCCAATATTACACAGGTGATGAGCACAATGAGTCTGGCAACATTAACGAGGAACCTTTCATCAGGCGAAAAATGATGGATAAACGACTTCAAAAGCTCGACTTAATCGATAAAGAAGTGCCAATAGAAATGAAAGTAAACTTCTTCGGCGACAAAGACTCAGAAAACATAGTCGTCAGTTGGGGTTCACCCAAAGGCGCCATAATCGAATCAATAAACCAACTCAAATCTGAAGGTTTCAGCTGTGGATATCTTCAAGTGCGCATGATTCATCCGCTTCCCTCTGCCCATATTAAACAAATGCTCCAAAACAAAAGACGCATTATCGATATCGAAGACAACTGGACTGCCCAACTTGGCGGCATCCTAACCGAGCACGCGCTAGTCAAGCCAAACTATTACATCCTCAAATACACAGGCAGACCTATGATGACAACCGAAGTTTATCAAGCAATTAAAGCAGCTCTAACCGATAAAGCCCCACAAAGGCAGGTGTTGACTCTTGGAGCCTAAACCCTCAGAATACAAAACAGGCGTCTACGTGGACTGGTGCCCAGGCTGCGGCGACTTCGGCATCCTAAGCGGCTTGCAAATGGCGCTGGCAGAACTAGCACTCGAACCCCATAATGTAGTCATAGTTTCAGGCATCGGCAACGCGGGAAAAACTCCCCATTTTATAAAAGCTAACGGCGTTCACACGTTACATGGGCGATTGCTGCCTTTTGCCATGGGTATTAAAATCGCAAACCCCAACTTGGAAGTCATCGGCGTCGGCGGAGACGGCGACGGATTGGGCATTGGCGCTGGACACTTCGTTAACACTGGCAGAAGAAACATCGACATGACCTACCTACTCTACAACAATGGCGTTTATGGCTTAACGAAGGGGCAAGCATCGCCCACACTTCGGCTTGGAATTCAAACAAAAGCTCTGCCGCAACCAAACATCAACGAAGCTACTAACCCAGTAGCACTCGCCATTGTTTCAGGTTACACGTTTGTAGCACGCTCTTATGCTTTCGACGTGATGCACCTTAAGGATACAATTAAGCGTGCTATTCAACACAAAGGACTGGCGTTTGTCGAGTGCCTGCAACCATGCCCAGTTTACAATGACATAAACACGAAGGACTGGTATGGTGGTGAAGATCGCAAAGACAGCGCAGGCAAAGCTCAATCGAGGTTATATAAGCTGGAAAATGAGGGCTTCGACCCCATAGTGCATGACGCCGCTGAAGTTTTCAAAAAGAAGGTAGCTGGCTTGGAGCGGGCGGAGGAGTGGGGTGACAGAATCCCGATTGGCGTCTTCTATCAGAACCCATTTGAGCCAACTTTCCAAGAACGCTTCACGAAGAGAATAGCTTTCTATCCTGAAAATCCGCCTGCAAAACAGCAGCTTAAAGACGAAAATGGCATATCTTCGGTTGACTTAGGCCAGTTCATTGACGATTTAAAAACAAGCTAACAAGAGAAAAGTTTGAGGAGCTTCTCCTTTCCCCCTCAAACAATAGTTGTTAATTCAACATATAAAACACTAGTTCCGCAACCGACATATATCCACAAAAAGACACTTCAGCATTCTTTCTCCTCGTCACAATAGCAATCAGCAGTGAATCTTGGGGTGCATATGCAATAAAACACCAAATCTTTTTTTCCAATATTAGTTATCTTTTGAGAGTTGCCAGCTGGAATAATTACTACATCGCCTTTTTTAACTTGGGTTGGCTCAAGATTGCCAATGGTTACCTTGCCACTGCCAGCAGTTATAATGTAAATTTCTTTAACGCCTGTTAGACGATGCGTATGGGTAGTGACTCCAGGCTTTACGGTGGCGCGTGCGACTGA
>Ga0153916_10003857_pt1 | contig 11231 bp, 8 predicted proteins | sample Opewatmetagenome_FD_109642 | JGI IMG/M metagenome (GOLD analysis project Ga0153916, IMG submission 109642) | Freshwater wetland microbial communities from Ohio, USA - Open water 3 Core 3 Depth 4 metaG | ecosystem: Environmental > Aquatic > Freshwater > Wetlands | place: USA: Ohio, Lake Erie, Old...
TCGTCGGTAAGGACCATGTCGGCCGTCTGCTTGGCGACGTCCGTGCCGGTGATGCCCATGGCCACGCCGATATTGGCGCGCTTCAGTGCCGGCGCGTCATTGACGCCGTCGCCCGTCATCGCGACGACGTGATTGCCTGCCTTCAGCGCTTCGACGATTCTCGTCTTGTGCTGGGGTGAAACCCGGCAGCATACGTCGATCTTCTCCGCCTTGGCGGCCAGTTCCTCGTCGCTCAGTTTTTCAATTTCCGGGCCGGTGAGCACCAGCCCGCCCGGCGTCAGCAGGCCGATGTCCCGGGCGATGGCCTCGGCGGTGTCCTTGTAGTCGCCGGTCACCATGATGCTCTTGAGTCCGGCACCGCGGGCTACCTTCAACGCTTCGATCACCTCGGGGCGCGGCGGGTCGATCATCCCGAGGAGCCCGATGAAGATCAGATCCTTCTCGACGGTTTCGGGGGTTACGCTTGCCGGGACTTCCTTCAACGGGCGATACGCGACGCCCAACACCCGCAGCGCGTTGCTCGCCATGTCGTGGTTCTGCTCGAGTATCGCTCGGCGCTGTTTCTCGTCGAGGCCCACGGTCTTGCCGCTCTCCAACCTTTGGCCGCAGAGATCGAGGATGACATCAGGCGCACCCTTGACGAAGGCAATAAGCGGTGGATAGTCGAAGCCCGAAACGGAGCCCCGCGCCTGCGCGCCGTCATGGCGGTGGATCGTCGTCATCCGCTTTCGGTCCGAATCGAAGGGAATCTCCTGGATTCGGGGTAAGAACTCTTCCAATTCTCCGCGCCGGTACCCGCTCTTCGCGGCGGCAACGACCATGGCGCCTTCCGTGGGATCGCCGATGATCTGCCAGGAGCGCTTCCCGCCCTCGTCGCTTTTTTCCTCCAGCTTCGCATCGTTGCAGACCAACGCACCCTGGAGCAGGAGCGTCGCGTCCGGATCGGTTCGCGGATCGAAGGGGTCCTTGCCCAGGAAGAACTGTCCGCTCGGGCTGTACCCTTCCCCCGTGATCCGGAACCGCTTGCCGCCGGCCCACGCCTGGACAACGGTCATCTCGTTTTGCGTCAGGGTGCCTGTCTTGTCCGAACAGACTACGGTGGCGCAGCCGAGGGTCTCGACGGCGGGGAGTTTGCGGATCAGCGCATGATGCTTGATCATCCGCTGCATTCCGAGGGCGAGGCAGATAGTTACGATGGCCGGAAGTCCTTCGGGAACCGCCGCAATGGCAAGGCTCACCGCAACCATGAACAGATTGATGATGTCCTTCTTCTCTGCCTCCAGGTAATTCAGGAAGCCGCTATTCAGGGCGTCCGTGAGGTGTGTATCGCGGAACAGGCCATAGATGAACACGACCGCGCAAATCGCCAGGCACGCCGTTCCCAGAACTTTGCCCAGATGCTCCAGTTTCTTCTGCAGCGGCGTGTCCTCGTCCTCGAATGACTGGATCATCTCCGCTATGAGACCGATCTGGGTGTTCATTCCGGTGCCCGTCACAAGCCCCTTGCCGCGTCCATAAGTGATCAGGGTGCCCATGAAGGCGGTGTTCTTGCGGTCTCCCAGGGGAATTTCCTTGTCCAGAACCACCCCGGCATTCTTCTCGACAGGCACCGATTCGCCAGTCAGCGAGGCCTCCTCGATCTTCAGATTCACGCTCTCGACCAGGCGCAGATCCGCGGGGACATAGTTTCCAGCCTCGAGGAGGACGATATCTCCGCCGACGATCTCCCTGCCTGGAATCGTTATCTGATGGCCGTCACGTATGACCTGGGCATTGGGAGCAGCCATCTTCTTCAGCGCAGCGAGGGCCTGTTCCGCCTTCGATTCCTGAATGACTCCAACCACCGCGTTCAGCACGACAATGAACATGATGGCGATGGAATCGACGTACTCGCCGAGCGCGAGCGAAACCAGCGCCGCGATGATAAGAATGATCACCAGGTAATTGTTGAATTGATCCCAAAGGAGCGCGAAAAACCCCGGCCGGGGGCGCTCGGTCAATTCATTGGCGCCGAACTTCGTAAGACGGTCCTGCGCAACTTGCTGGGTCAGACCTCGATCGAGGTGTGTCTCAAAGCCGTTGACAAGTTCTTCGATCGGCTTACCGTGAGATTCCCTATCTTGCATAGCGGCCCCCTCCAAATGTTTCCAAAATCCGCGCCGCTAGTTTCGCCGCGCAGCCATGACACATTGATTCCACTTGAGTATGGATGGCAACAAGGGGGAAGAAAATTTGAAGTTTGCGATGCATTGCATTACGAAAATCCAAGCCAACGAAAGCTATGTAATCGAATGAATTACGATTTGTAATCAATTTCAATACCCATGGCCTCTTGATGGACACTATTTATTCTGCTATAAAGAAATTGTGTGTCCTGGCGAAAGCCGGACAGCCCTCCAAAGGGGAGTAGCTTCGGTAGCCGGTGGCTGCCGTGACGCGGTCGTCAATACGGGCTTAAGCCCCGGTCGCGCCAGCAAGCTTTTATCCTGCAAGCGAGACCTTTGCCCATCGGGTGAAGGTCCGTCCCAGACAGCGGCCTTCATCCTGAGGTGAAGGCCGCTATGCGTATATGGCATGGCGGTATGGCAATAGATTCGAGGAGGAATCGCCATGCTGCAACCGGGAATCCGACGCTACCTAAAGCACGGAACGCTTCCCCAACTTCGCGTTTTTGAGGCAAGTGCGAGGCTGGGAAGCCTTACCCGCGCCGCCGAGGAACTCCACATCGCCCAGCCTACGGCCTCGGTGCAGATCAAGAAGCTCACCGAAACGATCGGCCTGCCGTTGTTCGAACAGGTCGGCAGGCGTCTGTACCTGACGGACGCAGGTCAGCGCCTTTTTGCAGGCTGCCACGACGTATTTCACGCGTTATCGGCGATCGAGGAAACACTGAACGGCATGCGCGCCATGGAGAGCGGACATTTGCGGCTGGCGGTAAGCTCGACCGGCAAATACTTCGCCCCGCGCATGCTCGGCGCTTTTATCCAGCGCTATCCGGAAATCGACGCCTCGCTGCAGATTCACAACCGGAAGACGCTCATCGACCGGCTCGAGAACAACCAGGACGATCTGTACATCTTCGCCTCTCCCCTCGGGCGGGAAGACGTCGTAACCCAGGCGCTCCTGCCGAATCCACTCGTTGTATTTGCGCGCGACGACCATCCGCTCGCCAACGTGCCGCAGATCGCGTTCGAGCGCATCGCCGCGGAGCCGTTCGTCATGCGCGAACCGGGGTCCGGAACTCGGCTGCTCGCGATGAAACAGTTCGATCAGCGCGGGCTTGCACCGAAAATCAGACTGGAGCTCAGCACCGACGAGGCGATCAAAGAAGCCATCCGTGCCGGTCTGGGCGTGTCGATCATGTCACGGTTCACGCTCGGATTGGAGCCGGAACCTTCGCGACTGATCTGCCTGGATGTCGAGGGCTTTCCCCTCGAGAACCACTGGCACTTCGCCTACCCGGTGGGCAAGCAGCTATCGGCAACCGCGCGGGCGTTCATGGATTTTGCCAGGCTCAAAGCCAAGGGGCTGGTCATGGAGGGTATGGCGCAACGCCGCCAATGAGCCGAAGCGGGACGAGGGCGCGGGCCCACGCAGCCGCACTCCGTTGTGCCGTGCCTGCCGCAAAGTCGGGCTTAATCGCCGCGCTCATACACGAGGCGCCACCGGCTGAGCGCGATAAACGCGGGACAAGGGCTCAAAAATAAATCTGTCACCCAGCGCGAAAAGCACAACGATCGCAAGGCAGGTTGCGAAAATCATCGGCGTGTCGGCCGTTTCCTCGGCTTGATACATCAAGTGGCCCAGTCCGGATCGCGATCCGAAGACTTCGGCAATCAAGGCAATCTTCCAGGCCACGCCGCTGCTCATCCGCATCGCTGCGATGACAAACGGGTAGAGCAGCGGCCAGATGACCTTCCTAAAAGTCCGTGGGTTCGACCGGGTGAAGCTATTCGCCATTTCGAGGAACTCGCCATCGAGCTCGCGCAGACCCTCGCTGACATTGACGAGACAAAAGGGCAGGAGCACCGCCACCTGAACGAAGATGACTGCGGCGTTCGATATGTCGAACCAGACAATCGCAAGCAGCGCCCAGCCGATGGAAGGAAACGAGAGCAGAAACGGCTTGATTCGGCTGTGGACGATATCGCGCGTGATAGGCCAGTAATACGACAGCAGCGCCAGCGCGCTGCCCAGAACCGTCGCAACGATTACCGCAGCGACAACGCGCGCGACACTAGACAGGGTGTGCACCAGCAGGACCGGGTCGGAGAAAAGGCCGGCCAGCGCCTTGCCGACCGCGACCGGCGGCGGAAAAATATATTCCGGCACCTTGGTCGAGTAGATGTACCACGCGATGAGTGCCGCGACGATCATGCCGTCGCCCAACGCGTGATCAAGGACGCGGAATCGCTCCGTCCGGGTGCTTTCGGACTCACTGGGCGCCGGCATACTGCCTCCGGAGATGGTTCTGAAGCGGCGAAAAAATGAAGCGATCGGTCGTATACACGGCGAAGATGATCACCGCAATGATTGCAAAGATCATGTCAACCCGGAATTCCATGCGCGCCCGATTGAGCAGGTAGCCGTAGCCCGCACTGCCTCCAAACAGTTCCACGGCCAGCGAAATGATCCAGGCAACGCCATAGGCGATTCGTACGGTCGCGGCGATATAGGGAACAAGAAGCAGAAGCGTTATCTTCCTGAAATGACGAATGCGCCGACGGCCGAAGCTGCGCGCCATTTCAATGATCTCCGCATCCAGCTGGTTGAATCCCTCGCGAAGATTCGTGAGCACGAGGGGCAGCAGTACGGCGGTCATTGCAAAGATAACGGTGAAATCATTGATCCCGAACCAGATGATCGCCAGAAACGTCCACCCGAGCGCGGAAAATGAATTCATGAATCGATTGAGTCGCTCGTGCACGAGCAATCGCGTAAATGCCAGATAATGCGCTGTGCCTGCCAGGAACAAGCCGATCACAAATGCCGCCGTCAGCGCAGATACGACGTGCAGAACCGATGCCAGTCCGTGCTTGAGGTAATTGTTCGTGGTAAAGAGTTCCAGGATCCGGCTTCCGACAGCCAGCGGAGAGGGAACGACATAGGCCGGAATGAAGCTTGCCGCTCCCGCCCAGAGCAAGAACACGGCTACGGTAAAAGCATGCGCCGCCAGCGCCGGCGTCATCTGGAATCCGACCCGGCCGCCGGCGTAGGACGGATCTGTCATCGGCGTCTCTTTACTTCTGCATTCCACCGGACCAGACCAAGTCTTTCACTTCCGGGACCTTGTCGAGGGCGCCGATTTTCCTGGATGCTTCCCAACTCTTCCTTAAGCCGACGATGTCGTTCGGACCCAGGGAATAGGGGATGTCGCCGAATTCCTCGAACCACATCTTGAAGTAGGCGGGATCGATTTTCTGTTGCGCGCCGACCGCCTTGAAAACTTCACCCGAGTTGGCACGGATATAGGCCATGGAATCCTGCAGGAGTTTGAGGAACGCCCGGTAGGCCACCGGTTTCGCGGCGAGCCGTTCGGTGTAGGCCGCCAGCACGAGCGAGGGGACCTGTACGCCAAACAGTTCGTAGGCCTCCTGCTGGACCTTCACCAGCGAGCGGAATCCGCCAGCCTGCTTTGCCTTGAAGATCTGCGCGTGAACGAGCGTGGCGGCATCGATGCGGCCGGAGTCGAGCGCAGCGGGCAGCGCGGGTGCCGGCAGTTCGACAAAGCGAAAATCCCCTTTTTCGAGGTCGACGTTGAAACCGAATTTCAGCGCGAGAACCTGGCGCACATTGATAAATCCGCCTGAGTTCAGTCCGTAGGTTCCGATGGTGCGGCCCTTCAGGTCCGCCAGCGTCTTGTAGGGGCTGCTGTCCTTGACCCAGATGTTTGCACCATCGCCTGCACGGGGATACCTGTTGCTGATGGCGATGATATTCATCGGTATCCCCTGCTCTCTCGCGCGCGGCACCGAGATTGAGGCGGTATGGATGACATCGTATTGCCGGGTAACCGGGGCCTGATTCAGGCCGGCAATACCGAGAAACGAGAACTCGATGTCTACCAGATCGGATTTCACCTTGCCGGTCTGGATGGGGTAGACCGCCGCGATGAATACCGGGTCCTGTTGGGTCGCGAACTTGATCGTATCCTTTGCCGCCGCTTGATCGGGCGCGGAAATGGCGGAGATCATTGCGATCGTTGCGATGGTTGCGAGGGATCTGAAATTGAGCATTGAATTCTCCAGTTACAACAACAAGTTCTCGGCCGGCGTCACGATGCGTGTGTTTCAAGCGTGCGCATCAGGTCTTCGAGCTGCTGGCGGATCCTCGCGAGCTCGCTGTTGGAGCGCACATCTCGGGGCCGGGTTTGGGGCACTGCGATTGTCTCGCACACCCTGGAGGGCTTTCCGGTGAGCACGATGATGCGATCTGCCAGCGACACGGCCTCTTCAACATCGTGCGTGACGAACACGATGGTCTTGCCGGTGTTGCTCCATATCGAGATGATCTCATTGCGCAGGCGCCCCCTGGTGTTGATGTCCAGCGCGGAAAACGGCTCGTCCATCAGGATGATGTCCGGCTCCACGATCAGCGCGCGCGCGATGGCCACGCGCTGGCGTTCGCCGCCGGAGAGCATCGAAGGAAATTTTTCCGCATCGTGCGATAGTCCGACCAGAGCGAGGAGCTCCAGGGCCTTTTTTCTCAGGGCTGTTCGATCCGGGTGCTCGAATCGCAGCTCGGCTGCAAGCATCACATTCTCGACCGCGCTTCGCCAGGGCGCGAGCCTGGGAGACTGAAACACGTAGGACAGGCTCTGCCATGCTGTCGCCGGTGCCTGGCCATCGACGGAAATCTCACCGCTGTCGCGCTCGATCAGTCCGCCGATCAGGCGCAAAAGCGTTGATTTTCCGCAACCGCTCGGGCCCACGATACACAGAAACTCTTTTCTCTCGACCGAGAGAGACAAATCGCGATAGAGCGACTGCGCGCCGAATTGGACGCCGAGCCGATCGATTCGTATCGCGGGCGGGACAGACTCGATTTTCACCGCGTGATCATTCATCTGGTGAGCTTGTATAAGCGTCAAAGTATCCACGGGTTCAATTGAGTTCGACCAATGGATGCTAGATCGTCAATCCTGAATCCTAGCCCCGCGTGGCTGTTCCAGACGCCGCCGGTTCACGCAGAGGATCAATGGGCGTGCGGATCGGCGTACGCGCCTCGATCACCTCGCCCGCGGCAAAGCAGAGTTCTTCGCGGAAGCGACCCGCGACGATTTGAACCCCTACCGGCGCGCCACCGGCCAAACCCGTCGGGGCCGCCAGGCCGGGCAAGCCCAGGATCGAGATGCCGACCATCGGATGATGCGCGTCGAGCATGGCATGCACTGCTTTTTCACCCTGCTGATCGGCATCGATGGGAACAGGAAGTTTCCAGGACACCGGCATAAGCAGCAGGGGATATTGCTCAAGGAACAGCGTCATGTCCCGCAGTATCGATGCGCGCCGGCTCAGCGCCTCGATATATCCCGCGGCATCGAGGCGTGAGGCGTAGGTCAAGGTCGCACCACGAGCCTGGCGCACCGCATGATCCCCGAATCGGTCTATCGCGGATTGCGGGCCGGAGATCTCTTCAGTCATCACCAACGCGAAAAACAACCGGGCGGCTTCTTCCAACCGGGGCGGCGAAACTTCATCAACCCTATAACCGGCATCTTCCAGCCAGCGCGCGGCTTCCCTTACCGCGGTAACGACCTCTGGCGCCACTTTGGCCCCCGGAAGTCCGGTGAGCATTGCGACGCGCACCGGGCCGCTGCTCTCCGGTCCGGAAACCTCGTCGCGTACCGGCACCCACCACGGATCGCGCGGATCGCGCATTGCCATCGCATGCAGTCCCACTCGCAGGTCGCCTATTGAGCGAGCCAACAATCCCTGCACTGCCGTGATCTGGCTCGAGAGCATTCGTTCCGCCTTTGCCGTGCCATTGAACGAGGGAACCCGTCCGAGCGTCGGACGGATGCCGAATACGCCACAAGCGTATGCCGGGTACCGTATGGAACCGGCCCGGTCGCTGCCATGCGCGAGCGTCCCCATGCCAGCGGCAACTGCGGAGGCTCCACCGCCGGTGGACCCGCCAGGCGTGATGCCAGGGTGCCAGGGGTTGAGCGTGCGGCCATGCAGATCGTTATCGGTGAAATAGCGCGTCGAAAACGCAGGGACATTGGTGCGCCCGACAACGACGGCGCCAGCCTTCTTCCAGTTCGAAACCGGAGGACTGTCGTACGCTGCGATCAAGTCCTTGAATGCAACGACGCCGTTGGTGGTGGGTCGGCCCGCATAATCGGTATTGATCTTGATCGTGACGGGTACGCCGTGCAGCGCGCCGAGGTCTTCGCCCCGCCGAACGGCGTCATCGGCGCGATCGGCGGCGGCAAGCGCGTCGTCAGGAAAGTAATCGACGATGGCATTCAGATAAGGGTTGACCGCGTCGATTCGCGCCAGGCAGCTTTGAGTGACTTCCCGGCAGGAAATGTCTTTGGACCGGATTGCTCGCGTAAGCTCGAGCACAGTCCACTTCCAGTATTCGTCGGTCACTCTACCTCCAACTCGTTTTATTGAGAATCGTGAAAGTGCCTGACAAGCTTTCCCTCACCGTGGCCGCGCGATCTCGGGGGCGAAGCGATGGAGCGGAGAGCGCGGCCGCAGTCTGCTCCCGCACTCGGCGCTGGCGCGCACCGTGTCGCCGGCTGGCCCTCGCCCCGCAAGGGGGGCGAGGGAACACCCCCTCTCCCGCCTGGGCGGGAGAGGTTTTGGGGTGAGGGTGGGGTATCGGGCAATGGAGTATTCATGCGTGTCAGGCACGTTTACGATCATCAGTAGTACTACTTGGCTGTCACTGCTCGTCATTCAAACTTTGGATGCCAGGGATCGGTGCAACGCAATCAATCGCCGGAGAACACAACAGTCATCGGATCTACCCAAATAATTCGACGGGAGATTATCTGCTTCTATCGCGAAAAGGCGCCTGAATTCCCACCCGCCTATCGTCGAATCTATGGCAGTGTCTTCAGGACCTTGCGCACGGTCTCGAACATGCGCTCGATATGCGCGCGCTCGGCCACCAACGGCGGCGCGATCGCGAGCGTGTCACCGCTGGTGCGCAGCCACATGCCGAGCTCGAACGCGCACAGCGCGGCCTCAAAGCCGCGCGCGCCGGGCACGCCGGGCCGCGGCTCGAGGTCGATGCCGGCGGCGAGCCCGAAGCTGCGAATGTCCTGCACCAGCCGTTCGCCTTTCAACGCATGGGCGAGATCCTGAAAATGTCCTTCCAGCTCGCGTGCGCGCGCGAACAGCGCCTCCTTTTCATACAGATCTAACGCCGCGCAGGCCGCGGCAGTGGCAAGTGGGTGTCCGGAGTAGGTGTAGCCGTGAAAAAACTCGATGCCGGGAGGCGAATCGTTGACGATGGTGTCGTGCACATCCTGGCGAACCACGACCCCGCCCATGGGCACCATGCCGTTGTTGACGCCCTTGGCGAAAGTGATTGCGTCGGGTGTCACCCCGAATCGCTCCGCCGCGGTGGCCGCGCCCACGCGGCCGAAACCGGTGATCACTTCGTCGAAAATAAGCAGGATGCCGTGGCGCGTGCAGATGTCGCGCAGGCGCTCGAGGTAACCCTTGGGCGGCACCAGCACGCCGGTGGAGCCTGCGACCGGCTCGACGATCACGGCGGCGATGTTCGACGCGTCGTGCAGCGCGATGATGTTCGTCTCGAGGTAGTCGGCGAGATGCGCGCCCCAATCGGGTTGGCCGCGCGAATACGCCTGATGCTCGCGCGAGTAGGTGTGCGGCAGGTGATCGACGCGCGGCAGCAGATTCGCCGCGAATGCCTTGCGGTTCGCGGGCATTCCGCCCACCGACATGCCGCCGAAATTCACGCCGTGGTAACCGCGCATGCGGCCCACCAGCAGCGTTCGCTGCGGCTCGCCGCGCGCGCGGTGGTAGGCGAGCGCGATCTTAAGCGAAGTATCCGCCGCCTCCGACCCGGAATTGGTGAAGAACACGCGGTTGAGTCCCGCAGGCATCAACGATGCGATGCGCGAGGCGGCCTCGAATGCGGCCGGATGGCCGGTCTGGAACGGCGGCGCGAAATCGAGCTCGTCGAACTGGCGCACGATCGCCTGCTTGATTTCCTGGCGGGCGTGCCCGGCGGGCACGCACCACAGTCCCGACAGCGAGTCGATGATCTCGCGCCCATCGGCGCTGCGATAGAAAACGCCCTTTGCCCCGACCAGCAGACGCGGCGCGGCCTTGAAACTCCGGTTGGCCGTGAACGGCATCCACTGGTGCCGCAGGTCCAACCCAGTGTCCGCAGGGTGCCTGTCCATGATGCCTCCGCCGCGATAAACCGATACGAAAATCTACCCCGCCAATTTCGTGCGCCCGCGGATCGCGGTGGTCTCGGGCTGCTCCGGGTCTTGCAAAATTGGCCGCGCGGGCATTTTGCACGTTTGGTGCTTATCCGGCCAGCCTATCGAGCCCCTGGTCGCAGATCGCCGCTTCGTGCGCGGCCGTTCACGAAGGGTGGCTGGCGGCGCTCGTAGCGTACGCCGGCGCACAGCCCGTAGGCATTCGCGATGCCCATGCGGAGTTCGTCAGCGCGCCATTCGATCAAGTCCTGCGTCTTGGCTCAATTTGGCAATCGATGGAAAAATGTCTTCCCATTTAAGCTTCCAACGGTAATGTGTCGCCGTCCTGGCCAATCGCGCGCGCGTGATCCGACTTTGAGCGCGCCCCCGACCCCGGGGTCCCCCAGGCCGCGGTGCACTTCGATACCGAGCAAGCCGGGCGCTTGCGCTACCAAATCTGCAGTGCGCTTTTCCTCGAAGGTGGTCTCGGGGTGGAGATCCCGACGGATGTCGATGCGCTCGGCCTGACAGTCCTTGATGCGCTCGATGATGGGCATTTGAATGCCTCCTGCAAAGGGCTCTAGCGGCTGCGCGCCTGATTATAATGGGGACGGGATCCGGAGAGCCAAATGAGAAAACATATCCAAGGCATCGATCACGTTGTGTTCGCGGTTCGCGATCTCGATTGCGCGGGCGATACTTTCGCGCGTATGGGTTTCACGGTGACCCCGCGAGGTTTCCATTCCCTCGGCTCGCAGAACCGCTGTGTGATGTTCGCCGAGACCTACATGGAACTGCTGTGGCTACCCCCGGAAATGAA
>Ga0153916_10003858_pt1 | contig 11228 bp, 7 predicted proteins | sample Opewatmetagenome_FD_109642 | JGI IMG/M metagenome (GOLD analysis project Ga0153916, IMG submission 109642) | Freshwater wetland microbial communities from Ohio, USA - Open water 3 Core 3 Depth 4 metaG | ecosystem: Environmental > Aquatic > Freshwater > Wetlands | place: USA: Ohio, Lake Erie, Old...
CCGGGCACGACGATAAACTCATCTTTGTACTGCGTGACATGAAAAACTAGCGAGCGTTTCTTATGCGTCTTCCTACCCGTGTAAGTCAATATCACCCAATTGTCAGGCAGCAGTGAGCGAAAAGGTGAACGAAGGATTGTTCTAAGGATGGGATTGAACAATTTGTTGGAGAACCAGTACATGAGCATTTTCTCGCCCAAATACAATTGAAAATTGTCTTTTTAAAATAGATGTTTGTTGAGAAGTAGTAGTGCGCTTTGATTTTTTTCACCCTAGCACTACCACAACAAATTGTTGTTACTTCAAACATTTTCACGCTTGTAACAACTTCTAGTGTGTTCTTTGGAAAAAACCGTAGGGGGCAAAGGCTCCTGAACCAAAGTGTCAGACAAGTCCTGTTGGGAATAACAAAATCTATAGACATAAGAGAAGTTGAATTAGAATTGAGGTTCGCAAGGTGCCCAAAAGACCCGTTGTCAGAATGGTCTTAAGCCCAACAGAAAAGGAAATTCTAGTCAGGATGTGCGTCAAGCCTGAGCAGAGTGAAAGCGAAACCCTGAAGATCGCGTTCTTGGAATACGCGAAGAACAAACGCCTGATTACAGAAAAGCTGCGTTCAAAGTAATTGGTCAATCCGGTCAAAGAATTATAGTGTTTACTGCGCCCCTTAACCTTACAAGCCTATAACCGATCTTGGTTCCCAATCCTAAAACAAGACCCAAGTTACGGAACGGCGGACGCTTTCAGTTTTACCGGGAGTTCTTCGACTAGAGATTCACTTATATAGAAGACCATTGGTAATGTGAAAACTGTACACACAGAGTGTGTACTATAAATTTAGGAGAAAAGAGAAATGACTAAAAATAGAATGTCTGCAGCGATCGCAATATTACTAGTTCTAACAATTGCTGTCACATTAGTTGCTTTACCTGTTGCTAACGCACACACTCCTGCATGGGAAATTCCAACATGGGCTTTCGTTCAAGCCGTAATTGACCCTGTAGGTGTAGGTCAAACAACTTACATTTACATGTGGATCGACAAGACCTTCGGCACGGACACGGCCCTTACGAATGACTGGAGATTCCACAACTACAAGCTGACCATCACCAAGCCAAACGGTGACACAGAAGTAAAAACTTTTGATGTCGTAGTTGACACAACCTCATCACAAAGCTATACCTACGTTCCGGATCAAGTCGGTACATACAAGCTCAAGTTCGAGTTTCCAGGACAAGCATACAACACATACAGCCACAACCCAGCCTCAGCATACGTAAACGACACATTCATGCCAAGCAGCGCAGAAGGAACACTGACTGTTCAGGAAGAACCAATACCCTACCTCGGCAGCTATCCACTTCCCAAAGAATACTGGACACGCCCAATCTACGGCGAGAACACTGACTCATGGCAAATTGCCTCAGACTGGCTCGGCAGCGGTTCCCCAATGTTCGTGAACACTAAAAACAGAGTCTACGTTCCCGACGGCGTCGGGCCCCAGACTTCTCACGTCATGTGGACCAAACCGATCGACTCCGGAGGCGTTGTCGGAGGAGACCACTTCGTGGTCGAATCAGACACGTATTTCGAAGGATCTGCCTACATCAACAGATTTGTCAACCCAATAATTATGGCAGGCAAACTGTTCTACACAGCACCTATAGGATTCCAAAATGCGGCAGGCGGACCAACTAAATGCGTTGACTTGCGAACAGGAGAAGAACTCTGGTCCATACAAGGCATACCTAGACCATCATTCGGCTACATAGAAGCCATACACAACCCACAGCAACACGGAGTTTCCCAGCCAATGCTGGTTTCAACTTCCGGAAGCACATGGCTGGTTTATGATGGTGACACAGGAGCCTGGATGTACAACTTCACCAGCGTTCCCTCAGGAGCGAAAGCACAAGGTACCAACGGCGAATACTTGCAATACGTGATTTTCAACCAAGGCACATCAGCAAACCCCAACTACATCCTGCGTGAGTGGAACTCATCCCTGGCCTTCTTCGAATATGCAGGAGGCATCAGACCAGCTACCACAGGCGTATTTAACGTAAGTACTCCTGGCTACTACAACTGGAACGTTTCCATACCCTGGCGCAACACAATGACGTCGAATCCAACAGTAGTCGCAGCCTGGTATGGCGACATAATGCTATGCTATAACGGCACCCTACCCAACAGCGGCTTCACAGGCTTCGGCGGCAACCCAGTTATCCAAAACCCCTACACGTACTTTGCAGTCAACCTCAACGCGTCCAAAGGCACTGTAGGCTCGATACTTTGGATGAAAACATACAGCCCAGCCATAGCGAACATAACCGTCCTGCAAGGTGGATCTAGCCAAACAGATGGTCTTTTCGTTGAAAAGATGAAGGAAACCAATCAGTGGGTAGCATACAGCTTGAGGACAGGTGACAGACTCTGGGGACCAGTCGGAAACCAGCCAAACTTAGACTACTACGGCAACCCAGGACATGAACAGGTGTTCGCTTTCATTGCCTATGGCAAAGTCTACGCCAGTGGCTACGGCGGAGTAATATTCTGCTATGACGGGCTCACTGGAAATCTACTTTGGAGCTATGGCAATGGAGGACCTGGAAACAGCACTTACAGTGGCTTCGCTGTGCCCGGTCACTATCCAACCTCTATAAACGCAATTGCCAACGGAATACTATACACGGTTACAACTGAGCACACTATCCAAACGCCAATTTACAAGGGTGCACTATGCCGAGCAATTAACGCAACAACTGGCGCAGAAATCTGGACACTCTCAAGCAACGTCGCAGAATTCAACGAAATGAACTACGCCATGGCTGATGGCTTCTCAACATGGTTCAACAGCTACGACGCCCAAATCTACAGCGTAGGCAGAGGCCCAAGCGCAACAACAGTTACCGCATCACCAAAAGTCACACAACTATCCAGCAGCGTGCTCATCGAAGGCACAGTCATAGACACAGCTGCCGGCACCAAACAGAAGGAGCAAGCTGCTCGCTTCCCGAACGGTGTCCCAGCAGTCGCTGACGAGAGCATGACCAACTGGATGAAATATGTATACCAGCAAGGACCACGCCCAACAGACGCTGTGGGTGTACCCGTAACGATAGACGTGATCGACGCGAACAACAACTACAGGAACATAGGCACGGCAACAACAGATGCCCACGGATTCTTCAGCTTCAAATGGGATCCAGACATTGAGGGCAAATACACGGTTATAGCAACCTTTGGAGGAACCAAAGGCTACTGGCCATCAACAGCCGTTTCCGCGTTCGCAGTTGATCCAGCGCCGCAAACACCGTCCGAACCTCAACAACAACCACCATCGGTCGCAGACATGTACTTCATCCCCGCCGTAGCAGGGATAGTTATCATGCTGATAATTGTCCTCGTGCTTCTTGCGGTGATGCTGTTCAGAAAGCACTAAAAGCCCAACCAAATCCATAAACCTCTTCCCCTTTTTTGTTTTAAAACCGAGATAGCGCATGCTAACTAAAACAGCAACAATAGCTGAAAACCAACAATTATTAAATGAAAATTGCTGAAACCCGAAATCACTCTTGTTCCTATTCAGGGAAAAACAACTTTGCCTCTTTGGTCAAATCCAACAGGCAAGTTTGCGCGTGGCCTTCAGGCTTTACTTTTCTATATATTCTCCTCGCAATCCCCTTCTCATCAATCAGAAATGTAGTTCGCTCCGTTCCCATGAATTTCCTCCCGTAAAGACTCTTCTCCTTCCAAACCCCATACTCGTTGAGTACTTTTGCTTCAGGATCGCTAAGTAACGTAAAAGGCAAAGCATGCTTTTCCTTGAATTTCTGATGAGACTCAACGCTATCCTTACTGATGCCCAGTATGACGGCGCCTTCCTTGGCAAACTCGTCGGCTACATCCTTAAACTCAAGGGCTTCAGTCGTGCATCCAGGCGTTCCATCTTTAGGATAAAAATAAAGAATTACCTTCTTGCCTCGATAGCTCTTCAAGGACACTTGTTTTTTCTCATCCGACTCCAGCACAAAATCCGGAGCCTCTTCGCCTTCAATAACCATACCTAATCACTCTCACACCGTTTGAGCTCATGACGAATATAAGATTAGCCCACCACGCTAAGCAAAATCTCGGGGGAAAATACTGTAGGGGGTAGAGGCTCCTCAGCGAATAGATCGGACGAGTTTTTGTGGAGTCCATTCGAATCGAAAGGACGCAGACCGTAAAACGAGAGTGGGCGTCTTTTTTCTATCTTTGAGAAGAATTAAAATCGCAATCCTGCCTATTTCCAACTGGGGAAATGAAATGACCAAGGACAGAATTGGCGCAGTAATTGCGGTCCTCCTTTGTTTTGTGTTTGCATTCAGTCTCGTTGGTGTAGTAATCAATTATTCTGCAGCTTTGAACCAGAAGAATAACGAAATTCAAGATTTTATGTCAACCTTGGAATCTAAGAACCAGGAGATCATTAACCTAACCAGCACTGCTGCATCCTACAAAGACACAATGGCTCTACAAAACCAGACAATAGCAAACCTCACCCGTCAGGTCAATTCCCAAAGCAGCATTATCGAGAGTTTAAACTCCCAAGTTGAGACCTTGCAGACTCAGTTCGTCAACTCGGAAAACCAAATCAAAAATCTAAACTCACAAATTGCAGCAATGCAAAGCCAGCTGACCAACGCGGCCAACCAAATAAGTAATTTGAACTCGAATGTTTCAGCACTCCAAAACGAGGTGGATGAACTCATGAAGATAATTGCAGCCATGAACACGTCCTCTCAACCGACAACGCTCGTGTTTCACGTCTCAGAAAAAGGCGAAGGATACACTTGGGGGCATCTTCCTAACGCAAGCTACACCCATAGTCAGCTTGTGAACCTTAACAACGGCACATATGATATTCTGCTGCTGCCTGAATTCAAAGGAAACCTGAACTGGGCAGAGACGTATAATTGGATTTCAACCAACTTCACCGGGATCCCAATCTGTCTATCAGTCTTCGAGGGTGGAAACGAAAGATTTCCCAATCCCAACGTGATGCTAAATTCCACTCAAATTCAACAAGCAATTTCGTCTTGTGGCGTGCAAGCGATAAGAATTGCCGAAATCGTAAGCTGGTACATAGAGGCTAACCAGACCTTTCCAGTTGACTACATTAGGGGCATTCTAAGTTTCGCGCGCGAAAATGGCTTACGGGTGCTGTGGAGCGAATGGAAAGTTGGAGCGGACGTCTTTCTCCAAGTCAAGAATTACACTACAGGATTCGAAGACATCGTCACCGTAGCCTTCCAAACAAACAGCGGCGACCTCGAACCTGTTGATGGTTTCGAATTGGTCAGCAACCTGTTTACACACTGGGGCGGATCAATTCAAAGCTGGTACTGGAAAACGCGTAACTTGGGCAACGAAACTCAAATGCCCGTTTCACTATTCGTGCAACACACACTTGAAGCAACCAATATGGGAGCTGAGGTCCTCCAGTTCGAGCCTTACTGGTACTTATTCAACAATGGAGAACCCACTGAATACCTGAAAATTCTGATGACAACGTTGACATAAAGACCTGCTAAGCACACATCAACTAACTCAGGAATTAGGTAAAGATTTGGGTATAATTCTGGAAACTGCTTAAAAGCATAAATTGACAGGGAAATACTTGCAGACAAACAGTGCTTGCAGAATTCCTCTATTCACTTTTCTCCTTAAACTGCAAGCACCGTCCCCTGCCCCTTTCTAAAACAGCAACTCACCAAAAAGAGTACAATATTCTAATCCAACGCGGGCGCCCAAAGTCAGCGAACAATCGAGAAAATGCTGCGCTCGTCGTGGCATCAACGCCAAAAAGACTATTCAGAAAGAATTACTGAAAGCAATGGAAACAACCTCCTGAAAAAGGAGTCAGGAAGAGCCAGCACGAGATCCCCTGCAAAGGTGTTTTGGAAAATCTTAAATCTAAAACGCGTCATAACACATAGCTGTACACTGAAAAGTGTATTAAAATCTTGGGAGAAGAAGTATGCACAACAAAAAGATTTCAGCGGTAGCAGTGCTTCTGATCCTATCAGTGACTTTTTCGCTCGCTTTTCTGCCTGCAGCTAATTCACAGGGCGCAGGCACGAAAACCTACCCTTTCATTAATGCCACTCCGAATCCAGTGCAGGTTGGTCAAGAAACGCTACTCCACATTGGAATTTCACGCTCGACCATTCTAGCCTACCAAGGATGGACAGGCTTGACAGTAACCGTCACGAGACCAGACAACACCACTACCACCATAGGTCCGTACACTACGGACTCAACAGGAGGCACAGGCGCGGTCTTAGTTCCTGACAAAGCCGGCACATGGTATCTGCAGACAAACTTTCCAGCCCAATGGTTCAACTACACCGGTTCTGACGGACGAGGAGGGGTCGTCTCGTACTCAGTCCTTCTGCAAGCAAGCACCAGTGACAAGCTCCCCCTCGTGGTTCAAGAAGAGCCACTCCCGGTTTACCCGGGGGTACCGCTTCCGGCAGAATATTGGACCAGACCCATAGATACACAGGCTTACGATTGGGATACGATCTCAGGAAGCTGGCTTGATGGAAACCGAAGGCTCCAGGCATACATGCCATACAACAAAGGACCCGAGACCGCCCATGTTTTGTGGACAAAATCTGAAACAAATGGTGGCCTAGTTGGAGGCGCCCTCGATAACAGCCTAACACTTCAAAACATCTTCTTCGAGATCGGCGATGCGTACGAGGGCAAATTTGCCAGCCGCCTGATCATGGCGGGAAAACTCTACTATAACAAATACGCCAGCTCGGACAATTATCAAGAGATGGTCTGCGTGGATCTGCACACGGGCAAACAACTATGGTCAAAAGTATTACGTGACAGCAACAACCAATCAGTAATGACACCCGCACCCGGAAGTACAACAACACCATCGCGACCAATCCGCGGTCAACTAATGTATTGGAAAACATATGACATGCAAGGAGTCTTTGACTACATCTGGGTAATCGTCGGCACCACTTGGCATGCGTTCGATCCTGACACTGGAGACTGGTACTACACGCTTACGAATGTGCCCTCAGGCACCATCACATACGGTCCGATGGGTGAAATCTTAATATACACTTTCAACTTCCAACGCGGCTGGATGACACTATGGAACTCAACAAATGTCTTCGCATCATACGTAAGCACAGAATACGGTTCCATGGGCTTCGGTCAATGGCGTCCTCAAGGAAAAATCATTGACGCAACAGGTCCGATCATAGCACCAGTCATGCCACCAACCGCAGCTTGGAACGCCACAGGTTACATGTGGAACAAGACAATACCAACAGGAGCCACATTGAGCACGAGCTTCGTATATCCGCTAGACAGAGCTATCATCATTGACATTGTTTCAGATAGACCTGGACCGACCACCCGCGCCATATCATCTATCAGAACAGTAGGTATTAACTTGCAAGCGGGGCATGAGGGGCAAATAATTTTCGACAAGAATTGGCAATCACCTGCTTCTTGGCTTGAAGGCAATACAACCGCAGTGTTTGAAGCCATAAGTCCAGAAAGCAAAAACGGCGTTTTCGTTGTAGGCGCGCGAGACCTGCGAGAGCACTATGGCTTTAGCACCGAAACCGGTGATTACAAATGGGTAACTGATCCGGAGAGCTACTTGAACTGGTACGGCACAGGAGGCATAGGCGGCGAACGACCACCCATGATCGCCTACGGTACTTTCCTCACATCCGGCATAGGCGGAATAGTATATGCCTATAACACCACTACAGGCGAAAGAATGTGGACCTACACTAATGTTGATCCGTATGGAGAGACGCTATTCAGTGACAACTGGTGGACATATCCAGTTTTTATCACAGACGGAAAAATCTACTACGGACACCTTGAACACTCACCAAATGCTCCATTCCCCAGAGGGGCGCCATTTTTCGCGTTAGATGTTCTAACTGGCCAAGTGGTATTCAAAGTCGATGGCATGTTCCGCCAGACTCTTTGGGGTGGATTAGCCATAATCGGTGACAGCATAATAGCAACTCAAGACACATACGACAATCGCATATACGCTATAGGAAAGGGTCCCACCGCTACTACAATTTCGGCGCCAGACACCGGCTCAACGCTGGGATCATCCATTATAATAAAAGGCACAGTCACTGACATCTCTCCGGGCACAACAGATTCCGCTTTAACGATGCGGTTTCCGACCGGTGTTCCCGCAGTTTCTGACGAAAGCATGAGCCAGTGGATGCTTTACGTGTACAAGCAATTCGAGCGTCCAAAAAACGCAACAGGTGTTCAAGTTACCATAGACGTCTTAGATGCCAACAACAACTACAGGAACATTGGCACAGCAACTACTGACTCCTCAGGCATGTTCAAGTTCGCTTGGAAACCTGACATCGAGGGCGCTTACACAGTTGTCGCCACTTTCGCTGGCTCCAAGGCTTATTATCCATCCTATGCGGAAACAGCATTCGTGGTCGATCCCGCACAAGAGGCAACACAGCCGATAGAGACTCCTCCAGACAATTCAGGCACCTACATAATGTACGCAACAATAGCCATAATTGCTACCATAATCATCGCCGTGGCAGTTGCAGTTCTGTTACTCAGAAAACGATAAGCTAAAACAGAGAAATAAAACTCTCTTTCCCCCTTTTTTGTGCATCGGCAAAACTCTGCTCACAAGATTCTCTTCGCGAGCTATCAAATTTTAGATAATGAACCAATTTATTATTAGGTGTTCATATCCTTTCGGGGAGGGCGTTTATGGAAAAGGTTGAAAGGACCCAACTTCTTGCGTTAAAAGAGATGGGATACGGTCAAAGCAGTTATGCCGTTGACACGATGCACAAGAGAGAGATGTCTGTTCGCACAAAAGATCTGAGATTAATCAATAAAGCAATAGCCGAAGAGATAGCTGCGACCGTGGGTGGAAAACTCGTTGACCTGACTCTTGACTCCGCAACTGAGTGGGCAATAATGATGCAGCCGCTCAGCAATCTAAAAATCTATTATGTTCTTCAACTTTACAGCCCTGAGTTTGAAGATGAAGTCGTAGCCTTATATGGTAAGGAGGCAGAGAGTATCGGAATTCCAATAGATGATCTTTATGATTTCACAAGACTTTGCGCAAACGCATTAGTCCGAGCGGCGAAGAAACTCCAGTCTTGATTTGAAGCCCATAGACTCGATTCCGACTATGCCTATAGTTTATAGTAAGTCTGATATCTTGTACCCTGCCTTTTTTCTGCTCTGACCCGAAAAGTATCATGCCTTGAATCGAGTATACGACTCAGTGTGACTGCGCCGTATAGGCATCAAAAAGATCTGACGTTGCTATTGGTGCTCCTTTGAAACGGCTTTTCTACAAACCATCGACCATCCTAGACGATGTAGAACAGAAAAACGCTAGAATCAAAGGGTCAAACTGGTTGTTCTAAGCGTTTTTTGTATTGGTTATTTCTCTTGGTAGCACAAACTCACCATTTTTGGTCGGTTCAAAATCTACAACCTTTACAACAGCATCAACGTTCAGAGGTCCGTAGATGTGGGGGTAGAGTTCCTCGTTTCCAGCACTTTCGTATTTGATTTCTGATTGAACCCTGTTGGTGACAATGCAAAGGAGCACTAGTTCTCTTTGTGCATAATACAGAGCATTTGCCACTTTGACTATCTGTTGAGAGGTTGAACAATGTATGAAGCCTTGTGAATCAAGCGTATCGCCACGATAAACTCCTTCCAACTTTGCCTTCTCCCATTGTTCCCGCTTTGTAATGTGAAGAATAATGCTCACTCTTGCCTTCCTCAAGAACACTATCTATGCTAGATTTGTTTCAGTTCAGCTTTAACTTTTCTTAAGCTTAGCACACGCTTAAGCCTTTTTTCCAACAATGATTATCCTTGGAGTATCTGTCGTGACTGGTTTCAAGTCGAAGTTGCCATAAGATTTGGAGTATTTCCAGCCCGTCATTTCGAAGAACCTGATAAGTTCATGCAGGCTATATAATCTACAATACGATTGGACCGTAAAAACGTGTTTTAGGTCTTCACCGTCTTTCTTATAAAACTCCCAAGTACTTTCAGCGTGAGACTCTTCCAGTTTCAGCCTTCGATGGTCATGAACCTCAAAGTCATCAAATTTAACGATGCCCAGGGGCTCATGATGCTTTATTATATAGTCACGATTGCTCACATCCACAACCAGAACGCCTTTTGAAGAGGCAAGTTTGTTGAGTTGCTCAATTATGCTCTTGTCTGTATCATCGTCATAGTATCCTATTGATGTCCCCATGCTGATTATTGCGTCAAAATTCTTTTTCTCTAGCAGTTTAGATACTCTTCTGGCATCTCCAACCAAGAACTCAACTTGATTCTTTACACTCATTTTCTCTGCTAATTCTTCTGCTCGCTCAATTGCGATTGGCGAGAAATCTACTCCTGTCACGTTGAACCCTTTCTTTGCCAAATTGAGAGCTTGGATGCCTGAACCGCAACATAAATCCAGTACTCTACCGCCCACTGGCACATGTGTCTCTGAAAATATGCTTTCTAAAGCTTCGAGTTCTCTTTGGAACCTTTCTTCATCATTAATATATTTCAGAAACAGGTCGCCGTGCTCAATGAACATTTTCTCCGTCCAATGCAAGGATATCCCAACACGCAATTCTTGTGGCACTCCATATTTAAGATGAATTCTAGCTATTCTGCTTGGTATGGAAAGCGTATACTCGATTCCGACTATACTCTTAGTCTATGCTGAGTATGAAAACTAGTACCCTCTCTTTCTGAGATCCTGAAAAGACATATGTCCTGAATCGTGTATACTGCGGTGACCGAATGCCCTTTTCTGGCGTTTACTGGCTAAAAATTGGGTTGGGTTGGATTAAATTTTAAGCCAACCAAACTGACTGCTGATTGATTCTACGGAAATGAGGCTTAAGTGAGCAGGTGCTCCCGATTACCTTCGGGAAAATGCCTATCCCAACTCACGCCATATATCATTTTAAGGTGACGAAAGTTGATGCAAGAACAAACATCCTGTGTATGTGAGCCAGAAACTTGCGACACTTTTCAGTTCATGAGTAAAAAACTCCGAATGCAAGTACTGCATCCAGGCGGACTCCAAGCTACCAGACTGATGACCGAAAAATGCGAAATCTCCAGCAACATGATCATCCTGGATGCAGGCTGCGGAAGCGGAA
>Ga0153916_10003859_pt1 | contig 11228 bp, 10 predicted proteins | sample Opewatmetagenome_FD_109642 | JGI IMG/M metagenome (GOLD analysis project Ga0153916, IMG submission 109642) | Freshwater wetland microbial communities from Ohio, USA - Open water 3 Core 3 Depth 4 metaG | ecosystem: Environmental > Aquatic > Freshwater > Wetlands | place: USA: Ohio, Lake Erie...
ATTGAAGAAAGGATCTGAGATGGGATGTTTCGCAATTCTTAGTTTTGTTACCGATTTCTTGCAAGACCTCTCTGTTCAATATCCAAAATGTCAACTTGACCCATTCGACGGTGCCAAGCCTCGCCTTTTAAGGCGGGATAAAGAAGCGCCGCTCAGGGTCAACCCTGAGCAAGCCCAAGCCTTCAGGCCGGAGAGTCGAAGGGTTGACTTCTAGGTGCTCTAAGAAAAACAGACTGTCTTTCCCTAAAGATTCCGTTTTACTCCTTTCTTTATTAAGACCGCATCTGAAAACCCCTTCCTGTGGGCGGGGTTCTTTACTAACCTGAATCGATATGAGCGTGGGGTTCCGGATGAGTCCCGGTCACAGACGAATGAGGGAAAGGAGGTGCCATCCAGGCTGGGGATATTTAATAATAAAATTAAGTATGTTAGGATATAATCATTTCGTCCGATTCCGTAACGACGGGGGTTTTTGATTTGCATGAAGGTGTCCATTATTGGGGCGGGTAGAACAAGAAATGGCATCGGCGAGTATATCGGAAAATACTTCCACCAGCACGGAGCAAACGTAATCTCGGTGCTGGGGACCACTGAAGAGACAAGCCTCCAGGCTTCTTCTGCTCTTCGGAAATACGGGATCGAAGCCCATTCCTACAGAGACTTTGACGCAATGGTCAGTGCTGAAAAGCCTGATCTCGTGGTCATCGCCTCTCCTGGCTCAACCCATTATGACTATCTATTAAAGTGTCTGGACCGGGGACTCCATGTCTTCTGCGAAAAGCCGTTTATCTGGGGCGATCGCAAGGATATTCGAAAAAGGATTGAAGATATTTTCGAGAAGGCCCGAGAAAAGAGAATCACCATTGCCATGAATTCTCAATGGCCTTTTTCCCTCGACGATTATGAGAGAATCTGCGGGAAGATCAGGATTGAGAATAAGAATAAGTTTTTTGTACGCATGTCGCCTTTCTCCCCGGGAAGAGTCATGATCCCCGAATCCGTCCCTCATCCCTTAAGCCTCCTGTATTACCGGTTGGGTGCAGGAAAGATAGAAAAATTGAGTTTTGAGTCGGAGGGAGAAGGGGAGATGAACATTCGATTCACCTATTTGTTTGAAACCCGGGCATGCGATGTGTTAATAAAATTAGTACACCAAAAGACCCCGCCCCGTGACTTTTCTTTTGGATTTAATGAAAAGATTGTTGTTCGAAGTCTGGATTTAAATCATTATGACATCTTTTTTAATTATGGCGATAAAAAGTTGAAAATTATGGATCCCCTTGAACTCTCCGTAATGAATTTCTTGGAGGCCGTTAAAAAGAAAACCGAGCCCCTCATCGGGTATGTTCATATTCTTCACAACACGTCGCTGTTAAAGGAGATTGATGACGGCTTTGGCGAGTTAGAAAAGAGAAGCTTATGGAAAAGTTAAGAGAAAGAGAGCATGACTTCAGCTCCAAACTAAGGCAGGATGCTACCCTCCCAAGGTTGAAAGACTATATCCAATGGCAAAGAAGGTGCAGCGTCGACGCTCCGGAACGAGGGCTGCCGATTTTTGGCCCGATTTCCATCAATTTAGATCTGACCTCTGCATGCAATTTTTCATGCCCTTTTTGTGTCGATTCGAAGTTGGTCAATGCCGGGAAAAGCTTGACGCTTACGCAAGTCAAGAAGACGGTCGATACCCTCCATTCCCACGGTCTGCTCTCCATCATCTTGATCGGAGGCGGGGAACCGACGCTTCACAGAGATTTTGGAGAGATCGTCCGTTATATCAAAAACAAAAAGTTACAGATTGGGATCGTGACTAACGGTTCAAGACTTGAAAAAATAGAGGCGATCGCCGAAGCGCTCAAGGAAAAAGATTGGATCAGAATTTCCATTGATGCTGCCGGGGAAGAAGTCTTTCAAGATTTACACCAGCCCAAAACCCGAGTGACTCTGAATGGGGTCCTGGAAAAGGCGAGAAAAGTCAAAAAAAGGAATCCCGCAGTTTCCTTGGGCTATTCGTTTGTGATGGTTTGGGAAGGCGTGGAGATCAACGGGAAGAGACTCCATCCCAATATGGATGAAATGGCAAGATCGGTGGAACGGGCTGGGGAATTCTCGTTTGATTATATTTCCTTTAAACCCTGCCTGGTCCGATTTAATGATTCCCAGAGAGAGACGTTGCTGAAAAACGTCGAAAAAGCGAAAGAGAGAGATATTATCGATCAAATCAAGAGCCATCTTCAAGAGGCAAGGCATCTTGCAAGGGATGACATTAAGATTCTTGAAAGCTCCAACCTGAAGGCCATGTTGAATCAGGAGACCGACCAGATCAAGAGACAACCCAAGAGATGCCATATTCAATTTTTCAGGACCGTGGTGACCCCTTTCGGAATCTTTCATTGTCCGGCGTTTCGAGGAGTGGAAGAAGCTCGAATCGGGGAAGCGACGGGGTATCTATCGGAAGTCCGATTTATGGGGAGCCTCCTCAGGACAGCGAAATCCATCATGACCTTTAATGCCGAGGAGGAATGCAAAGAGGTTGGGTGCTTTTACAATCGCTCCAACTGGTGGTTAGACAAGTTTATTCGTTCCGAGGAAGCCGCCCAGGAGCTTGAGAAGATCGAGAATGATAACTTTTTCTTTTGATGTTCGTCGACCGACGCCGGATGGGTGTTTGAATCTGAAAGTTTTCTTCTAATATTCTTAAAGATACCCCAAGAATCTCTTCTCCCTTGCTAGGAGGGGATGAAAGGGAGAGGGAAATAAACTCTCTTTATTCTTATCCACCCCCGCCCTGTGCCTCCCCCGTCGGAAGGGGGGGAATGAGTGGAAAATTTCAAATATTATTGATTCGGTTCTAAACAGAATGAAGATCCTTCATCTTTTCAGCAACTGGAAGTGGACCGGTCCTGCGGATCCAACCTTAACCCTCTGCAAGGGATTGGAGAAGCGGGGGCATGACGTCACCTTCGCCTATCGAAAGCCTCCTATCCCCGTGGAGGATAGTATTGAAAAAAGGGTCCTCCAATCAGGAGTGAAGGCCACAGATCGATTCCAACTTAACCATTCCGTGAAGTTTTATCACCCCTCTTTTCTGACCACTCATCTGCGTGACATTTTAGACCTCACTCACTTTCTTCGTGAGGGAAAGTTCGATATTCTCAATGTGCACCACACCCATGGTCATCTCTTAGGTGGGATCGCTGCGAGGAGGTCGGGCCATCCTGTCATCGTCATTCGGTCCGACCACAAACGGGATCCTTTGAAGCCCAGTTTGGGAAATCGTCTTCTCATCTCTCGGCTCACGGATGGGATGATCACCTTTTCAGACAGAGCGAGGAGAGAGGATTCAGAACATTTCGGACTTCCTCTGGAGAGGGTCAGGAAGATCTCGCCGGCGTTGGATCTAAACCGGTACGATCCGAACGGGAAATTTAAGGATATGAGGGCCCACTTCGGAATTGACCCCAAGGAGATCGTTATCGGAATGATCGCCCGATTTCAAAAATACCGAAGGACAGCTGTGTTTTTAGAGGCGGTCAGAACGATTGTGAAAGAATTTCCAAACGTGAAGATTCTCTTGGTTGGCCGATCGAGTCAGATAGAGCAGAGCGTCGTTCAACCGATGAAACAACTCGGCGTTGAAAAGTGGATTGTTCTGGGAGGATATCAAACGGAGGACTATCTCGATACCTTGGCTTGCATGGACATCTTTGTTTTCTTAATGGCCGGCTCGGATGGAACCGCCCGAGCTTTGAGAGAAGCCATGGCCATGGGCAAACCGGTCATCGTTGCCAATCGGGGGATGCTTCCCGAGTTAGTGGAGGATGGCATTTCAGGTTTATTGGTGAACGACACTGCTGATGAATTGGCCCGTGTGGCCCTTCGATTGCTTCACCATCCGGAAGTGAGAGAAGCCTTAGGAAAGGCAGCTTATCAGAAGGCCCATCAGAATTTCCAGTTGGATCGACAAGTGGAAGCCGTTGAAAGTTTTTATCAAGAGATGATGAAACTCGGAAAAAGGAAGTAGGCCCCGTTCGGAATGGCGGGGTTTTTGAATTCTGCTTTATTTGAAACGCATTTAAGTACGAATGACGACTCAATCTTATTTTAAAGGCGGGGTTTTCTAACGAGATAGATGGGGAATTCAATTTTCAAAAGAGTATCGCAAGGTGAGATCAGGGGGTGGGTGAGAGGGGAGGTATGGAGTGGTCTCCCCTCCAATTTTTTTGAGGATCCTCTCTCTTCCATTCAGGAGACGGAAGGAAAGATCCTCAAAGAATCCAAGTGGAGGTGGGCAGCTCTTCTACGCCTTTCGAATGGGGGAAGGCTTTTCTTCAAGAGGGACAAAACCAAGGGCTGGATCGAGGGATTGAAATATCTTTTTTCTCCTTCCAGAGGAAAGAAAGAATTCCTCGTCGCATCCCAATTGGAAACGAGAGGACTCCCTATCCCTAAACCCTTGGGCTGGATAGAACGGGTTCGGAAAGGGTGGGTCAAGGAGAGCTATTACCTCTCGGAGGCGATTGGAACAGGGGTTTCATTCATCGAGGGGGTTGAGAAATCAAAAGAACCTCGATCGATGATTGAATTAGCGACGGCCGTGAAGAAATGTCAAGAAGCAGGGTTATTTCATCGAGATCTTCACGGAGGTAACTTTTTGTGGCATGGAGACTCCCTCTTTCTCACCGATTTACATCGTGCCAAAATCAAAAAGTCCCTCTCCTTACGCCAGAGGTTATGGAACTTGTCGCACCTCTTTCATTCTTTAAGATCGATGTGGGAAGAAGAGGATCAGCTTCGATTTCTGGATCAATATTTTGAGGGGAGGCTCGACCGTTCTCAAGAAAGAGAGATTTTACATCGAAAGATTCGTCCCATCATGGATCACCTTCAAAAGAGGCAGTGGCAAAGTAGAACGAAGCGATGCCTCAAGGAAAGCACAGAGTTTACGGTGCAAAGGGAAAAGGGGATTTGTTATTTTCATCGAAGGGATTTCCCCCTGGGGCGTCTGAAAAGGGTGATGGTGGAACACCAAAACCTCGTGAGAGAAAGGCGTTCTTCCCTGATCAAATATTCCCCGGAGGTGATCGTTTCCATATTGAGGGATGAAGGGGAAGGGATCTGCGTGAAACAGTTCCGCTACCCTTCTTTCTGGATGCGGATGAAAGAACATTTCCGTCGATCGAAAGGGTTTAGGTCTTGGAAGGGAGCCAATGGCATGCGAGCAAGGGGCCTCCCGTCTCTTAAGGCCTTTGCCTTGGTGGAGAGAAAAGGCTGGTTAGGGTTGAAGGAGAGTTTTTTATTGATGGAAGCCCGGGTAGACGATCAAGAGATGGATCGGTATATTCTAAGGGGGTTTGGAGACTTGAAAAAAAAGAGGCTTTTTATTAAGACCTTTGCCCATTGGCTCGACGGCCTTCATAAAATGCGCCTCTCGCATAAAGATATGAAGACCTGTAATATTCTTGTATCCGAAACGGGAGACACCTGGAATTTTCAACTCCTTGATTTCGAGGATATTCTGATGGATGAGGACGTGAATCGGAAAAAATTGTTCAGAAATTTTCTTCAGCTGAACACTTCCACTCCTCGGGTCATGACAAAAGTCGACCGCTACAGGTTTTTTAGGGAGTACCTCGACCTCCATCCCGTTGTGAAGAACCAAAAGGTGTTCCTCCGTGGGTTGATGAATGAAAGCCGCCGGAGGGGATTGGTCTACGTATCGCCGCGCGGAGTGGTGACTGAGACGATGGGTTGAGAAGGATGGATCAACGATTTTCGAAAATGACCCCTCAGCCGTGGGCCCAGTTTGCTCTTCTCCTGGGACTCTGCTTCCTCCTTTATTTTGTCAACCTGGGCCAATGGGACCTCTGGAATCCTGACGAGCCCGGCTACGCTGAGGTTTCGAGGGAGATGGTGAGCCGGGGAGACTGGATCCTGATGCACCGCAACGGGAGCCTTTACACCGATAAGCCCCCTCTCTTTTTCTGGGCCGTTGGCCTCTCCTCCTTCTTCTGGCAAGGGATGACTCCTTTTTCAGTAAGATTTCCCTCTGCTCTCTTCGGGACCCTAACCGTGCTGCTCACTTTTTTCATTGGAAAGAGGCTATATTCCTCACGGGGAGGGTTCCTCTCAGGGCTTATTCTGGCAACCAGTGTTCAATTTGCCTATCTTTCGACGCTGGGGAATATTGATACCACCCTGACCTTCTTTGCCACAGCTTCGATGCTTTGCTTTCTTCAATGGTATCAACGTCGCCAGGAAGGAGAGACTTCCCCGGAAAGGATGGAGGGTCTCTCTTTTTTTGGATACTACATCGGCATGGCCCTGGCCACCTTGGCCAAGGGACCGGTTGGGTTTATCCTTCCCTTAGCCGTCCCTCTCGTTTTTCTACTTGTCCAAAAGGAATGGAAGACGATCAGGAAGATGAGACTCTTTCCCGGGATGCTGCTGTTTGTAGCCATCGTCCTAGCCTGGTATTTCCCTGCCATCCTAAAAGGGGGGAAATACTACCTGGATGAGACCCTGTTGCACCATTCGTTTGATCGCTTTGCCATCGGATCATCCCATATCCGGCCCCTCTATTATTATTTCTACAACTTTCCAGCCGACTTCTTGCCTTGGACCATCTTTCTCCCTGCTGCGATGGTTTATGGATTTTCTGGGGCGATGACGGCAAAGAGAAAGGAATTTCTTTTTCTCATGGTTTGGTTCGTTTTTATCTTCCTCTTTTTCACCCTGTCTAAGGGAAAAAGGGGACTTTATTTTTTGCCCCTTTTCCCCGCGGCCTCCCTCATGATTGGGAAGCTTTGGGAGGATCTCATCTCTTTTTCCGTGAGACATCTTCGGCCCGAATGGATCACGATCCCTCTCTATGGTTTGATGGGAGTGATTTTCGCGGCTGGAGTGTCCCTGCCTTGGGTGATTTCGGCAAAACTGCCTCCTTACTTTTCGTATAGCCTCCCCGTAGCCCTCTTCTTGGTAGGAGTCAGCGTGAGTCTGTTCCTGTTCAACCGATCAAAGTATTATGGAGCTATTTTTCTCCTCATCGTTGGAATGATGGCAGGGGGGTACTTTTATACATTAAGGGTTGTGTTGCCCCTTGTGAACCCTCACAGATCATCGCGTTTTATTTGTCAGGAGATCACTTCACGAATGCAACCCGGCGACAAATTAGCGCTCTATGGAGATTATGAACCGGGCCCTTATAATTTTTATACAGGAATTGTTCCGATACTGGTGTTAGAAGAGGAAGAGACCCTTTCCCATTTCTTAGGGTCTCCGGAAAGAGTTTTCTGTCTGCTTCGATCCAGGGATTTTTTGAAATTCCAGATGGCACAAGGTCGTCCAGAGTTTCAATTGATTCTTCGACGTCGGATAGGGGATGGTGAATTTGTCCTGATTTCTAACCGGTAATATAGATTAATGAAGCCAATGACAAATGTGAAGCTCCCCGGCCACCCCGTCAGGACGGGGCAGGCACGCCGAGGCTTCCCGGGCACGCAGTGGCGAGCAGAAAGCGAGCAAAGGAAATATCTTTTTAATTGTGCCCCTTCCTGCCTGCCGGCAGGCAGGGACCCCACCTATCCCGCTTTGGCGGGACGGGGCACTTGCCGGCCAAAGCTCAAAGATCAAATCAAATCCAAAGTTGAAATGACAGAAAAGAAAATCATTAGACCTTTGGATATTTGAAATTAAATATATCGATGAAGCCATCTACAGAACTAAATGAAAAGATAGAAATCTCCGTTGTGGTGCCCGTCTACAATGAGGAAGGAAACCTGCCCCTTTTAATCCCAAAACTGAAGGAGGTTGTACAAGGCCTGGGATGCTCCTGCGAAATAATCTTCGTGGATGATGGAAGCTCCGATGGAAGCCTGAGGATTTTGAGGGACATGGCTTCTCAATATCCTTGTCTCAGAGTCCTTCGCTTCCGGGAGAATCGTGGGTTGAGCACGGCCCTTGTAGCAGGAATGAGGGAAGCCCGGGGAGAAAAAATCGTCACCTTGGATTCAGACCTTCAGAATGATCCTGCCGACATCCCCATGTTGTTGGAATACTTGGATCACTATGACATGGCCACAGGGTGGCGGCAGAAAAGAGAAGATTCATGGCTGAAGAGAATCTCTTCTGAAATTGGCAACGCTGTTCGGAACTGGTTGAGCGGGGAGAACATCCAGGACAGCGCCTGCACCCTTCGGGTATTCAAGAAGGAATGCATTCAAGAGATCCCCGTGTTCAATGGGATGCATCGCTTCCTGTCCACTCTGGTTAAGATGGAAGGATATCGGATCATTGAAGTTCCCGTTTCTCACCATCCGAGGAAGTTTGGGGAGTCAAAATACAATATTCGAAACCGCATGGTACGATCCTTCGTTGATTTGCTGGCTGTAAGATGGATGAAGCACCGCACCATCCGCTACGAGATCGAGGAAAGAGTTTGACACGGGAGGAAAGAGAGGGTGGTATGGACGACAAGAGGAAGACTTTGCCAAGGAAGGTCCGAAGAGTTCCACTTTTTATTGGAGCCTTTTTACTGGTGGTCTTTGCGAGACCCCAATTTCCCGGAATCTGGATTGGGATGGTTTTGATCTTTTTAGGGGAGGGTATTCGCATCTGGGCAGCAGGTCATCTCCAGAAGAACGAGGTTCTGACCGTAACGGGTCCTTACGCTTATGTCAAAAATCCGCTCTACGTCGGTTCCATTTTGATTACTGCAGGCTTTTGTATCCTGGCAGACAATATCTATCTTCTCGCGGCTGCCTATTTCATGTTCTGTTTCCATTACATCCCCTATAAGAAGAGGGTGGAAGGAGATCGATTAAAGAAGCATTTTGGGGACCCCTATGAGGATTACGATGAGAAGGTGCCGGAATATCTTCCCCGAATGAAGCGCTATTCAGACCAAAAAGGCTCCTGGCAGGTGAAGCACCTCATCGAAAACAGTGAAGAGGGGATTCTCCTCATCCTCCTTGCTGGAATCGTCCTGATCCTCAGCCGTCCTTATTGGAAATTATTCTTTTGACGTAGAGCGCCTCGAGCATGGCCCATGGCGGAAACCCGATGAGACGAGAAGAGATTGAGAAAAGATCGGTCTGCCTTACCCGGGGAAGTTTTGGGAAGCCCGACCTGAATCGGGTGGAGATAGGAGGTCGATCCCTGATAGTAAAGGATGTCCGGAGAAAGAATTTTTTTTTGCGATGGACCTTAGGCCTCTGGTTGATTCACAAAGAGTGGAGAATCTATTCCCGGCTCGCAGGAATGAAAGGTATTCCCCAGCCTATTGGGCGAATTGACCGCTTTGCCTTTGCCATGGAGTTCATTCCGGGAAGATCCATCCTGAGAGGAGAGCCCCTGCCTCCTTCTTTTTTCTCTGCCTTAGAAGGTGTGCTTAGGGAAGTTCACGGGAAAGGAGTGGTCCACATGGATTTGCGACATAAGGGGAATATTCTCGTCTCTGAAAAAGGAGAACCTTTTCTCATCGACTTCAATAGCAGTTTTGCTTTTAAAGAAAATGGATTCTTCAGGCGTTGCCTCTTCCCCCTCCTCCGGTGGGTGGATTATGGGGGATTGCTGAAATTGAAAAAGAGAATTTCTCCCTCGTCGATGACTCCCGAGGAACTTGCCTTTCTCAAACGGTTTGATCAGTTTCGAAGGCTCTGGATCTTCAATTAACCGACTGGAACGATGGGATGGTGGAATATTGGGAGAAGGGGAATGAACGCGATTAACCCATCATTCCGTTTTCCCATCATTTTAGTGTTCCGGTCTTCATGACCTGTTGGAAGAGTTCACGTTGTTTGAGGGTCATCTCCCGGGCGCCTTTTTTCGTCCCCTCATGTTCATAGCCAATCAAGTGGAGCACACCGTGGACCATCAAAAGGATAACCATTTCCATTTCGTTGAGGCCGAACCGATTGGATTGACGTTTTGCCGTCTCCACAGAGATGACGAGATCTCCCAAAAGCTGGGGATGGAGGGTCGAGAACTCTCCTTCTCGCATGGAAAAAGCGAGGACGTTCGTGGGTCTATTTCGTCCGAGATGCTTCCAATTCAATTCTCGAATCCGGGTGTCATCGACCAACAAGAGGCTGAGCTCAGCCTCAAGAAACCCCAATTCGGTCAATATCCTTTGAGCCGCCCTTCTTATTCTTCCTAAGTCTAAGGGGATATGTTTTTGCTGGTTTCGAATCCAGATCTTCATCGTTCCTTTTCAGAGGTGATTCCGTGCTCGTTGAAACGGGATAATCAATTCTCTGGTGAAAGATAGCGGTTAAGATTCGGTTAAAACTCTCTTGAATTTTTTGAAGGTCCTTCAGGGTCAATTCACACTCTTCCATCTGTCCGTCCAAGAAAATGCCGTTCGTCACCCGTTGAACCAGGCTCTTGATCCGAGAAGGCGTGGGGTCGGTGAGGGCGCGAGAGGCGGCCTCTACCGAATCGGCCAACATGACAATTCCCGCCTCTTTGGTCTGGGGTTTGGGGCCGGGATATCGGAAATCGTCCTCATTGATTGACTCCATCTCGGGATTCTCTTTTTCCTTGGCCTTCTGATAGAAGTAGGAGATCAGGCTTGTCCCGTGATGTTGCAGAATGATGTGGCCGATTCGTTCTCCCAGGCGATTTTCACGAGCCATCTCCACCCCATCCTTGACATGGGAAATGAGGATGAGGCTTGACATCGTGGGCGTGAGATGTTCGTGCTTATTTTCTCCCCCTCCGACGTTTTCGATGAAGTAGAGAGGTTTTTTCAATTTCCCTACGTCATGATAATAAGCGCTGACTCTCGCGAGTAAGGGGTTGGCCGCAATCGATTTGGCAGCTGCCTCCACGAGGCTGCCGACAATGATGCTGTGGTGATAGGTGCCGGGAGCCTGAAGAATCAGGTCTTTGAGGACGGGATGGTCCATGTTGGCCAATTCAAGCAGTTTGATATCCGTGGTATAGCCGAACAAGGTTTCGATGATGGGAGCCATTCCTAAGACAAGGACCGAAGCGAGGACGCCTCCCAGAAAACCCATCATTAAATCAGAGAGAAGGGTCATTTTGAAGAGATTTCCAGAAATCAGGCTGTAAGAGAGGACCATGAGGATGTTGATCCCGCCCACCGTGATGCCGGCTTTGAGGAGGATGCTCCTCTGTTCGCATCGGGCGACCTTATGGGCACCGATCACACTTCCGACGAGAGTGAAAATGAAGTAGAAAAGCTGATTTCCCATCAAGGCCGCTGAAAA
>Ga0153916_10003860_pt1 | contig 11228 bp, 11 predicted proteins | sample Opewatmetagenome_FD_109642 | JGI IMG/M metagenome (GOLD analysis project Ga0153916, IMG submission 109642) | Freshwater wetland microbial communities from Ohio, USA - Open water 3 Core 3 Depth 4 metaG | ecosystem: Environmental > Aquatic > Freshwater > Wetlands | place: USA: Ohio, Lake Erie...
GAGCTGCGTCGCGAAGCAGCCGATGACGCCGTCACGCGCGATGCGGAACAGGTGCTCCGGGTCCGCATCGTCGTCGGCGATGGCTTCGCCGCTGCTGAGCGTGCCGTAGAAGTCGTCGTTCAGATGCTCGACCTTCTGGTCACCGGCGAACAGCATCAGCCGGCCGGTGCCCTTCGTCATCGTCTGGAAGTTCTGCTCGTACCGCGCCTGTTGCGCCGACGGGACGTCGGCCGGCACGTCGATCTTCGTCGCAAGCTGGGTCATCGGGGTACCTCCGTCCGGGTGTGAAATGTCGCGCGCGAGGCTCGCGCCGGGACGGCGTTCATGCGCCGACCCAATTGTGGATCGCCTGACGGGGCCGGGCAATCAGGGATTCGCGGCGACTTTCCGCGCTGCGGGGACCGGATGCTGGAAGTCCTTGGGCCCGTAGCTCAGCAGGTCGCTGAACTTCCGCACGACGATGTCCGGCGAGTATTCGACCGCGTGCTTCGGGTCGAGCGCGTACTTGCCCTGCAGCACGTGTACCGTCGTCAGCCGGTCGCCGAGCGCCGCCTTGGAACGCATCAGGATGCCCGGCTTGTCGTCGATCAGCACGAAGTGGTCCGCCTTGAAGCGCGTCTCGACGGCCGGCAGGCACTGCTCCTTGTGTACGAAGATCAGCACGCGCCCGTCGACCGCCTCCGTGACACCGCACTGGTGGATCTTGCTCGGCTGAAAGACCGCGTCCCCGTCGGACACGACCACGGGCAACCCCATGCTTCGAAGGTGCTTCACCGTCTCGATCGCCTTCGGGAACAGCCGCGGCCGGAAGTCCCACTCCATCAGCACGTCCGTCGTCTCGTCGATCACCCGTGCGTCGGCCGGGAACTCGCCGCGCAGGCGCGACATCGTCTCGATGAAGTCGACGACGTCGATCTCCTTGCGCACGATCTCGTACAGCTCCCAGAGCCGGGCCGCGCGCTGCGGGCCGAGCATTTCCAGGAGGCGCGCTTCCATGTCTTTCTTCACGCCATCGTTGTCGAGGATGGTGTTGTCGACGTCGATCATGAACACGAGCTTCAGCACGTCACGCTCCCTGGCCCGGCCCAGTGCGGGCCGCCGGAAACTGTACCGGCGCCGGGAGATTGGCGGAAGTCTAAGAGACAGCCGAAGGCTGACAGGCGCCTGACATCGTGCCCGACATTCATCGGCGGCTACACGAATGAGGCCCCCTCTCCTCACACCGGTGGAGAGGGGGCTGGGCCTGCCGTGGCGCCAGCGCCCGCTACAGCGCCTGCTCGCCGGTCTCGCCCGTGCGCACCCGCATCAGCGACTCGACCGCCGTCACCCAGATCTTGCCGTCGCCGATGGCGCCGGTGCGCGCATGCTCGGCGATCGCCGCGACGACCCTTGCCGCCGCATCGTCGCTGACGACGATCTCCACCTTGATCTTGGGCAGAAAGTCCACCGTAAACTCTCGGCCGCGATACACCTGGCGGATGCCCTTCTGCCGGCCGTGGCCCTTCACGGGCGAGATCGTGATGCCGCCGTAGCCCAGCTCCTCCAGCGCGGCGAGGACGACGGGGAGTTGCTCCTCGCGGATGATGGCGTCGATCTTCTTCACGTTGCGCCTCCTCACCCTCGCCGGCGGCTCAGACCGCCGCGTCTCCGGTTTCGGCCGTACGCACGCGGACGACGCGGCTCACCGGCGACACCCAGATCTTACCGTCGCCTACCGCGCCGGTGCGCGCATTGTCGCAGATGGCGGCGATGATCGCGTCCGTGTGGCTCTCGCCGACCACCAGCTCGATCTTCGCTTTCGGCAGGAAGTCGACGCGGAACTCGTTGCCGCGCCACTGCTCCTTCACGCCGCGCTGACGGCCATGGCCGCGCACCTGGCTGATCGTGATGCCTCCGTAGCCCAGCTCACTGAGCGCCGCCAGCACCAGCGGCAACCGCTCCTCGCGCAACACCGCAGTGATCTTCTCCATCGTATCCTCCTCCGTCCGGACTCTTGCCGGGATATGGACGGAGGCGGCCCTCTACGCCTTGGGGAGGAGAGGGAGGGCCGCCTCCGTATAGCCCGCGAGCGCGCGAAGCGCGCGCGCAACTACGCGTTGGGAATCAGGCCGGTACCGGGCTCGGCTTCGCAACCACCGCCGGGACGATGCCTGCCTGCGCGAGCAGCTCATGCGGGATCGCGCCGTGCAGCTCACGCTCCATCACGAAGCCCGCGTAGCCGGGCACGCCGAACTCTGGCACGTCCAGCCCCTGGATCTCCACCTCCGGCGCGACGCGCATCGACGTCACCAGCTTGTACGCGCCGAACAGCACTGCCGTCACGCCGAAGCCCCAGGCGAAACACACGGCCGCGCTGACAACCTGTGCGCCGAACTGGCCCGCGTCGCCGTAGAACAGGCCCGTCACGTTGCCGCTGACGCCGTTCCAGCCCGAGCCGTACGTGCCGTCCGCGAAGAGCCCCAGCGCGAGCACTCCCCACGCGCCGCCCAGGCCGTGCACCGACACGGCGCCGCACGGGTCGTCGACGTGCGCCACGTGGTCGAAGAACCAGACGCCTCCGCACACCAGGAAGCCTGCGATGAGGCCGATCAGCGCCGCCGCCCACGGCGACACGAACGCGCACGGCGCTGTGATCGCCACCAGGCCCGCCAGCATGCCGTTGCACGACATCGAGATGTCCGGCTTGCCGTACGTCCAGCCCGTGAACGCCATCGCCGCTGCCGCGCCGAACACGGACGCCGTCAGCGTGTTGACGATGATCACCGAGATGCGCAAATCCGTCGCGCCGAGCGTCGATCCGGGGTTGAAGCCCATCCAGCCGAAGAGGAGGATGAACGTCCCGATGACGACGTACGGCAGATTGTGGCCCGGGATCGCGTTCGGTGTCCCGTCTTCGTTGAACTTCCCGATGCGCGGGCCGAGCAGCACCGCCAGCGCCAGCGCCGCGAAGCCGCCGGTCGCGTGGACCACGCCGGACCCCGCGAAGTCAACCGCGCCGTGGCCGAGGTTCATGGAGTCGCCGATCTGCGACAACCAGCCACCACCCCACACCCAGTTGCCGTAGAGCGGGTAAATGAGGCCGCCGATCGCCAGCTCCGCGAAGATGAACGTCTTGAAGTTGATCCGCTCCGCGATCGCGCCGACGATGATGTAGCCTGCGGTCTCCATGAAGACCACTTCGAAGAAGAACAGCGCCAGCGCGCCGACGTCATACGTGTGGCCCGATTGGAGGAAGAAACCGCTGGCGCCGAACAGCCCGCCGTTGGTGCTGTGGACCTTGATCAGGTGGCCAAGCACCATGGCGCCGCCAAGGTTGCCCGGCGCCGCGTTGATCGCCGCGCCTCCGAACTGGAATGCATACCCGCAGGCCCAGTATCCAACGAAGGCGATCACGAACGCCGCGAAGTTGAGCATCATCATGTGCCCGGCGTTCTTCGCGCGTGTGAGCCCGGTTGTGAGCAACGCGAAGCCCGCCTGCATGAAGAGCACGAACGACCCCATGATCAGCGTCCACGTGAAGTTGATGCCGATCTTGTCATGGCCCACCTGATCCGCGAGCTGACCGGGATTGGCCGTCGTGCAGTCGCGGACGGCCGCACCGACGTCCGTCGGCGGAGTCGCGGCGTTCAACGCGCAGTTCGGATCCGTAAACCCGGTGCCGCCGTTGCCCGAGAATATCGCGGCGTCCGAGGCCGTGCCGGTGCTGGTGCCGGCCGCGTCGCCGTGGGCGAACTTCGCCGCCACGAAGATGGCGATCAGGGTAATGACCGTCAGTGCGACCAGCTTTTGCAGGCCGCTGAACTTGCTCCCAGGCATGCGCTCTCCTCCTCCGAATGCACTACGCGTGGTTCAGGCCGTCATCCTGACGTGTGAGGATTACGCCCGCGTGTCGTGCGGATTACGTGTGTGTTTCGTTGGTAAGTTCTTAGAGGGAGCGTTTGCCGCACAGCACGGAGGTCACCGGACCGAGGACGAGGTGCTTCTGCCGGCCGATTATCGCGCGGACTGCAGGATCGCCGCGTCCCGCGCCGCCACGGTGATGCGGTCGGCGAGTGTGCCGTCGGTGGCGCGGTACGGCCCGGGCAGCGGCACGTCCAGCGCCGACGCGCCGGGATTGACGACGACGAGGCCACGCTCGAACACGCGCAGCCATGCGCCGCCGGCAGCCCGGCGCTCACCCAGCGGCCGCCCGAGGTCGAGCTGCCCGTACGGCGGCTGCGGCGGGTACGCGGCCGGCGGCGGACCTTCCAGCCCCGAGCCGCCGTACCATGCGCCTTCCGGCGGCATCGCCAGCAGGAACGATGCATACGTGAACTGGCCGCCCGGCTGGTCGGCGCCAACGGCGATGACGCCCTTGCCCCTGGCTGCCAGCGATTCGACAGACGACACGTCGGCCTCCCACGTCGTCGGCGCGGCGAACGAGCGCACCACGACCGCGTCCGCCGTCTCCAAGTACGCGTCAGCACTGCCGCCGGCATAGTCCGCAGCGCCACCTCCGGCGATCGCGACGTACGCGCCTGGGCCGGCGACCTCGCGCACCTTGCGCAGCAGCCCCGCCACGGCGTCTCGCCACTCGCCGTCTGTGTACGGCCTACCCGTCACGCGATTCAGCGGTCGCGTCATCAGGGGCGCCGGCGCCGGCACGTACGGGAACACACCGTAGATCACCACGCCGTCGTATCCCAGCCGTCCGTACTGCCGCACCTGCGCGGCCATGTCGATCCGCACGTTGACGTCCGCGGGGTCGACCGCGTACCGCGTGCGGCCGTTCCCGTACGGGTCCGGCGCCAGGCGCACGTTGTTGCCGTCGCCGTCCAGAAGGAACCACGATCCATGCTCGCCGTCACCGGGCTCGATGCCGTTGAACGGCGGGTCGTAATTGTCCATCAACGAGAGGTGGCGCAGCACCTTCAGCCGCGGGTTGAGCGCGTGCAGCCGCGCGATCTCGACGTTGCTCAAGGCGACGCCGTCCGGCTGGCCGCGCAGGTCGTCGTCGATGATGTCGTACTCCAGCGCGACCCGTTGCAGCTCCGCGTCGGTGAGATCGCGGCGCACGAGATTGCCATTGCGGTCGGTGGCGGCCGGGTCGACGATGCGGTGGTCGAGAAAGCGCGCGGCGCTGCCGCGCGCCGCGGGCGGCACGTCGGCCGCGGACACGACCGGCGTGGCCACGTGATCGGCGAATGCGCGCTCCGTCGGCTGCTCGACGACCGACAGCGGCGGCAGCGCGCGCTGCGTCGTCGAGCCGGGCGCGACGACGAAAAACCCGGCAACCAGGATCGCCGAGGTGACCACGGCGGCGACGACGATGGCCGGCGGCCTGCGGATCCCCACGAGGGAGTATCGGCAGCTTCAACGGCTGCGGCGAGGATATGCGAGCTTCATGCCCCGGTTCGAACCTGGGCCGTTCGCCCTCCCCGGCCTGATTCGCCATACTGCGAGCTACATGGAAATCACCGGCGACACCCCGCTTCCCCCCTCCCGCGAACCGGCCTCCGCGATCTCCGGGCGGCGCATCGACTGGACGCCCCGCGACGTCGTGATCGGGGTTCTGCTGCTCGTCGGCGCTCTCTGGCTGCCGCAGATCCCGCTGATCCCGCTCGGCCTGGCAATCGGCACCGAGTCCCGCGGCTTCCTCCTCCCGGCGATGGCCGTCACCGCGCTGACCTACGCGGCAATCGCCGCGATCGCTGCGCGTATGACGTTCCTCAAGTACGGCGGCGGCTGGGAGCGGCTGGGCGTGCGTGGCATCAACGGACGGACGCTGGCGTGGGCCGGCGGGGCCTTCGTCGCGGCGCTGATCGTGTCGTACGCGTACGCCATCTTCGTCGACCAGTACGCCACTTTCCTCAAGCAGGGCTGCGAGGACCAGGTGCCGGGCTTCATCCGCCACGACGCGCTGATCCTTGCTCTGGCGTCATTCGCCGCCGTGGTGTGCGCCCCCGCGGCGGAGGAGATCTTCTTCCGCGGCTTCGCGTTCCCGGGCCTGGCGCGCGCGTGGGGCGCCCCGGCGGGCATCATCCTCAGCGGCCTGCTGTTCGGCTCGGCGCACCTGCTCGGCAACCCCGTGCTCTACAAGTCGTTGGTCCAGTTCGCCGCGATCGGCATGGTCTTCGCGTTCACCTACTGGAAGAGCGGCAACATCTTCGCGTCGATGCTGGCGCACTTCACCTTCAACCTGCTCGGCGTCATCAGCCTGGCGGCGACGACATGCCACAACTGAGCCGGCTGCAGGCGATGTTCGAGCGCGCTCGCGCACAGAGGCGCGTCGCCTTGATGCCCTTCATGACGGTCGGCTACCCGGACCTGGCGACGAGCATCGAGCTCGTGAAAGCGATGGTCGCCGCCGGCGCCGACGCCGTCGAGCTCGGCGTGCCGTTCAGCGACCCGCTGGCGGACGGCCCCACCATCCAGCGCGCCTCCTACCAGGCCCTCCAGGGCGGCACCACGCCCGCCGACGCCATTGACATGGTCGCCGCATTACGTCGAGCGGGGGTTGCCGTCCCGCTGATCCTTATGGGATACTGCAACACCTTCCTCGCAAAAGGCGAGGATCGCTTTATCTCGGACGCGGCAGCCGCCGGTGCCGACGGGTTGATCATCGTCGACCTGCCGCCGGAGGAATCGGACGGGACGCTGGCGACCTGCAGGAAGCTCGGGCTCGACCTGATCTACCTGCTGGCGCCAACCTCGGACGAGGGCCGCGTCGCGGAGGTGCTGTCCCGGGCCGGCGGCTTCATCTACTGCGTGAGCGTGGTGGGTGTGACCGGGGCCCGGCGGGAGCTGGCGGCGGAGCTGCCGGACTTCCTGCGGCGCCTGCGCCGGAAGACGGACCTGCCGCTCGCGGTCGGGTTCGGCATCTCGAAGCGCGAGCACGTCGAGGCCCTCCGCGGCCTCGCCGATGCGGCGATCGTCGCCAGCGCGCTGATCGACATCGTGGAGTCATCGCCTCGTCAAGAGCGAGTGGATCGAGTTCGGGACTATGTTGAGGTGCTCACCGGCCGAACGGAGGACATGGCGTAAGGCCATCGATGTCGCCACCCCTGGCGACCTTGATGGCCGCGTCTATGGACGCTCTGCGGCCGGCGTCTTTGGACGCCGGTAGCCCGCCCGGACGGGAATCGGCGGCTCGAGACGGAGCATCCGGAGTGACGAACGAGGCGATGCGGCTGCGCGGGATCCGCGGCGCGACCACTGTCGACGCCAACACCGCAGAAGCGATCCGGGCAGCAGCAACGGAACTCCTCTCCGCACTCATCGAAGCCAACAACGTCCAGTGCGACGACGTCGCGAGCGTCTTCTTCTCGACGACGCCCGACCTGAACGCCGAGTTCCCGGCCGTGGCGGCCCGCCAGATGGGCTGGACACACGTCGCCCTGATGTGCGGACACGAGATGTACGTCCCCGGCAGCCTGCCGATGTGCCTCCGCATTCTCATGCACGTCAACACGGCGAAGCCGCAGGACGAACTCCATTTCGTGTACCTCCGCGGGGCGCAGGTGCTCCGCCAGGATCTGGCGGAAACGTCGTAGAAATGGACGGCCGTCCGTCCGGCGAATCCGGAACGAAAGTGCTCCCGCAAGGGTAAAGGAGCGGAACAGCGATGATGGTGATCATGAAACCGGGACACACCCGTGAACAGTTCGAAGAAGTGATGGTCCGTATCAAGGAAGCCGGCCTCGACGGCCACGCTATCGTCGGCGTCGAGCGCACGGTCATCGGCGTCGTTGGCCTCGACCGCCTCCACCCGGAGCTGGCCGACGACCTCGAGGTCATGCCCGGCGTCGAGTCAACGGTGCCGATCAGCAGCCCCTACAAGCTCTGCAGCCGCGAGTTCAACAACAACGACACGATCGTCGATGTCAACGGCGTCAAGCTCGGCGAGGGCACCGTGACGGTGATCGCCGGCCCCTGCGCCGTCGAGGGCGAAGACCAGCTCATGAAGACCGCCCGCGCCATCAAGGAGCGCGGCGCCTCCATGCTGCGCGGCGGCGCCTTCAAGCCGCGCACCTCCCCCTACAGCTTCCGCGGTCTGGAGGAGGACGGCCTCAAGCTGCTCGCTCAGGCCCGCCAGGAGACCGGCCTCCCCGTCGTCACCGAGGTGATGTCGGAGGCGACCGTGCAGCTCGTCGCGAAGTACGCCGACGTCCTGCAGATCGGCACGCGCAACGCGCAGAATTTCTTCCTCCTGGAGGAGGTCGCCAAGGTCGGCAAGCCCGTGCTGCTCAAGCGCGGCATGTCGTCCTCGATCCAGGACTGGCTGCTCGCCGCCGAGTACATCCTGGCCAAGGGCAACCGCGACGTCATCCTCTGCGAGCGCGGCATCCGCACTTTCGAGACGGCGACGCGCAACACCATGGACATCAACGCCATCCCGCTCGTCAAGGAGATGAGCCACTTGCCGGTCATCGCCGACCCCAGCCACGGCACCGGCAAGCGCAAGCTCGTCGAGCCGGTCTGCCTGGGCATGATCGCCGCCGGCGCCGACGGCCTCATCCTGGAGGTCCACCCGGAGCCGGAGCACGCCCTCAGCGACGGCGCGCAGTCGCTCACGTTCGACCTCTTCGCCAGCGTCATGGCCAACGTCGCCAGGGTCGCGGCCGCCGTCGGCAAGCGCATGGAGCGCGCCGCCGTCGCGGCGTAGCCGCCCACCACTCGCCGGATCAGGAACGGGGGCCGCGTGTGCGGCCCCCGTTCCGCATTGGTTCCTTCAGGCCACATGCCCCCCCCCCGGATCGGGCCGTCTGGCCCGTTGACGGGGGACGGCAAGCGAGCGATTATACACACCGCTGTCCGATCCGTCGACATCGGGACGCCTCGGAGCCAGCAAGGCACGTACTGCCCGGCCGTCGATGCAGGTCGCGGAGGTGCCCGCCGTGAAACCATCCGGTCTCAACCGCCTCCTCCGTCACCGGGCCCTCGCAGTCGCCGTCGTGGCCAGCCTCATCGGCTCGACAGCCGTCGCCGTGTGGGCTATCCAGAACGCCTTGTCTCAGGAACCAAGCGGCGTCGTTGACTTCACCAAGGTGACCACGATTCCGTTCACGGGCTACCCCAGCACCATCACTGTCCCGGATCTCAGTGAGCCAACGTGTCAGGCGCCCTCCAACGACCGCCCGCAGCCGGACTTGCCGCCGCTTTCTTGCAGGCTCTCGAGCGGCGAGCCGCCCCCCGGCACCGTCCCGACCGCCAGCCCGGCCGAGCGGCCGGCTCCGGCAGCACCTCAACCGGGCGGCGCGACCGTCGCCGACAATCAGCTCTTTCGCTACACGATCACGATTCCGAGCGGGTGGTATTCCAACATGCGCCCGGAGGGCGGCACGTTCCAGCTCACCGATGCCGTGGCGACGCGCGAGATGGTCGACAACAGCCATCCTCCGGGGGGAATCGCAATCGTCTTCGGCGGGCGCAAGTATGTCGACCCGAGCGTCACCGGAGAGATCGTCACGGCGGAGAAACGGCTCCAACATCCGAATGCTTCGTTCGGGGCGTTCCCAGGCGTGATCTGGGATGAAGGACCAGGCGAAGGGGCGGCTGCGATTATACACGCTGCGTTCAGGGTCGGCGACGTTGTGTTCGAAGCAACGGCGGGCGTAGAAGGGGACGGCCGGCCGCAAGAGGCGATCGCTGCCGACGTCGCAGCTGTGCGCTCCGTACTCCAGTCGATCACGCCGTACTAGCGCCCATGGCCCGGGCAGGAGAACGTGCATGCCAAGACCCGTCCTCGCCTTTGGTCTAGGCTGTTGCCTGCTCCTCGTCGTCGGTGGCCTCGGCTCGATCACTCGCGTCCGGGCGACGCAATCGCCAAACGAGTTTTGGCGTTTGCCGTGGAAGGCCACGGTCGCACACAGCGTGAGCGGCTTCGGGTACGGCGAAGGCACGCACGACGGCATCTCGCCGCACGCGCCAGAGGACCGTTGGGCGCTCGACTTTGCGGCGGTCGAGGGTGAGTACCTCGTGGCCGCGCAGGAAGGCACTGTGGGGCCCATCGAGGACAAGATCTCAAGCTGTGGTGACGGTTTGCACTATGGTAATTACGTTGACGTCACCGACATTGGCAACTACGTCCATCGCTACGCGCACCTGCAGGTGCCGTTGGTGGCTCAGGGCGACCACGTGGTGCCTGGACAGATCATTGGGCGCGCGGGGCACACCGGCAATGTAAGCCCGTGTGACGTTACCGGCGCCCCCCCTGCATTACAGGATCACCGACCCTGACTCAAATCCATGCACCGCAGGCTGGTGCATACCGGAGCACTCTCTAACCAATGCGGTGGAAATCCGATCACCTGCGGCGACATATTCCCGTTCTCGGCTGACCGGAGCTCACCCTCCGACAGCCTCAAGGGAAACTCACACCTGTCCAACAACGCGGGCCCCGGTTACTTCACCTATGGCGACAGCGCTTCGCCGGCGGTCGACTCGGCGATCCTCTCGCGCTGGTACGACGAGGGCGTGGGGCACGACTGGAGCGAGCGCGTGGTTGGAAAGCCTGCCCTTTGCTGGTGCACGGCCGTGCCGCCGGCACCTCCCGACAACGTGAGCTGGTACGTCCACCGCTGGGAGAGCTACGTGGGCTCCGGATGGATCCAGAACTTCGACAGCCCGGACTCCTCATACGGCTTTGGCGCGATCATGCACGGCGACACCGTCACGCACGATCCCGTCGACGGGCGCGCGAACATCAACGCCATGTGGGTCTACGGACAGTTCTGGCAGGACTACAGCGGCATGTGTGTGCCTTCGGGAAGCCAGACAGCCGTGCAGTACATCCATCTCCTCGGCTATCCGACCACCGAGCTATACATCGACGCCTTCGCCATCCAGCGGCAGAAGTTCCAGCACGGCTGGATCTACTGGTTGTACCCCTATACTTCTGGCACTGTGCAGTTGCACGACTTCAATGATCAGCGGTTCGGTCCGAACTGCGACGACCCCCTGCCGCCACCGCCCACGCCCACGCCTACGACGAGGCCCACCCGCACTCCGACCCACACACCCACGCGCACGCCGACCAACACGCCCACGCCGACGGCCACGCGGACCACCACCCCCACACCAACGGCAACGGCCACCCCAAGCGGGCCCGACACGGACGGCGACGGCTGCCCGGACGCGAGGGAGGACGTGGTCGGGGCCGGTGCCGAGCTTTTCGGCGGCAATCGTGACAAGACCAGCCCTTGGGACTGGTACGAGGACCCGTACGACGGCGACACGCTCGTCGATTA
>Ga0153916_10003861_pt1 | contig 11228 bp, 5 predicted proteins | sample Opewatmetagenome_FD_109642 | JGI IMG/M metagenome (GOLD analysis project Ga0153916, IMG submission 109642) | Freshwater wetland microbial communities from Ohio, USA - Open water 3 Core 3 Depth 4 metaG | ecosystem: Environmental > Aquatic > Freshwater > Wetlands | place: USA: Ohio, Lake Erie, Old...
AGCAGCTGGCCCCATTCAACGAGTTGTTCAAGGCTTTCTGCTTTTCCGAAATATTTTTCCAAAATGTCCTGACAGAGCCATGTCTCACCAACCCATGCTCCATAAGCGTGGTGTGCTTTCCAGGCTTCAGTTGGGGTGGGAGGGAACCATTCATTTTCAGGAATGATCTTATGGAGAATTGCAGTATCTGATGGCGAAGGCATACCGAATTCAGTTAAAGCTGTATAACGGCTCCGGTACATGATCTGGAATACATCTTCATCTTTTTTCTTGTCATAGAAGATATAATGTCCATGACCGACACCCATAACCGGGGAAGTCGGAATAAAAGGTACTTCAGGACTATGTTCAAGACATATCGCGTTCAGCCATCTAAGTGCAAGAGACTGATCATTCATACCCGACCAGGAATTAAAAAGCTCATTTCCTCCTGACCAGATAGCAAGGCAAGGATGATTATGCAAACGTTTTACAATGGAAGTAGCTTCATTTTTAAGCACGGACAGATATGAAGGATCATCCGGATATTTGTTACATGCAAGTGGAAATTCCTGCCATACCATTATTCCCATCTGATCACAAAGTTCAAAGAAAGAATCCTTGTTTATTATTCCTCCACCCCAGACTCTCAGAAGCGTGAAATGCATTTCCCTGGCTAATTCCAGAAGTTCTTTATATCTCTCAGGTGTTATTATACCGGGAAATACTTCAGGATTAACCCAGTTTGTTCCTTTGGCAAAAATCCTGGTGCTGTTTATCTCCACAGTAAATGGCGGATCGTTACGAGTTTTTGGGAAGAGGTCATCCTTAGCGAAAGCCCCTTTATTTTCCACAAGGCGAATTTTCCTGAAACCACTCTTCCAGGAATGCTGATCCGTAATCCTGCCTTCGTTGTTGATCAATTCCAGATCAAAATCATACAAATCGGGATTGCCCAGTTCATAAGGCCACCAAAGGATAATTTCTTCAAGATTTCCGTTTATGGAGAACTGGTAATCTATAATTTCTGATTTTTTCTCAAAGACTATCTGATTATTGAAACGGATGACAAGTCTTGCTGTACCATTTTTCCCACCAGATATTCCAAAGACTTTAACTGCTGCCGTTTCGAGTTTCTGGTCCAGTTCGTATGAATAATCCATCTCTTTAATATACTCACTATTTCTTATCTCCAGCCAGGTATCATCCCATATTCCTGATGGAACCAGCCTGGGATGCCAGTCCCACCCATAGCTTACGGCAGGTTTAAAACTATGGTCTGCCTGTGACCGGTCTATACGCCGGAGCTGTGATTTAGGGACAGGGAAAATGACTACCAGGAACTCATTATTTTCTTTCAGGTATGGTGTAAGATCTGTTTCTACAGGATTAAACATTCCTTCCTGCTCAAAAATCATTACCCCGTTCAGATAAATTTCAAAATGATAATCAATCCCTTTACTGATAAAAAACAATCGCTGATTATCCGATACAACAGGCTTTGGAAACTTAGCCCGGTAAGTAAAGAATACATCTTCCATCCACATAAACTGTTTGTATCCGTCTGAAAAATGCCAGTCGGGATTTTCCAAAGTGCTCAGAAGGTCTAGCTGAACTGCACCGGGTACTGTCGCCGTATACCACCTGTCAGGTATCTGTGATTTTTCTTTATGAAATCCCACCTCCCAGGATATGGGAATTTTAGTTGTTATCTGGTCATCTTTCATGCTATGACCATAAACTTGCTGAGTCCAGAGGTAGTTAGACAGTAAAAGTAAAAATATCAGAGCGAGGAAAGTAAGAGGTCTTTTATAATATATTGTTTTCATAGTAAAATCGGTTTTAAACAAAGTTATTGATTTATAATATCCATAATAAATTGATTCATCCTGCCATAGTGACTGCCCTTCCAGTAGATTTTAAGACACCCCGTGCACCGAAAGAATTCATTATAATACTGTTTGGTCCTTGGTTGGATAAGACTGATAATAGATTCTTTGCTGACCGGTTCTATAAGTCCGTTGCATTCCATGCATCGTTTAAAAGGACTTATCAGGGAGAAGAAATCGAATTTTCTTATTATTTCAAATGCCTGGTCCTTTACGCCGGTATTCCTTACCCAATATCCCCGCTGAACAGCGTTTCGCATCAGCAAACCTTTATCTCTGGTTAAAATAATTCTATTTTCATTATTTGATATTTCGACGATTTCAGAATCAGAATAATTATTGCGGTATAATGTATCAAAACCCATTGCACGGAGATACTTTGCTAACCGGCCAAGATTTACATCAAGGATAAACCCGGGATTTCGTAGCGGCCGGTTACTAAGTGGAGTAACACCTGAGATATCAAGACTCTCAAACACAGGGTACACGGAAATATTATCGCCTTCATTTATGATTTGTCCGAAATTAACCGGAGTACCATTCACGAGGATCAGATCAACTTCAGTGTGTGGAACACCTTGTGATTCAATTAGATCTTTTATAGTCTGCCGGCCAGCCAGTTGAATATCATACCTCTTTTTCTTTTTAAAATGAGGCAGAAAATCATTCAGTTCCTCATAGAACCTTATCGAGGCAGCTTTCATTGTTTTATATCAACCTTACAACTTGTAACTTGTAACTTGTAACTTGCAACTTGCAACTATAATTCCTGGGTTGTTTGTAAAGCATCACTTCAGAGACGATTTGAATTGATATCTGCCCGACCCTGCTTCAAATTCAGCGTAATTATTTTTAAACTGAACGAATTTTAACCCTTTGGTATGTGCAGCAGGTTTATCACTTTCAAAAACCGATTCCGGACTTACTGTGGGAATATAAACTTTTGCAGTGGTGTTACCAGGAACGGCCACTTCCAGGTGAAAGTCGTCATTTTCAATGCGCCAGTTGCTGATGATTTCTCCCCTTATGGATTGATACCGGCAGTTGACCCATTCAAGATCACCAACAACAGAAGGTTTGATAATGAACGGATTGAATCCTATGGCATCTTCAGAGGGATAAATACCTCCCAGAGCTTTTAAAAACCAGTCGCTTACAGATCCAAACATCGGATGATTGTATGAGTTGGTTCCTCCTTCCCAGCTTTCCCAGATTGTTGTCCCACCATTTTCAATCATGTATCCGTAACCGGGAAACGTTTTCTGATTCGTGATTAGAAATCCAAGGTCATTCCGTTCATACGTCCGTAAAACGTCATACATCATTTTCGTTCCAAATATGCCGGCAGATATATGGCAATTATTTTTTTCCGTAATATCTTTTTCAAGAATCTCCAGAGCAGCCTGCCGATCTGATTCAGGTAAAAGATCATAATACAATCCAAAGGCTTGTGCTGCTTGTGTTCCGGTATCAACTTTCCCCTTTCCTGCTACAATAAATTTATTGATGAAAGCTTTTTTTATCTCGTCAGCAAGCGCAGAATATTTCTCCTGATCTTCAGGTTTATCAAGTATCCCGGCGAATTCAGATAATAACAGGACATGATGATAATAGAATGCAGTTGCTGTGCATTTTGGTTTGGGATCAAGGGTTTCATGATCACCGATCCCTTTTTCCACAATGTGGTCGGGCGTCTGTTCCCGGATAAATTCAATCAGTCTTACTGTACTTTCATACTGTTCTTCAAGCAGTTTTTTATCACCATAATACCGGTATAATCTATCCTGCAGGAAGGGATGTGCAAGCATCCATCCTATAGGACCGGTATCTTTAGTTAGTCCTGCATCATTTATTCCGTTATAGGGTGCGCACTCAGGCATTCCCCCTGATGGATGCTGGTCATCCTGAAAATCCATGACAGCCTTGGTATAGAATCCCGACATATCATAATTGGAAATATAAGCTTCGCAGGCTGTAAACATATCCCCTCCATATCCGAATTTTTCGCGTCCCGGACAATCCGATTCGACACTGAATACATTGCTCAGGAAAGTCCATTCGGCATTTTCCTGAATCTTGTTGAACAGGGTGTTAGAACATTCGAATTCACCTGCAACGGGCAAGTCTGAATTCATGCGGAGGCCCTCCAGATTTTCCAATGTCGGCTTTCCGGGGAAACCGGTAACCTCTACATAACGGAAGCCATGAAAGGTAAATCTTGGATTATAGACTTCTTCTCCTGTTCCTTTCAAAATGTAAGTATCAATCTGCCTGGCATTTTTCGGATGGCCCTCCCTTTGCTGGTAGTACCAGCCTTCCATAATATGACAGGCAATAGTTGTACGGTCATTCAGGGTGCCATCCTCATGGAGTAGTTCGCCATATCTGAGTTGAACTTTTGTACCTGCCGGGCCAATAACCTTAATTCTGGCACATCCTGCAAAGTTTTGTCCCATATCAACAATAAATACACCTTTTTCAGGCTCCGTTATTGCAACTGGTTTAATAATCCGGGTTATCCTGATTGGAGGCTGATTCTGTATAACAAGCCTGCCTCCGGGAGATTCAGCTTTTATTGCAGATGTCCAGGTATTATCATTAAATCCGGGTTTATCCCAGCCCTCCTGTTCAAGCCGGGCATCATATTTTTCACCAAGATAAACGCTGTTCATCAGTACCGGCCCTTTGCCTGCTTTCCAGCTGCCATCGCTGACAATAACTTCCTCAGTCCCATCCGTGAACCGTACCAGCAGCTGTACGAGGCATTTTGGCTGTCCGGTCGTAAGCACAGTCCTCAGGTTCAGCCTGTTAAAAAGATACAGCGGCAGCGTGTTATACCATCCATTTCCGAGCATAATGCCTATTGCGTTTGCCCCTTCCTGAACCATTTCAGTGACATCATATGTAATGTATTGAATCCTTTTTGAGTAATTGGTCCATCCCGGATCCAGCATATGATCTCCGACTTTCTTTCCATTCAGGTATGCCTCATAGTATCCCAGCCCGGTTATGTAGAGCCGGGCCGATTTTATTTCCTTATTTAAACTGAATTCTTTTCTCAATAATGGGTTGGGAGTGTCGAGGTACATTTCAGCTTCCGTTTCCGGAGCTTTCCTGTTATCTCCGATCCATACTGCTTTCCAGTCGGCCGGATCTAAAAGGGCAGTTTCAAACCATGCTGTTTCGCTGTATGGTGTAACCCTGCCTTTACGATTCCAGATTCTCACTTTCCAGTAATATCTGGTTGACGAATTCAGGGATTTACCATTATAATCAATCTGGATGTTCTCAGGTGATTTGATCCTGCCGCTGTTCCAGATATCTCCTTTATCACTCTGAATAAGTTCAGGATTGCTGGCAACCAGCAATTGAAATGCTGCCTGGTATAGTCCACGATCCTTGCTGGTTAGTTCCCAGGAGAATCTTGGTATTCTGGTATCTATTCCAACAGGGCTGGATAAATACTCACATTTAAGATTTACAGGTTGAATGATCTTCCCTGTTTCCGTCGGCCCAGAACAGGATCTGTTTAACAGGAGAGTTAAAAAAATGATTAAAAAGCCGGATGTTCTTATTTTCATGCTAATTAGCTTTAATTCAAGTTTAGCTCATTATTCGTCAATACCAGCTTCCCCTTTAAGTTATTGGTTTCAAGGAACCGGGAGCACCCTTTTTCTGCTATGAAGTTCCGTATAACGACATCGGATCCGTTTTTCAGACTTATGGCAGCATCCTTATCTCCGCTATGTGCCTGCCTGCCTGTAAATCCACATATCTCCAGATCAGAGAAGTTTTCGCAATAAATACCGTTCGTGCAATATGGAGACAGTTCATCCTCCCAGGTAATTATGAAATCTTCAATGTTTAGTCCATCTGTAAAACCAGCAAATATTCCTGGTATATCATGACTGAAAAGTGCATCTTCATGCCTTAGTGTTGGTCGGAGGTCGAAATTCCCTCCATAGGTGTCTTCGAGTTCACTTTTCCTGATTGTCAGGTGTATGTTTTCAAGGTTGATATTATGACAATGTGTTTCGCTGGTACCATAGATAACAATACCCGTTTCGCTGGTAGCCATTATATTAGAAAACCTTATATTACGTACAATCCCGGCAGGAATTCCCTCCGACTGAGCAATAGCAGATACATGGATGGGTTCCCCGTTTCCCCACCAGTGTCCTGAATGGATCCGGGTCTCAATGATAATATCTGAAAAAGTTATATTCTCAATCGACCCTTCATCTCTTGAAAATACTCCAATCCCCCTGTTGGATCCATAGATGACCACGTTCTGAAATGTACAGTTCCTGATGCTGTTGGTTCCATATCCAACCCTGATTCCGGCGGAACGTGATTGCAGGACACAGTTGGTGACAGTTACATTTTCAGAATATCCTGTTTTATTTCCGAACTCCCTGGTTGGATAATCTGCAGGCACATTTGGATCACCGGTGAAGTAATTATTAGTAGTGAATCCTGTAACGATGATGGCATCATCACCTGCCCTGATATCACAATCTGAAATTCTAATATTTCTTGAAGTGGTGCAATGTATCCCATCACTGTTAGGGATCAGGAGGTTATTTTGGATGGAAATCCCGGTAACCAATACATCGTCGCAGTCTCCTATACGGATTGTCCATACTGGGGAATCCTTAAGCATGATATCTTTTATTGTGACCTGTTCACATTGTTCCAACACGATCATCATTCCCGGGCGTGTATCATATTTAATCGGTCCGTCAGGAGGGAATATATCAAGCGGTGCATACAGATCTCCCTGCCGGGTGAATTTCCGGTCGAAATCCTGTAAAAGATGTGCCTGTCCGTTTATATGGAATAGTGATCCTTGGCCATTAATTTCTCCCTCTCCGGTGATAGAAATATTCCTTGCCTTGTATGCGAATATCATTCCATGCCGTCTCCCCTCCAAACGGTAGTCAGCAGTATCAGGACTGCCAGTCAGAATGGCTCCAGGTTCAAGATAAAGATTCACATTGCTTAGTATGCGGATTGATCCGGTAATAAACTTACCTGCAGGAATAATAACAGTGCCGCCTCCATTTTGATTACATGTATTAATCGCTTTCTGAATAGCAGAGGTATTCAGAGTTTTGCCATCGGCTTTGGCTCCAAAATCAACGATGTTGTAAGGGGATTGATTCTTTAAGGAACAACCAGCCATTATAATAAAGAATGAAATTGTAAATAGATACGCTTTATTTTTCATAAATGAAATTTATGCATCAGGATATAAACTAATTATTGTAAAATGATTATTCACAACGACTTGCAACTTGCAACTTGCAACTTGTAACCTTTTTTTAATGTACGAGCAGATCTTTATAACTGATCAGCTTAATATTTCTTTGTTTGATAATTTCCTTTACTTTTTCGTTTGTGTAAGTCTTTGTCACCATATCCCGGTCGATCGCTACATTCTCGTAACCGGTATGGCCGTATGCCTGCATTTCAGGGGTATCAAGGCCAGGATGTTCAATATAAAAATACGTATTGCCCGGTTCCAGTTTTTGAAGCCCGATAATAAAATTATCGATCCTTTCATCCAATGTTTCTCCTTTTTCAGCCAGAGGGAACCGTTTAACACCAAGATCGCCAGGATTGATTTCCAATCCGTATTCTTTTGCCAATTTATTATAGACTTCCTGGACTTTGGGATCCCATCCTGAGCAGCCCATATGACAGGAAAGGTGACTGACACGAGGAACATTACGTATAGCCATTTCAATCTGTGCACGCATCTCCTGTTCAATTTCTTCTATTTTCCAGTCCTGGGATTTCAGTGCCTGTTCCGGGCCAAAACGATCATTCGGCCATATCATAGGAAAGAAATATCCGTTTTTGTCAGTCAGGCTGGGGGCATTGGAAACCGGCCTCCACTTAATATTTTCCCATTCACTGGTAATGGAGATGTGAACCCCGACATCCAGTCCGGGATTTTCAGCAAGCATTTTGACAGCCTCGGGAAACCAGGCGCAGGGAACCATAATCTCAACGCTTCTCATTATCCCTTCCTGGTAAGATTTTATGCAGGCGAGATTAGCGGCGTGAGCAGAACCGATGTCATCTCCGCGGATTATTAGTCGGATCTCATCAGATCCGGTTTGTGCCAAAGTACCTGAAAAGACAAAAATAACTAACGCGAAAATTACAGTGAAAAGTCTCATTGTATCTATTATTTAAGTCCATAATTTAACAATAATTTCAAGCTTATTACCGTATCCTTTTTAAATGGCTTGATATCAATATATTCTGATATTATCCTGTCTTCTTTTTCATTAAAAAGCGTTACAGAAGATGATACTTCTGAATATCCGGTAAAATTAACATCAACAGATCCGTTGCTGGAATCGTATAAAACTGACTCAAGCCGGGAAGTATGATATGTCTTTACAAGTTGCATTGCATCATCCAATAACATATACCGTGGTTGGTATTCCGCAATCCCTTCAGATATCTGTTTCACTTCACTATCCCAGTTTTCAGGTCTGATACGATAAATATAATCAGTTTCATGTGTAAACAAAACTGCCAGTGCCAGGCTGTTCATTGCCCTTTCAAGCTGCCGTACACCTCTTCCCACGGTCGCTTCCACATCATTATCAGGAGCCCATTCATATCCTGCATCGTCGCGGATTTCCGTAAGACAGTTAAAGAAAATCTCACCATCGACATTAATAAAATCTGCATAATACACCGGGCGCTGTCCTCCAGGCCGGGTCCATGCGGTGGATGAACCAGGTTTTTCGTAAAGCCTGTAAGGGCCGGAAACAAGCCATTCAACAGAATCTGCATACGGCCTATTGGGAATTTTTGGAAAACATGAAAATTCAGCTCCCCATTTTTCTTTCACAAAACGGGCACAATTGTTTCCCATTTCATACCAGTGTGGTATCAGACAGGAAGATACAGGCAGAGGCTGGTGCATATCATACCAGTCTATAACCGCATTTAAGCCATGCAGTGCTTCTTTATCTTTCCACGGCCCGGCATTATGATGATCATAATAGATGAATTCATCATACGAATCAGCGCGCAAGGCGATCGCATCCGGATAATAATAGAATGAGGACTCTGTAATACGGTCAATACGGTTCGGACGGCCAAATGCATGAGGGAAAGCGGTAGCCTGACCATTCATTAAATATGATCGTAGTTCATCAATTGCATCAGGATTAAGATTATATATGAATAAGCCAAGCCATGGCCTGAAACCATACTTGTTTGCTGTTTTTACCCAATATAACGGGCTTTCATCCCAGAGTCCACCCCGTGCTGCAACATCATCTACCCTCATGGTTACTACTGGCGGAAGTGCATGTATGACAAATGGTTTACGGGCTGCCCATACGAATGATTTCCACAGGCAATCGTCCAATCCTTTTACAGGACCGAATATATTACTATGCATCCAGTCCATACTCGTCCAGATAACCAGTTTACCGTTATCGGTATCTTCCAGCATGAGTAAAGGGTTATCCGAATTTTCAATCAGTGGGAATGCCATCAGATTGACAGGGAAATTTACCGACAGGGGGTTATAGAACTTCAGGGTGTCATTTTCAGGATGGCTGGTCGTAATGAAGTGACTGGCGGTTTTAATTACCACCCGGTCAAAAGTAGCGACAGCAATGGTTGATGGTTCATTATACAGGGAAATTCCGGGATCGAAGGTCACAATACCCGTACCTTTCTTTGCGGCTAAGCGAACCTGTCGAACCAGCTGATTTTTATCAATCCCCTCAGAAATTCCCGGATGACCAATAACAATCAATGCATGATCCTGCATATTCTCAGGGAAAGCAGATTCTCCCAGGTCGAGGATGTGATACGGCATTCCGAAATGATCCAGGTAAGGAATAAGATATTCCCTGGCCTTTACAATTTCGGGACTTTTAGAGTTAAGACATAACAGGACATCCATTGATTGTTTATTGCTGACTGAACAGGAAGTCAGCATTAACAATGAAAAAAGCGGGATAAACAGACGGGATTTCATATTGAGGTATTTAAGTTCATTTGAGAACATTTGAGTGCATTTTTATTGCAGTCCTCTGAAATACCTCAGCGCTCCGATGTCGGATGAATTCATTTTTTGTGCCCGGTCAATAAATTGTTCAGCTGTACCCACGTATCCAAATCCAAGATTTCCAAGTGCTTGGTAGTAGTATCCTTCTGCATGAGTTTGGATAATTTCATAACGTTGCTTCACAGATGAAAGATCTGCTGCTGAATGGGGCTGATACAAGGCCATTTCTTTGCCCTGTCTGATTAAATCATTAAAAATATCGCGGGCTTCATTATTCCTATTGAGTTTTTTCAGGGCAAAGGCTTTGCAGTAATTCACTTCCGGCCAGCTGCCAGTGCCCCATCCCATGATGCTTTCGAAATTGATAAGTTGCAAAAAGTCCTTTCTCGCACCGGCAGTATCACCGGATTGTTGCCTGGCTAACCCCCGAAGATATAATGCGACTGCAATTTTCCCGTCTCGTACACTTTCCAGGTTGACCGGGAAGTCCATTGCGCGGGTGAAATCTTCTATGGCCAGGGAAATATTCCTGGTTACAGGGGTTGAATTCCCTCTGCCCAGCAACTCCATACCACGAAGAATATGTGCATCTGCCCACTGGACGTGCAGATTAATATCGGAAGCCTCGGCCGCATGAAAATGCCGTGTTGATAATATTTCAAGAGCCTGATTATATTTGCCGTTAAGGTTCAGGAGACTGATATAACGGGCTATGGCGCCATCCGATTTTTCGAGAGTCGACCGGTGATCTTCAAGGATTTTCAATCTTTCTTCAGGACTGACACCGGTATAAGCCAGATAGCGATCGAGCTCATCAAGGTACAATGGATCATCCGGATTAAGCTCAATAGCTCTCTTAATATGGGTAATAGCGCTGTCCATTTCATCTACATAGTTTGCTTCCACGAAAGCAGCATTCCGATAGAAAATGGGAGATTGGTTGTCCAACCCGATCGCTTTTTTCCATAATTCCAGGGCTTTCTCCGGCTGGAAATCGCAATACAGATTGCCCAGGTAATAATAACCGTTTGCCTGTTCAGGAACCTCCCTGATAGCATTCAGTAATGCTTTTTCAGAGGCACAGCCATACGGAAAGCAATAAGCGGTCGGTAGTTCAGATGCTTTCTCATAACATTCCCTTGATTTTTGCTGATCTCCAGACAGGTTGTTATAATATCCAAGGTAATACCATATCATCGGATGCAAATTCAGTTTAATTTCATCTGATCCGGACGCTATATTTAAAAGTTCAAGGGCATCCGTATATAAACCGGCATCTGCATAGCGACCGGCAGTTTCAAGATAATTAT
>Ga0153916_10003863_pt1 | contig 11225 bp, 7 predicted proteins | sample Opewatmetagenome_FD_109642 | JGI IMG/M metagenome (GOLD analysis project Ga0153916, IMG submission 109642) | Freshwater wetland microbial communities from Ohio, USA - Open water 3 Core 3 Depth 4 metaG | ecosystem: Environmental > Aquatic > Freshwater > Wetlands | place: USA: Ohio, Lake Erie, Old...
CGCGAGTTCGATAAGTGCCCCATTTTCAGTCAGTTTTCGCAGGACCCTCAGCACTTCCCTGGTCGCCGGGTGGAGAACCGCGTCGCCCGGCACACGGGCGAGGACGTCGGGCCTGCGGGTGGGCTCGATGTCGTGGAGCAGGGCGCGCAGCAGAGCTAGCTCGCCCTTTTCTGGCAGCGCCTGGACGGTAGCCTGCTGGGCCACGACCGTCGGGGAGCCTATTTGACCGAGCTGTTCGAGCGGCACCCCAGCTCCCCGGGCAAGCGCCTCGCGCATCGAGAAGCGCCGCACCGGATCGGGGCATGCGTTCACAATCTCTAAGGTCTGTAACAAGTTGCGTCGGCGCTCCTCGCGTGTCGGGCCCATCGACTCGAGAAGGAAGTCGGTCACGGCAAGCGCCCGATCGACCCGTCCTCGAAACGCCTCGCTCCCCTCGTGTCGGACGATGTCGTCGGGGTCCTGGCCCTGCGGGAGCAGGAGCACGTCGACCTCGAGCGCGGCGCCCAGCAGGGTTCGGACGGCGCCAACGGCGGCCTGCCTCCCGGCGGCGTCACCGTCGAAGCACACCACCACCCTCGGTACCCGCCGCGCCAGCTCCCTGGCGTGGTGCTCCGAGAGGGCGGTGCCGAGGGTCGCGACCGTCTCCACGAACCCATTGTGGTGCATCGCGATACAGTCGAAGTAGCCCTCCACGACGATGGCCCGGCCTGCCTGCGCGAAAGCGCGGGTCGCCCGGTCGAGGGCGAAGAGCACGTGACTCTTGGAAAACAGGCTGCTCTCGGGCGAGTTGAGGTACTTGGGTGTGTCGTCGCCCAGGACCCGCCCCCCGAACGCGACGAGGCGGCCGCGAGCGAGACGGATGGGGATCGTGACCCGATCCCGAAAGCGGTCCCAGACCCGCCCGGCCTCCCCCTCCACCAGAAGACCCGCGGCGATCAACGCGCGCTCGGGGAACCGGGGCCGCAGCTCGTCGAAGAGCGCTCGCCACTCCCCCTTTGCGTACCCGAGCCCGAAGTCGGCCGCGAGCTCGAGGCTGACACCCCGGCGTTCGAGAAAGGCGCGGGGCCGATCCTCACCCACCTGACGCACGAACATGGCCTGGGCCGCATCCAACACCTCCACGAGCTGATCGTGCTCGTCCTTGCGTCGCCTCGCTTCGGGGGAGGCAGGGGGCAAACGAATACCGAAGCGCTCGGCGAGGCGCTCCACCGCCTCGGCGAACGGCACTCGCTCGAGTTCCATGACGAAGTCGATCACGTCGCCGCCGCGCTTGCAGCCGAAGCAGTAGTACGTCCCCTTCTCGCGAGAGACGTTGAACGAGGGTGTCTTCTCGCCGTGAAACGGGCAGAGCCCGACGTGGTTACGGCCGGTCTTTCGCAGCGTGAGGTGCTCGCCGACCACGGCGACGATATCGGCGGCTTCCCGGACCTGGTCGAGCACCCGGCGCGAGAGGTCGTAGTCGCTCATCGGTCTCCATCCGCCCAGCTTCGCGGGAAGAGGGAAGACGGCAGAGCAAGACCATTCGACTTCATCATGTGCTTCTCCCCCCTCTGTCGGTCATCCCTCTCCATGGTCCTCATTCCAGATCCGCCTCGGTCACACCGGTCCCGCCCCGGTACTGCGGCGGGTGGGCGAAGTGTGCCACGGCCGGGTGGGCGGCCAGGACTTCGCGCACCACCTTGCGCAGAGCGCCGGTCCCGTGCCCGTGCACCACCCGCACGCGGGCGAGGCCGGAGAGGGCGGCGCGGTCGAGGAAGCGCTCCAGTTCTGTGCGTGCCTCTTCCCGGCTGAGTCCGATGAGCTTGAGCTCGGTCGGCAGACTCGCCTCGCCTGCAGGGAGCTCGACGCCGCCGCCGGTGTGGACCAGCGGCCCGACAACCGGTTCGCAGTCGGACCGCTCGACCCACACCCGCTTGTCCCCGACCCGGACCTCGATACGGTCACCGGCCACCCGGCTGACCTGGCCCGCTGCTGCGGTCCCGCGCACGCGCACCGTTGCCCCTACCTCCAACGGCTCGGGGGGCGTCGGCCCGGTCTCCTCCCCTTCGACGGCCAGAGCGGTACGCCGCACCGCGGCGAGCCGCTTCTTCCCCGGGAACTCACCCCGCGCGCGGGCCTGTTCGAGCTCGGAAAGCGCCGCTGCGAGCTGCTCCTTCGCACGCCTTCGGAGCGCCTCGCGCTCATCGGCGAGGCGCTGACGGACCCTTTCCCGCTCGTGGAGAAGCGCCTCGCGCTCGGCCTCGGACTGGCGGCGTGCCTCCTCGGCCTCGCGCTGGCGGCCCGCGAGAACGTCGCGCTGGTGCTGCAAGTGCTCGCGCTCCTCCTGCAGCGCAGCGAGATAGCCGTCGATTGCGAGGAACGCTTTGGAGAGGAGCTCGCGGGCACGCGCCAGCAAGCCGGGTGGGACACCGCACGAGCTGGCGATCGCGAGGCCTCGGGAACGGCCCGGCACGCCGAGGTGGAGGCGGTACGTCGGTCGGCCGGTCGCCTCGTCGTACCCCATCGCCGCGTTGACGGCGCCGGGGACTCCCTCGAGGTGGGCCGCAACCGTGATCAGATGGGCAGTCGCCACCGTCCAGCACCCCCGCCTCGCCAGGTCCTCGACCAAGGCGGCCGCCAGCGCCGCCCCCTCCTCAGGGTCGGTGCCGGAGCCCAATTCGTCGTAGAGCACCAGCGTGTCGGAGTCGGACTCGGCGAGCAGCGACGCCGTGGCACGCATCGCCCCGGTGAACGTGGAGAGATCGGAGAAGAGACTTTGCTCGTCCCCGAGGTGGCACCACAACCGGCTGAATGGCGGCAGCGTGCTGCCTTCCCCTGAGAGCACCGGGATTCCAACCTGGGCCATCAGGGCGGCAAGCCCGATCGTCTTCAGCGCGACTGTCTTTCCACCGGCGTTCGGCCCGGAAAGGAGCACGAGCTTCGCACCCTCGGGGAACGCGAGGTCGAGGGGCACGACCGGCCGGGTGCTGCCCGCCGCCCCGAGCGCCTGTTGGCGAAGCGGTGCAAGGGCGGGATCGAGGAGCGGATGACGGGCGCCGACGAGACACAGGGAGCGACCGGCACCAGGCTGCAGCAGCGTCCCCCCGCAGGCCTGGCCGAAAAGGAGGCGCGCCTGAAATGCATCGAGCTGGGCAAGCGCCTCGGCCGCCCGCAGCAACCCGTCGCGGTTCTTGTGGAAGGCGGAGGCGAGTTCAGCCAGAACCCTTTCCTCCTCGGCGCGTGCGAGTGCGGAGGCCTCCGCAAGCGCGTTGTTCAGCTCCACCACCCCGAACGGCTCGAGGAACACCGTGGCGCCCGAGGACGAGGCGTCAAGGACGAGACCCGGCACCATTCCCCGTTCGTGTGCAGGGACGGGAATGCAGTAGCGCTCACGGCGCACGGTGAACGGGGCCGACAGGTTTCTGTGCTGGCGGCGCAGTTTCTCCATAGCCGCCACGATCACCCCCCGGTGGCGCTCGCTGGCGGCGCGCGCCTGCGCGAGCGCAGGAGACGCGCTGTCGAGGATCTCCCCGGCAAGTCCGATCCGGAGATCGCAGAACGCCAGCAGCGCATGGAGCTGAGGCAGCACCGAGAGGACGCGGCCCAACTCCGTTCCGTCGCGTGCGGCCACCAGCGCCGCCCGCACCTCCACGATGCGGCGCACGAGCGTGACGAGGCGGGCAAGATCCGACCCATCTGCGGGAGTCGGGAGACCGTCCTCAAGCAGGCCTGCCGCGTCGAGGCCGGTGAAGGAGAGCGTGCCATGGGTCGAGAGCAACGCTTGCAGCTCGGAGGTGAGTTGAAAAGCCGCCGACCCTTCCCCGGGTGAGAAACGGGGAAGGGTCGCGGTGACTGCCCGCCGCCCGTGTTCGCTCCGCGCGAACGTGGCGACCAACTCGAGAACCTGGTCAAACTCCAGCGCAGCGAGGTTCAAGGTGATCCCGAGGGCGCTAGAGTAACCCCGCCTTTCGCTGCTGGGCCAGCTTCCGGAGGAGCTTCTTGCGCGCCTGGATAAGCTTACGCTTCCGCCTCACACTCGGCTTCTCGTAGTGCTGACGCTTCTTGATCTCGGAAAGGATTCCGGCCTTCTCACACTTCCTCTTGAAGCGACGCAGAGCCTGCTCGAACGACTCGTTGTCACGAACGTGTACCATCGTGGGCATCGCGCGATCTCACCCCCCCTCTGCGTCGGTCTTGCCGCGCCCGAAAAAGTGGGCGCGGGTACGCTAAAGGGAGGGAAGTCTACCAAGAAGACCCGAGGCGGTCAATCCAAGGCAGAGGGTCACCGACGCGAGCGGGCGGGGCGGCGTTGGCGAGCACCCCCCGAGGGCTCGTCACGGGCTGGCCCCGTCGCGGTGGCGGTCGGTGGGTTGGCCCGGGTTTGTCGGGCCCGTTCGAGCGTCGCCGCGAGGTCCTGCGGGACCGGTTCGCCTAGGGCGCGGAAGAGGCGCTCGGCGCCCTCCAAGCCCGCGATTGCGCGGTTGGCGTCGCCGCCGCGGTCGAGGAGGATTCGGGCGTTGGACACGGCGGCATCGGCGTAAAGTCCCAACGCCTCCAGCGTCTCGGGGCCTGGGGGGCTCTCGTTCAGCGCGACGGTAAGGAAGCCTGCCAGCACCTTCTGGTACCTCTCGTAGGCGGTTCTGAAGTCCGACTCGGCACGCCTCACAGCGCCGGCGTCCACCTTTCCCCCCTGAGCCTCGGCGCGGGCGCGGTCCAACGCCTCGCGTGCGGCCGCGAGCTCGGCACGGGCAATCTGGACCCTGGCAAACTCGCTGCTCGTCTGGGCACGCGGACCGGTTCCACGCGGCCGGTCGCCGCAGCCCAGGGCGAGAATGAGCAGTGCGACGGCCGCCAGGCGGGCGGGGATTTCTCCCATGGGTGTCCCGGCCGGCAAAGCTAGCAGAGGCGGCATCCCCAGGCAACATGGGGACTTTCTTGACACGCTTCGCGCGCCACGCCGATAATGATTGCTTGATCGGGCAGCAGGGAGGCGCCATGGAGGAACACGAAGCGATCCTGGCTGAACTTGGGGAGCTGCGGGATGGTGCCGCGGCGAAGATCCGCGCAAAGGTCGAAGCGGCGTTGGGCCAGGTCCGCGAGCTCTCGGCCCGCGCCGCCGGGGAGTTAAGCACCGTGATCCCCCCCGATCTGGAGACGCTGTTTCCCATGGCGGGACTTTCGCAACGCCTGCAGGACCTCGCGAAACCCGCGGTGCCGGCCGGTGTGAGCCTGGAGGTGATGCGGGGCCTCGACTCCGGGCGCGCCCAGTCGGAGGTGCTTCAGGATCTGCTGCGGGTGCTCGGCGGCTGGTGCGGTCCTCGGGCGATCGTCGTGTTGCGCGACGGAAACGCGGTCCAGGGGTGGGCGGGAGAAGGGTTCGGAGCCGGAAGTCCGGTGAGGACCTGGCGTGGTGCGGTGGCGAGCTCGGCCGGGCTTCGTCGGGCGGCGGCGGGCGTCCCGATCGTCGTAGACCTCGCCGACGAGGAGATGCTCTCCCGCTGGTTCGACCTGCCCCAGGGACGGCTGCTCCTGGTGCCCATGTCGCTCCGCGCCAAGGTCGTCGGGATGCTGCTGGCCCTCGAGGGCGAGTCGGGTCTCGACACCGCAATCGTGCAGCAGCTCACCTACCTGGTGGGGCTGATGCTCGAGACCCTGAGCGGGCGCACAGTGGTCCCGACCGCGGCGCTGCGTGACCCCGAAGACCTGACGGGCGCACGAGGGACCGCGGCGGCGCCAGTGAGGGTGCCGACCTCGGACCGTTTCGAACTGGAGGAAGGTTCTCCAACCCCTGCGGTGATGCAAATGGCGCCTCCGGAGGTCACGCCGCCCGTGGCCGACGCCTCGGCCACCGTCCACCTCAAGGTCCCAGTGGCGCCAACGGTGCCGCCGCCGGCACCACCGACGCTACCACCGCCGGTGGTCGCGCCACCGACGCCGGTCGCCCCGGCGCGGCCAGCAGAGGACGAACGCAAGCACGAGGAGGCGCGGCGCTTCGCGCGCCTGCTGGTCTCCGAGATCAGGCTGTACAACGAGCAGGCGGTCGAGGCGGGGAAGATCTCGCGCGACATCTACCAGCGCCTCAAGGAAGACATCGATCGCTCGCGCGAGATGTACGAGCAGCGCGTGTCGGCGGACGTGCGGGCGAGCACCAACTACTTCCACGACGAGTTGGTGCGCATTCTTGCGGATGGAGAGGCGGACGCCCTCGGAATCTAGGCGGGCCTTGCTGCGGGCGGCGGTCGCACTTTTCCTGCCGGTCGTTCTCTCCTGCCGGACGGCCCCGGTGCCCACACTCGCCCAGGCATTCCTCACCAAGGGTCATTCGGCCATCCGCGCCAAGGCGTTCATGCGCGTGGTGGTGGAGGGGCGGCCGAGCGAACGAACGCGCGCGGCACTGCTTTGGGGGCTGTACGCCTGCGATGCACGGTCACCGGTGGGTGCCCTCGCTGCCTTCGACGTTGCCCGCCCTCAGGGGGCGCCCGCCCGTCTGGCGGCGCGGCGTCTGGAGGATGCTCTCGAGGATTCCCGGTCCCCGTTCATCGCCTGGCGAGCCGCAGTTGCCGCACCGTGGCTCTCCGGAGCGGACCGGCTTCGCCTGAGGCTGCGGGGCGCCGAGAGTTTGGCGGCGCGCGGTGAGGGGGCGACGGGCGTCAGTCTGCTGCCTGGCCCCGGCGAGTTCGGGCACGACGACCTTGGCCGCGCCCTCACCGTCATGGCTCTCGCCGGCGGCGCCGAGGGGCCGCCCGCGGAGCACCGCTTGGCCGTCGAGTTCCCTCAGTTATTCGTCGCATCCTTTTCGGAGCGCACCCTAGAGGGGGTGGTGGCGACGTTTGGCGCGAAGGAGTGGGCCGAGCAAGCCGAGGCGTGGCTGGACGCCGGAGAACCGCAGAGCGCGCTGCGGGCCGCGGGCCGCGCGGGTCGATATGGTCTGGTGATCGGCGCGCGGGCCGCGCTGAGGCTGCGCCGTCCGGGCGTGGCTCTGAGTTGGGCAACGCGCGGCGGCGAGGGGTGTGCGGAGTGCTGGGTCGAGCGGGCCGAGGCCTACCGCCAGCTTGCGTGGGCCAGTCCGGATGGCGCGCGCGGGCGCGCGTTCGGGGAGATGCTGCGGGCGGCACGCAGGGCGCGGCAGCTCTCACCGGGGCAGGGCCCGCAAGCGGGTCGTGTCGAGCTCCTGATCGGGGAGGCACTCGTCGAGACGGGTCGCTTCGCGGAGGCGCTGCCCCACCTTGGCGCGGCGGGCGCACAGGAGCAGCCGCGCTGGGAGTGGGTCGTCCGCCGGATGGTGATGCGGCAGGCCAGCCCCAAGGGACAAGCGGATCTTCCCCCCGACCTGGCGAGGACCGCGCGCGGCAGGCGGGTTGCAGAGTACTGGCGGGCCCGGGTGCTGGCACGGCGCGGCGACCGCTCCGCGCTCACGACCCTTTCCGGGAGCGGATTCCCGGACCTTCCCGCGCAGTGGGCCAGCAGGGACCTCGGTGGCGCCGGGGTCACCGTCGTGCCTTCGGACGAGGCACCGGCGAGTTCTCCGCCGCCGGGCTGGGCTGCGGATCTACTCACGGCCGGGCGGGTCGCCGACGTCGTCCTTGCCTGGCGCCTGGAGCTGGAGGCTGGCAGTGGCAACGGGTCCGGGTGGCTGGGGCTCGTGGCCCTCGCAGAGATGCCGCCACTCGAGTCGGTCTCCCTGCTGGTGCGAGGCGAGCCGCGCCTTCTCTCGGGTCCTTGGCAGGGCGTTCCGCGCGAACTCCTGGAGCGTTACCTCCCACTGCCGTGGCGGGTCGAGCTCGAGGCGGCGGCGCGGCACACCGGAGTGCCGCCCTGGGTGCTCGCCGGCCTGGTACGCCAGGAATCCGCCTGGAACCCCCGGGCGCGCTCGGCCGCAGGTGCACTCGGCCTCACACAGGTCCTCCCGGACTCCGCCGCCGAGGTGTCACGGGAGCTTCCGGAGTACTCGCGCACGGGCGACATCTTCGACCCGACTCACAACCTCACACTGGGAGGCGCACTCCTCGCAAGGTGGCGGCGAAGCTTCAACGGCTCGTGGACCGCGGCGCTGGCGACCTACAACGCGGGCGAGAAGCGTGTGCGCACGGTGTGGGAGGCGAACGGCAGGCACGACGGCCCCGAATTCGTGGAGTCCATCGAGATCCCCGAAACCTGGGACTTCGTGCACCGGGTCGTGCTGTTGGCGGAGGGCTACCGAATCCTGTACTGGCCCGAGGGGAGGGCTTACCCATGGACGTGATCGAGGTCTCGTCGCAGCGTCGGCGCCAACTCGTGGACGTGACGACGTTCGTCCAGGAGGCCGTTGCGGCTTCCGGGGTCACCGACGGGATCTGTCACGTGGCGGTGCCCCACACCACGGCCGCCGTGATGCTCAACGAGAACGCCGACCCCGCAGTGGGGGAAGACATCCTCAACGCCCTCACCGCCATCCTCCCCACGGTCACGTGGCGCCACAGCGAGGGGAACTCCGACGCTCACTTCCTGAGCACGCTGGTGGGGCACTCCGTGACGATCCCGATCAGCACCAGCGAGCTCTCGCTCGGGCGCTGGCAGGCGGTCTACCTGTTAGAACTGGATGGCCCGCGGCGCCGCGAGCTGTGGATCACCTGCCTGAGGGCGTGAGGCGACGCCTGCCCTACCAGTGACGGCGCGGCGGCGTCTGACGGGTCTCGTGAGCCACCCGTAGGTACAGTGCCTCGAGGCGCGCCACGCGAGCTGTTGCCGAGAACTCCCGTCGCACGCGCTCCTGGCCGGAAGCGGCGAGGCGAGCGGCCAGCTCAGGGTCGCGAAGGATCCGCGAGACCGCGGCGGCGAGAATCGGCACATCGCGCGGCGGAACCAGGATCCCCGAAACTCCGTCCTCGACGAGCTCCGGGTTTCCTGCAACCGCCGTCGCCACCACCGGCTTCCCAAGGGCCATCGCCTCGCGAATCGTGCCCGTGATCCCGGTGCCGGCCCACGAGCAATCCACCACCACGTCGCAGGCGGCGAGCACATCGGGCATGTCGCGACGCTCCATCGTGGCGGTCACCGCTCCGTTGAGGCCCATTTCCCGTGCGAGCTCGAGCACGCCCTCGCGCTGCGCTTCACTTCTGCACGCCACCAGCAGGAGGTGTGCGTTCGGGTGGTCGGCGCGGACGGCCGGGAAAGCCGTTAGGACCTCCTTCCACCCCTTCCAGTCGCGCATCCCCACGTGCCCCACCACGCTCGCTTCGGCCGGGATGCCCAGCTCCGCCCGCACGACTTCCGGGTGCGCGCGGGCGGGATCGAAGCGCTCGAGGTCCACCCCGGCGTAGATCACCCCCACCTTGTGCGCGGGCACACCACCGGTGGCGATCACGACCCGCCTGACGCTCTCCGCGACACACACGACCCGGCTGACCCTGCGCGACCGGTACTTCAGTCGTGAGAGGAAGTCCATGGGGAAGGAGACGCCACGGTTGACCACTAGGCCGTAGTGGGCGCCCATGAAGGTGGCGCCCAACGCCACGGCGTGAGCGATTCCCTTGTGGACGTGCACGACGTCGACCTTGCGGTCGCGGGCGACGTGGGCGAACCGGTGCGCCGAGAGGACGTCGAACTCGTGGCGAAGCGGAAGAGACACGTGTTCCACCTTGACCTCGGCGCACCGCTGGGCCATCTCGTGGTTTGGTCTCGTGACCGCCAGCACGGTGTGCCCGCGCGCCGCCAACCCCGCCGCCGCTTCGAACATCTGGACCACCGAGCCGGTGGAGAAGTCGATCTTCTCGAGCATCTGGACGATGGTGAGGGGTTCCATCGCGCCTGGCTCTCGTCGTGTGGTGCCTACATGACGGCGGTGGGGGGCGCCGGTTCGTCGGGGGCCCCGGCCTTGGAAAGCGGCACCCAGATCAGGTACGCGATCAGAACCGCGGCAATGGGGATGGCCAGGGGCCTGGAAAGCGCCCACGTGATCGACGGGAACCCCTCCGTCCGGAAGAACACGACCGCCGCCACCAACAGGCCCATCAGCGCCTCGCCGGCGATCAGGCCGGAAGCCGCCAGGACGCCAGCGTTCTCCACGCGTGCCTTCTGTGCTTCGTTGTAGCCGCGCTTGGCGCGCAACCGGTCCACGATGCCGCGGATCACACCACCAACGAAAATCGCGAACGTGGTCTCGAGCGGAAGATACATGCCTACCGAGAAGAGCATCGGCGACCGGACCTTGATGAGGATGAGGGAGACCCCCATCGCGATGCCGACCATGACGAGCGGCCACGCCATCTCTCCGCCGACGATACCCTGTGAGAGCGCCGCCATCAGACCGGCCTGCGGCGCGGGCAGGCGCGGGCTGCCGAAGCCGGCTCCGGCCCCGAACTGCTTGATGTCCGCGAAGTGCAGAACGTAGAGGGGGAAGAACATCACTGCACCGGCCAGGACCACGCCGATCAGGTCACCGGCCTGCATCTTCCACGGCGTGCCGCCTAGGATGTGTCCGACCTTCAGGTCCTGCAGCATCTCGCCGGCGACCGCAGCGGAGACGCAACCGATGGCGGCCACCCCGAGGGTCGCGGCGATCCCTGCAGTTCCCTTGGCGCCCACGATCACCAGCGTGAGGGCCGCGACGATGGTGGTGGCGAGGGTCAGCCCGGAGAGAGGGTTGTTGGAGGAGCCGATCATCCCCACCAGGTTCCCGGAGACGGCGGCAAAGAAGAAACCGGTGATCAGCATGACAAGCGCGGCCACGATCGCCGGGGTGATCGCCTTGGTGAAGTATGAGTAGAGCGCGACCATCAACGCCAGCGTGAACAGCAGTCCCACGACCACGCTCTTGAAGTTGATGTCGCGGTCGGTGCGGCTGGTCGCCTCGTGGGCCTCCGCCGATTTCTTGAGATCGCCCACCGCACGCTTGAGAGCGGCGGCGAGGTTCTTGCGCATCCGGAAGAGGGTGTAGCAGGCGCCCACCAGCATGCCGCCGACTGCGATCGGCCGCACGACGAAGCGCCACAGGTCGCCGACCATGGCGCCCCACGCCGCCGCCTCGTTGCCTCCGGTCGCGGCGAGGTAGCCGTCTATCAGGCTGGGTCCCTGGAAGAAAATGAGCAACGGGACGAACAGCCCCCACGCCAGAAGACCACCGGCGAAGTTGAGCGCGCCGAGGTCGGGGCCGATGATGTAACCCACGCCGATGTAGGCCGGGCTCACGCCGGGCGAGGAGAGCAGCATGCCGCTCTGGCCGGTGGCGGTGCCGCTGGCCTTGAGGCCGATGCTGGCCTTGGAGAAGC
>Ga0153916_10003864_pt1 | contig 11224 bp, 13 predicted proteins | sample Opewatmetagenome_FD_109642 | JGI IMG/M metagenome (GOLD analysis project Ga0153916, IMG submission 109642) | Freshwater wetland microbial communities from Ohio, USA - Open water 3 Core 3 Depth 4 metaG | ecosystem: Environmental > Aquatic > Freshwater > Wetlands | place: USA: Ohio, Lake Erie...
CGCCCATGACGCGCTCGATCTGAACCGGTTCGCGGCCGGCCCGCTCCCGAACAAGATCGCGCTGCTCGTCGGCAACGAAGGCGAGGGTCTCTCTGCCGAAGCGCAGCGCGCGGCCGACGTCCGCGTGCGCATCGCGATGGCGCCCGGCGTGGACTCGCTGAATGTCGGCACCGCGACCGGGATCGCGTTGCAGCGCCTGTGGAGTGGTCAGCTCGAGTAGGGATCGGGGATGACCGCAGCGAGTTACGGACTCCGGTCATAGGCGCCTTCCGCTATGCCGCTCGACGTTTCCTCACCCGCCCTGCTCCCGCCGCTGCTTCGTATCTCATCAAACCCTGTCGCACGCCAACCCGCTTTCGCCCCTGTTGGCGGGACGTAGGACGCTCGCCAAACCGTCCCCGGAAACAGTAGATTGACGAGACCCTGGCGCGCGCAGCGGCACGGCTGTGGTCGGCTGGGTCTGCGAATGACAACCTGAGCGCGTCGCGGTCCCCGTGGGCGCGAAGCCCTGGGACGTGGCTGGCAGCATTGCTGTGTCTGCGCAGTACGTCGTGTGTCTGGGGGTGCGTCCGGTGTGTGAGCCGGCCGCCCGGGCCGGGGTGCCGCGCGTCGGCGCTAGTGGCGGTGGCAGCCCCCGGGTGTCGGTCCCGCCGGGCGCCTCGCGCGCCGGTCAGTGACACGCGGGACCGGAGCACGGGCGGGGTCGCATAAGGCCCCTTCTCTTCACTCGGCGGCCCCGGCCCAGCGCCGGGTCCGGGGCCCACGCTCGCAGTGAGTTCAGCGGAGCCGGCGCGAGGTCGAGAGGATGGTCCTACCATGGCCTATCGTCGGCCGAGCTTGTCTCGGCCCTCTCACCCGCCTTCAATCTAGACCGTGATATTTCGGAACTTATGTGTCGGCCAGGGCAATACTCTATGTGGACACCGAATCCGGCCGATGATGAACGCCGGTGCACCTCTCGACTCCGCCGATGATGACAGCCTCGTTGCCAGGATTGCCCTTGGTGACGCCGATGCCTTTAGCACTCTCTTCCGGCGGCGTTGCAACACCGTGTTGCAGTTTGCCCTCCACATGACGGGTGTACGGGCAATCGCCGAAGACGTGACCCAGGACGTTTTCCTTACCGTCATCCGCCAGGCCAATCGCTACAAGGCAGGCGAGTCGAACGTGACTGCCTGGCTCTATGGGATCGCACGTAATCACGTCCGGCATCGCTTGAGGCGCGATCGGCCTGTCGTCTCGCTGGACGATTCGGGTGTGTTCGAACAAGAACTTCCAAACGACATTGGCGATCCCTCACGCGATCTCGCGCGGGCGGAGGACCTCGACGCGCTTCGCAAGGCGATACTCGGTCTTCCCAAGCGATACCGCGAGGTTGTCGTGCTCTGCAGTCTGCAGCAATTGAGTTACGTGGACGCAGCCGCCGCGCTGGGCTGCGCGGTTGGGACGGTGCGGTCGCGACTCCACAGGGGACGAGCGCTGCTCGCGGTGAAGCTGGGTGCCACGAGCCGGCCGGCCCAGGCGCAGCCGCGCCGCGCGAGGTGTGTTGTATGAGGTGCTACAGGGCTCGGCATCTGGTTCTCGACCGTGCCATGAACCGCCTGCAACGCGGTCTCGAGACCGCGCTTGACGCCCATCTCAACGAGTGCGCGGCGTGTCGAGCCTATGTGCAACAGCAGCAGGGCCTGACATGCGAGCTCGAGCGGCTCGCAGCCGCAACCGCTGGTGTCGGAACTCGGCAGCGATTGGAGGAGCAGCTACTGGACGCGCTTCGCGCGGGACACACCGGTCATCCGGCAGCCGGCGCCGTCATGACCGCATCCACTCGAAGATGGGTACCGATTGCCGCCGCCGCGGCGGCGATGTTGGCGATCCTGGCCGGGTGGTGGCTGCTATCGGGCCCACCACCCAGTCGAACGGCAGCAGGCAACGGGGCGACGCTGTCGAACCCCGCACCAGGCAATCCACCCCGCACGGTTTCGATATCCGGGTTCGTGCCGCTTCCGGGAGCCGAAGTGTTGCCGGCTTTCGAGAGCGGGGCCATCGTGCGGGTGGAGATCCCGCTGCCACTGTTGCCGGCTTACGGCATCGATGTCACGCCCGACGTCCGGGACGGTCCGGTCCCGGCCGACCTCCTCGTCGCGCAGGACGGGTGGCCCCGGGCGATTCGGCTGGCGGGAACACATCCTTGAGCGCTCGCAGGAGCAAACCATGAAGCATATCGCACTCGTTGCAGCCTTCACGCTGGGAATGGCGCTGCCACTGGCGGCCCAGGATCAGAACAGCGAGCAGATCAAAGCCCGGATGGTTCAGATCATCGCAGAACTCGCCGGTCGGGTTCCGGCGTCAGCGCGCGTCGGGCAGGTCCTGGGTGGAGCCGTGGCCCGGGCGGCCGCGCCAGTCGAAACCCGGTTCCTGCGCGGCGCGCCATACTCGGCGGAAGCCGTCACGGAGTTCAGCCAAACGCTCGCCGACGGAAACCGGATCGCGGGGAAGAGCGTGACGCGGGTCTATCGCGACCGCGAGGGCCGCACTCGCCGCGAGCAGACCGATTCAACGACCGGAACCGTCACGAGCGTGTCCATTGTCGATCCCGTTGCGGGGTACACGTACTGGCTCGATCCGGTGAATCGTTTTGCATATCGCACCGGCACCATCGTCGTCACACCGGAAGGACTGGTCCGGAGCATGCGGACGTTCAGTCCCCCGACGGGAACAGGCAGCGGCGCCGGGATCGGCACCGGTGCGGGGGGAGGCGGGGCGATAGGCGGCGCCGGCGCAACAGGCCGCGGATTCGGAGGAGCAGCAGCCGGTGGGGCGGGCTCGCGATCAGTAACCGGCGTTGTGGCCGGTAAGGCCGGCGGAGCCGCTGGCGGCGTCGCCGGCGGAACCCGTAGTGGTTCCGGCGGCCGGATTGGTGGAACCCAGGAAGGTCAGACCACTCGTGAGGAGGAGCTTCAGCAGACGATCGAGGGACTCGCTGCGCGGGGCACTCGAACGACAACGGTCATTCCCGCAGGCGCGGCGGGCAACGCGCAACCCCTCAGGATTGTGTTGGAGGAATGGACCTCCCTCGAGCTTCAGGTGTTCCTTCTGACGAAGCACAGCGATCCCCGTCTCGGGGAAACCACATATCGCCTGACGAACATCGTCAGGAGCGAACCCAACCCGTCGCTGTTCCAGGTCCCGGCCGACTACACGTTCAAGGACCTGGTCATCGCGAAGGAACCGAGCGAGACCACGCGCGTCGGGTCTGTCGCTCACGAACGATGGTGAATGCCTCGGAACCCCAACTGCACGCCTCGCAGCAGGTCGCGCATTGGTCGACGGAATTGGAGGAAACATGACCCGACGAATGGTTGCGCCCGCCGGCGCGGCTGTCCTGGTCTGCAGTCTCACGTTGCTGACAGCCAAGCCGAGTGGCCAGTCAACACCCGGGCCCGGATCCACGGCGCCCGATCTCGTGCTCGGGAGGGTTCTCCAGGCGCCAGCGGGAACCAGGGCGGATTGGAACGCGCTGCGCGGCAAGGTCGTCGTGATCGACTTCTGGGCGACGTGGTGCGCTCCGTGTATTGCGCTCCAGCCGCACATGAACGAGCTTGCCGAGACGTTCAAGGACAAGCCTGTCCAGTTTATCTCTATCACCGACGAACCTGAGGAGATCGTCGCCCCGTTTCTGGCGCGCAGGACGCTGAAGGGCTGGGTAGGGATCGACTCGAATCGCGCGACGTTCAGGGCATACGGCGTATCCGGTATTCCCAGGACGGTCGTCGTGGACCAGCGCGGCACGATCGTCGCCGCGATGACGGGCACGGAAGAAGGTAGCCGATTGAACGCCGAAACGATCAATCGAATCGTCACCGCCGGCCTCTCGAACGCGGCAGGCCCATCCCCCGCCGGCGCCAAAGCAGAAATGGCGAGCCAGCGCGGACAGTCAGCGGTCGTGACGGGCCGGGAGGGAAGGACCGTTGGTACCGACGAGGCCAGACCGGCGACCGATGTCCCCAGCCTGCTCGACATCACCATCAGGCCGTCCGCCATGACGATGTCGACGATCATCGCGATGCCGACGTCTTTCCGAGCAACGGGTGCAGACGTGGCGTCGCTCGTACAGTCCTTGTTGAGAATCCGCTCCACCCGCATCTCGATACCCCCTGAGCAGCAGAACAGGCGGTTCGATATCACGGCCGTCCTGCCGAACGAGAAAAGGGAAGGATTCGCCGCCTTGATTCTGACCGCGCTCGAGAACGCGCTGGCGATAAGGGTCAGACGAGTGACACGTGAGATCGACGCGCTGGTGCTGACCGTACCCGGCAAGCTCGGCGATGGCCTGCGGCCAACTGCAGCGAAGGCGTTCCACGCGAGTTCGGACAAGGGCGTCCTGGCAGCGTCGGCGGCCGGGTTCGAGAACTTGTGCGCCGACATCGAAGACGTCATGAGGATCCCGACCGTTGATGAGACGGGACTTCAAGGCAAGTTCGACTGGGATCTGCTGTACGACTCGGGAAACCCCTCGTCAATTCTGGGAGCCGTACGGCGGGATCTCGGATTGGAGCTGACCACGAGGCGGCGACCAATAGAGATGGTCGTTGTCGACACCAAGTGACAAAGGTGGCAAAGCGTCGGGGTGTATTCCTCCCACTTACGGTTTCCTGTTACCAAAGAGTAATCAGGCAAAGTGCGAGCGAACCGCAACCCGGGGCGGAAGTTCAGGCGTGCTGTTCATCCCGGACCCGGCCGATCGCTACCGCCCGGCGCTGCTCAGACTGGTTCTGAGCAATCCTGGAACGCAGCCGACGAGGCCGATGGATCTGTCCGTCGACATGGACAAGTTCACGCCATCGTGGAAGGACATCGGCGACATGACGGGCTATTACTACAAGGACGGCTTCAAGCCGATGTGGGTCTTCTGGGGAGCGAAGCTGCACATCCCGAGTCTCAAGCCCGGTGAAACGCTCGACGTTCCGATCGCCCTCCAGGAGACGTACTCGCTGCGCACCGATCAGGACAACATCAAGTGGTCGTGCTGGGCGTGGGGGTATCACCGGACGCAGCATCTCACCGTGAAAACGACGCTCGTGAACCCGATCCAGGGCCCCGACAACGTCAAGGTGCAGCAGTCAGTCGATTTCGTGCCCGACGCGAACTAGACCGGCAAGTAACTGCCGCCCAAAGCCCAAAGCCGAGAGCCCGTCGGACCTCCGTCCGTCACTGCTGGTGCAGCACCGGCTCGGGCAGCGCCGTCAGGACGACGACCAGCGCCTGTTCGCTGCCCGCCAGCTTGGAGGTGCCCGCCACGATGGTTTCGCCCACGCTCATGCGGAACGAAGTGTTGAGCACCGCCGGTGGCACCGGTTGGTTCGCGCCGGTGTAGGTCGGATCCCGCAGTGAGATGCCCACCCAGAGCGGCGCCCCCGGCCCGGCGGTTCGTCCGGAGGAGATGACCAGCACGTACTGCGCACCATCCGGCGCGCTGATGCGCGTGGTGCCGTTGCTGCCTCGCACCAGGGCGGCGTCGAGCAGGCGGTAGCTCTTGAACGGCAGGAGCTGCTGCACGTCTTTCAGCGCCTTGATCACGTTTGGCGTCACCCCCTCGATCGGCGGCGCCGCCTTGTTGTCGGCGAGCAGCAACACCACGTGGAAGCCGCCCAGTTGGTCGCGCTCCTGTGACTTCGCGGCCGTTGCAGGCTTGTCCTGACCGAGCGCCGATACCGGGAAGAGAAGACCCGCGAGCGCAATCACGGCCACCAACGTCCGCGTCATTCTGCTGACCATCGTGGTTCCTCCTGCTGCGCCGCCTTCGTCGGAAGCGCGAAATTCGGATCCAGCACCCAGACGAGCCGCGTGCCGCCGGGTGCGGTGAACTGCAACTGCCGCGGCCGGTCGTACTGCTGGCGGCCGCCTTCGCGCGTACCAGCAGTCTCCGGCGCGATTGCCTGGCCCGCGTGCTGGCGGCGTCCCGCCCGGGGTCGCCCCGCCGCAGGCGGCGCAGACGCGATCACGCCGTTCGCTGCGGCGTGTGCGGGCGGCTGCACGGACGTTGGACTGGGCACCGGGGCTGCGGGTGGCGCGTTCGACGCGGCAAGATTCGCGCTGGCCGGGTGCAGCCTCGTCTGCTGCGAAGCTGGCCGAACCATCCACAGGGCCGCCATAGCTGCCAGCGCAAGGAGCGCCGTGGCGCCGGCGAACGCCGCGAGCGACCGCCAGGCCGACGAAGGCCTCGCCGTGCGATCGAACGAGCCGTTCAGCACCGCTTGTCGCATGCGCCGAACTTCTTCGATCGTCGGCCTGTCTTCCGACAGCGGATCGCCGCGGCGGAGGATCTCGCGAAGTTCGCTGGCGTTTGAAGGTCCACCCTTTGCGGTCATGGCCATCGCTCCAGGCATCTTCCAGGGCAGGAATCCGCGACGGGCGATGCAAGCTTCGAACGGCGCGCCAGGGATGCTGTCTCAGGATCCGCTTCGCGGGTCTGTTCCGAGTGCGCGTCCCAATTCCGTGCGCGCTCGCGACAGGTGCCATCGAACGGTCACGGCCGACACGCCCAGCAGGCGCCCAATCGACGGAACCTCGAGACCGTCGATCTCGTGAAGCACCACGATCGCCCGCCGTCGCGGCGCCAGGCGGGCCAGTGCGGCCTGGACGGCGAGCCGATCGATGTAGGTCCCCTCGGGATTCGCGCCGGCTGCCGGGGTCGGGCACCTGGTGTTCGCCCGCACTCGCACCTTCATCCGTCGCCAGCGGTCGCGGCACAGGTTGACGAGAACCCGTACGAGCCACGCCTCTTCGGCGCTCGCACCTTTGGGCACCCCGTCACGCGACCGGCCGGCCCTGAGAAAGGTGTCCTGGACCAGGTCCTGAGCTTCTTCCCGGTTCTGTGAGAGGCGCCTCGCCAGGCGGTAGAGACGATCGTGGTGCACGTCGAAAAGCCGCCCGAGGCGGTCGGTGTCCGACTCGCTCTCGCATCCGTCGAGCACGCCGGCCTCGATCATGAGCCTCCCGAGGACTGCGCCGGCACGATTTCCGACTACCTACTTACATAAACGCGCGAAGTGGGGAAAACGTTGGTGGTCTCTCTTATAGACGATGGACGCAGGCTGGTAGCCGGTCCACGGGTACGCCACTCAAATCTACCGCTGGCGCAACCGGGACGTGGCCCGCTGCCGGGCGATCTTCAATGCCGGTCATGTACATGCGCGCCCGGAGCAAGGGCAGGGTCGCATCAGGGCCCCCTCCTGTTCACTTCGGCGGCCCGGCGCATCGTCTACCGCGGAGCATCACCGACGCAGCGCGCAACGGTATCCTGCTTTTCGCAGGACGCCGGAATACTGCGGCCGTTCCTGCCCAAAGTGTTGTGGTTTGCCGTGCGAGCAAGAGTTGAGGACCGACGGTCGCGGCTGTGGACGCTACGCCGCGCCGACGTCGAGGTGCGCTGCGAGACCTGGTTGCTGGCCGCCGGGATCGAGGGCCGAATCGTGTGGGACGGAACGGAGCTGTACGCGTTCCTGTCCCCGGGTGAGCGTGAGCTGTGCGCGTGGGCAGCCGAGAAGCGGAAGGAGCTTGAGGCGGACGGGTGGACGCAGGCGGACTGATTCGGCGGCTTTGGGGCGCCCTCCGCGTTGCGAACGGGGCGATCTTTGACAGCCGAGACGGCGTTCGGCTCCGGAGGCTTGGCTGCACGGCAATAAGCGCCGTCCCCACAGCGAGTTGCAGCGCTACCCACGCGCCCTACCCACGCGGTTCTCCTCGTGATGCGACACCTGCATGTGGCGCTGGCGCCTGTGCCACGGCACTGCGCGGGTCGTGCCGCCACGGATTGCACGCCACGGTGCGCCGCGGGTTGCGCGGTGCTACAGTACGCTCGCCGGAGGTCCAACATGGCACCGGGAGGTTCGTGATGAAACGCATCCCCGTCGCTCTGTCCCTGCTCGCCGTCCTCGCCGTCTCCGGAGCGCCGGGTGCCGCGCAGCCGGCCCGATCCCCTGCCGCCACGCTTCGGTCCCTCTTCTTCCAGCGCGACTTCGCCGGCGCCCTCGTCGATGGGCCCAAGCTCGTTGCGCAGTCGCGCGACGCGAGCGAGGCGCAGGCATGGTACGCGTTGAACCTTGCGCGCAGTGGCCAGGGAAAAGAGGCGATCGCGATGGCCGAGCAGTTGACGGCGAAGAGGCCGAAGGACGGATGGGCCTGGTTCGCGCTCGCGGGCGCGCTGAACTACCTGGAGGGGCGGCCGGCTGACGCGGTTTCGGCCGCCGAGAAGGCGTTCGAATTGCTGCCCGGGAACGCGGATGCCGTGTGGCTCCGTGCTCAGACTCTTGCCAACGATGAGAACCGCCGCGGTGACGCGATCGCGTTCGTCGATGCCCAGCGCGGGCGCGTGAAGAACCCGGCGGAGATCGTCGTCACCAAGGGATACGCGTTGTTCCTTCAGGCGACGAGCGGCACGACGCGCGACGAGGCCAAACTGAAGGCGGCGTTCGCGGTCTTCGAGGAGGCACGTCAGATCGATCCGTCGAACGTGAATGCGTGGGCGCTGCCGGCCTCCTACCTTACGGGCCTCTCCCGCAGCGACGAAGCGTATCCGCTGGCGAAGAAGGCGCTGGAGCTCGCGCCGCGCTCGACCAGCGTGCATCAGACCTACTGGAGCGCCATCCGCACCAGCCGCCAGTTCGACGCCGAACGGAAGCAGAAGGAAATCGAGGCGGACGTGACTGCCTTCCTGCGCGCCAATGGCGACCGCCGGGGCGCCCTCTACGCGGTCGTTTCCCTTTCCCGCGACATGAAGTGGGCGGAACGACGCCGGGAACTCGAAGAGAGGATTCTGAAGGATTTCAACGACAGCCCCGAGGCAGAGTGGGTGCTCGCGTACCGATGGCGAGAAATGGCGCGGACCAAGGAGGGCTCGACGTCCCTCCAGTATCGCCAGATCCTGACCGACTACGTCGCTCGACCCAACCACTACCGTACAGGTCTGCTGGGTGAGGCCTACCGCAACCTGTTCATGGTATTGGCGGCCGACAGCACTGTCGGCGGTGACGAGTTGTACCGTGCGGCCGAGGGCGCCCTCAAGTATGAGACGGCAAACGTGCACATCGTCCGCGCTGACATACCAGTTGCACTGGCCGATCGCAAGGTTCACCTGGCCGACGCAGAACGCATCGCGCGGGAAGGCATCGACGCGCTGCGGAGGAAGGTTGAGTCGCAGCGATCGCTCTACGAGTCGCAGGGCGAGTTCGAACGCGCGATCGAGACGATGACCGCAGTCGGCCACGACGCGCTTGGCTGGGTGCTGTTCGCTGAAGACCGTCTGGCGGACGCCGAGAAGGAACTGCTCGCCGCATACGAGCTGTATCACACCAGCCGCACGAATCTCGATCACCTTGGCCGGTTCTACCTGGCGCAGAAAGACGAGGCGAAGGCGGAAGAGTACTTCGTCAAGGGACTGGGAGTGCAGGCTCTCGGGACGAATCCGTGCGAAACGGCGCTGCGATCCCTTTACGAGAGGCGTCACGGCAGCCTCGACGGCATCAACGACTACTTCACGAAACTCGCGGATCGCGATCGCACCCGGCGCAAGGATGCGGTGCCCGCGCAACGCCTGACGACTCCGGAGCCCGCGCCGCCGTTCAATCTGAAAAGTCTCGACGGCAAGCGCGTTTCGCTGGACAGCCTCAAGGGCAAGATCGTCGTGGTCAATTTCTGGGGCATCTGGTGCGGCTGGTGTGTCGAGGAGTTGCCCGAATACCAGAAGCTGTTCGAGAAGTACGCCAACGACCCGGGAGTGGCCATCCTCACCATCGACAACGATCAGAACGCGGACGACGTGCCGCCCTGGATGGCGCAGAAGAAGTACACGTTCCCGGTGCTCCTGGACGACGCGTACGTGAACAAGACGGGCATCACGGCGTTTCCGACGACGTGGTTCCTGGATCCGCAGGGACGGAAGGTCTTCGAGAAGATTGGCTGGAGCGAGAAACTGCTCGAGGAGTTCAGTTGGCGGATCGAGGCGCTCAGGGAGGTGAAGAAGCCGTCTTGAGTTCGCGTTTCCCGACACCGTTCTCGTGTTGCCATCGACGAATCCTGCGCAGACCGTCGGAACGGCAGAATTGCCCACGCGGCGCCCAGGGGAATCGTCCACGCGGTTTCTGACGGCGCATGCCAGGCCGTGAGGCAGGCTGCGGGAACCGGAAGGCACCCATTTCCTGAGGAATGCGAGAAGGTCGGCGCGCCCGACCCGCCTTCGCAACGCTGCGGTGTGCTTGTCGTCCTCGCGTTGCTTCGGCGGGGTCTCGATGAGCCATCTCGCCGTAGCTGGCGGGAAAGGGTGCGAAGAGATCCGACCGCCAGCGAAGGCGGATGGCGCGCCCGACAGGATTCGAACCTGTGGCCTTCGACTCCGGAGGCCGACGTCCAGAGTTCACCCCCCAGTCCTTGCCCGACCTCCGGCTTCGAAGGCGGACGACCCTGCGCACACCCGGAGCACGAGCGATGGCGACGATCTGGAAGATGGAGGTGTTCCTGGCGCAGTGCGCGATGCCGGACGCGGAGGACGGCGCAGGGCGCAGAGATGGCCGTCTCGGCAATCCTCGCCGCGATCCACTAACACGCTTGAGCAGTCGAAGAAACGCGGTCGCTGAGGGAGAGCGGTCACTGTCCCGTCTGACACTTGTTTACCGGGACACGGGCACGTCCCGCCGGTCGCCGCATCATCTGGCGGACCGCCCTGGCGGCGGGGAAAAAAGCCCTGATACGGCCTATCGTCGGCAGAGGCGCTCGATGGTGTCGCGGTCGGCAGCCAGCTCCGGCTTGAGGAGCTTGAGCGCGATCCGTTCCTTGACCTCGGTGTCGAAGACCTTATAGACGCGCCCCATGCCGCCGTGTCCCAGCTCCTCGATGACCTGGTAGCGGTCGGCGAGGGTCGTGCCGGTGGTGAGCTCGCCGGGGTCGTGCGCCGAGGTCGTCGGCGGGAACTCGGTCTGCGGGGTGGCAGCCGGCAGCCTGGCGCCGCAGGCGCCCCAGTAGGACTGCTCCGCGGAGTTCTCGGCGTGGCAGGCTGGGCATTTCATCGGATCAGCTCCTGGATCGGCGCTCGCGGTGTCATGGCAGCGAGAGGGGCGGACGGGGCCGGCTGACACGATGCCGGCAACGAAAGGTCTGCGGCAACGGCAGTGGATTCAGGCGAGAAGCACGTGGCGCTTCGGGACGAGCCGATGGGTGTCTGCACTGTGAG
>Ga0153916_10003865_pt1 | contig 11223 bp, 9 predicted proteins | sample Opewatmetagenome_FD_109642 | JGI IMG/M metagenome (GOLD analysis project Ga0153916, IMG submission 109642) | Freshwater wetland microbial communities from Ohio, USA - Open water 3 Core 3 Depth 4 metaG | ecosystem: Environmental > Aquatic > Freshwater > Wetlands | place: USA: Ohio, Lake Erie, Old...
ATTTCAGGGAGTGGAGACAAACGGATACCAATACCCATAAGGACAAGCACGATGGTCATAACAATATAAGGATTGACCACACGCATTGCAAGGGCATCAAGTTCCAGGCTGCGGGCAGATGCATCCAGTACCTCCAGACTTTTTATCAGAGCATCTCCATCGCTCAAAATATAATAAGCAAGTATAAGGGGAGCTATTGCCCCTGCCAGTTTGTTACATATTCCAAGAATGCTGATTCTGCGAGCGGCACTTTCACGAGGGCCAATGATGGTAACATAGGGATTTGAAGCAGTTTGCAGTATGGCAAGTCCTGTACCCATCACAAACAACGCCAGCAGGAAGACCCAATACGTGCGGGTGTAGGCAGCCGGGATAAAGATCAGAGTGCCTACTGCAATTATAAATAGTCCCAGGACCATGCCGTTTTTGAATCCTGTACGATCAAGCACCCAGGCAGAAGGTAGCGCCATTACGGTATAGGCAATATAAAATGCAAATGCTACGAACAAAGCCTGGAAATTTGTGAGTTCACAAGCGATTTTCAGGTAAGGTATAAGAATACCATTAAGCCATGTGACAAATCCGAACATGAAAAAAAGAGCGCATATAATAAGCATGGGCAGGAAGTAACTTTTACCTGAATTTGCCTGGGAAGAATTTGGTGTCATAAATTATAATATTAAGTTATTTATTAAAATCAGCAGAGTTGGGTATTTACCGCAACAAAAATTAGGATCCGGTAAATCTAGCAAAAAATTAAATTAATTATTTCTCATACCTCCTTCACAGCCTCATAGATAGCTAATATATTCTCAACCGGTGTATCAGGTTGTATATTATGTGCGGGGGCCAGAATATATCCACCACCCTTCCCCAGAATCCCGCATATTTTTATTATCTCATTTTTTATTTTTTCAGGAGTACTATGAGGTAATAGATCCTGTATGTCAATCCCGCCAAAGAATACAAGATCCCTACCATATTCTTTCTTGAGTAAATCCGGTTCCATACCTCTTGCTCGTGGCTGAATGGGATTGAGAATATCCAGGCCGATTTCAATAAAATCCGGTATGATTTCAGGAATTGATCCACAGCTGTGCCATGCAAGTTTAATATCCGGATTCACTTTCCTGAATTCCTCAAACATCAACTTTATCCTTGGTTTAAATACCTTTCGCCATAATTCAGGATCCATAATCATGCCATGCTGTGTGCCAAAATCGTCACCTGCCCATAATATATCAGCTCCCAACTTTATTAGGTATTTTCCAGTTTCAACATTGATTTCCATTACCCTGTCCAGAAGTACTTCCATATAAGGAGCATCAGAGATAAGGTCTACAAGGAATTTTTCAAGACCAATAAGATACCAGGATGTTTCAAAAATTACAGTTTCAAGGTCAGCTACAATTGTATGACTCTCTTTATAATCCCGGATTGTTTCCATCGCATGCCTGAATCTTCCTGGTCCAAAGGGATCCGGAAAAGGATACATGTGAATGTCTTTAGGTAAGGAAGCATTGGCCAAGGGATAAGTATAAAATTCATTGTAAAGACCTGAGTTTTTAAATTTCATGCCCCATTCGTTTGTTATAATCCCGTCTTTGTCAGTAACTGAATGATGATCATCCGGCGCACATGCTGCGATACCAACGCAGTCATTTCCCATATAAGTAAGAAGTCTTGTATGGGAAATACGAGTTGACAGTAACGAATCAATAGGGGGTTCGTATGGAATGCCAAAATATTCGGATAATTGCTTTGCCACTTGTGGAGTAAGGGTTACAAAAACAGGAGGGCGATCAGGTTTTTTATGGTTTAGTGTAGTTAAAACACGTTCCCTGGAAGTCATATCATTTGAATAGTTTGAATCCAAAATTAATAATATTCAGTTTACTTCCCTATCCTGAAAATAAACTCAAATGTTGATCCTGATGATTCAGATGGCATACTGCTGACTTTGACTTTCGGGCCACGGGTATTCTGATAAGTGTCCTGAAGGATCGCTTCAAGCGGATTTGAAGATCCCCTGGTTCCAATTCCCCTGCTGTTAATTATAGGTGAAAGATTTAAAGGCTCTTTTGATGCGAAAACCTTGAAAATTTCCGTTCCATAAGGTTCATAAAATCCATCAAGCAATACATCCGGGACGATATAAGCCTGGCCTTTTTTGATGATGTATTCCTTTCCATCTTTTCCGGGAGCAGGTACCACTGGATTAATATATCCATCTGGCTGAATATCAATAATATTAAAATATGCGCTCCGATTACCTGTATTGGATACTTCAATCATGAATTGATCCTTTTCCGTAAATGTTGGGACAGGATCATCTTTAAGATAAACTGAAAAATCAAGTGTGTCCATGACTTTGATTTTTCCGTTTTCATATTTTGCCTTAACAGGAACAAAACGAATTTCCACGCGGTATTCCGGATCATCCAGCTGGAGTTCTCTGATAAATTTGGATTGTGCATATCTTTTAACCGACAGGATAATTTGATCAATACTCTCCGGATTGGTTGAGGGAATTTCCTCATATATAAGGTCATCCGCTGCTGTCTTCACAATGATCTTTTTAGCAGATTCACCAATAACCAGATCTGGCTTAATTTCATCCTGAGCAATAAGACTCAAACCAGTAAGTCCTTCGCGAATATGGTTTTCAATGGTCTTATCTGTAAAGGATTTGATGCTGATACCGATCTTACGATTTTCAAAGTTCTGTTCCGTTGTGAATATCCAGTAATTTAGGAGATTCTTTATATTATGATTATTTTCAAACTGAACTATGGATGTAAAGTTTTCAGTACTGATTATTTTCCCTGTCATTGCAGGCTGAATGCCTGTAATACTCGAAGTACCAGCAGGGAATAGCCCCATTATGTCTCCTATTGCCAGGTTCATGATTTTTCCGCCATCAATCCTTATCTCTTTTTCGTTCAGAATGTCTGTTATTGAAAAGTATGGTTCCTGTTCTACCACTGTACCATTGAATACCTTATAATCAATATCACCCTCAAGCATGGGTGTTTGTCTTGGAGCAACTGTCGACATGCTCGCATGGACCTTATTGAAAAGAGTTCGGTAGGTCATACCCTCATCCATTTCTGTAAAGACTTTCGTGATTGAATAGGACAATGATCCAACTCCATTTCCTTTCTCATCAAGGGTTTCGTAATTTAATTCATTGAAACTTGCACCGGCAAACAAAACCATTAGAGCTATATCGCCTCCTGTTCCCCTCGTTCCCATGGGTGCTTCGCTCATCCCGAAACCTTTTTCGACTTTTGTCAAACTCCCGGGTAAAACGGATTCCAATTCAGGAATTATCAATGGATCCTTTCCCCCTCTTACCCTGACAGCAGGCTTTTCTCCCCTGGTACCAGTACCGGAATGACACGAATCCATGAATACAAGTACCTGGCCATCAGTTCCAAGTTTCAACCGGAGGGCCGAGATTAACTCACCAAACTCATCATCACGCAGATGCTTCTCACCTGTATAACCTGTATTATAATATGCCGGTGCATCCCAGCTGACCAATGTTTCATCAAGTTTATCGATTTCATCACCATTATCATCAGAGATCTGTTGTCCATGACCGGAATAATGAATTACTACAATATCTCCTTTTCCAGATGATCGGATCAGAGTATTCATAGCATTCACGATACCTGTTTTTGTCGCTTTCTTGTCGGTAATGAGGGTAATATAATGCTCCTTGAATCCCTGTCCCTCCAGTGCTCGTTTTATCAAGGGTACATCATTTGTCGAGCTTATTTTGCCCCATCCAAGTGAATCGGGATAGTCCCCGATAGCAATGATCAAAGCTCGCTTAACTGGCTCAGCAAGTAAAGGTTTGTAGTTAATAGTCAGAAAACTGAGAAATAAAATATATTTGAGTAATCCAGGCATTGTTCTGTAAATTATTACCTTGCCCAGCCAGTATCCTAATAATACAACGTTACTTTAACATCAGAATCATTACCTGACAGATACTGGCGGAACATTTTGAGTTCTTCCCCGGATGATTCCGGATCAAGTGCATAAATATCGATTACACCACCAAGTCCGGACAATTTCATAGCGGCTCCAAAATCTTTCAAATCCTGTATGATCCACATGTTTTGGAGCACTTCACCGCAAACTCCAGCCGCTACAACGTAATACTTTCTATTTATCATAGACTCCTCAGTTTCATAAAAATCATATCCGTCATAAGTGAAAAAATTTACAGTTGTTAATGGTGTAATAGAGACCATGATATCATTGAAATTTGCTTCAACATTCCCATTTTGGTTTAGAACGAATCTTGCTATGCTTTCCAGCTCGGTTGAAGTGAGGAGTTTTGAGGACACTATCACATTATTTTCTATTCCATTTGATAAAAGAGTAAGAGATACTGAACTTCCTGGTTTGATTTTCTCCATTTCTCCAAGGATCTCTTCTGGATTCCTTACCTCAACTCCATTCACACTGGTTACCTGTGATCCTATGTAGGGTGCAATTGTTGAGTACGAAGGTGCATCAGGCAAAACTCCTGTAATAACCGGGAGGGGATCGGCACCCACCAGGTACCAGTTACCAGACCAATCTGATTCATATTGAGAATTCTGGCCAAATTCCAATCCCACATAAGCCCGTAGTATTCTGCCATCGTTCTCAATAATATCGTTGACAAGACGTTCACTCAGTTTGGCTTCAAGGGCAAAATTTATTTGCGATTGCCATATCTGACCCCCATCAGGTGTTGGAGCAAAAGCGATCTGTGAATTAATACCGGCTACATTCCCTTTTGCATCAACCAGCGGTCCACCGCTGTTTCCCCAGATTACCGTCGCAGTGGTCTGAAGGAATCCGAATTTGCCGGTATAGCTGCCGCGAACCCTGTTCTTTGCACTGATAATGCCATTCGAAACAGAGTAAGGATATTCTCCAAGCGGATTACCAATAGCATAAACCGTTTCACCCAGTCTTGGTTCTTCGACCTTGAATTTTACAGTACTGATCTCAGGTCCCGGATTATCAATGAATTCGAGGACTGCAATGTCATAAAATGAATCTCCTCCGAGGACCCGGGCAGCATATTTTTTCCTGTTAATACTATAAATGTAAATACTGCCTTCTTCATCCAAAGCATTTTCTATCACGTGAGCATTGGTAATGGCATATTTCACTCCATTCTTTTCAATAACAAATCCCGAACCGGAAGTGACGGCTCCTGCAAGGTCAAGTGCTTTCTCGTATGCAACCTCAGAAAGGCTGGAACCTCTAAATCCCAGCGTCTTTTTTGCAAAATCTGTCTTATGTACACCTACCGTAATGACAGAACTAAGGACGTTCTCTAACATATCGGAGGGTGTCTGGGGGTAACATGCAATGATTGGGAACAAGAATAAAAGTGCAAGTAATATTCCCCTGGAAAACCATAATTTTGTTTTCATATTATAATCAATTAATTAATCGAGATTTAAGATGGAATTAGAAGTTGATGAATTATACCTGTTCAGTTAAAATAATATCTACGATTCTAATTTCCGGACTTTCTGATATCCTGTTCCGGCATCAATCATTTTTGAATAATTTACCTTCTCGCCGGTTTTAAATGATTCATAAGCATACCCATTCTCAGTCATGATGATCCGGCATTCACCAAGGTCATAACGTAGCGACATGACAATATCACCTTCTTTCAGGGAATGTCCATCAAAATCGTAAAACTTAATACGGCTTTTCTTTTTTCCTAAACGAAACAGTGGAGTCATTTTCTAAGCTTTATAACAAATTTAGACAAATATCAGCATAAATATCTTTTAGAGGCTCCTGATAAAAGCTCTGGCTTCATTTTCACTCTCGAGGAATGAATCAAGCAATTTTAGTTGATTTTTTGTCCTCACCAGGTTATGATCCGGGTAATCTATTTTATAATATGGATCCCCTGATAGATAATCAGTAAGAAATCTCAGTGCTTGCATATAAATAATTATCTTCCCTCCCAGTATGAGACTGTTTTTTTCGACTGGTTTCAGAACTGAACATGTTCCTTCCATAAAACCAACTGTCATTTCTTTGAAAACCCCAAGATTAAAATAAACCTTCCTGAGATCTTTTTCATCTTCGTCAGCCGAATTTGTAAAACTTCTTACCATATCTCCGAAATCTGAAAGCACAGTACCAGGCATTACTGTATCCAGGTCAATAACACATATTCCTTTCCCGGTTGAAGTACTGAATAGAACATTATTTATCTTGGTATCATTATGAGTCACCCGTATCGGCAAATCAGGAAGGATATCCAGATATTCAGAAACCAGATCATTGTATTGATTTATCTGTTTTATTTCCTGTGCAGCAACAAGATTTCTTTTTCTGTTTCCCGAGACTACTGATTCATCAAATGCTTTGAGTCTTTTCTGAATGTTATGGAAATCAGGGATTGTTATTTCCAGATCTTCAGGTTTAAAATCTGATAAGGAGAAGATAAAATTACCAAAAAACCTGGCTGCCTCAAAGGCCTGTGAATTCTGCTCAACCCTGTCAACAGTATAGCTTCCTTCAATAAAATCAAAACACCTCCAGTATTTGTCAAGTTCATCCTTATACCAGTATAAATTGTCGACTGTTGGAACCATAGAAAGATATAAGGAACCTGGTAATCCACTATTTTTTTTAAGATGGGCAGTAATTTTCCTTATATTATTCAATACTTTTTCAGGTTCTTTAAAAACAGAATTATTAAATCGCTGAAGGATATATTTTTTAATATTCTTGCCAGAATGCATTACCAGCAGGAAGGTTTCATGAATATGACCTGATCCATATGGTTCACATGAATGGAACTTTCCTCCAGGATAAAATTTACCAGCAATTGCAGGATAATCGTACATAATCAAGTCCAAAGATTTTCAGGATAAATTCCCTTTTCGATCAACTTCCTGATATTCTGAACAGCAAGTTGTTTATCTTCTTTATATGTTACACCAAACCATTTATCTTTTGCAGGCAGGATTTTTACATTTCCTTTTCCGCTTTTGATAATGTCATTAACAATTTTGGGTATAAATAATTCCGCTTTAATATTGGATACATTTTCCCTGATGAATTCCGCGAATTGTATCCCGATATGATTAAATATTGCCGGAGTAAAGCCCCATATATTCATGGAAACAAGTGTATCAGCCGAAAGTGGGACATCCCTGCCATGCTCATCCCTGAAGGCGATTTCCCCATCTTTCCTGAAAATTTCAGTTCGTTCCACTACAGCCTTTAAAAATGACTGGTTGTCAGACTCACATACACCTCTGGAAACAGATCCATAATCCGACAGTGTGTGTTGTATCTGGTAACCTACCATACAAAAGTTTGTGCTATCTGCAGGACTTTTAGCAATTAAGTATTCCCCCATCATATGATAACTTTCATGTCCGTAAAAATCATCTGCATTAATAGCCACGAAAGGTTCCTTTATTGCTTTGGCTGCAACCCACACTGCATGAGCCGTTCCCCATGGTTTAATGCGGTCATGGGGAACCGCATATTCTTCAGGGATCATATTCAGCTCCTGGTAAACAAATTCCATCTGAATTTTCCCGGCTAGTTTATACTCAAAAAATTCCCTCACATCTTTTTCGATCTCTTTTCTGATGACAAAAACGATCTTTCCGTAACCAGTCCGGATGGCATCATATACAGAATAATCAATGATCGCCTCACCCGACGGACCTACCTGATCGATCTGTTTCATCCCACCATAGCGGCTTCCAATACCTGCAGCGAGAATTAAAAGAGTTGGCTTCATAACAGTCATCTAAAAATCTCCCAATCCGAAAACCGGCTTCCTTACCATCCACCTTCCCCTAGTGAAATCAGGGAAATCCTGTGGCTCACCGCCGTCTGCGATGGATCTCTCAGATAAAGGAGATACTACACTCCATGCTGCTGCATCATAGACATCCAATGGAGGCTGAACTTTATTTTTAACAGATTCTATGAAAGCATGAATAACAAAGAAATCCATTCCTCCATGACCCGCACCTTCAGCCTGTCCCTCGTATTTTTTCCAGAGTGGGTGATCATATTTTTCAAGGAACGAATCCGCCGGGTCCCAGACGTGAGGCTGGCTGATACCTTCTATATATATCTGGCTCCCGTCATCCATCCAGATTCCTTTCGTCCCCTGAACCCTGAAACCAAGAGAGTAGGGCCTTGGCAGATTAGTATCATGACTGATCAGAATAGTTTCACCGTTATTACAGCGGATAAGGGTAGTAACAATATCCCCCAGTTTAAAAATGATATCTGCATTGGGATGATCTTCCCCGGCTGTTTTTACAATATAGTCATGAAGTCCGCGTGTTTTCGTTGCCACTGAAGTTAAGGAAACGAACCGGTTTCCCCTGTTTATATCCAGATAATTAGCCACAGGGCCCAATCCATGAGTCGGGTAGATATCTCCATTCCGGTTAATCGATTGGAAAGTTCTCCATTCTGCCTCTCCAACTGCACCTGGTCCGAATTCTACACCCGGATTGAATTTAACCTCGCGCAGGTCATGCTGATATCCACAGTGACAATGGATCAACTCTCCGAACATGCCTTGTTTAACCATGTTTAAAATGGCCATAACATCTCTGCGGTAACAAACATTTTCAAGGATCATGCAGGGCATACCGGTTTCTTCAGATGTATTTACAAGATCCCAGCATTCTTCAATTGTTGTAGCTGCCGGAACTTCAACAGCCGTATACTTACCGGCTTTCATAGAGGCAACGGCCATTGGTGTATGCCATAACCAGGGTGTAGCAATGACTATCCCGTCAAGATCATCCCGGCTGACAAGTTTAAGGTATGCATACTCATTTTCTGAGTATGCTTCAGGCTTTGGTTGCCCGGCGTCTTCAACAAGTTTCTGTGCATTTCTGACAGCAACATCCTTGATGTCACAAACAGCTTTAATCACCACATCTTTTCTTTCCAATACAAGTCCCAAAAGATCGGTACCACGTCCACCCATACCTATAAATCCAAGGCGAATTTTTTCTTCTGATGGTACCGCTGCACGCAGAAAAGAAGGAGCCATTGCCAGGCCAATGCCGGCAATTGTGTTCTTTTTAATGAATTCCCGTCGGTTCAGGTTCATAATATTAAGTATTAATAGTTTATGTTGTTGAGCTCATCCACATAGATAAATATTCTGAAATGAATAAATAAGAAAAGTATGAAGATAAAAAAAAACCCGGAATTAAAAATCCAGCATTTTCTTTAACTCGGGAAGGCCTCCTTTACTGACGGGAAGTTTTGTACCATCTTTCAGAATGACAATATATGAATCTTTCTCATAAAGCTGCAATTGCGTTATTTCACTCAGTCTGACAATATAAGAGCGATGTATTCTTATAAAATCTTCGGGTGCAAGATGGGATTCAAAATATTTCATTGTTTTCTGTTTCAGGAATTTACTGTCTTTAGTAAATATCATAACATAATCATCTTCCGCCTGTATATAACGTATTTCATTGACCGGTATGACATGGATTTTTGATCCGGACCTGACAACAACCCGGTGAATTATTTCCTGCTGTTTATCTATATGTTCCAAAAGTTTATCAGTGATATTAACATCCCCTGAAGTAATTCTTTCTCTTGCTTTCTTTATGGCCTCAAGGAATCTCAAACGGCTATATGGTTTCAGAAGATAGTCGACAGCATTATGTTCAAATGCTTTTAATGCGTACTGATCAAAAGCTGTTGTAAAAATTATAGCCGGAATATGATCAAGAACTTCAAGCATTTCAAAACCAGTGAGTTTGGGCATCTGTACATCAAGAAATATGAGATCGGGTTTCAACTCATTAATAGCTTTCAAACCTGAGAAGCCATCCTCAAACTCGCCAATGATTTTAATGTCTGCATGATCTTTCAGGTAATCACGTAAGAGATCCCTTGCCAGTTTTTCATCTTCAACTATAATTGCTGTTATCATTTCATTGTTTTTTTTGAGGTATTAAAATAATAACTTCAAAATAATTTTCCTGTTTATTAATTTTTAACAGATCATTTCTGTTATATATTAATTGTAACCTGTTTTCAACATTTTTAAGTCCAAGGCGAGCACCAGTCCGGCTTTTATTTTCAGGATCAAAATTGTTCTTCAACCGGATCTCAAAGTACTCTCCTATTCCCTGACATGAAAGGGTAATTACCACAGGGGTTGTACTCTCATAAACTCCATGTTTTATAGCATTTTCCACCAGTGGCTGGAGTATCATGTTAGGGACTTTTGCTTGCAGGCATATATCTTGTATTTTCTTCTCAAACACAAGTTTATCCTCAAACCTGGTTTTTTCAATATTCAGGTATAATTCAATATTCTTAAGTTCGTCTGCAAATGTCGTCTCATCATGTTGTCCATATTTTAAGGCATAGCGCAGAAAATCAGATAATTGAATGATCATTTCCCTGGCTTTTTCAGGATTGCTGACTGTCAATGAACTGATTGAATTCAGGCTGTTAAAAAGAAAATGTGGATTCATCTGGGATCTCAGTGCATTCAATTCAGATTCCCTTACCAGCAGGTTTAGTTTTGTCTCACTTAATTTCTTCTCCTGCAATGCCCTGTAGTAGACCAGAAGATGGTACAACAGGACTGCCGCGATGAAAAAGAGTGCACCCAATAAAACCCTGACAAAAAAAGAATCATTCAGGAATCTAAAATATTCTTCATTCCCGCTAAACAGGATTTTTAAAATGAAAAATCCCATGAAGAGCCAGAAGAGAAGAACGATAATACCAAGCACCAGGTAGGTTACCAGTCCGTAAAACTTGATTCTACCTTCTGGATTATTGTATCTGACAGGATACCATATAATTACAGCTATCAGAGCAAAAAGTCCGTTATAAACCAGGCTGTCCGCAGCTGCAACAATGTAAGGTAAATCATAAAAAATGATTTCTGCAAGGAAGTGTATACCTGATATCAGGAACCATACCAGTAAATAAATATATATACTTCGTTTCCTTTCAAAAATCGGATTAGCCATAGGAAAAGAGATTAAAAGCCTTCGATATCACCACCTCCAAATATGGTTACTCCTTTAATAACCAGTTCCCTGCTGGGATCACGAACTTCATCAGGTCTTGGCCGGCGTTTGTCTGAAAATCCTCCGAATATCGAAGAAATTTCAATTTTGACATCCCAATTAGTTGGAATAATCAGTTTTG
>Ga0153916_10003866_pt1 | contig 11221 bp, 12 predicted proteins | sample Opewatmetagenome_FD_109642 | JGI IMG/M metagenome (GOLD analysis project Ga0153916, IMG submission 109642) | Freshwater wetland microbial communities from Ohio, USA - Open water 3 Core 3 Depth 4 metaG | ecosystem: Environmental > Aquatic > Freshwater > Wetlands | place: USA: Ohio, Lake Erie...
AAAAACCGGACGGCCAATTATGTGAGGTTAAAAGTTAGGTTTACTACCCTTCCTTCATTATTGAATGCTATTTTATCTGATAATTTCACCATCAGAAAAATCCCTCTCCCACTTATTTTTTCAACATTTTCAGGTGCTGTTGGATCAGGAATGTTATTATAATCAAATCCATTTCCCTGATCAATTATTGTCATCCTTAATTCTTTCCTGGACCAGAAACATTTTATATCTACATTTTTCCCCTCATCCAGCTTATTTCCGTGCAAAATTGCGTTATTTGTAGCTTCCAATGTAGCTATCATTACATTTCCATATTTTTCAGTACTTAAATTGCACTCTGTTGATACTTCATCAATAAGCTTTTCTACCTTTCTTAAGTTATCCACCTTTGATGATATTATTAATTCCCTTTTCATAGATCACTGAACAATAATAATTCATCTTATACTTATTTTATTTAAAAAGGTTTCCATTTTTCGAATAAATTTTTTTCACTATAATCTACTCAGCCATTCCTCAGGATTTTGTTTTTGTAGTTCCTTCCAAATTTCAATATGCAGCATCGTTATATTTGTCTCTTTATCAGTATATATTGTACCAATTACTTGCTTTACCCTAACAATATCTCCCTTTTTAACCTTTAAATTAACTAGTCCGTGATAAACTGTCAAATAATTTCCATGACGTATAATAACAGTATAATTAGCTCCTAAAATTGCAAATACTCCGCTCACTTCTCCATCAAATATCGCTCTTGCCTCCGCTCCTTGCACAGTAACTATATCAATGCCGTTATTTTGTATAGTTATCCCTTTTAAAACTGGATGTGGATGTACTCCAAAATGTTCAGTTATAACACCTTTTTCTGTTGGCCATGGTAATCTTCCTTTATTTTCTATGAAATTGTTTGAAATTAATCTTTCTTCAGGCGTTAGTTGATCAAATAAATTAGCATTCTTCATCTTTTTTGCTTCTGCTGCAATTATTTCAGTAATTTCTTTTTCTATTCTTTCATTTATTTTCTTCTTTTCTGCAATTTTAGCCCTCAATTCATTTTCCTTCCTCTTTAATTTTACTATCAGATTATTTTTTTGATTAAGTTCTTTTGTAAGGTTGTTATTTTCATTTTTCTTCTCTTCCGCAAGTCTGAGTTTTTGATTCTTTTTTATCTCTAAATCAGTGATTTCACTTATAACTTTTTCTTGTAAATTTTTTATTCCTACTGACTGTTGTCTTCTGAACTTAACAAATTGCTTAATATATCTAAGCCTTTTATAAGCCTGGTTAAAATTTTCTGCTGAAAATAAAAATATTACTTTATCATATTTATTTCTATTCTTATATGAGAATAAAATAAGCTTTGCATATTCATTCTTTAATGCCTCCAGATCTTGCTCCATTTCAACCACAAGCTTATTTTTTTCATCTATTTCTTCGTCTAACAATTTTGTTTCTTTTTCAATTGATTCAATTATCTGTCCTCTTAAATTAATTCTTCTGTTTATTATCTGAATTTGTCCAATATTTTCCTTTTTTGTGTCTTGAGTTTGTTTTAATAGATTTGTCGAATTTTCAATTTCTTCCAGGTTTTTCCTTTTCTTCTCCTCCAGTTCTGATTTCGTCTGAGCCCAGGAATTACTTCCAGTTAAAATATTAATCACCAGACATATAACAAAGAAACAGTATCTAAACTTTCCATTCATCAATAATCAATTATTGCTTCTTTATATTTTACCGGAATTATTACATCAGCATTAATTTTTTCATTAATAACGATATTACCAATACTCATCTTAATGTTTAAACCGTTCTTTGAACTATTAACACTAATTCTTATCTCTTGAGGAAAAACTAAATTTTCTACCGTCTTAAACTGATCATAACTTATACTTATTTCAATTTGATTCTTTCTGTCTGATATATTATTACTTTCTGGTAATAAAATATCTTCTCTTATTTTTATTTCCTGATTTATTTGTGATAACTCATTTTCTAATGTTTCATAATAAAATTTCAAATAATTATCTTCCTTTCTTATTCCCTTTTTTGACTTATTTTCTTTTATTTCATTACTATAAATAAAAGGCCTGCCAGTTAATATAGATTCGATATCTTTAAAATCCGCATGAATATTATATTTATTGATATTCTGCTTAAGACTCGTATAAAAAAATATCTTTTCCAGTCTATCCAGAACAATAATTGTATCCTCATAACAAAAGATTCTTGAGACTTCGTATCCCATAAGGGGTATCAATGAAACTATAATAACACTGTCTTTTAAAATTGCAATTGTTCCACCTGATTCAAATTTTTCTCCATTCATATCAACAGAAAAATTTATCTTCCCAAACTTGATCGTTTTCATTTCCTTATTATCTGAAAATATTCTTCTTTCAAGTTCTTCTTCTGTAAGTTTTTTTCCAAATTCCTGTCTAATAATTCTTTCTTTCTGTTTACATGATAAAAAAATTGTCATTAACAGGCTTAATATTATCAGTACTCTTTTATTCATTATTTTCAATAGCTTCAATTTTCTTTTTCATTCTTTCTGAATCATTTCCTTTTTCAATTGACAGTTTCCAGTATCTCACTGCTTCACTTTTTTTCCCAAGTTTATCTAAAATATCTCCATAATGTTCAAGAATATCAGGATCGCCTGAACCATTGAATTGAAAAGCTTTCTCAATATACTCTAAAGCTTTTTTTAAGTTACCGCTTTTAAATAATACCCATGCATATGTATCCAGATATGTGTAATTTTCAGGTTCAGCTAAAATTGTTTTTTTGCTCATTTTTTCAGCTATATCAAGCTTTTTTTGTCTTAAGGATAAGAAATAACTATAATTATTCAATATTAACAGGTTTTCTGGATCCAATTTTAGTGCTTTTTCATAATAATCATCTGATTTGTCATGATTTCCAATTCCCCTATATGCCTCTGCAACAAGAGAATAAAATTGTATTTCAAGTAATTGATTATCAATTACTTTTTTTATTCCCTCCTCTAAAATTGATATAGCTTCGTCATTATTCCCCATTCTAATTGCAGCATTTCCTTTAAATAAATATAATACCGGCTTATCCTTGAAGATCTTCATTGCTTCGCTACTTTTATCATACACATCTTCAACATTTCCTAATATGTTTTCAATAAACAGAACCTGCTCCCAAATGAAATAATTGTTCTTTTCAACTGACAATACCCAATTATATTCCTCTAATGCTTCAGTATATTTATTGTTTTTTACCAGATAATCTGCATGTGCTGTCTTTACTCTATAATTTTCAGGATATAAGTCCATTAAAATATTTATCAACCCACCAATTTTTTCATTTCCTTTTGTAAATTCTTTCTCGTCAGTCAGATAACCTATTAATACCTGAAGTTTCTGATCTACCAAAATTTTTTCATCTCTGAAAACTTTTTCAAGTATCTTGTACTGTTCATCAGTCTTTCCAATATCCCTCATATATTCAGCATAAGATAACAAAGCCAAAATATCATCAGGATCAATTCTAAATATTTTTTCATATGTTTCCTGAGCTTCCTTGTTTCTCCCTGCTGAATTATATAGTTCTGCTAATAATCCAAGATATCTTATTTCATCAGGCATTAATTCAACTAATTTCAATAATTCATTTACAGCCAGGTCTGTTTTTCCTGTCTGTACATAAATTTGTTCCCTGAGCATTGATACAGGTTCTGAAATGCCATTTTCTTTCTCTATTTTATTTAAAATTTTTAATGATTTATCATAATCTCTCTCTTCAGCATAGATTCTTGCTAATTCGAAATTTATTTCAATCTTTTCAGGCCAATATTCAAGTATCTTCTGATAAACAATTTTTGCACTATCCTTATAATTTTTAGCCAGATAAAGTTGTGCTAGTTGTATTTTATACCAGTAATTTTCACTATTTAAGTTAACAGCTTTTCTTGCATAAGGCAAGGCATTATTATAATTTCCTGTAATTAAAAAAATATTACCTAACTGATAATAAGCAATATCACTGTTCTTATTTACCTGGACACATTTTTCATATAATGTAATTGCTTGTTTAAAATTCCCAAATAATTTTTGCTTTGTTGCTTCTGTCAGTATATACTCATAATCAATTCTTTCTGATACACTAAGTTCTTCTTTTCCGATTGCACTTTCAGAAATGTTTTTACCAACATTACAACCATAAACTAAGCAACAGGCTGATATAAAAAGGCATATCTTATATTTCTTAATTAAAATCATCTCTTATTAATTATTTTCCAGTATGTCCAAATCCACCATTCCCTCTTTCAGTATCATTAAGTAATTCCACCTTTTCCCATTCCACTCTTTCATGTTTGCTAATAATCATCTGGCATATTCTCTCACCATCCTGTATTATATAATCTCTTTCAGACAGATTAATAATAATCACACATATTTCTCCCCTATAATCAGCATCAATTGTACCTGGAGTATTCAGAACAGTAATTCCATTCTTTATTGCCAGACCACTTCTTGGTCTAATTTGAGCCTCATAACCAACTGGTAATTCTATAAATAAACCAGTTGGCACAATAGTTCTTTCAAGTGGTTTTAAGATTATCGGCTTATCAATGTTTGCAGATAAATCCATACCGGCTGATAATCCTGTTCTATACTCAGGTAAATTATGCTTTGAACTATTAATTATTCTGATTTTCATAACCAATTAATCATTTTTTTAGTATCACAGTTGTCAAATTTTTCCTTTCAATTATAAATACAATAACTAAATAAACCACAAATAGTATTGTATGTATTGTCATTTTCAGGCTTAAATCCGAAATATTTAACCATTTTGCAAATATAAATATCACAACAGGTAAAATTGCATATAATAGAATTGCTTTTAGATCATATGGAATCCTATAAAATTTTTGACCCAGGAAATAAGAAATAATAACCATTGTAAAATAACATACAAAATGTGCCCAGGCTGAAGCTGAATATCCATATTTTGGTATGAAAATCCAGTTTATTCCTAATGTAATCAGAGCTCCTGTAATTGTAATAATAGCACCATAATGGGTAAGATTATTCAATTTATACCATATTGAAATATTAAAAAATACACCAAGTAGAAAAATGGCATATAATATTACTGGAACAATATATAATCCCGCATAATAGTCTTTGCCTATGAAGTGCTTGAAAACATCAATATATAAATTGACCATCAGGAATATTATCATACATACCACAACAAAATATTTCATTACATCAGCAAAAAGCTTTTCTGCATTTTTTTCTTTTGCTCTCGCAAAATAGAAAGGTTCTGCTGCAAATCTGAACATTTGAATAAACAGTTGCATTAAGACAGCAATTTTATAGTTTGCACCATATATGCCTAACTGTTCCAATGGCTTTAACTCACCAGTTATCAGGTGCTTTATCATAATTCTGTCCAGTGCCTCATTTATTGTCCCCGCTAATCCAGCAATAAGTAAGGGAAGAGAATAATAAATCAGTTCCTTCCATAATTTTTTGTTGAATTTTATCTTCACTTTCAGAATTTCACCCAACAGCAGTAATAATGATATCAGGCTGGCCACCAGATTCGAAACAAATACATAACCTACACCAATGTCTGTAGAGTAAATGCTTGAAATAATCTTATATTTCTCATTAAGATCAAATTTTGGTATGAAGTATAATAAAAAGAAATTAAGAGTTATATTTATTACAACGCTGATTATTTTTATAAATGCAAATTTGCCTGCTTTATTTTTCTGTCGAAGCCTTGCAAATGGAATTGCAGTGAACGCATCAATCCCAACAATTAATCCTATCATCACAATATATTCCGGATAATCTGAATAGTCCAATATATCAGCGATGTTCCCGGAAAATATTAATACTGCAACAATGAATGATAATGATGTTATAAACAATGAGACCAGGGATGTGGTATAAACCTCATCAGGGTCCTTATTTTTTTCGGCATACCTGAAATAACCGGTTTCCATACCGTAGGTCAGGATAACCATTAAAAAGACAACATAGGCATAGAGTTCTGTTACAACTCCATATTCCCCAAGTTTAAATATTCGTGTAAAAAATGGTGTAAGTACTATATAATTCAGCAATCTTGGTACAACAGTCCCCATACCATATACTGCAGTCTGGCCAAATAATTGTCTGATTGGATTCAATTAAGATTCTGCTTATAAGTAATTATTATGATTATTTATCGGATATTATAAAGATATTGTCAGGATTAATACCGGATTTGAATTCAATTTAAATTTAATGAACAATTATTTCTTTCAGGGCTGAATTTATATCCGGATATTTAAAGATAAAACCCTGATTAATAAGCTTTTCTGGTAAAACGCGATGTCCGGTATAGATAATTTTTGCTCCTTTACCATACAATAATTTTAGCATTATAACCGGAATAGTTAAAAATGCCGGTCTTTTGAGCAATCCGGACACAATTTTTGTAAACTCTTTATTAGTAACGTTGTTTGGTGCCGTGAGATTGACAATCCCTGTCAGTTCTGACTTAATAATAAATTTAATTGAATTAATAAGGTCGTGGATATGAATAAAAGACATCCATTGTTTACCTGTTCCGATCTTTCCACCAAATCCTGCTTTAAACACAAGATTTATTTTTTTTATCAAATCTGATTCCTTTGCAAGTACAATTCCAATTCTTAAGATTGTCACTTTATTCAGTGAATTTGCTGCTTTCATGGCTTCATGCTCCCAGTCCATCACAAGTTTCAGAATAAAACCTTCAGAAAAGGACTGACTCTCTTCATTATGTATTCCCTGTTCACAATAAATACCAATTGCAGAAGTATTTATAAAATGAACTTTTTTTTCAATCAATGAAATTGCGTCAACCAGTTTTATAGTTGTTTTTATCCGGCTGTCATAGATCTTTTTCCTGTTAAATTTTGTCCATCTCTTAATTATCGGATAACCAGCAAGATTAATAATTACATCTGCGGTTTTAATTTTTTCAGCTAATTGTTCCCTATTCAGAGAAAAGTCATTTCTAACTAATTTGATAATTTCATATTCTTTAAGTTCTTTTATTAATTCCCCTGCAATAAATCCGGTAGATCCTGCAATGGCAATTTTTTTTGAATTCATTTCTTTTTATCACATATGTGAACGATAACTATCTTTTTTTTAGTTTTGCTTTTACATTGTTTCTGCCGTAATGAAACACAAATATCATATTATTTCTCTTATCATTTTTTTAATTACTCTTAATGGTCAGTATATGCTATATTCACAGACTCCTTTATATACAATTCTTATAAGCACTTCCCTGGGTGATATGAAAGCCGTTTTATACGCTGAAACACCGATTCATTCAGAAAATTTTATTGATCTTGTTAAAAAAGGATTTTATAATGGCCATTCATTTCATAGAGTAATTAACAATTTTATGATCCAGGCTGGAGACCCCAGAACCAGGAATACAAATGATCCTGATTCTAAAAATATCTCTGATGTTGACTATACTTTACCTGCTGAATTTAATCCTGCTCTCTATCATAAGAAAGCTGTAATCGCAGCTGCACGCATGGATGACAGTGTAAATCCTCAACGTGCTTCATCCGGTTCACAATTTTATATCGTTCAAGGCCGCACTTTCTCCGATCAGGAACTTGATCTTATGGTTAAAAAACAGGTCCATATTAAATTCACTGAAGAACAAAGGAGATTATATAAATCAATAGGAGGTGCACCACATCTTGATTATTCTTATACTGTTTTTGGAGAAGTTATAAGTGGCATTGATATTATCGATAAAATTGCAGTTGTTCCTGTTGATAAAAATAACCGTCCTTTGAAAGATATCCGTCTTAATATTAAAATACTTGAATAATATTTAAAATGCTTGACCAGATAAATAATTTAGTAGAAGAAATAAAATCATTTTCCGCTTCTTCAGTTGCTGATATTGAAGAATTCAGGATAAAATATCTGAGCAAAAAGGGTAAGATTTCCAAACTTTTCGATGATTTCAGGTTAGTTTCATTTGAGCAAAAAAAAATTATTGGTGAAAAATTAAATGAAGTCAAAAAATTAGCACAGGAGAAGCTTGTAGAAATTAACAGGATTTTTGAAACCAAATCTTACAAAACTCTTGATATAGATTATACACTTCCTGGAGATCCAATACCAGTTGGTTCAAGACACCCTGTTTCAATTGTCAGGAATGAGATTATTGATATTTTTTCAAGACTTGGCTTTACTGTTTCAGAAGGTCCCGAAATTGAAGATGACTGGCATAATTTCAGTGCTTTAAATTTTCCTGAAGCTCATCCAGCCAGGGATATGCAGGATACTTTTTTTATCAGGAAAGATCCTGATATCTTACTACGGACGCATACTTCTTCGGCTCAGGTAAGGGTAATGGAACGACAGAAACCTCCAATCAGAACTTTATCTCCCGGCAGGGTATTCAGAAATGAAGCTATTTCAGCCAGACATCATTGCATTTTTCATCAGGTCGAAGGTTTATATATTGACGAAAATGTATCATTTGCAGATATGAAACAGGCCTTGTTATACTTCACGGTTGAAATGTTTGGCTCTAATACTAAAATTCGTCTACGGCCTTCTTTTTTCCCTTTTACTGAACCTTCCGGTGAAATGGATATTTCATGTAGTTTGTGTTCCGGACGAGGCTGTAATGTCTGTAAAAATACCGGTTGGCTTGAAATTATGGGTTGTGGTATGGTCGATCCAAATGTACTTGAATTCTGTGGTATTGATCCTGTAAAATATACTGGTTATGCTTTCGGTATGGGTATTGAAAGAGTGTGCATGTTGAAATACCGTGTCAATGATCTTCGTTTATATTTTGAGAATGACAAACGGTTCCTTGATCAGTTCATTACTTCAGTTATTTGATATTGATTATATAGTTAATATTAACTGAATTTTTTAATGTTGCGGATACACTGCAGTATTTTTCCTGGCTCATAATTACTGCTTTTTCAACTTTATTCCTGTCAACATTTTTCCCTATTACCTCATATGTTATTGTTATCCGTGTGAACTTTTTTGGGTGTTCCTCAGAGGTATTTCCATCTACCTTAATATTCAATTCACTTAATTCAACTTTCATTTTATTCAACAAAGAAACCACATCCATCCCTGTACATCCGGCTAAAGCAACTAATAATAACAGTTTTGGTTTGGGCCCTTTTTTCATTCCACCAAATTCTGGATCGGCATCCATTTTTATCTTATACCCCATTATTTCAGCTTCAAATGCCATTCCATCATTCCATTTAACATTTATTGACTCTTTCATATCTTGATTTAATTATTGATTATTTTTACAAAATTAGGCTTAAATAAATGATATATTGATTTTTTTGATTATGAAAACACATATATCATATAATTGCGGGGATGAATGCAGGATCAGGTCCAATTCTATTTTTAAGCATCTAACCAAAGAAGAATTAGATAAACTTAATCTTGAAAAAACTGCTGAAGTTTTCAAAAGAGGTACAATTATTTATCATGAAGGGAGCCGGATTACAGGGTGCTATTGTATACAGGGAGGTATTATTAAAATTTATAAAACAGGTATTGATGGAAAAGAACAAATTATTCTCTTTGCCAAGAAGGGTGATTTAATCGGATTTCGTTCTGTCTTGAGTAAAGAACTCGCCTGCACCACTGCTAAAGTTATTGAAGACGCAACAGCTTGTTTTATTACTGCAGATACTTTTATCGATTTAATTAAAATTAATGGTAATTTTTCCCTTGAACTTTTACAACTCACCTGTCGTGAATTAGGTGAAGCTAATGAATATATAACCGATATTGCTCAAAAAACGGTGCGTGAGCGACTTGCAGAAATACTGATACGTCTTCAAAATGATTTTGGTTTGGATAAAAACAAGGTACTTCAAATATCACTTACCCGCGAGGAGCTTGCAAATATTGTTGGAACGGCCACTGAATCTGTAATACGGTTGCTTTCTGAATTCAAACAAGATAAATTGATCGATCTAAATGGCAGAAAGATCATTATTCTTAATAAATCCGGTTTGACCAGAATTGCCAATATGTATGAGTAGTTCTGGATGTTAATCAGCTTTAGAATTGTAATTCCGCATTATCATTCAATTTCTTCCCAAGGTTTTTATAAGCCAGTGAAGTAACCTCTCTTCCTCTTGGCGTACGTTTGATATAACCTTCCTTGATAAGAAATGGTTCATATACCTCCTCAATTGTTCCACCATCTTCTCCTACAGCAGTTGCAATAGTTGAAATTCCTACGGGTCCTCCTTTGAATTTTTCTATAATTGTTCTGAGTATCTTATTATCCATTTCATCCAGACCATGCTTATCAATATTCATAGCCTCCAGGGCAAATCTCGTTATATCAATATTTACTTTACCATCACCTTTAACCTGTGCAAAATCTCTTACTCTTCTCAATAATGCATTAGCTATTCTTGGAGTTCCTCTGCTTCGTGATGCAAGTTCTTCAGCTGCAATATCTTCAATCTTAATATCCATTATACTAGCTGATCGTTTTATAATTGTTTCAAGAGTATCTGCATCATAATATTCCAACAGAAATTTAATTCCAAATCTTGATCTTAGCGGGCTTGTAAGGAGTCCAGAACGTGTTGTTGCCCCAATTAAAGTAAACGGATTTATTTTCAACTGAACGGATCTTGCACCAGGTCCTTTATCAATTAGTATATCTATCCTATAGTCTTCCATTGCAGAATAAAGATATTCTTCTATTACAGGAGAAAGGCGATGTATTTCATCAATAAACAATACATCTCTTTCTTCCAGTCCGGTTAAAATTCCCGCAAGATCACCAGGCTTATCTAAAACCGGACCTGATGTAATTTTCAGATTAACCTTCATCTCATTCGCTATAATATGTGCGAGGGTTGTTTTTCCCAGACCAGGAGGGCCATGAAGCAAAACGTGGTCAAGAGCTTCCTTTCTTTGTTTTGCAGCAGTTACAAAGATTTTAAGGTTATCAATTACCTTTAGCTGACCTTTGAAATTAATGAAATCCAGGGGTCTTAATTTCTTTTCATATTCCCTGTCTTTGACATTGATTTGGTCCGATCTGAATTGAAAATTATCCTCCATTTCAGATTAAAATTATTGAATTAACCTTGTCTCTCTGTCCGGAACATCTATTTTTACACCATTTATCCGCACTTCTTCATCATTTT
>Ga0153916_10003867_pt1 | contig 11221 bp, 11 predicted proteins | sample Opewatmetagenome_FD_109642 | JGI IMG/M metagenome (GOLD analysis project Ga0153916, IMG submission 109642) | Freshwater wetland microbial communities from Ohio, USA - Open water 3 Core 3 Depth 4 metaG | ecosystem: Environmental > Aquatic > Freshwater > Wetlands | place: USA: Ohio, Lake Erie...
AGTTGATTTTTAATTCGGTCCAAGAGGACTGTTGGTGGTCCTTGGGCATACCAGGCATGGCTGGGATGAACAATCATGTTGGAGAAATTCAGAACTGTTCTATCTGTTTGGAGCCTAAGTTGTCTCAGCCTTCTTGAGTTTGCTGAAAGGAACCCTTCCCACAGCCAGAAATAGAACCATGTTAAAGATTCGCCTTTGAAAGGAGACCTGCCGCCTGTTACGCTTACTTTGATGCCGTGGGATTGCAAGTCTCGTTTGAGGTTCTCGCTTGCAACGACAGATATGAGGGTCACTGTATAGCCGCGTTTGCTGAGCGCCTTCGATAACAATAGCGGTGGGCGTGTCGGGCCGTACTCGCTGAGTAACGGGTCGCAGATTATCGTTATGGGTTTTGCCAACGAGAATCACGCTGGAATGCTCATGATGTTCTTCAACGAGGTTTTGTCAAGCCGGTCTATTTTATGTTTTGCCAAAATGCTGTTGCATGGTTCGGATAAGGAATAAGAATAAGCTCTAACAATACGTACGTCGGCTGAAGGTCCATGTCCTTCGAGCTGAAGAATAGGGCTGTAGAGTTCGTTCGAGTTCACAGGTATCCCGTGTTGCTACTCGTAGGCATCTTGACGTTTACTGCCGTGCTGTCGTACGTGTCTATTCTTAAGCACACTCTCTTCTTGACCACGGCTTGGGACCTTGGAATCTACGAACAGAGCATCTGGTCCACGGTGAACGCGGGCAAATTCTTCTGGTACACCATAGAACTGCCCGTAAACCCCAGCAACTGCTTCTTCGGAATACACTTCTCTCCCGTGTTGTTTCTGGTTCTTCCAATCTACAAACTTTTCCAGAGCACCGCAACATTGCTTATTCTGCAGTCCCTCGTCTTGAGTTTGGGAGTTATTCCGCTCTACCTAATTGGCGTGCATGAGTTGAAGAATCGTGATTATGCTCTCTTCTTTTGTTTGCTGTACTTGATTTATCCGCCTCTGTTGGGCTTGAACTTGTTTGATTTCCACACGCAGGCTTTTGTTCCGCTGTTTTTCTTTTCGGCATTCTATTTCTTTCTGAAGAAGAAGTTCGTGCCGTATTTCCTGTTCGTAATCTTGGCACTTTCAATCGTGGAGTTCGTTCCATTCCTGGTACTGTTCTTGGGCTTGTACGCTTTTTGGGTTGGATGGAAAGAGATTAAGAATTCTGGTAAATCCTTCAATTACAAGCTGCTTTTTCGTGGGACAATGGCAGTTGCCGTCTTGACGGTTGTACTTGCCGTCTGTTGGTACATAGGAGCCAGGATGGCGCTTTTCTACTTCAACCCTACGGTGCTTCCGAACAGGAACTGGGCACAGTTAGGAGACCCAGTGCATAACCCGCTGGGGCTATTGTGGACAGCCGTAACTAATCCTCTGTTGACGTTTCAGCTCGTCTTCTCTTCTGCCGGGGAAAAGCTCACGTACCTTTTCGGAGTTCTCGCTCCGGTTGGTCTTCTATCATTTCTGGACATTCCTTCGCTCCTCATCGGCGCTCCGTGGTTTCTCGCGGCTTTCCTGTCCAACTATCCACCGTATTTCACCGTCATAGGCTATCAGTATGTGGCGTTTATCATTCCGTTCGTGTTCATATCTGCCGTTCGTGGAGCCCGAAAACTGCCGCACTTGAAAGAAAGGTTCGCCTTCGTGCGGAAGTTCAGCACTTCTTTCGGCAATAGGCAGAAACAGGTGCTTGCTGGCTTCTACGTGTCAGTTCTGATTGTTTCTTGTGCGGTGGTTTTCTATCAGCCTCACTTGAGCTTTCTTGCGACGAGAATGAGTGTGCATTCGGAGCAGCATCTGTCAGCGTTGAATGGGATTTTGGGGTTAGTGCCGTCTGACGCGTCAATAATGACCCAAAACGACATTCTGCCGCACGCGAGCCAGAGGATGTACGCATATGCCATGTGGGAGTGGAACGCCTCGTCAAGCGCGGGCAGCGTGGATGCTGTCGACTTCTTCTTGCAGATTGTCTCTCCAGATTACGTTTTGATTGACACGACGTCGTCATGGTACCTTGACAACATCGAACAGTACACGAAGGTACTGATTGAAAACAGGGATTACGGCATCTATAGCTCGGCAGACTACGTTTGGCTCCTCAAGAAGGGGTACGAAGGCAATACCGTTAACTTGTTTGGGAACGGTTTTTCCGCAAGTCTGTACAATCAGGGATTGATGATGAACGTTTACAACGGTTCGCTGTCTGGCGGTGATTTGCTGTTGAATGCATCGATGCTGAACGTGTCAGTTTCGAGCGAGTTACTCAGCGCATTAAGTCCTTACAGAAGCAACGCTTCGTTAACGATCACTTGGGAAGGTTCTTTATTCGCTCCCGTGGACGGCGACTACAATTTCTATGTCCTTTCCAACTCAAGCAACCCTCGGAAGTTACAAATCGACAATCAGGTCGTCCTTGAATCGCAGAGCACCGCTGCCGCGTTCACGCTTGCAAGCGGATTTCACAGTATACGATTCGAGTACGAGATGGAGAACGGCAATGAGACGCTGTTTCTGTTCTGGGAACCTCCATGGGATGCATCGCCTGAAATTCTCAGTTCAGATTTTCTCTATCCAAGCCAAACGCCAGTTGTTTCAAGCACAGTGTTCACGCCCACGTTTGGTTTCGGTTACATGTCTCCTTTTCCAACGATAAACAGAGACTTCTTCTCCTCGTTCTTTAACGGAAGCTTCACCGCGGACACGTCCGACACTTACAAGTTCAGAGCGCTGGCTGACAATGATACGCTCGTATACATTGACGGTTCTCTCGTCTACAACTCGTACGTCTCCAATTCCAGCGGCCTGTTTGACGTTGAGCTAAACAGTGGCGAGCACCAAATCTGTATCGTGTACATCGAGCTGACGGGAGACGCTTCCTTGACTCTTCAGTGGATGCCCCCGGGAAAATCTGCGTTCGAAGACTTTCCCTAGGTGCCCGTCGGGAGTACTTTTATCGGTGAATGATTCTACATATGAGTACATGTGTCTTGCAGCAAGAGGATGCCTGCTTGAAGTCCGCTCCTGTCATTCATCGATTATTCCGAGATTACTATGCAAACCAAGGTGGGGAAGTCAAGGCTCCCTCCATGATTCAGAAACGGGAATTCGGCTTCATTTCGTTCGATAAGATCATGGTCCGGCACAAGGCTTTCGCCGGCGACAAGGAACTGCACGGCTTCTTGGGGGAATTCGTCCCTTCCGATGCGTATTATTCGAGCGCTTACTACACTGACCCTGAGGCTAATATGGAGCAGAAAGGCTGGCTGGGCGCCGACTTGGTTTTTGACATAGACGCAGACCACATACCGACTCCATGCGAAAAGATTCACGACGAATGGACATGCGGTGCATGCGGTTTCATCGGAAAGGGCGTTGCACCTGACACTTGCCCAGCCTGCGGAAAAGAAAAATTCGAAACCAAAACATGGCCTTGCGAGATTTGCCTCGAAACCACCAAGAAAGAAACCATCAAACTTCTGGAGATGCTGGAAGAAGACTTAGGCCTTACCGAAAACGAGATACACGTTTTTTATTCTGGCCATCGCGGATATCACGTGCACGTCGAAAGCGACACAGTTCAAACTCTCGACGCCATCGCGCGCAAGGAGATCGTAGACTATCTTACAGGTTTGGGCCTGGACCTCGTCTTTCACGGTTTTGACGAGAAAACGTGGAAAGAGGCGCCACACTCGGGAGTTCGATCTATGGAACGTTCAGGCTGGCACAAGCATCTGCTGTCTGCGGTGCAGAGTTTCCTCAGCAGCACTCGTGCAGATGATTTGGTTGAAATCGGGCTTAAGAAGAACATTGCAGAAACGATAGTGAATAACAGGGACTCTGTCTTGAAGAATCTCTCAGGTGCTGGAACGGGTAGCGGTGTCAAAGGCGTAGGATACGAAACTTGGAGAAGGATAATTGACCACGTAGTGAGGCTCGCGTCTGCCAAGATCGACACCGTAGTTACAACCGATATTCATCGTCTTATCCGACTTGCCGACTCATTGCACAGCAAGACTGGGTTGAAGAAAGTCGAGGTTGCACCCTCAGTTATTGACGATTTCGACCCTTTGAAAAGTGGAGTGGCTTTTAAACAGGGGACTCTAAGGATTTCGGTTTCCGACGCGCCAGCGTTCAGAATCCTGAACGATGTCTTCGGTCCGTACAGAAACAAGGAGGTTGAATTGCCTACGGCGGCAGCTGTGTTGCTTGTGTGCAGGAACAGAGCTGAAGTTGTGGGCTAGCTCCTACGGGGTGAACTTTCCTCTGTCATTAAAGATGTCGATCGTCATAGCCACTTACAATCGGCGTGTGGATCTGGAAGAATGCTTGGCTTCGATCTTCAGCTTGAAGAATGGACCGCACGAAGTGATAGTCGTGGACAGCGGTTCGACTGACGGAACCAGAGAACTGCAGAAGCGCTTTCCCATGCAGTACGTTTCAGTGCGCGAAAGAAACAGGGAGCGCGCCCGAAATGTGGGGATTTCTCTCGCAAGGGGGGATGTGGTGGCTTTTTTGGATGATGATGTTGTTGTTCATGAGCGCTGGTTACAATATGTCACTGAACCCTACTTGGACAGCAAAGTGGGCGGGGTCGGAGGCAGAGTTGTTCCTTATGGGCGTTCGGAGAATTTTCACGTAAGAACGGGCAGAAGCGAAGTGGGGAAGGTCTTCAAGAGCGGGCTCGTCGTCGGAAACTTCGACATTCCACTGAACGGCCTAGCAAACGTTGATTCGTTCATCGGATGCAACATGTCCTTTCGAAGAAACGCGCTTGTGACTGTCGGTGGGTTCGACGAAAACTACCTTGGAACGGGCTACAGAGATGACACCGACCTTTGCGTGCGCATCAAGAGACTTGGGTGCCGACTCGTGTACCAACCTAAAGCACTCGTGTGGCACAAGTTCAGAGGCGGACAGGCACGGAACGACTGGTCCTACTGGTACATTCGTAATCACACTTACTTCTACTTCAAGAATTTCTTCGCCCAATCAAGAACGAGCTTCTTCGGGTTTCTACGTGACATGTTTTTTCCGCCGAAAGATTACGTGTCAAAGTCGGGCGTTAACATTAAAATTCGCCCTCGTCTGTTATTGAATTCGCTCAGGGGTATGTACGAGGGATATGAAACGTGGCGAGGACCTGAGCAACGCAAAAATAATCCGTTTAAGCGTCGTGTAGAAGGTGTGGAACGAAATGTACAATGAGCTGTACGAAGTCTGGAAGCGCGAGACTGAAAGCCGCGAATTGGGAAAGCTTCGTCCAGACTTCTATGCCAATATTGCTCAGTATCTGAGGAAACTCCGAGAAGAAGGTCGAATGCTCGACAAGAGAACGGTGAAGGCGAACCTCCTCATCAAGGAGACGCGGAACGTTAAACGCATGGTTCGCGAGGTAATTCAGGCGCGTTACAGGAAACTCGTCAAGGAATTGGCTAAGGGCGAGAAGATCCCGCCTGAACTCTTAACGGCGGAAGAGGAAAGGATTTGCCAAGGCGTCTTGCCCTTTGCCGAGGCGTTTCGCAACTTCGCCACGGAAACTCTTCGGGGACGTGCGTCGAAGGTTAGCCTCGAACAGGAGCGGAGAAAGCCTGTGTTGCGCTTCTTGAAGGATGTTCCAGCCATAGTGGGGGCGGACATGAAAACGTACGGTCCCTTCAAGGTTGAGGATGTTGGTTCTTTGCCCGTTGAAAATGCCAAGATGCTGATTAAGCAAGGCTTAGCCGAGAAGGTTGAAGTCACGTAGCCACGATTGGAGGGGCATTCACTTTGGGTGCCTTTAATCTGCTCCACGCTGTTCGGCTTCCAATTATTATAAGCGGATAGGCTATTATCCAGGCGATGGAGTAGAGCTGCCCATAGACGTTGTGGAAGACGTCGATGTTGCCGCCGTTAATGGCAATTACGTAGATTGACACGATCCTCAATATATTAATGAAGTACGTCACTGCGGCTCCGATCGCAAAGTACGTTGCTTTCTGCCATAATGGAATCGCACTTTTCTTCAGGAACAACAGAATCGTAACGGTGAAGATCAACAGGCTCTCTATGCCCGCGCACGGCCAACCTATCAGGAAACTCGCACTTTTCAGAGGGTTCCCGGGAACCTGAGCAGTCAAGAGGGGCATCCACCCGTAGTTGGGGCTCACACTCGAGTACATGGCAGTCTGGTATCCCATCACATTCAGAACGCCTGCCGAAAGAGTCGATGTCGGAAAAACGAGGAATTGAAACGGCGTGAAAAGCCCAAACGGATACAGATTGTCCACAGTGTACATCAGACCGATCGTTCCCAAGAATACGATGGAGATTGCAAAGTTCGGCAATCCTTTGAATCCGCATCCGACCACTATTGGCAATGCGAACAGCACGGCTAATACTAGGTATTCGGTTGAGAGGGGGACCCAATCTGGAGGTCGGTAGATGGCATCGTTCAAGCCGCTGGCGTAGCTTAGGTCTACTATTGTCTTGTTGAACCCGGAATAGTTTGCGTAGACTACGTACGCGGTGGGAAGCAGGAGTGCTATGATGAAAATGATGGTCCTCGGTGATTTTACTTTGGATATCGTTGCCTGGATTTCTTCCCAGCCTAGTATCATTTCCAATGCGAAGAGCCACAAGAAGAACAGGTAGAATGCCCTGCCCTTCCAGAGCACCCCGAAAGTGTCTACATAATTGGGAGTACCATACATGTATGGATAAGGCGGGTGCGCTGCACCTTGGTAAAAGTACAGAATGGCGAAAGGAACGATGATTGCCAGTATGAGCGTCAGTTTTATGATAACGCTGCTGTTTTTCTTGAGGATATGGCTTACATGATCCATGGCTTATTCCTTGTGCATTCTCGAAGATTACGTTGCCGATTTCGTGATTTCGACTATTCCTAGGTAAGAACAACCGCTCAGTTAAATATTCGGTTTTGACGAGGAAGGTAGCGAAAAAGTATAAGAACGTGTACGTTTTCTTTATGGAAAGCTGGCTGTGGTTGAAGTGAATGTTCCAAAAGAGATCAGAACGTACTGCCCACGATGCAAGAAATATCAGGCTCACTCAGTTTCACTCTATAAGGCTGGAAAGCGCAGAGCCTTAGCCAAGGGTGAGCGTCACCATGAACGGGAGAAAAGAGGCTACGGCGGACAGAAGTATCCTCTCCAGAGAGAGTTCGCTAAGACGACAAAGAAGCAGACTCTAAAACTGAAGTGTAAGGTCTGCGGTTACACAAGACATAAAGACGGCGTACGCTTACGAAAGCTCGTAATTGCATAAAACAAGGTGAACCGTATGTCTGAATGGGAAGACCTCCTTCCGAGACCGAGAAGCAGTTTCATCCGCGTGAAATGCCAAAAGTGCGGCAACGAACAGTTAGTTTTCACCCACGTCGTGAACAAGGTTAACTGTAACGTTTGCGGAACCGAACTTGCCTCACCTTCGGGAGGAAAAGCGATAATCAAGGGCGAAATCGTCGATGTTTTCGAGAAGGGATGAACCCCCAGATGGAGTCGAGAAAACCCGAGTGGCCCGAAACGGGCGAACTGGTCATAGCAACGATTGAGTCCGTCACGGATTATGGTGCTTACGCGAAACTGGACGAGTACGATAAGAAAGGGCTACTGCACATCTCCGAAGTCTCCTCTTCTTGGATTCGCAACATCCGCGATTTCGTGCGCGAAGGACAGAAGGTTGTTCTCAAGGTCTTGCGCGTGGACACGGAGAAGGAGCACATTGACCTATCTCTCAGAAGAGTCACAAAAAGGGAAAGAATCGAGAAGATTATGTCGTGGAAGAAGGAGAGGAAGGCTGAAGCCCTGCTCCGCAACGTAGCGGAGAAAACCGGAAAGCCCGTAGAGGAAGTTTACGAGAAAGCTGGAGCGCTGATGGAGAAGGAATTCGGCTTGTATGAGGGCTTCGAAAAGGGCTTGAAAGATGGCGCCGAAGCCTTAACTGCAATAGGTGTGCCTCCTGAGCTTGCCAGTGTTTTGGTTGAGGTGGCGAAAGAAAGGATACACGTTCCGATGGTCACCGTGAAGGGCACGGTTGAGCTTCGCTGTGCAAAACCCAACGGGGTGAAAGTGATTAAAGAAGCGTTCTTGACTGCCAAGAAAGCTGAAAAATCACGCGACACAAAACTGCGCTTCTACGTCGTTGCCGCGCCAAAATACGCTATCGAGGTAATGGCTGAAAACTACAAACGCGGAGGAGACGTGTTGGAGAAGGTCGCTGAAAACGTTGTCTCAGCCGTGACGAAGGCTGGCGGGCAGGGCGTGTTTAGAAGGGAGAAATAGTGGTTTGGCTTCTGAGAAAGTGCGAAAAATGCGGGCAGTACACGCTAAAAACTGACGCGTGTCCGTATTGCGGTGGGAAAGTGCACATTCCGCATCCGCCGAAATTTTCGCCTGATGACAAGTACTTCAGGTACAGGATGGCTTTGAAGATGGAGGCTTCAGAGCGATGAAAGAGACATTCATTAAAGAGCTTGTCGACGTTAAACTCAACAATCCTATCCTGATTGAGGGGCTTCCAGGCCTTGGGCTGGTTGGCAAGATCGCGATTCGCTACCTTGTCAAGCAACTGAAGGCTGAGAGGCTGGCTTACCTCTATTCTCCTCATTTTCCTTATTTTGTTATCGTGAGCAAGAAGGGAAGCGTTAGGCTTCTGCGCGGGACATTCTACTACTGGAAGAACAAGGAAGGCGGAAACGACATCATATTCTTCACTGGCGACAGTCAAGCCCAAACGATAGAAGGACAGTACGAAATCTCCAACACTATACTGAGCTTCGCGGAAAAGCACGGCGTGAGACTCATCGTCACCCTCGGCGGCTACAGGATGGAGGTGCAGGACAAGCCAAAAGTGATAGCTGCAGCAACGGGTTCTGAACTTCTGAACAGGGCACTGAAAGCTGATGCGGTGTTAAGCCCTATGGGGAGTCCCATCGTCGGAACAGCCGGGCTCATTCTGGGTCTGGCACGCTTCAAGAAGATAGAAGCTCTGTGTCTGCTCGGCGAAACACGGGGGTACCTGCCGGACCCGAGGGCGGCTAAGAGTGTTCTCGAGGTGTTGCAGGGAACCTTTGGTTTTGGCGTGAGTCTCGCTGGCTTGGACGAAGAGATCGGCAAGGCGGAGAAGATGGTTACGCGGCTGCAGAAGATTGAGGAAAAGAGAGCGTTGCAGGCTGAAGAGACTAAGAAGGAAGAGGATAAGAAAATCAAGTACATTTCCTAGAAGTGTCTAAGAGTCATTTCTTCTTCGATTATGCTGACGATTTTTTCGGCGGCGTTTCCGTCTCCGAAGGGCGACTTTTCAGGCAGCTGTTTTTTCTCATCAAGCGTTTTCCTGATTGTTTCCAGCACTTTCGTTTTTTCTACGCCGACGACTTCGGCGAATCCTGCTTCGACTGCTTCGGGTCTCTCGGTGGAAATGCGAATGACCAAAACAGGCTTCCGCATGCACGGTGCTGTGGCTTCTTCTTGTATGCCGCCTGAATCTGTGACTATCATTTCGCAGTTTTTCATCAGAACTAGAAAATCCAAGTATCCAAGCGGCGGCAGGACCTGCACGTTACCGTTTCCTTCGACGAGTTCGTGGGCGTGATTTTGCAGTAGCCTCTTTCTCGTGCGCGGGTGCATCGGGTAGACGACGGGCGCCCGTGACTCGGCGAAGATATCCATGAAATCTTTGAGAACTTTGAAGTCATCAACATTTTCCGCCCTATGGGCGGTTGCCAAGACGAATTTCTTAAAGCGAACAGTTTGGAGAATTCTTGATTTCTTCTCTGCTATTAGCATGTGCTGGGTTACCGCATCTATGGCGGTGTTTCCGGTTGTGAACGTTTTTCCCCAGACGTTCTCTCTTTTCAAGTTGCTGCTTGCAGTTGCCGTAGGTGCGAACAGATAGGTGGACATGTGGTCTGTCAAGCGTCTGTTATGTTCTTCCGGCATTCTCAAGTCGAAGCTTCTCAGCCCCGCTTCAACGTGTCCAACTGGGATAGCGAGTTTGACCGCGGCAAGGGCTGTTGCCAGAACGCCGTTCGTGTCGCCTTCCACGAGAACGATTGAGGGCGACGTTTTCCTCATCACTCTCTCCACGTGCATTAGTATGCGTGCTGTCTGTGCGCCTTGGGAACACGTCTTGACCCTGTATTCGTAGTCTGGCGTCGGAAGGCCGAGTTCTTCGATGAACTGTTGGGACATGTTGTAGTCGTAATGCTGGCCGCAATGGACAAAAGTCGTCGGAATCTTGTTCTTATGTAAGGCTCTGATGACCGGCGCCATCTTCACGATTTCCGGGCGTGTGCCCACAACAACCATTACGCCGCTCATCAGACTTCACGATTGCAGCTAAGTATTGCAGATAACTTTTAACGTTTATTTTCTAATCCGAATAATCAGTTTTGAAGAAATTGTCAAAAGGGCACAAGAGGGAGTTTGAGGCGACAGAAATGCTGCTTCAGCTGAAAGAAAACAACAGCCTGTTCCGGTCTTCCTCCTGCGCCACGTCAATGATATGAAGTTGCCGTATAAAATTGTTCTGAGAGAAGGAAACGCATGCTTTACTTTAGAGACATACGCCATCTGTGGAGTTCTTCTCTGTGCTGCAAAGACTGATACATGGTAGCAAAAAAATAGAGGACGGCTGCTATTACAAACGCCCATGAAAATGGAATATTATTGTTCGCGTTCCAATTCGTTTCTGTCATGAGAAAATCTGCGACGATCCCAACCCCTGCTAATGTCAATGAAATCAAACCATTACTCTTTACTCGACTGAATGCCGTTTCCCAATTCTTTATCCTGTGTTCTTCAGTCACTATTGTCAAGATGCCTCCAAGTGCATTTACGAGCACGGTTTCAAATGGTTGTCCGACAACATCCTCCTGAATCTTCATGTTCAGTTTTTGACCTAAAAATTGCTTTCTTTCCTTAACGGACTTTTCAGTTTCCGGTAAAATATACGCCATGTAGCCAAGGGTAAAAGCCACATTCGCTGCTATGATGGCAATTGCTACGTAGATTACTTCCATCATCTTCTGGTCAATGTCTCCTGGTCAACATCCATATCACCTGCAATATGATGCCTACCACCAGAAGGACCGACGCAATCTCACCAAAGCTAGGGTCCTCACCGCTGAGCAAAAAGAATAGAATTGCGCCTAGAAACAATATCGAGACAGGATTATTCGCAATAAATCTCATGAT
>Ga0153916_10003868_pt1 | contig 11220 bp, 8 predicted proteins | sample Opewatmetagenome_FD_109642 | JGI IMG/M metagenome (GOLD analysis project Ga0153916, IMG submission 109642) | Freshwater wetland microbial communities from Ohio, USA - Open water 3 Core 3 Depth 4 metaG | ecosystem: Environmental > Aquatic > Freshwater > Wetlands | place: USA: Ohio, Lake Erie, Old...
CCATCAGCCCTCACAAGTGTCAACGATGGAACCTCATAATCCTCACTCAAGCCCAGCAGTGGCCTAAGTCCCAAATCATCAACCACTCTGTTAGCATCAAACTCAATAACATCTCCAACCTGGAAAACATAAGGCGTCTCACCCAGACGAGTCAACACTCGCCCTACATCACCACTCCAGACAAAATCACTCTCCCAATCCCAAGAATCATACAAAATGCCCAGCCTACCCAACGACTGCCGAAACCCTTCCAAACAGAGCTCACTAACTTTCCGAATCAACCGCTTAACAGACTCTTTCTCACCACGCTCATACTGCAAATTAAGCTGGGCGATCTGCGCCCCAGGATTCTCATCTCTACTTATCTTTTCTAGCAGCTTGGCAAACAGCTCTGGGTTAGCCGACTCCAACTCAGCCGCAGTCGAGATCCAATCATGAAGCTCACGCATCAGCCCAGCCGCTTCATCACCTTGACCTCCTGCCTTCTCAACCTCCTTCTTCAACTTCTGAATCTCGACAATACAGCTCGTAATTGCGTATATCCGACCGATGAAACCATCAGGCTTGCCTTCAGGCTCAGGCTCACCTAACTTCTCATAGCCGTAAGCTATGACCGCAGCCTGCCGCCCCACATCATCTACATAATAATGCCGAAAAACCACATGGCCCCAAGCCTTCAGCATGCGCGCCAAAGCATCGCCCAAAACTGAATTCCTCGCCGTCCCGATGTGAATCGGATGAACCGGGTTGACACTCGTATGCTCCACAATAACCTTCAGAGGTCTCTTCAACTTCACAAAACCGTACTCGTGATCGAGCGCGGTTACGGACTCCAACGTTGACTGAGCAAGCCTGCCTCGATCAGCGTAGAAATTAACATACCCAGCGCCAGCAGCCTTAACGCCCACGATAGTTGGGTACTTCGTTGAATCAACAGCTTCAGCAATACGCTCAGCCAACTCCAGTGGTTTGCCCTTAGTCTGCTTGGCAAGCTCGAAACAGACTGAGGACGACAACTCGCCGAACTCCGAACTGGGCGGTACCTCAAACACAAACGGAATCGCAACCTCTGGAAAAAGCCTCTTCAAAACATCCTCAAGAACCTTCTTGCAGTCAACGCGAAACTCAGCAAAAGGATTCACAGACACCATACCGCATCCACATTCTCAACAACATTATGCAAGCCTAACCGGAAACACACTCAAAGAACGCAAACAAGCTATATAACTATTAATCAGACCATCCGAGTCGCAAGCCTAAAGCGAAAGGCCAACGAGTTGCCCAAACAGCAGATAACTTGATATCAAATATCCAAGTATCGCGCCGCTGCAAAGGAACGGCAGTCCTGCTTGCGGTTTTCCCTTGACCAGAAAGATCACAAGCACTCCGAAACCCACAAGGGTACCAAGCATAACAGACAAGGCAACAGTCAAGCCCCCACCTGTGATGTTATAGAAAGCAGACGCGGCTAACATCCCAGGCATGACAACATCGCCAAGACCCATGAAAAACGCCTCTCGCTCCTCCCCAGCCTGTAGCTTCTCCTTCAAGCTCTTCGTCTCCTTAATCATCGAATACCCAAGCTTCTTAGGAATGACCAACATAACTGGCAACTTAAGATCCAAAACAACGTCTGCCAAATCAATCATGTGCTTCGTCTTGTACACCGAAATCGCATCGTAAACAGCCAAACCAACAAGCAAGACGATAACTAGGAAAATGCTCAACGATATGCCCAACATTGCAATTGTACCCACTCCAAGCAACACGCCGCAAACGTCTAACACAAACCATTCGGGATACCTGACAAGCAAGACTATTAGGGCGGATACGATCCCGACGGAAAAGGCCAAAGCAAACAACTCAGGAACAACAAGAGTCAGCAATGGATAGAACACAAAAAAAACAACGTAACCTATCGACCCCAGCACTATGATCTGAACCACCCGCTTCTTCCAAAACTTGGCAACCACTAACAACACAGCGGTGACCGCGATCAAGGTCAAGAAGAAATATACAACGTTGAACGGATCATCAGGATTCTCAAAAACAACCAAGCCAGCAGCATCAAAAGGAGCTACAACCAACAAAGCCAACCCGTGAACCAGCACGAAGAGGCATCCCATCAGGGTAATAGGAACAGCATCCTTCATATCAAACTACACTTCAAACCCAATGTTTGATTCAATATGGCGGGCCCGCGGGGATTTGAACCCCAGATCTCCGGCTCCGCAGGCCAGCGTCCTAATCCGGTCTAGCCGATCTGGAACTGAGACACCCGACGCCAAGCCTCAGACAGACACGGTGACTAGACGACGGGCCCACAGCTAGCAGTAGATTACGCTACTATGATATAAATCAAAGTCCGGCAAGGCCACGATTTACTCGACGGACAAGCGATGCTTGCAGAAAGCTCTTCGTAACATAGGTATCAAGGCAAGCTGCGCTAGTATTTCGTGATCGTTCAGAAACTGACGTCCTTTTTTAGAGTGACAAACCAGACTGAACTGCCGTGCGTTTTCTGTCAGCAAGTTGAGATCCTTGGGCAAGCTTATGAATTACCAACAACCTGTCATGTGCTTCGTCTTTAGAAGTAATTTGCTCTCCTGTGGTTCCGTTTCTGGCCGTCTCAAGAACATGAGCAAGAAAATCCAGTTCACTTCTTGGATTGGCAATCAAGTCCAAAGGTTTCACTCAAGATGAGAGAAAGCGCACAAAAACCTTCGAGTGTAGTCTACAGACTATTCTTGTAGCGTTCTCTTCAATGCATCAATCACATTTTTCCTTCCCATAGCAACAATATAGGGTCCAAGTCGAGGACCAGCAGGCGAACCAAGCAGTACAGTATACAGTGTCTTGAAAAACTGCCGCGGCTCCACGTTGTACCTCCTCGCCGCGTCGAAAACTGCCGTCTGAATTTGGTTCGCATCTATCTCAGCATCAAGAGTCCGCGCCAGTTCTTCTATTGCCCGTCTTTCCTGTGGGTCTAGCTTCGCCTTTGTCTCGCTGATCTCGGTGAAATCTCGATTCCAATTAGCCGCATACTGAATTCTTTCATGCAAGTCTGTTGGCAGGGCTTCCATTTTCTTCAGGTAACCGTATTCCCTGAGCTTTCCAGTTATGTAGTCCAGTTCAGCGTCCTTCGGAGCCACCTTAACTAGGAATGCTAACAGGTTGAAGGGCACGTGAACTCGATTCTGTTTGGGCGGCTTGAGCCACCAACAATAATCGTAGAGTCCGGAGAGCTTGGCTAGTTCCCTTTTGTCAGCAACATGCTTTTTTCCGAAGTAAATGTCCTCTAACTCGTCAAACTCGTTCATGTAGCTTGGAACGTCTAGGATCGATATGGTTCGCGTGCCCACAAAGCGTTTTAGCATAAGCAAGTTCAGTGACTGCGGAGAGCCGTAACGGAACCATTCTTGAGCCGTGAATACCATGCCTGCAGACTTCGAGAGCTTCTTGCCGCCTTTCGCAAGAAACATCTCATACCGCGAGTGGAACGGCGGCTCCCACTTCAATATCTCCCGGCAAATGCGATCATTGACGCGAACAGAATCGGCGATATCTTTCCCGTAGGCTTCGTACCTGATGTCTAAGGCCTTCCATCTTGCGGCAAACTCTACCTTCCAAACAAGCTTTCCTTCACCTTTGAGGTAGTTTGCTTCCCCTTTGTGCCCGCAGCCTCCAAAGCGTTGTCCCTTGATCTCCATGCCCTCGCATGAGTAGAGCACTTTGTTCTCTCGGGGCAGGTACTCATACGTTTTTGTTGTATAGATGCGCCCGCAATTGCCACAGATGGCAAAGTACGGTAGCGCCTCTTCAAATTTCTCCTGTCCCACCTCTTCCTTGATTATCTCTCCCACGTGCTTAGCGTGCGAAAGTATAGTCTCGATTTCGCGGTTGAGCAAACCACGCCGATAGACATCCGCAGCTGAAGTAAAAGTGTACTTGACACCGCATTTATCGAAGGCCTCGAGCAGAAGCGAGCTTGAATGCTCGCCGAAACTCTTGTGGCACTTGAAGGGGTCGGGAATATCTGTTACTGGAAAGCCTAGGAACTTCTTCAACGATTGCGGAAAGCCAGCTGGAACCTTTCTCAAGCCGTCTTTATCGTCGCAGAAGGCAATTAGCTCTGAGCCGCAATTTTGTGCTTGAAGAGCTACCGTCATTGCATAGGATCTTATCGCGTCGCTCACATTGCCAACATGTGGAATGCCTGACGCGCCGAAACCCATCTCGGTACGAATCAGGTCGAGGTTTCTGCCAAGCTTTCGTTCACGTTCGATGACCTCGAGCGCTGTTTTGTCGTACCATGTGCCATGTCCGATAATTTTCTTTGTCATACCAGAACCATGACCCATAAGAAATGTTGAGCAAGCACATAAAAACTTTCAACTTAAATAACCAGTAATCGAGTACAGTAATGCGGGCCAAGAGCGGTGGTCATAATGCGGAGAATGAATCCTCGCGAAGCAAAGCGCATGATGCAAAGAATGGGCATGAACATGGGAGCGATGCCCGAAGTTGAGCAAGTAGTCTTCAAGACCAGCACTAAAGAGATCATAGTTGAAAATCCAGAAGTCACAGTCATGGAAATGCAAGGACAGAAGATCTTTCAGGTTATGGGCGAAAGAATAACTGAAAAAGCCGTGGAGAGAGCTGTCAAGGTTCCCGAAGAGGACGTGCAGTTAGTTGCCACACAGGCGAATGTAAGTCCTGAACAAGCGCGAGCCGCACTCGAACAGACAAAAGGTGACCTAGCTCAAGCTATACTGCTTCTGAGTCAGACGAAATAAGATGATCGAGATTTCTAAAACTGCTTGAGGACGTCTTCTTTCTCCATAATGTGTCCGCAGTAGTGGCATTTGAGGCGGAGTGGCTGTGCTTTCTGCACGTAAAACCTCGTCTGAACGGGCTCGTTGCTATTTGAAATGCAAGCTGGGTTGTCGCACTTTACGATTCCCTTGATTGCATCAGGAAGCTTGACTCGCTGTTTTTCCACTACCTTATAGCCCTTAACAATGTTTATTGTAGCGCTAGGCGCCAGCAAAGCTATCTTGTCAACCTCGGAACCTGCGAGGAAGCGCCCTTCAATTTTAACCATATCCTTGTGACCGAGCCTCTTGCTAGGCACATTCATGGCGATCGTTATGACACTTGCTCTGCGTTCTGCAATGCCAAGGATTTTCGCCACGTCTAACGCGTGACCGCCTGTAATGTGATCGATAACGGTGCCATCCTTAATCTTAGAAACCCTAAGGGTCGGTTCATTCTCAGACATTCTTGCCTCAACTCGCTGTCTAACCTACCCTTTGTGTTACTGCGGAATAAAAAAGGTTATTTGCACTGCGTTAGAGTGTGTTTGGGGCTTGGGTTTGGAGTTCAAAGGAAGAGACATAATCTCCGTCAAAGACTTCTCACGCAAGGAAATCGATTACATGCTGAAAGCCGCCTCTGCGATGGAATCCGTCGCCAAGAACCGATCAACAATGTTACAAGGAAGAATTCTCGCCACGTTATTCTACGAGCCTAGCACCCGGACAAGGCTAAGTTTCGAATCAGCTATGCATCGGCTCGGCGGCAACAGCATAGGCTTCGCGGAAGCGGAAATAGCCTCTGTGAAAAAGGGCGAGAACCTTGCCGATACCATGCGGGTTGTGGAGAATTATGCGGATGTGATAGCACTAAGGCATCCATTGGAAGGTGCAGCTCGATTAGCAGCCGAGTTCTCAGAGGCGCCTGTCATCAACGCAGGCTCGGGAGCTGAAGAACACCCAACGCAGGCTCTTCTGGACATGTACACGATGAAGAAAGAGCTAGGCAAGATAGACGGACTGAACATCGCTCTCGTAGGCGACCTTCGTTTCGGACGGACTGTGCACTCGTTGGCTTACGCGCTTTCACTCTACGATGTCAAGTTGTATTTCATATCGCCCGACCTTTTGGGCATGCGGCGTGAAGTGCTCGACACCATTAGCGAACGCATCAAAGTTGTTGAAACAAGCAACCTCGACGAAGCGTTACCTAAGTTGGACGTGCTGTACGTGACTAGGATTCAGAAAGAGAGATTCCCAGATGCCGCTGAATACGCCAAAGTGAAAGGCTCGTACAAAATTGATGTTGAAACACTGAAAAAAGCTAAGAAAGACATGATCGTGCTGCATCCGCTGCCGCGAGTAGACGAAATCAGCGCTGAAGTTGATTCCACGACACACGCGCGCTACTTTCAACAAGTCTGGAATGGCATAGTCATGAGGATGGCGCTATTGGCGCTGATTTTGGGTGCAACAAGCTAGTAGGATGGTCTCTGTGTTATCCGAAAATAGTCTGCCTTTCAAGAATCTGAATTCGTCTCTCACACGTTCACTCTGAACCTGTCACTCAGTTCTCGTTTCTTCGCCTCATTCCAGCCGCTCACAGCTTGATAGTAGCCTGTGACCCGTGACCACCATTCAACGTTGTCGGAGCCGCAGTTCGGACACAGCTTACTCATCAAAGGCGAAACGGAGCCACAATTGTTGCATATGGTCAAGTCTTTGGTGTAAGCGTAGTAGCCCACATGAGTCTGGGTCGCAATCCGCTTGGTAAGCTTATACATTGCCTCTGGATCTGGGTTGGCTTCGCCAAGCCACGCGTGAAGCATGTTGCCGCCGTTCAACAGGGGAAAGAACTTTTGCTCGATTTCTATTCTGTCGGGCAAGCTCATGTTGGCGCCTACGTAAACGTGTGTGCCATTGTTGTAATAGATGGGCACATCCTTCTCGCCTTCTCCTATCATGTATTTTGCTTTGTTCAGATCACCTTTCGCCAGTTTCTCAGCGTTGTCGTGGAAGGAAGGCGTGAGCAAATCGGCAACTGCAAAACGCTGAGCTGTTGACTCCGCTGGGGTTCGTGCTAAAGCGAGTTTGACGCCGGTTCTTGACTCGAGTTCCTTTTTGTACTTCTGCATTTCCAGGATGAGTTTGACCAGGATCTTGACGGCCTCTGGGCTTTCATGCAGTTGGTAGCCTGTGTGCCATTGGGCCATCTCGTTGCCGCCGACAAGTCCAATTGTGCTGACCAATCCCTCAAAATCTATGGCGGGTTGCCCTTTAGCACCGGTCCGAGGATCGATTGGACGCTGCGTGGCGAACGGAATCCTGTTCCGTTTCCTTATAAGGTCCATCCATTTGCGCTTGATTCTGAAGATCTCGATTGACAAATCCATCAATCTACGGGCTTCTTCGAAAAGAGCAGCATCATTATGGTTTGCTTTGTACGCCATTCTTGGAAGATTTAAGCTTACAACCTGCCAGCTGCCCATTGTGAAATGCTTGCCATCAACGAAGTTCATTTTTTCTTGGAAGTCGGGGCTGGTCTCAGGCGTCTCAACAAAACAGTATGCACAACATTGGTAACAAGAGACGCCCTTTCCATAACCTCTGTACGCAGGCAGCAGATTGTCAAAGTAAGGTGTGCCGAATTTAGCCACAACCTTATGCACGTCCAGCCAGAACTCATCATACTCCGGCTTGAAAAACTCAGGACTGATTGTGTTCTCAAGTTTCGGGAAATTAAAGGGCTTTCCTCTGAAATCGCCACGCAGCGCAACTTCGTTCAGACCCTTGAACATCATACGGACTTCGTCTTCAAAATCACCGTAGAGCTCGGGTCCAACTCTGCCATACATGACTGCGGGCATTTTGCGCCAAAGCTCAGGCACTCCTGGCTGAACCTGAATGTTACTGAAAACAAGCTGACCACCGCGCGCCACGTAAGCCTGCGTGTACTCAAAGAACATCATCTGCATCAATTGCTTGATGCGCTCATAACTGAGTCCTCGCATGAAAGGCGCCAGAAAAACCAGAAAATTGTAGAAGCCTTCTCCGCCTGCAAAGTTTGTTTGAGCAGAAGCCAAAATCTTCGCCGTGTGCAGTATGGCGACCTCTGGGTGCTTAGCTGGACCTGCTACACTGGTGCGAGTTCCCATTCCATCAGGCATTAAACCATAATAGAAGAAATAGCGAAGATCCCAGTCTTGACAGAACGGTCTCGTGCCGAAGTACTCTAAATCATGGATGTGCAAATCACCGGACAAATGAGCATCCGCCAATTTAGGCGGCATCAAAAGCAAGTACTCCTCGCCAGAAACCCAGTCAGCCTTCCTCTTGTGCGAAGTTTCAGCGTTAGGTTGAAGATTGGCGTTTTCGTTCGCCTTGAATCCTTGCCCCACATCCATTAAGTAAGCATCATAGACTGGCGCGCCAACCCTAGTGAGGATGTTGCGATAGACAGAGTATTCGGGTTTGTCCTTAGATATGTCGAGCAAGACGTTGTTAGCCAGTTCTCTGATCAATGGACCACTTACGAACTTCAGCCGCAAGTTCAGGACTTTGCGTTCGACATCAAACGCTATTCTCTCGGCTTCTTCTTGGCTGATGGGCGGCAAGTCAAAGAATTCTTTGGCAAGTTTTGTCTCTGTGACAAGCTGCCTGACTATGGCTTCCCGATTCCAAGGAACTATAAAGCCGTCGCTGCCTCTGACTTTTGGCATAAGCTCTCGGTAGGGCTGAAGGCCACGCTCTATGTCACCGTCAGTATCGTCCACCATTGCCGTTGCCTCCCAAGATCTCCTGCAGTCTATTCACCGAGAGTGAGTTGCCTTCAAAAAACTCAGTCTCGCTATAGACTGAGCTGTCGACCTCCAGTACAGGAGCTGAGAGCACGACAATGTCTCGCATGACCAGCTCGGTCATGGTGTCCACGTTTTCGAGGTTGCGCTCCTCAAATGGTCTGTTGGCCGTCTTCAGCCAGTTCTTCAAAACGATGCACTTCTGACACCCGTCTGAGGTGTAGACAACTATTTTTCTCGCTTCTTGAGAGCTAGAGGAGTCTAGAGATGATGCGTCTTCAGAAACCATGTGAACACCTGCACAGCAGCAAAAACACACTTAATCGCCCAAGATGGTCTTTAATCTTACATACACTTTCTTATGTAAAATTGACGAAGTCTGGGGTACATGCTACGGTATTTCTATACACAAAGATGTCGAAAATCCCTATGGGGGTTTTTACTTAAGGTTTTTGGAATAAATTGTTTAAAATTCTGTACAACTCGTCTAAGGAATTTGACATAAGGAATGCGCGGTTCGTTGATCTTCAAGCCCCATTCCACATGGTCAGCTTGCGACCGCTTCATATCTCGCTGATATACGGTTGTAGCTCGTCAAAGCTTTCACTGAACAGCAAGACGGGCATTTAATCGGCTGGTCTGGCACAATCTTCTTGCATTGACTGCAGTAAGTCAGTGTGCGGCTAAAACTGTATAATCCAACACTGCTCTCCGAGACTAGTTTCTTGGAGATGGACAGAAGCTCGTCGGAGCCGACTTTGTCGTTCACTTGTATTGGAGTGAAGTGTCCTCCTGGGGTCAACTGCTGTATTCTATCTTCGATTTTCAAACGTTGATCCAAAGTGATTTTTGCTTCCGCTGGGACTGCAACTAGGTCGGTGTAGACCGGCTTGTCTTTGGTTCCTTTTACGTGGACTTTGGCCCAACCGTATCGTTCGACGTCTAACAGAGCTAGGCGTCTGGCAGCGCTCGAGGATGGCACCATAGCTGCAACTGGACGGCTTTCTGGTTTTCTGCTGTTTTCTTTGACGTAATCATTGACGTGTTTGGCTATCTGTTCAGCTAGGTCTGTCGACTTTGCGTCACTGTATAGGGGTTTGCCGCTTAGTGACTCGACAGCTTCGCAGAGACCTACATAGCCGATGGTGCGGGTGAAGTTTTCGAATCGAGCATACTGCTCGTCGGTTGTTCTATGGGTTAAGAACGGGAGTAGTCCTTCTTTTCCTCGTAGTTTTACTGTTTGATACTTGATCTCCAAAGCTCGAACGGCCATTTCAAGCTGCTCATCCAGCAATTCGTAAAACTTCGAAGTGTTTGCTTCGCATTCGTACGTGAGTCTCGGGAGATTGACCAAAACACTGTCTACGTTGCCCAACCTCAAAGTGTCAAGTTCCCAATCTCCTCTCCAATCACAATTGAAACGGCTTCCCGTCGCGGAATAGGAGGCGTGGTCCTGCTTATTCCAAGCCGAATTCGCAAAGAGTGGTAGTCCTCTTTCTGCAGCCAATCGATGAGCAAGAACCAAGAGCGGATCAGAGTCTTTGCTGCTTAGTGCTTCATTTCGCAGTTTTACGATAAGACTCGGTTGAAGTATGGGTTTCTGTCTGCTTTCCTCTAGAGCTATCTCCAGAATCATAGAAGCGAGCAGAAAAATCTCTTCAGAGTATTCCGCGTACGAGCCAGTTCTCTTTCCTTCAGGACCGAGCGCTTTTTCCTCTTTCAAGAAGTCAGGAATAGTGAGTTCAAGCCCCAACGATATGGGAAGTGTTTGACCAGAGTCTGTGAGAGTCTGATTGAGGTTGAGGACAAAAAGCCGCAATTGTTCACGGATTCGATTGGCTTCAACTCCTTTGACGAAAGGTGCTAGGAAGACGTTGAAATAGTCCAGCAACTGCCCGTTTGAGACTTCATTCCCCACAAGCTCAAGAAGATTCTTGATGGTTGCAAGGGCTGCCTCGAGGCTCTTTGGCGGAGGACTAGATGCAATTGGCTGCTGAGGCTGACCTAACTGGAATCCGTGTTTCCACACGTACCTCAAGTCGTGGGTGAATTCCCTAGGCTTGAGAATCCAAACTCCCAGATTGTTGAGGTGAAGCGAGCCCGAGAGATGAGCGTCAGCTATATCGCGTGGTAGCACGTTGAGAAGCGTGTACTCTTCAATAACGGAGTCGCCAGCCGAGGCGTGAACTGCGTTGACGCTCGACGATTTGGCGCCAGCTGATCTGATTAGCTGTGTCACATCATAGACTGGAAGCCCAAGCCTTGTCAGCTTGTGCCTGTACTCCTCTAACCCCTTCTCAATCAGAATAGCGTTTACGAATTCCCGTATTAGAGGCGCCGTCAGATACTTTGCTTTGACTTCTAGGAGTCTTCCTTCGGTTTCGCGGGCGATTTTTTGGGCGAGGTCATGGGGGACTCTTGCTTCCTTGACTAGAGCTTGGGCGATTCTGTTGCGGTCGAATTCTTCCATGGCTAAGCGCGATGTTCGCACCATCATTTTACGTCGTGTGAATGCGTGCTCCTCAATGGTCTCGGTAACCTCGACAAGCATTCGCCCAAGTTCTGTGAGTCTATACTTCTTAGTTTCGGGATCTGGTTCAATCAGGTCG
>Ga0153916_10003869_pt1 | contig 11219 bp, 12 predicted proteins | sample Opewatmetagenome_FD_109642 | JGI IMG/M metagenome (GOLD analysis project Ga0153916, IMG submission 109642) | Freshwater wetland microbial communities from Ohio, USA - Open water 3 Core 3 Depth 4 metaG | ecosystem: Environmental > Aquatic > Freshwater > Wetlands | place: USA: Ohio, Lake Erie...
CCTTGATGCCGAGCCGCTCGGCCAGGCGCCGCATGGTGAGCGCGTCGAGCCCCTCCTCGTCGAGCAGCGCGAGGGCGGCGCGGACGACCTGCGCCCGGTCGAGCGGCTTCCGCTTCGGCTTCCGCCGGGGCTCTCGGTAGGGGACGAAGGGCAGCGCGGGCTCTCCGGACGGGGATCCTAGCCGGGACCCCTTGATCCGGCAAAGCACTCCTCCTAGAAGCTAACGACGTTAGCCTACGGCGATGCGCGTTCGCAGGCCGGGGCGCCGGCGACGAGAGGAGTGGCGGATGAACACTGAGGCGAAGGGCTACAAGGGGCTCGGGATGGAGGGGCCGGTGGCGACCTGGTACGCGCGGAACACCGGGCGGAACCTGAAGCGGTTCGTCGACGTCGCTCGGCGCGTGACCGAACGGGTCCCGGCGGGGAGCCGCGTGCTCGAGGTCGCGCCCGGGCCCGGCTACCTCGCCATCGAGCTCGCGAAGACGGGCAGGTACCGGGTGACCGGGATCGACATCAGCCGGACCTTCGTCCGCATCGCCGGCGAGAACGCCTCCCGGGCCGGCGTCGAGATCGACTTCCGGCACGGGAACGCCTCCCGCATGCCGTTCGCGGACGCCTCCTTCGACCACGTCCTGTGCATGGCCGCCTTCAAGAACTTCGCCGACCCGCTCGGCGCCCTCGACGAGATGCAGCGGGTCCTCGCGCCCGGCGGGACCGCGTCGATCCACGACCTGCGCAAGGACGCGCCCCTCGAGGCCATCGACGAGGAGGTGCGCTCGATGAACCTCTCGCGCGTGAGCGCCGCGATGACGCGATGGACGTTCAGGCACATGCTGCTGAAGCGCGCGTACCCCCGCGAAGAGCTCCTGGACATGGCGGCGCGCAGCCGGTTCGGCGGCGGCGAGCTCCATGAGCAGGGGATCGGGCTCGAGCTCCGGCTCGCGAAGCGCCGCTGACCGCCGGCGGTGCCGCGGCTCGATCGACCCGGGGGTTCCACCGGCCGCGACGCTCGGACGCCGCGCCCTCGCCGCACCGTGCGTTGAGTTCCGGCCGGAGCTTTCCTTCTACACCTGCGGCGGCGCGTGGCCGCTCCTCGACAAGACCGCGTCCACCGGCCCCTTCGGGCCCCCCCAGTTCGCGAACGACATCTACGCGAAGTATCCCAGCTCCTGGATCCGCCGCGCCAACCTGCCAGCCGCCGTCGCGGACGCGACCATCGTCTTCGTGCCGTACTGCACCGGCGACGTCCACGGCGGCGACCAGGTGACGACGTACACGGGGCCTCTTCGCCAGCCGTTCGCCTGGCACCACGTCGGGCACGCCAACATGACGGCGTTCCTGAGGCGCCTCGGCGCGACGTTCACGAGCCCGGGGAGGGTCGTCCTCGCCGGCTCGTCGGCCGGTGGCTTCGGCTCTCTCGCGAGCTACGAGGCCTTCCGCGCCACCTGGCCGAGCGCGAGGTCCTACCTCGTCGACGACTCGGGACCGCCCCTCATCGGCGACGCCATCCCCCCCGGCACGCGGGCCGCCTGGTACGCGAGCTGGAACATGGGCGCCACGCTCGACGGGTTCTGCCCGGCCTGTCGCGCCGACATGTCCCAGGGCCTGCGGGAGATCGCCTGGCGGCACCCCGCCGACCGGGTCGCGCTCCTCTCGCACCTGCAGGACTCCACCATCCGCGGCTTCTTCGGGGCGCTCACCGTCAATCCGCCTGGCCTCACGCCGATGGACGCGATCGCCTTCGAAACGGCGCTGCGCGATCTGGGAACGACGGTGATGGACCCGACCCTCGCTCAGCGCTACTTCTTCGCCGCGGGCACCGGGCACCCGACCCTCGAGGACCCCACGGGGATCACCACGCCTTCGCCCGGCCTGGCGCCCTGGCTGGACCTCATGCTGTCCGACGCCGCCGGGTGGGTGAGCGCCTCGGACTGAACGAACGTTCGTAGCGCTCGCCCGTTTGGCAGACCCGGGACCCCCGGGCGCCCTGGTCCAGCGAGAGGGCCGGCTCACGCTCGTGTTCGTTGACGCGTGGGCCGTCGGCACCTCATCGACGAGCTGGAGCGAGTGGGCGGCACGCCCGAGGAGCACGCCAGGCTCCGCGCGCGGATCCGCGCGCTGTTGGCGAGGCGATGGACCGTGCTCGTGGACGCTCTACTACCCGTCGGGTGCACAGGAATCCTACGGAACCACGGCAGACTCGCGGCTGCGCGTGCAGATTCGCTACTGGAAGTTCTTCCAGCTCGTCTGTGCTGTCGACGATGGACACCCCTCCGTGGCCCTTGAGCTAGACTCCAATCCGATCCTGCACGCACCTGCCATGATGCGGGCGCTCGCCGGGCGCGGCCCGTGGGGTCAGGGAAATCGCGGCATGCGGTAGTGAGTCAACACGTGCTCACGGGCGCTGTCGTCGCGGTAGGCGAAGGCGAAGTGCCCGTCGGCGCCGGCCACGACTTGCGGCGCGGAGCAGGAGGCCCGGCCGCCGCAGAACCGGCCGGCGAACAGACGCTTGCGGGTCGCCAGGTCGTACACCGCCACGCCCACCGATGCCGGGCCGCGGACGTCGTGGCACAGCCCGAGCACCGCCAGCCGGCCGTCGTCGCTCGCGACCATGCTCTCGACGCGGTCGTAGGTGCCGAGCAGGGTGGCCGACACCGGCAGCCAGAGCTCCTTTCGGCCGGTGTCGAGCCCGATGCGGTAGATTCCGCCCTCGCGACGCAGCAGGGTCACGTCGGCCCGGAACACCAACGCCGGCCTCCAGCTCAACTACGACTTCACACGCGCGGCGCCGGCCGAGGTGTCGCGCTGGGTCGACGCCGAGCTGGCGGTGAACCTCGCCGCCGTGGCCAGGGCCACCGCGCTCTTCCTGCCGCTGCTGCGGCGCGCCGGCGAGGCCGCCGTGGTGAACGTTTCCTCGGGGCTCGGGCTGGTGCCGAAGAGGTCCGCGCCCGTCTACTGCGCCAGCAAGGCGGGCGTGCACCATCTCACCCGGGCGCTGCGCGGGCAGCTCGAGGACGCTGGGCTCGACGTCAAGGTCTTCGAGCTGCTCCCGCCGCTGGTGGACACCGCCATGACCGCCGGCCGCGGCACCGGGAAGCTCCAGCCCGACGACGTGGCCGGAGCCCTGCTCCGGGGGATGGAGCGGGATCTCCTCGAGATCCCGGTCGGCAAGGTGCGGCTGCTCCGCTGGATCGATCGCCTGGCGCCGCGGCTCGCCGAGCGAGTGCTGCGCGATGCCTGAGCCGGAACCACCTCACCCTGGAGGACCCACGTGACTCACGTCGCCTCACGCTCCCGGAGCCCCTCCACCGTCGTCGCCCTTCTGCTCGCCGCCGGAGCCGCGGTGGCCGACGACCCACCCCTCGCCCCCACCGGCGCCCGCGCCACCTGCACCTTCGCAGGCGGCGAGGCCGAGCGCGAGCAGGTCCAGGGCGCCATCGAGGGGGTCATCGCGTCATCCCCCCTCGAAGCGTGGGTCGTTCGTCCTTCCATGACCCGCACGCATCATGCAGGCGCTCCCCGCCAGATTCAGAGGTGGCCACGGCAGGCCGCCGACCACTGGCTCACACGTGCTTGATGGCGTGAACGACGCGGAGCCGCGCCGCCCGGAGCGCCGGGGGTAGGCCCCCGAGGATCCCCACCGTGATCGAGAGCAGGAGCCCCGCGGCCGCCACCCCCGGCGTCACGGTGAAGCGGATGCTCGCGCTCATCACGTTCACGCGGGCTCCGTCGACCACCCAGCCCAGCGCGACGCCGAGCACGCCGCCCGCGGCGCCGAGCAGCACGGCCTCGGCGAGGAAGGAGGCGAGGATGCTCGTTCCGCTGAAGCCGATCGCCCGAAGGGTGCCGATCTCCCGAGTCCGCCCGGCAACGGCGGTGTACATCGTGTTCATGCCGCCGAAGATCGCGCCGAGGGAGACGACGATCGACACGAGCAGCCCGAGCTGGCCGATGATCGCGTAGGTCTTCCCGGAGGACCGGTAGTACTCATCCTCGGCCATCGCGGTGACCAGGATCCGACGGTCCGCCTCAAGCGCCCGGACGAGCGGCGCGACGTCGGCGGCGCTGTTCGCCTTGAGCGTGAACGACGATAGCTCGTCCCGCTGGGCGGCCCTCATCAGGTCGTCGAGGTCGGCCAGGACGGCGAACTCGAGGCTGCTGCCGCCGGCCTCGAACAGTCCGCCCACGGTCCAGCGCTCGCCGAAGAAGACCAGGGTGTCGCCCGGGCCGATCCGGCCGAGCTTGGCGTGGGCGGCGGGACCGAGCAACACCTTGTTGCCCCGGAGCTCGGGGGAGCCCTGGGTGACCTTGAGCCGGTCCATGATGCGGAAGAAGAGCGGCTGCACGCCGCGTGCGGCCATGAAGATCTCGCCGGGCCGTCCGGGGAGCGTCACCCAGGGCTCGACGTGCAGCTCGGGGGAGGCGAGCGGCACGTCCTGCTCGTGGCGGACGCCGTCGAAGTACCGGATCACGTCGTTGCTGCCGCGCGGCAACGAGGAGAGGGATTGCGAGAAGGCGCTCTTCTGCAGGACGACGACGTTGTCCGCCACGCCGGTCCGCGCGAACCCGGCGGTGAGGCCGTGGGCGAAGGAGACCATGGCCACGAAGACGGCGATGACGGCGCCGATGCCGAGGACGGTGAGCAGGGTCCTCGACTTGCGCTCGAGCAGGCTGCGGACGTTGTACTTGAGGGGGAGAGCCACGCGTCCTCCGGTGCGCTAGTCGGCGAGCTTCAGGGCCGTGACGATGGGGAGCCGCGCCGCGCGGGCGGCGGGCAGGACCGCGCCGACGAGCCCGATCACCACCGAGACAGCCGCAGCGACGGCGAGCGCCGAGGGGCGGAAGGCGAGCGGGATCATCCCGCCCAGGGTGCGGTCGGTGGCCATGAGCAGGGCTGCCAGACTGGCGCCGATCGCGCCTCCGGCGAGCGACACGAAGACGGACTCGCCGACGAGGATCTGGAGGATGTGCTCCCGGCGGAGGCCCAGGCTTCGCAGGATTCCCACCTCCCGGGTCCGCTCGCGGACCGACATGGACACGCTGTTGGCGGCGCCGAAGATGCTCACCACGATGGCGGCGACCACCATGAGGCCCATCATGCGTCGGATCTCCCGGAAGTCCTGGAGCTCGCGTTCGCGGGCGGCGCGCTCGGACTGCGTCTTGGTCGGCTTGGGCGCGTTGGCGAACTCGCCATCGATGGCCCTGCTCACCGCGGGCAGCGCGGCGGGGTCGGCGAGCCGCACGACGAAGAAGGTGCTCTTGCCCTCGTCGCGCTTCACCCGGGCCAGGTACTCCTTGTGCAGGAGCATGCCGGTCTCGTACGACTTGTCGGGCGCGGCGAAGATTCCGGCGACGGTGAAGGTGAGCCGGTCCTCGAGCAGGGTCACCGTCTGGCCCACCTTCCAGCGGTGCTGGACGGCCAGGGGGCGGCCGACGAGGGCGGCGTCCGGGCGGGCGGCGAACGCCTGCTCCGAGCCCTCCAGGAGCCGCACGTCCTTGAGGCCGCGGAAGGCGTCGTAGTCCACGCCGCTCACCACCACCAGGTTCTCCTTCACCTGGTAGGTGTACAGCCCGCGCAGCACGCCGGTCGCGGCGCGGACGGAAGGGAGGCGCGCGATCGTCCCGAGGTAGCTGTCATGGACGCGGCTGGTCAAGGGACAGGCGAGCCCCTTCTCCCGGACGTTCAACAGCGTGTCCTCGGCCGAGCCGATCAGCGCGCCGAACCCGGCCTCGACGGTGAGCAGGGCAGTGACGACGAACACGGCCACGGCGATGCCCGCCGTCATGAGCAGGCTACGCCGGTGGCTGCGGGCGATGTTCTTCAGGATCAGGGGCAGGAACCTCACGCGATCGCCTCCGCGCTGGAGTCGGACAGCAGGGAGCCCTTGTGGAGCCGGGTGAGCCGCCGGGCCCGACGCGCAGCACCCGGGTCGTGCGTCACCATCAGGATGGTCTTGTGCAGCTCGCGGTTGAGCCGCTCGAGGAGGTCCAGGACGTTTGCCGCAGCGACGGCGTCGAGGTTGCCGGTCGGCTCGTCCGCGATGACGAGCTTGGGATCGGTCACCACCGCCCGGGCGATGGACGTGCGCTGCTCCTCGCCGCCGCTCATCTGGCGCGGCAGATGATGCGCTCGCGCCGAGAGGCCGACCAGGTCGAGCGCCGCGAGGGCCCGGTTGCGTCGCTCCTGCCCCGACATCCGGAAGAGGAGAAGCGGCAGCTCCACGTTCTCGACCGCGGTGAGGACCGGGATGAGGTTGTACTGCTGGAAGACGAAGCCGATGTTGGCGGCCCGCCAGGCGGCGAGGCCGCGATCGTCCAGCTCGCTCAGGTCCGTGCCGTCGACGAGCACCCGCCCGGAGCTGGGGCTGTCCAGGCCGCCGATGATGTTGAGCAGGGTGGTCTTCCCCGAGCCGGAGGGGCCCATGAGCGCGACGTAGTCGCCTCGCGGGACCTCCAGGCTGATCGCGTCGAGCACCCGCACGCTCTGCCCGCCACGCTCGTACTGCTTGGCCACGTCGTGGACCCTCAGGATCACGTCGTCACTCACGGCTGTCTCCGTTCGCGGTCGCGCCCTCGGGGACGACCGCCGTTCCGTCCTTCAGCCACTCGAGCTGCGAGACCACGACCACCTCGCCGTCGACGAGGCCGTCCTTCACCGGGACCTGCTCCCCCTTCGGCGCCCCCACCACGACCGGCCGGCGGCGAGCCCGGCCGCGCTCCACGACGAACACGGCGTGCCCGCCGGCGCTCGTCAGCACCGCGCTCGCGGGCACGGTGCGCTCCGCGGCGGCGAGGGGCGCCTCCACGGCCAGGAAGGAGAGCTTCACGCTCATGTCCTGGGCGAGCTCGGTCGGCGCGGGCTCGTCGAAGCGGACCGTGACCTCGACGGTGTTCTTGTTCCGGTCGGCCCGGGGCGAGAAGCGCAGGACGTGGGCTCGCCAGGACCTGCCCGGGAAGGCGTCGGCGCGGACCTCGACCGGGCCGCCCACGGTGACGCGGCCGAGATCGGTCTGGCTCACGTCCGCGGTGGCCTCGAGCGCTTCGAGCTGGCCGATGGAGACGATGGGCGAGCCGGCGGCGAGGGTGCTGTAACCTTCGGCATAGGGGAGCCCGAAGGAGACGACCGAGCCGACGTCGAGGTACTTGCGAAGGACCCTCCCGGCGATGGGGGCGCGGACCTTCGCGCGGTCGAGGAGCTCGGACGCGCGGGCCAGCCGGGCACGAGCTGCTGCGGCTGCCTTCCGGGAGACGCGGCTCTCGGTGTCGGCTCGCTCGAAGGCCTGGACCGCGAGGACGCCCTCATCGGCGAGGACCTTGCTGCGCTCGCGCTCACGCCCGGCACGCTCGGCGTCGAGGACCCGGGCCTCGACGTCTGCCCGCACCTCCGCGACCTGATCCGCGAGCTCACGCGAGTCCAAGGTGGCGATGAGGTCGCCCTTGCGGACGACGTCGCCTTCCGCCACCCGCAACGAGGTGATCGCGCCCGAGAGCCGCGCCACCACGTTCACGATTCGCGCGTGGCGGACGTAGCCACCTGCGGTCAGGGTGCCCCGAGGCGTGGCTCCCGCGGCGGCCACGGTGACGACGTGCACGGCCCGGGGCCGTGGCCTCGCCCCCAGCCAGGCCGCCGTCGAGAGGGCGGCGACCGCGAGCACGACTCCGGCGGCGATCCACGTCTTCCGCGTGGAGCGTGAGGCGTTCGGGCGACCGGGCGACCGCTGCTGGTCGTCGATCTGCAGCGCACGAACGGCGTCGATCGCGGGAGCATCTGTTCGATGCGGGGGTGGATCGTCAGTTGGCGAATCGACGAAGTATGGCATGCGCATTTCGGTCACCTCATCGCTCGCCGCCCGCTACTCGGGACAGCAGGCCGACAGCAGCCCCGTGAGCTTCCTGAGGAGCGCCAGGATCCGGGCCCGGTTGGGCGAGTAGTAGACTTCCTTGCCCTCGCGCTCGGCGTCGAGCAGGCCGCCTCGCTTCAGGATGGCGAGGTGCTCGGAGGCCGTGGAGGGGACGATGTGCAGCTCGTCCGCGATCTGCCCCACCGTTCGCTCCTCCCCATCCACGAACAGGAAGATCATCTTCTGCCGCGTCTCGCTGGCGCAGGCCTTGAGGAAGTCCCGCAGGTCAGGGTGCTGATCGAGCGCGGAAACGTTTCGTCTCATCCCGAAATGACGATAAGTCGCCCGAGAGGCGTCGTCAAGCCCGGCGGAACCCGTGGTCCTCCACGTGCGCCGGGGATGTGCTCCGGCCTCGCAGGTGCGAGCTGCTCGTGCCGCCCCCGTCACCAACCCGCCTTGTCGTCACCCGCAGTAGGATGGGCGCGCCGGCTTTGCGTGGGGGGATCGTCGATGTCCGCTGCCGTGTTCACCGTCGATGGGCTGACGAAGCGGTTCGGCGAGGTCGTCGCCGTGCGCGGCGTCTCGTTCGACGTCCACGGCGGAGAGATCTTCGGCCTGCTGGGTCCGAACGGCGCGGGCAAGACGACCACTCTCCGGATGCTGTGCGGCCTCCTCCGACCGGACGGCGGGCGCGTGCTCGTCGACGGGCATCCACTCGGCCGCGAGGGGAACCACCGGGGACGCGTCGGCGTGTGCCCGCAGGATCTCGTGCTCTGGCAGAAGCTCACCTGCATGGAACAGCTCGAGTTCGCCGGCGAGATGCAGGGGCTCCGCCGCGGGGAGGCGCGGCGCCGCGGCGAGGAGCTGCTCGCGTCGCTCGGGCTCGCCGCGAAGGCGCGCGCGCTCGCTTCGGAGCTCTCCGGGGGCATGCAGCGGCGGCTCAACCTCGCCCTCGCGCTCGTTCACGACCCGGAGATCGTCGTCCTCGACGAGCCCGGAGCGGGGCTCGATCCGCAGAGCCGCGTGCTCGTGCGCGAGTTCATCCGCGGCCTCGCGCGGCGGAAGACCATCGTCGTCACGACCCACGACATGGACGAGGCCGAGCGGCTCGCCGATCGCGTCGGGATCCTCGATCGCGGGACGCTGCTCGTACTGGACACGCCGGAGGCGCTGAAGCGCGCCGTCGGCGAGGGCGACCTGCTGGAGGTCGAGGGGCAGGACGCGGCCTGGGCCCGGGAAGGGGCCCGAGCGCTCGCCGGCCTCGCGGTGGGCGAGGTCCACGCCGAGGGAGGGAGGCTCCTCGTGCGGGCACGAGACGCGGTGGGACGCCTCCCGGCGATCCTCGAGGCGCTCCGCTCGAGCGGGTTCGCGCACCGCACCGTGCGGCTCCGCGCGGCCACCCTCGAGGACGTCTTCATCGCGCTCACCGGGAGGGGGCTCCGCGAATGATGGCCCTGAGCGTGCTGCGCAAGTGTCTTCGGGAAGCGAGGCGGGAGCGCTGGCTCGTCGCGCTGACGCTCGCGTTTGCGCCCTTCTTCGTCGGCCTCTACGCGCTCGCCTTCTCCGGGGGGACGGCGAGCTACGTGGTGGCGGTCGTCAGCTCGGACGTTCCCATGCGCGCGGCGGACGGCACGACACTCGACGCCGGCCGGGAGCTCCTCGATGCGCTCGGCGCCCTGAGAGACGCCTCCGGGCGGCCGCTGATCAGGGCGGTCGTCTTCGCGGACGACGCGACGGCCAGGAAGCGGGTCGCGAACCGTGAGGCTGCCGCGCTGCTCGTCCTGCCGGACGGCTTCTCGCGCGCCGTCGCCGCCGCCCGCGCGGGCGACGCACCCACGGCAGACGCCGCCGTCACGTTCGTCGGCGACCTCACGAACCCGTCCTATGTCGTCGCGGCCGTGATGGCCGGTGGCGCGCTCGACGACTACCTCCAGCGGGCGACGGGCCGGCCTCGCCCCGTGGCCATCCGCGAGGAGCCGATGGGCGGCTCCGGCGGGCGCACCGAGTTCGAGACGTACGTGCCCGGCATCCTCGTGTTCGCCGTGGTCCTGCTCGTCTTCCTCGCCGCGATGAGCGTGGCCCGCGAGATCGAGTCCGGGACGCTGCGCCGCCTCCTGCTCAGCCGGATGCGTGCCGTCGACTTCGTGGCCGGGACGAGCGCGTACATCGTCCTCGTCGGCATCGCCTCCGTCGTGGCGACGTTCCTCGTCGCCTCGGCGCTCGGGTTCCGGAGCCAGGGGCCGCTCTGGCTGGCGATCGTCGTCTCCTCGGTGACGGCCCTGTCGGTGATCGGCGTCGGCATGATGGTCGCCGCGTTCTCCCGGAGCGTGACACAGGCGTTCGTGATCGCGAACTTCCCGCTCGGGCTCCTCATGTTCTTCTCGGGAGCGATGTTCCCGGTCCCGCAGCTCGAGCTCGCGCGACTCGGGGGGCGCTCGCTCGGGCCCTGCGACCTCCTCCCGCCCACCCACGCCGTGAACGCGCTCAACAAGGTGCTGACGCTCGGAGCCGGCGCCGGGGAGGTCGCGTTCGAGCTGACGGCCCTCGCGGTGCTGTCCTTCGCGTACTTCGCCGCGGGCGTGGCGCTGCTCCGCCGCATGCACATGCGGATCGCCTGAAGTACCCCGAGCTTTCGCTGCCGTGGCCACGCTCGTCCTCGTCTTCGGCGGTGCGACCATCTCCGGGATGGTTCACCCCGCGCCGTCATCCGAGCCCGGCTGCCCTCGCGATCAATGGCAGCCCGGGCGCCCCGGGCGGCCATTGCCGGAGTCGTCGAATTCTCCAGTCATTCCCGGGCGCCGATCGAGTTGGTGCCGGGGCCGTTGAGTCTCCCCCAGGGGCAGACCCGAACCTCCGCGCATGAGCTCGAGCGCGACGCGGAGGAAGACGCGAATGGGAATCCTGGTCGGTCTGCTGGTGCTGGGCGCGGTGGCGGCGGCCCTCGCCGTGCGCCACTTCATGGGCCGGGCCATGTTCGAGCCCGGCTCGGCGGCGCGTCGGATCGCCGAGGCAGGTGAGAGCCTCGACCCGGTCCGGGGAGCGACCGGCGAGAGCCGCTGGTCGGTCGCGCCCGGCATCGCCCTGCACCACTTCGCCGCCGGGAGCGGCGAGGACGTGGTCGTCGTGCACGGCGGGCCCGGGATCGCACCGGCGCTGCCCTGGCGCGCTGCCGAGCACCTGCCGGGGCTGCGCCTCCACTTCTACCACCAGCGCGGCTGCGGCCTCTCCTCGCGCCCCGTCACCGCGGCACCCGAGGGGTCGACCTACCGGCGGATGGTCGAGGTGGAGGCACGGCTCGGGCTCGCCGAGCAGGTGGCCGACCTGGAGCGGATCCGCCGCCTGATGGGGCGGGACCGGCTGGCCCTCATCGGCCACTCC